>Ga0099792_10000001_pt1 | contig 128793 bp, 111 predicted proteins | sample Rivendell_Oct201_8_FD_83780 | JGI IMG/M metagenome (GOLD analysis project Ga0099792, IMG submission 83780) | Vadose zone soil microbial communities from the Eel River Critical Zone Observatory, Northern California, USA -... | ecosystem: Environmental > Terrestrial > Soil > Vadose zone >...
CATGAGCCTCATCATCCTGACGGCGGTGCTCTCCTGCCTCAACTCCTCGTTCTATATCGCATCGCGGGTCCTGTTCGTGCTGGCGGAGCGCGGCGATGCGCCGCGCTGGCTGGTCAAGACCAATCCGCGACTGGTGCCGGCCCGATCGGTGCTGCTCGCGAGCGCAGCCGGGTTTGCCGGCGTGCTGGCCGCGGTCGTCTCACCGGGCGTTGTGTTCGCCTTTCTCGTGAACGCCTCGGGCGCGCTGATTCTGTTTATCTACCTGGCGATCGCGGTATCGCAGGTGCGGCTGCGGCGCCTGGCGCTGCGCCAGGGTGTGCCACCTCCGGCACTGCCGATGTGGTGGTTTCCCTGGCTGAGTTACTTCGCCATCGCCGCGATGAGCGCGGTGCTCGTCGCCATGGCCTTCACGCCCGCCATGGCCAGTCAACTGTGGATCAGCGTGCTGTCGGTCGCCGTGGCGCTGCTTGCCTACCTCTGGGTCCGCCAACGCCGCCTCTCCAGCTCACCTCCGTACGCCAAGTGAGGCGGGGGCACGCCTAAACGCCGTCCGCGCCCAGGCGGTAGGCGGCCAGCACTTCATAGTGCGGCCGCGCCTGGTCGGCAATCCGCAACAGCGGATCGGGCAGGGCGATGGGCGTTGGCGCCGACGGTGCCGCAAAACCCGTCGAGCGTTCGACCGATTCGTACCACGCCGGCGCCCAGACGCCGTCGGTGTCCCGCCGCCCACTGGGCCAGCTCAACATCGACTCGGAATACGGGATCTTCAGCGCGCTGCAGAGCTGCGTAAGCAGGCGCGGCGGGTTGGCCAGCACATCGGCTCCCTCGACCACGGGCGGGGGGCTGCCCAGCCGATTCGCTTCGCGCTCAAACAGTTCCCGCTGTTGCACGAAGCCGAGATCGGTCAAGGTCACCTCATTGCGCTTGAGCAGGTATGAGCTCAATACCGCTCGCGGGTCGCGGATCAGAAAACAGTTGCGCAGGCGTCCGATCCAGTCGCGACCGAAGCTGTCCAGCATGTGGTGGGTCATGTGCTTCTGGTAGTAGATCGCCTTGCCACCTGGCACGGGCCCAAGCAGGTTTGTGACCACCTCGCGCCAGCTGTTGGGCTGGGACGCCAGAACCTCGGCACGCATCGGATGCATCGAGCCGGAACCCGCCAGGTAGGCGGCATACAGGGGCTCGTCGATTACCGCGGTGTCCGGCCGTGTGCCGAACGAGCGCATCAGAGCCGTGGAGATATTCCGTGGCCCCGACCACATCGCAATGCGGATTGGATCGGGGGTCTTCATGTCCTCTCAGTGGCGGGCGCATCCTTCAGGGCCTGGTAGCAATCATGCATCCGCCGGGTCAGCGGCCCTGGCAGTCTCGCTGGCAGGACGTGGCCGTCGATCGCGCGCACCGGCGTAATGCCGCCGAAGGTGCCGGTAACGAAGGCTTCATCGGCGAGCCGGGCCTCGGCCGGGCTAAAGTCCCCCACCTTGATGGGCAGCCCCGCTTGCTCGCACAGCCGGATGACATTGCCGCGCGTGATGCCGTTAAAACAGAATTCGCCCGTTGATGTCATGAGCACGCCATGGCGTACGAAGAAGAAGTTGGTGGCATTGCAACTGGACACAAATCCACTTGGATCGAGCATCAGCGCTTCGTCCGCGCCGGCCTCGATGGCCTGCAGCAGTGCCGTGATCAGATTCAATCGGCTGTGTGAGTTGAGCCGCATGTCGAACATCGTCGCCGGCGTGCAGCGTATGGAAGAGGTGAAAAGACTCAGGCCTTCGGCCAGCAGCTTTGGGCTTGGCAGTTTGTGTTCGGCGACAATGGCGATGGTGGGTCTGCCGAGGGCGTTGCGCGGATCCTGGTTCGGGGCAGATTTTTCGCCCCGGGTCACCATCATGCGGATATGCACACCATCGCGCATGTCATTGGCGACGAGCGTGCGCTTTAACTCGCCGATAAGGGTCTGACGGTCCAGGCCGATGTCGAGGCGGATCTGACTCGCACCCCAATACAGGCGATCGAGATGCTCATCAAGAAACAGCACCTTTCCCTGGTGCAATCGGATGCCTTCCCAGATGCCGTCGCCGACGACGAAGCCGCCGTCGAACAGTGACACTTTGGCTTCGCCGCGCGGCAGCAGTTGGCCGTTGAGGTAGACCAGGGCGTGGGCGTTGCGCGAGTCGGGGATGTAGTCCTGGCTGCGTGCCATGCAGTTCTCGCCCTCGGAAGCGGCGGCTATCGTAGCCCATTGGAACGGTGGACGTATGGCACCAGGCCGAGCGGCGCCGCAGACGCCGCGCTGGAACCGCGCGACACAGACCGCCTCAGGCCATTGCGTCCCAGAACTTCTCCATCCTGCCACGCATGGCCTCATCCGGCAGGCGGCCGCGTGCCGCGCGCTGGTTGTCTTCGAGATGAGTCAACTGGGTGGACCCGGGGATTGCGCAGGTCACGGCCGGATGCGAAATCACGTACTTGAGCAGAAACTGACCCCAGCTGCCCGCATCGATGTCGGCTGCCCATTCGGGTAATGCGCGCGTCTGCAGGCGCGCAAACAGCGCACCAAACCCGAAGGGTATATTGGCAAGCACGCCAATCTTGCGCTCCAGCGCGAGGGGCAATAGGGTCGTCGCCGCGTCGCGATTGGCGAGTGAATAATCGACCTGAATAAAATCGAGCGGGTACTTGCGCATGTAGTCCGCCATCTTGGCATGCTGGGCCACGCGCGAAGTGGTGATGCCGATATAGCGGATTCGGTCCGAACGCTTCCATTGCTGCAGGGTCGGCATGAGTTCATCGACCCCGTCCAGGTTGTGGACCTGCAGCAGGTCGACCCGCTGTGTTCTCAGGCGATCCAGCGAACGCTGGAAGCTCGCCGCGCCGCCGGCGAACAAGCCGCCCGCCGTGAGTTTAGTGGCGAGAAACAGGTCCGCTCGAACTCCAAGCTCCGCGAGGGTGTCGCCAATGAGCGCTTCGCTGTCACCATAGGCCGCAGCCGTGTCGATCACGGTGCCGCCCAGCTCACGCATCCGCTTGATTTCAGATTGAATGGCGTCACGAGCACTGGTGCGGAACTTATCCGTGCCCAGGCCTACGGCCGGCAAAGGCTCGCCGGTACCGGGAATGGGTTTAGTCAGCGGCGGCGAAGGCGAGCCAGTGTCCCCCAAGGCGCCACGGTTCAGTGCCATGATCGTGCCCGCCGCCAGGCCCGCCTGAAGGACTTGTCGTCTTGATCCACGAAACTGATGGTAGCTCCTCATGGATTGCGCTCTCCTTATGGGATTTGGAACGACGGCAATGCCGAGACTCCGGCGATTGATTATATTGGGTGCGCGGGCCCGGCTCGAATTCTCAGGCAGGCAGGCCTTGTCCGCCGCGCCAAAGGGCGAGTCGTAGAGGCGGGCCTGTCGAGTGACTACCGTGGCCGTGGAGTCCGACTGGCAGATGATCGCGAACAGGGACGGAGCCGCGGCGCGCGTCGCACTGGGCCTCAGCGGCATCGAGGTGGCGCCGCTGGGCTGGGGTATGTGGCGCTTTGCCGGGGCGGATGTGGCAACGGCGCTGCGTCGCATCGAGGCCGCGCTGGAGATTGGCTGCACGCTGTTCGACACCGCCGACATCTATGGCTACGGCACGGCGGAGGGGTTCGGTGGGGCAGAGCGGCTGCTGGGCCTCGTATTGCGCTCGACGCCCGGTCTGCGGCAGCGCATGGTGCTGGCGACCAAGGCGGGCATTTTCCCGCCGCTGCCGTACAACTCCAGCGCGGCCTACCTGGTGCAGGCCTGTGAGAAATCCCTGCAGCGTTTGGGGGTCGAATGCATCGACCTGTTCCAGATTCACCGGCCGGACCTGCTTGCCCATCCGGCGGAGGTGGCGGCGGCGCTGGCGCAGTTGCGGCAGTCCGGCAAGATACGGGCAGCGGGGGTGTCCAACTATTCGGCCGCGCAGCTTGACGCGCTCTGCCAGCACCTGCCGTTTCCGCTGGCGTCGATACAACCGGAATTCTCGCCTCTCGCCATTGAACCCTTGACGGATGGCGTACTCGACGCCGCCATGCGCCTCGGTGTTGCCGTACTCGCCTGGTCACCGCTAGGGCAGGGAAGGCTCGGCGCAGCCAGCTCCGATCAGGCCGGCGACGTGCGCGCGGCCGCGGTCATCGGGGCGCTGGAACGCGTTGCGCTGCGCGCTGGTGTGCCACGCTCGGCGGTGGCCTACGCGTGGGTCATGGCTCACCCGTCCCGTCCCATCCCCTTGATCGGCAGCCAGAATCCTTCCCGGATCCGCGAGGCCGCCGCGGCCTATGAAGTGCAGTTGCAGCGCGAAGAGTGGTACCAGATTCTGGAAGCCGCGCGGGGCGAACCGCTGCCATGAGGAGCGCCATGCGCTGGTGTGCGTGATCCGCTCACATCAGATGTCGCTGTGGGGAGCGCCGGTTTGGCGCTTGCGTCAACAGATTGGAAGCGCTTAACTACGTGACATGCCGTTTGTATCGGCCCTAACCCAGAAGAGCAGCTACGATGTCATCGTAGTCGGATCCGGCGCCGCTGGCGGGCAGTCTGCCTATGCGCTGTGCATGGACGGCGCCAAGGTCCTGATGCTCGAGGCCGGGCGCAAGTACGACCCTACCGTTGAAACACCCATGTTTCAGACGCCGGATGCTGCGCCGCTTGCGGGTGCGGGGACTCCGGAGAAGCCCTTCGGCTTCTACGACGCGACGGTAGATGGGGGTTGGGAGGTTCCGGGCGAGCCCTACGCCCGCGCCAGCGAGACGGACGCGGGTCGCTTCGAGTGGTGGCGGGCGCGCATGCTGGGGGGGCGCACGAATCACTGGGGGCGCATTTCTCTTCGCAACGGACCCTACGATTTCAAGCCGCGGAGCCGGGATGGGCTCGGCCTGGACTGGCCCATTGGTTATTCCGACCTCGCGCCGTATTACGACAAGGTCGAATTGCTGATCGGCGTCTACGGGACCAATGAGGGTCTGGAAAACACGCCGAATTCCTCTGCCGGCTGCCTCCTGCCGCCACCGAAACCCCTGGTCAGTGACCTGCTGGTCGCGCAACGGGCCAAGCGCTTAGGGATTCCGGTGATACCGGGCCATCGTGCGGTGCTTACCCAGCCCCTCGATTTCGCAGGATCGCCGGCTCGATTGCATCCCGGCAATGCCACGGCGCAAAAGATCCTCGCCGAGGACATGCGCAAGCGCTCGGCCTGCATCTGGGCGACACCGTGCGGACGGGGTTGCTCCATCCGCGCAAATTATCAGTCGACCACCGTGCACCTGCCACCGGCGCTCGCGAGCGGCAATCTTGATATCAGAACCGACGCAATGGTCTACGAGGTGAGCGTAGGGCGCGACGGACGTGCCAGCGGCGTGAGTTTCGTGGACCGGACCACCGGAAAGCATCAGCACGTCACCGCAAGGGCGGTGATACTGGCCGCGAGCGCCTGCGAATCGGTGCGGATTCTGCTCAACTCCAGGAGTGCGTCGTTTCCAAATGGACTCGCGAACTCCAGCGGCAAGCTGGGGCGCTACCTGATGGACACGGTCGGCAGCAGCCTGGGCGGGCAGATTCCGCTGCTTGAGAGCCTGCCTCCGCTCAATGAGGATGCCGCGGATGGGCATCAACTGTATGTTCCCTGGTGGCTCTATCAGGAACAGCATGCCGGCAAGCTTGGCTTTGCGCGCGGCTACCACATCGAATTCGGCGGTGGCAGGCGAATGCCCGGACTCGGAACCGGTGCCGGAATGGAGTGGCTGACCGGCGGCAGTTATGGGCTGAAGTTCAAGCAGGACGTCCGCCGTTATTACGGATCATTTGTCAACTTCGACGGACGCGGGGAAATGATCCCCAACGAGCAGTCATTCTGCGAGATTGATCCGGATGTCAAGGACAAGTGGGGCATCCCGGTCTTGCGATTTCATTGGGGCTGGTCGGAACACGAGCGGCGGCAGGCGGCGCATATGCAGAAGACCTTTGCCGACATCATAACGGCCATGGGCGGTCGCACGAATGGGGCGCCGCAGGCCGACGGCGCCAAGGCGATCGCACCGGGCGGTTCGATCATTCACGAAGTGGGCGGAGCGGTCATGGGCGCCAACTCGAAAACCTCGGTCACCAACCAGTGGTGCCAGACCTGGGATGTCGGGAATCTGTTCGTGACCGATGGCGCTGTGTTTGCGTCGAACGCGGATAAGAATCCCACGCTGACCATTATGGCCCTGGCGTGGCGCGCGGCAGACCATATTCTCGAGCGCATGCGGCGCAGGGAACTGTGATGGACCGGCGTACCACAATCCAGTGGATGCTGGCGGCCAGCGCGGTCTGGTCGTTCCCCGAGGCGCGCGGCGCGCAAGCCGGCCCCGCTAACCCGGCGCGAGGTTACGGGACGGACCCGAAGCTGCTGAAGGCCTACCGCCGTGGCGACTTTTGGCCGCTGACGCTGTCGGCGCAACAGCGGCGCCTGGCGGGTGTTCTGGCGGACATCATTATTCCGGCCGACGCGCACTCCCCGAGCGCCTCGGCTGTAGGAGTCGTTGAGTTCATCGACGAGTGGATCAGTGCGCCCTATCCGTTGCATCTGAAGGATCGAACAATCGTACTGAACGGTTTCAACTGGCTGGACGCCGAAGGCGCGCGACGCTTTGGCAAGGGCTTTTCGGATCTCGACGATTCCGGGCGACACGGGATTTGTGACGCCATCTGCAACGAATCGCAGGCCGCAGCTGAACACCGCGGCGCGGCGCGCTTCTTCGCGGTCTATCGCGACTTGACCGCGGGCGGGTTCTACTCTACCCCCGTCGGTCGCAAGGACCTCAATTTCATAGGCAATGTGCCGCTCGTGCGCTTTGACGGGCCACCGCCGGCGTTGCTGAAGCGACTGGGCCTATCCTGAATTCGCTCCCGATGTGAGGTGCGTCATGAAGAAGACTTCCTGGTACAAAGCGATGGCGGCGTCCGTTTTCGGCCTGGTGATGATTGCACCTCAGGTACCGGCCGCGGCGGTGACGCCGGGATGGCATGCGCTGCTGGAAGATCACAGTGCCTCGGCGTGGCGCGGCTGGAAGGAACAGGGCCTGCCCGCAGGCTGGCACATTGCTGGCGGGGTGCTGTCCAAGGACGGTCCGGTAGACGATCTGATCACGAACCAGAGCTTTGGAAATTTCGAACTCGAGCTGGAATGGAAGATGGGCAGGGGCGGCAATAGCGGCCTTTTTTACCGCGGTACGCGCGAATATGACCACATCTACTGGAGCGCCGCCGAATACCAACTGCTCGATGACGCAAATGCTCCGGACGGCAAGAATCGCCTCACCGCAGCCGCAGCGGCCTACGCGCTATACGGCGCGCCGGCCGGGATCGTGCGGCCGTTCGACCATTGGAACCGCACGCGGCTGGTCGTGAAGGGTGCGCACGTGGAGCATTGGCTCAATGGGCGCAAGGTCGTTGAATATGAGCTCTGGAGCGCGGATTGGAAGGCGAAAGTGGCGTCGAGTAAATTTGCGGCGTATGCGAACTATGGGTTGTCGACGACGGGCCTGATCGGTCTCCAGGGCGATCATCCTGGGGCGCTGTCGATTCGCCGCATCCGCGTGAGAGAGCTGCCGTGACACGCGCGGGAGCTTAGCCGGACCGCCATGGTGCCGGTGGCAGAAGAGATCTGCGCTTGAGCAGCGCGCTGCGATTCCGCCTTGGGGCGATGATGCTGCTGCAGTTTTTCATCTGGGGCGGCTGGTTTGTCACGATGGGCAGCTACCTGGCGGCCAATCTGGGCGCCACGGGGTCCCAGACTGCGCTGGCCTACTCGACCCAATCCTGGGGCGCCATCATTGCGCCGTTCGTGATCGGGTTGATCGCAGACAAGTACTTCAATGCCGAGCGCCTGCTGGGGATTATTCACCTCATTGGCGCGGCGCTGCTGTACCTGCTGTCGATGGCGCAGAGCTTCGCGGATTTCTACCCCTATCTGCTCGCCTACATGATTCTCTATATGCCGACGCTGGCGCTGGTCAACGCGATCTGCTTCCGGCAGATGGATGACCCGTCCAGGCACTTTTCGAAGATACGGCTATGGGGGACGGTGGGCTGGATCATCGCGGGATTGATCATCAGCTACCTGTTCTCCTGGGATGCCCCTGCGGCGCTCGCTCGGGGAATGCTCAGGTACACCTTCACGATGTGTGCCGCGGCCTCCCTGGTGCTTGGCCTTTTCAGCTTCACGCTGCCGAAAACGCCACCACGAGTGCGGCCCGGAGAGCGCGTTACACTGCGGGACATGCTGGGGCTGGATGCTCTGGCATTGCTGACGGATCGGAACTTCCTGGTGTTCTTCATCGCCTCGATCCTGATCTGCGTGCCGCTGGCTTTCTATTACCAGTACGCCAATCTGTTCCTGACGGAGATTCATCTGGCCAACGCGACCGGGAAGCAGACCCTTGGCCAGATGTCCGAGGTGCTGTTCATGCTGCTGATTCCCCTGTTCCTGTTGCGCGTCGGCATGAAGGGCACCTTGCTGGTGGGCATGCTGGCCTGGGCGCTGCGCTATGTCCTGTTCGCGTATGGCAATCCAGGCAATCTGGTGTGGATGTTGCTCCTCGGCATCGCCCTGCACGGCGTGTGCTATGACTTTTTCTTTGTGTCCGGACAGATCTACACCGACTCCAAGGCCGGTGAACGCTGCAAGAGCGCCGCGCAGGGCATGATCACCTTGGCGACCTACGGTGTGGGAATGCTGGTCGGCTTCTGGGCCGCAGGCCAGATCGCCAGCCATTACGGCGGCCCTGGCGCGCGCGACTGGACCGCGATTTGGCTGTTCCCGGCCCTGTTCGCGATCGTCGTGTTCCTGCTGTTCACGGCAATGTTCCGGAATGAAAAGGCAGCCTATCGCGGTACGGCGCCGAACCTGTCGTAAAGCCTGATCTTTTAGGAGCGTAAATGGGCATCCGGCAGTTCACTCCGAAGGCAATGCGACTCAGCCTGCTTACGGCGGCGTTGCAGGAGTTGACTCCGCGGGCACGCCGCGATGCCGATCCCGATCTGGCCATCGAAGAGTGGCTGGACTTCGCCCGGCAGGTAGGCAGTCCCAACATCCAGCTCTCGGCGGCTCTGCATCCGAGCCGGAGCGACGTGCCGGCGGCGGCGTTGCTCGATCCGGTTGCCAATACGCTCGATCTGCGCGAGCCGTTTACGCCGCAACGGGCCACCCGGGTGCTTGCGGCCATGCGTGACAGCGGGGTAGGGCTCTCCGATCTCGCCTACTTCGACAACATGCTGGTTGCTGACGATTCGATCCGGCGCAGCAAACATGAGTTCATGCTGCGCGTATTCGATGCCGCCGTATTGCTCGGCGTGGATGCGGTGTGCGGCTTTGTCGGGCGCAATGTGCAGCTGGAGATGGACGCCAATCTCGTGATGTTCTGGGAGGCGTTTATCCCGCTCCTGCAGGAAGCGAAGGCGCGGGGCCTGACGTACCGCGTCGAACAATGCCCCATGCCTGGCTGGAACGTCACCGATCGGTGGCACAACAATATTGCCTACGCGCCCGGTCCGTGGATCGCCTTGCACCGAATCTGCGAGCGGCATGGCGTAGGCGACCAATTTCGCATTCACTATGATCCGTCGCATGCCATCCTGATGGGCCAGGATTCGCGCTCGCTGTTCCAGTACCTGAAGGACAGCGGTTACAACTTCCTGATTGGCGGTTTTCACGTCAAGGGGCAGGTGATCGATGCGCGCGGCGTCTCCGCGTGGGGGTATGGCGGGCAGACGCTGGAGCGGGGTGATTGGCGGGGCGGCGAACCCGCCAAGGCACCGGGCGATCAGTTGCAGGCCTGGAAAAAGCAGACGGTCCTGGCCGAACACGAACTGCCGGGCACGGCGCGTCACGATCCGCTCGCCTACCTGCAGAACCGCACCGTCGATTGGCTCGATCATCAACTGGCGGCGCGGGAGTTGCTGAGCATCGATCCGGCCAGGACCTGCCTGGTCGTCGAGCACGAATATCCGAAGGCCAGAATTCAGGACAAGGCCAGGTTGGCGCCCATATTGGCCGGGTCGCTCGCATTTACGCGCGCCATCGATGAGGCGGCGGCCGCGATGTACGCGCTACAGCATGAAGTGCTGGCGGGGCAGGGCATCCCGGTCCAGGGTGTAGGTCGCGAGGCTTATCGCTCCTGAAGGCCCAGGAAGGAGCGGGGCCGGGCTCGCACGGCCTTCGTCGCGACGCTCCGCCGTGATGGCCGCGAGCCGGCGTAGGGTATTGCCAAGCGCGTCAGGGAGACTTGCCCTCTGGCGCAGCCAGCGCAGGTCCGTTGAACTCCGCTTCAATCGCGAAGTCGATCAAGTCGCTGACGCCCACGGTGCTGCCCGGAGCGGGTATCCCAAAGACCATGCCAAAATCAGAGCGCTTGAAGGAACCGTGCGCAGAGAATCCCACGCGGGCATGCGGGTCCATTCCGGGCATGCCGGAATAGCCTCCGTTGTAGGTCGCGCTCAGAACCACCGGTCGAGCGACACCGAGCAGGGTCAGGGTCCCCGAGATTTCCATGGACTTCGTCCCGGTCATGCGGACCTGCTCGGACTTGAAGACAATCTGCGGAAACTTCGCGGTGTCGAGCATTTTCGAGCCCTGCAGAATGTCGATACATCCCTGTGGCCAATTGTCCATCGCGATCGATGCGGCCTCGATAGTCGCGACCACCTGCGAGGCGGAAGGATTCTTAGGATCGAATGTGAGCTCCGAGTCAAAACGCGTGAACCGGGTGGTGTAGGTCGAAAATCCAAGATGGCTCACGCGCATCAGCACGCTCGAGTGAGCCTTGTCGACCTCATACAGACCGGCGGGAGGCTCCGCCAGGCCGGGCGTGGGGGCAGGTGCAGTGGTCCCAGCGGCGCGAGCCAATACAGCGCAGAGACCAAAGACCACCACGATGCCGGCGGCACCGATGCCTCGTGAATTAGGTCGCAATTCCATCGTCATAGCAGGTTTCTCCCGTTCCTTGATTGATCCCAGGTCGTCGTAGGAGCTGGCTCCAGGCACAAATTCGCCGACACCAGCGCGGTCTCCAAAGCAATACTTGATTGGCCTATTAGGCACGATCTACGCATACGTGCCGGGCAAGTCAAGGCCAAATCCGTCGACCTGGACCACCATGCGTGTGGTGCAGGCACTCCAGACTTCGGCGAAGGGTGCATTGACGAAGGATTCAACGGCGACTTCCATGGCGTTGCGCCCGGCACATGTCTCTTGGAAACATCAGGCGCAAAGTGGTTCCCCAGGTTGGGCTCCAAATCGAGCGCAAGGCGCCGATCCGTAGGGCGAACTCCATTGGGCGTGTCCAGGTACCCCCAAGTATACCCTCGCGGCTAGTGCCCTTTGGTGGCGGGCGCTGAGACGCGGGGTTACTGGGTGGGACTTTTACCTCGTTCAGGTGTATTCCTGAATTCACTTTAAGGAATTTACTGGCTTGAAGGTTGCCAGAGATACCCGTATTTAAGGTTGCCAGAGTCACCACTATTTTCTCGCACACTAGCCTAACCGGGTTTTCGCAGCCCAATACCGGGGTCTGATTCTGGATCCCGGGGCACTCCTTGGGCACATTGGAAGCTCGGGCGGGCTGTGGGGTTGCGATGGGGTGGAGGCCGCGATCAGGCGGCCTTTACCAAGAAGGAAATCACAAATGCGCACCCATTCCGATAAGCCGGTTTCCAGTTTGCACCTCGTCGTTGCTTTGCTGTTTGCATTAGCGACCGCTGCCGCCGATGCGCAGTCGCCGAGCAATCCGAAGCACTACTTCTGGGCGCCCAGTCAGCCCAACACGCCGGGCCCGTCGTCGCTGGCCAATGACCTCATTTACCACGGCGGCAATGCAGGTCCGGGCGCGATAGGGGTGGAAACCGTGCCGGCTATCTACCTGATCTTCTGGGGACCCGATTGGACGAATGGCTTCACCACGACCGACGCCAACGGGAGTGCGTATACGAGCCAGCAACTGCGAAACTATGTGACTTCGTTCCTGAGTAATCTCGGCGGTACGTCCTGGGCCGCCATTCAGAACGAGTACTGCGACAACGTGCCGGTGGGGACCACCAGCTGCGCCGCGGTGGGTGGGGGCAACTACATTACAAATCCACGCAAGCAACTCAAGGGTGTATGGGCCGATCCGACGCCCGTGCCGAGCGACATCGTGACCTTGGGCCTGGCGGAGAACCTGGCGAATGATCCGCTCGCTGCGGAGGCCGTGCGCGCCTCAGCGCACTTCGGATATAGCCCGCACGCGACATACATTATCTTGACGCCGCCCACAACGATCGGCACCGGGCAGCCGGTTTACTGCGGGTATCACACACAGACCACCAGCGTCGATGGTTTTGGCAATCCATATCGTCTGCAATACGCATTCATACCGTTCCTCAACGCGAACTGGCCCGCGCTTGGCACCGGCGGTTGCGGAATGAATTCGGTCAACGTGATCAGCGACAGCTTCGGCCACGGCGTCTTCGACGGCTACAGCATTGTGGTCGGCCACGAGTACGCTGAGGCAGTTACCGATCCCGATAACTTCGCGAGCGTTCAGGACGGGTGGAACGACATCCAGGGCAGCGAGAACGGCGACAAGTGCGCCTGGACAGCTCTGGCCAACGTCTCCATGAACAATCACACGAAGTTCGCCGTGCAGCCGTTGTGGAGCAACAGGGCATTCGAAATCGCCGGTCAAGGCTGCGTGCGTTCTGCGCCGACCAACCCGCATGCCATGCCGGCGGTTGGAATCATGCCGCCGACCGTGGATATCTGCATGACTACAGGAATCTGCCCGCCCGGCGTTGCCGCCGGGCAGCCGATGCCGGTCAATATGGCCTATTTCGGCGGTACCGTGCAGACAAGCCCAAAGGTTTACCTAGTACTCTGGGGCTGGGGCGAGCCTGGCGCGTTCGATCACGCGTCACCCGATAACCCTGCCGGCGATCCCGACGGCGTGGGCGCACTGATGGGGCGTTTTATCGCGGCCATCGGCGGAACGTCCTGGGGCAAGGTCTCCGCCCAGTACTATCAGGACAATTACAATGGAACCTTTTCCACTGTCGGTAATCCTGCGCACGAGCTCGCGGGCGTCTGGCACGACAACACCAGTCCCATACACGACAATCTAAGCCCGCTCGAGCTTGCCCAGGAGGCTGCCCGCGGTGCGCAGTACTTCGGTATCCAGGAATTCGCCAATGCGCAGGTCGTGGTCGCGACGCCGCAGAAGTTCAATGATGCCGGCTTCAATCAGAACTCCTACTGCGCCTGGCACGACTTCACGACGCCATTGTCTTATCCGGGGGTGACTGCGGGACTGGCGTTCGTCAACATGCCCTACGTGCTCAACGCCGGCGGCGGGTGCGGCAAGGATTTCGTCAATCCCGCGCCGAGCGGCGATCTTGACGGTGTCACAATCGTGCTCGGTCATGAGATCGCCGAAACGCTCACTGATCCCGGTGCAGAGTCGCGAGCAGGGCAGGTCCAGTACGGTGCCTGGTTCGACTACCAGGGTTGGGAGAACGGTGACAAGTGCGCGTGGGTGGGAGATGGGCTGCAGGTCCCGGGTGCGCCGTTCAACATGATCGGGAACGACGGCGCTGCCTACCCAGTACAGACGCTATGGAGCAACACGAGCCTCAACGGAATTGGCTACTGTTCGGGAGGTCTGTGAAGCACACCACGTAGGAAATGGCCTGCGGCCGCTTTCGTTATGGCGGGCGATGTCTCAGCAGCCGCGAAGCAGCTCTCGCCCACATTTACTGATGACGAATCGCTCCGGGTAGTTGCTGCCGGCCCCAAAGGAATTGGCGTGATTGTCGTCGGCAGACCAAAAAGAACCGGCCCCGCACAGACTCGCCTGGACGGGTCCGTGCAGGTGACAGAGGGGCTTCAGTTTGAACAGGTCAGGGCCATTGGCTCAATCGCGGCAAAGCGGTGGAATATGAGCTGCAGAGGGCTGCGTGGAAAGGCAAGGTCGCCTCCAGCTGCAGGGCGATCACCCTGGAGCGCTGGCCCTATCTGTCAGGCACGACGTCGAACGCGACGGTAAGGCGGGCCTGGTCGCTGGCAAAGGGCACGGTTCCGTGCCAGAAATACGACGGAAATAACACCAGCATGCCGACCTCGGGTCGCACAGCGTACTGAGCGTGCAGCGGCGGGGTCGTTGCAATACCCGGCTCGCCAAAGCTGAGACTGCCCTCCTTGTTCCCGGCATCGCTCATGCTGTCGGGCAACTGGATATAAAAGGCCGAAGATATCCAGCCTCGCGGATGAACATGGTTCGCGTGATAGCCGGAACGGCGCAGCCGCACGGACCAGCTGCCATTGAAGCGCCACTTGCCGTCATTGCGACGACGCAGCGGATCGGGGCCGCGGCCTGCACGGTCGAGATAGCGGCCGATCGGCGCGGCAAAGCTGCGGAACAGTGCCTGGATAACCGGGTCGGCACTACGCAGAAGATCCTGCGAAGTCTCCGTGCCATGGCGCAGGGATTGAAACAGCAGCGGATGGCCGTGCGGATCGTGCAGCCGGTCGAGACTGAACTTCAGGTCGATGAGGAAGCTGGCCAGGTCAGGCCACGGCTCAGGCGCCTCGAGCAGCTCGGCCACCACCAGGTGCCGGTAGTCGCACAGCTGCGCGTAACGTTCATCCTGCAGCAGGCGCCACGCGGTGGTCTGTAGCGCAATCAGGTATTGATCGTCCGGTGCATGGGCGAGCAGCGCCTCGCAGTGGGGGATTGTCCCACGGGCATCGCCGACACCGAGCTGCGCGGCCACCAGCAGGGTCCTGGCGGGGACGCTGGACGGCATCGTGTTCACCGCGCGTTCCGCCAGCGCCAGGGCAGCGGCGGAGTCGAACTCCAGCGCCGCAAGGCCTGCGCGCACCAGCAGGTTGGTGGGTGCCCGCGGACGCGCGGCCTGCTGGGCCAGGCAGGCATATGCGGCGCGCGCATCACCTGCAGCCTGGAGGATGGCCGCCTTGGCCGCCCACAGGGCATCCTCGGCGGCAAAACGCTGCAGTGCCTGGTCCAGTACCGCGGTCGCCTGGGTGACATCACCCGTCCGCAGCCAGATCAATTCCGCGAGATTGCTGTGTGCCTCGACCAGACGTGGCTCCATCGCCACGCAGTCGCGCAACGCCGCTTCGGCACGCTCAGGCGCGCCCAGTGCGCGCTGGCTGCGGGCGTAGGTGTTGTACAGCGCTGCCGTCCTGTGCCCTTGCCTCAGAGTCTGTAGGGCGACACGCGCCGCCTCCTCAGGCTGATCCGCACCATCAAGTGCCATGGCGAGCGCCTGAGCCGCAGCGGGGTCGCCTGGGGAGGCCGCGGCCATGCGCCGGTATAGCGCTACGGCGTCGTCCCGGCGGCCCAGTGCGGCGAGCACGGCGATATGCAGGGCGACCAGGTCGCTATTCGCCTCGCCTGCGGCGCACAGGGGCTCCAACAGCGCGAGGGCAAGCGCGGGGCGGAGTGTGTCGTTGTAGTGTCGCGCAAGCACGAGCGCCGCGCGCGCGTTGGCCGGCGAAGCGGTGGCGGCGCGCTGCAGGAACGGTTCAGCCTCGGGAACGCGGCCGCTGCTGAGCAGGATCTCCCCCAGCATCGCCATCGCGGCCGACCAGCCCGGCTCCAGCGCGAGCGCCTGGCGCAGCAGTCCTTCGGCGGCCGCAGCGTCGCCCAGCGCCTGCTTGGTGCCAGCGAGCAGGCGCAGCGCTTCCACATAGCCTGGGTTCGCCGCAACGATCGTTTCGAGTTGCCCGTGGGCGGCCTGTAAGCCGCCCGCCTGGAGCAGTGCGCTGACGCGCCGCATGGCTTCGACGAGTAGCGGGGAAGTCACGGCCATAGCGCACGCAAGGCTAGCATGACGTCCAAAGGAAAACCCCCTCGCGTCCGTGGGCGCGAGGGGGTTGTATCAGCTCAACTCAATATCAGAACTCGAACCTGGGCACTCAGAATGCATACTTGGCTTGCAGACTGAATTCACGGCCCAAGATCGACCGTCCGAACCCAACACCGTTCTGCACGGCATTGCCGCCGATGCGGGCATTACCCTCGGTGAGACCGATCTGGTTGGTGATGTTGGAACCGAGCAGCCGGAACTGCCACCGCTCGCCCACTTTGGCTACGACGCCTGCATTGAGGTCGTAGTAGCTGCCCAGCGGATTGAGGCCCGTGCTGTCCTGGTAGTGCTGACCAATGTGCTCATAGGTCAGGAACTCGGTCACCGTACCCCAGCCAAAGTCCTGCGTGTCACTCGGGGTGATGCGGTACTGGAACTTCGGCAGGCGGGCGAGCTGTACGCCATTGATGACGCCGCAGACCAAATTGCCGTTGATGTCGCTGTAGACGTAGCAGCCGTTGTAGTCCTTGTAGTGGGCATTCTCGTAATTGGCATTCAGGGTGATCTTGAATTCCCTGGCGGCCGACGAATCACCGCCCGCCAGGGGATTCACGCTACCGATGAACCGCAGACCAATTGAAGTCGAGCCATAGGTCGTGACGGGCCCCAGCGGTACATGATTGATGTCCTGGGGCTGGTATGACAGGCCCTTGAAATCCTTTTTGTAGATTGACGCGTCAATATACGTGTAGCGGTTCTGGACCTTGAAGCCCACTTCAAGGTTCTCCACGCGATTGAGCGGCAGGAGATTGGGGCAGTTGAAGCTGGTGTTGTACCGCTGACAGCGAACGCTGTCGAAATTGGGGAAGAACACGCCATTGTTGACCCGCGCATAGGCGCTCATATGGTCACTGAACTCGTAATTCGCGCCCAGGGAGAAGGCCGGCAGGGTCGTGCTTACACCCTCCTTCGTGTAGGTACCGTCGGGCATTTCGACTGCGTTATCCCACAGGTCGAACTGTGACCCCATCTGGATCGGTGCCAGATTGGTGGTCTGCTGCGACAGGCTGAGGTGTTCGACACGAGCCGCGGCATCCAGCAACCACTGGTTGATCTTCCATGAGTCGGACACATAGAAGGCCGCATTGGTAGCCGTGCCCTGCTGGAGGATCTGGTAACCGCCGTTGGCACTGACGATGCCCTGTGAGCTGGTTATATTGTAGATGTTCCCGCCCGAGGTCGCCTGCAGGATGATCGGGCTGGCATTGGGCTTGTTGGTGATCAGCACATTGCTGCCCAACGACCAGTTGTCGTTGTCGGTGTAACGGGCCAGATACACGCCCGCGGTCAGTGTATTGCCGTTGCCGAAGTCCTTCGCGAGCCGGAATTCATCGGTGGCATTCCAGAGCCGCTTCTGGACCCGCCAGACCTGCTGGGTCACCACGCTCTGGGTGAGAGCCGGCGCGGTGCCGTTGGTGTAGGTGGCCACGACATCGGCCGGGGTAAGCGGGGCCGGCAGGCTCAACCCAGCGATGAACGCAGTCAGCGTCTTCGGGTTGCCATTGTTGACCAGCGCGTTGGTATCCATGTCGCCGCCGTCAAACAGGAAGCTGTTCGTGATCGACCAGCCGCCCGAGAGCTTCAGGTCGAGACTTGAACCCACGTAGTTCAGGAGCGAGCCACGACCATTGCTGATATTGACGTTTTCAAACCCGCCGGTGGCCGGATTCGGTATCTGGAAATTCTGCAGCTCGTAGCTGTTGTAGGTGGAGTTGCGCTGATCGAAACCAGGATAGGGGTCGGCCGATCCGTTGTTGACCACATACGGAAAGTCGGCGACCCACTGGTTCTTGTCGTTCAGGGTCCGCGCCCAGAACATGATCGAGCCATTGCTCAGGTCATGCTTCAGCGTCCCGGTCATCTGATAGCCGAGATCAGCCGCGTACTGAGGATCGCGCACGCCGGCGGACTCGCGGTAAAAGCCACCGAGGCTGCCGTACCATCCTTCAGTCAGCTTGGCGCCGTAGTAGGCGTCCACGCGTCCCAGGCCCTCGTTGCCGTACGTATAGGAAACCGATCCTGCGGGGTTGTCCGAGCCCGTCCTCAGGATGAAGTTCGCCGTTGCACCTGGCTGCCCTGGGCCGAAGATTGCGCCCGTACCGCCCTGGACGATTTCGACGCGCTCCACGGTGTCGTCAAAGCGCAGCAGGGAGCTGGAATCCAGGAAGGACAGGGAGGGAGAGCCGTACAGGGGTGAGCCCTGGATCATGGTCGAGAAATACGGGGAATCGCCACCGCCGTTGGGGAAACCGGCCACATCCACGTTGACGCCGGTCTGTCCGCCGGACGCTTCCGGCCAGATGCCGGGCGAGAGCTTGAAGATCTCGGCCGCACTGGCGGGATTGGCGTTCTGAATCTCATCGAGGGATGCCGACACAATGTTGTAGCTGGCGTCCAGCTTCCTCACGCCATGCGCCGAAGCCGTCACGACGATTTCCTCGAGCGCGTTGTCCGAAGACTTCGCGGCCCCTGCCGTCGCGGTTTGCGCGTAGGCGGCACCGCCGCTCGCGCCATAAAGGATTCCCGCCACGGCGGCAGCAATGGCCGGTGCGCAGGCCACGCGGCCCTTGGCTGGTGACAGTGTTGCCGAAAAGCCACATATCGACTGTGACTGGGCAGGTGCTTTGTCTTTCATGGATTTTTCCCCATTGTCCTGGATCAAAGAGCTACGTTTTGTTGATTCTTAACGCTTAATCACTATCAAGCAGATCAGTGATCAACCACAACCAACCGGCCCAGTCGGAACGCTGGCTTGCGCAGCGAGTGGCGTCCATAAAACAGGGGGCAAGCCTATAAGCATTTGGGGATTATGGCAAGTCTCGGTCCGGCTTCGTTTGCGAGGCGCCGTATAAGCATCGCCTTTTCGAATTTACGGGGTCGCGTCCGGATCCGGTATGGCCAGAAACACCGTACTCCACAGCTGCGCGGCGTTGGATTCGTCGACATCGGCCGCGCTGGCGCCGAAGGGCGCGACGTGGAAATGTCCAGCCTCATAGGTCCAGGACCAGAGCTCGGAATTTCGCATTGAGTGGCCCAGGCGAATGGCTCCCCAAAGCTGCTCCTGGGCCGTACGCAGCAGTGCCTTCACCGCGGGCGGGAGTTCAGGGCGTCGCAGCTGCCGTTGCAGTCCCGCCGCCAGCACCGCTTGCTGCCAGGACCAGATGACCGTGCCGTGATAGGCATTCCTGGTAAACCGGGCCTGGATCGAAGGGGCTGCATAAACCGGGTTTGCGACGACGCTACCTACGTCGGTCAGGAGTCCGGCCGGGAAGGGCCGCATCATCGCCGTGATGGCTCGACGCAGCGCAAGTGGCGTCGGTCGGCCAAACAACAGCTCGAAGCCCTCGTCAGTGTGGAGCACGGGAATGGGGCCGGCATCGGCTGCGAGCGCGAGGGCATGGAAGCGCACCGGATCCTCGCCGATCGCCCGCAGCGCTGCATCGGGCGCCACATTCACTGCGGCGGCGTAACGGGTGACGTCCTGGCGGGCCTTCGCGTTCGGGACGCTGAGCTCAAACAGCGGCCCGGCCCGGGTGCGCCAGACACTCGCCATAGAGGCGGCACGCAGGAAGATCCTGCGATCGGCGGCATCGAGATACGGAGCGAGCAGGCCGCTGGCATAAAATCGATGGGCCGCAGCAAGCGCAGCGGGCACGAACACGGCATTCACATCGTACGGGAAGCGCCCGCCCGCCAGGCCGTCACCGCTGTCCCGCCACTGCCCGGCGTTCAAGCCGGGTTTCAGCGCAATGAGATTCTGCGAGCGTGGATCCTCTGCGAACTTACGGGCCGCTTGCAGGACGAATCTGAGGTTGCTGGCCAGATCCGCACCCAGCGCGCGCGCCGCCGCGCCGGGGCGTCCGTCCATCCGCGCCAAGAGCTCAGCGGCCCGCCTGCGACCGCGCGGGTCATCGAGCAACCATTCGGCCGCCACGGGAGCCAGCATGAAGGAGCCATCGATCATGTTGTAGTTGAATGTCGGCGCATCGGACTTCTCCGCCGTGGCATGCAGATGATCGAGAATGGCGAACTCACCAATATCCTCCTCATGCGCCACCTCGCCTTCAGGTGACAGTCGGGTCAGCACCGCGCCCAACCCAGCCGCCACCGCCTCGGGTGTGAGCACGGGCATCAGCAAGCGCACCGACATCAGCGTGTCGCGCCCAAAGTACGTATTGAAGCGCCAGGAGCCGGCGAGAAATTTCTCCTTGAAACTCAGAAACGTAAGTGCATTGCGGGCCGCGTCATCCGCCGCGGCCCGCTCGGTGAACAGCTCCGCACTCGATAGCGGGGTCAATGGCTCTTCGCCCGTCAGGGCCGTGATTTTCAACCCGATCCTGCCATCGCTCCCCGCCGTGATATGACCGGCTCGCAGCGTGCCCTCGGTAACCTGCAGGCTGAGGCGATACCCGGCGGTGCCGTCGAGGCGATCACGCGCCCAGGAGATGGTCGAGTCGTGAATCTCCGGGTCAGCGCTGACCTCAGGCGGCAAGGTGCCAAGGGCCTGATAGTCCCGCAGTACACGGACGCTGGATAATGCGGCCTGCTTGACCAGGAGCTCCGCCGCACCGCTCACGCTGGCTTCCGCGGTGATACCGTACAGCCTTCGCCCGCGCTCATCCTGGAGGGCGAGCGGCTGTGGCCTCCCCAACATCGTCCAGGTCACCGGCGTAGCGGCGTGCGAGAACCACAGGCCGACGCCGCTGTTGCCGGCAGGAAAGGCGACCAGGATGCGCGGATCGGTACCCGAACGCAGCAGCAGGTGCGCGGCGACCGGACCGTCGCGCAGAAAACTGTTGAAATTGAGACCTTCGGCGACATCGAAGTGAAGTGGCTCGCGTGCCGCGGGTTCGCCGCCACCGGCCAGCGGCGCCATGGCCAGAGTACCGATGACTGCGAGCCTGCGCGCGCGGCGCAGGACCGAGTGGAAGTTCATGCTTTTCTTTCCATCCAACCGCTGCCGTCTGCATCATGGGTCGCCGACCAATCGCTGTCGAGACCTGCGGATATGGTATGCCGTTGCAGTGCCGCAATCATTCAACGTGATTCATCGAGGAAAACCAGTTCCGAGGATTGTGGCCAGGGCAGGGCGACCTCCACGCCTTCCTCCATCAGCACTTGCCCGGTGAGCCTGCGCTCGGCGGCCTGGCCCCGGTCCTGGAACCGGACTCGGTAGCGGCCCGCAGGATTCAGACCGAACAGGCGGAATCGGTGCGTCGCCTGGTCGGGCACCGTGCCGCGGAATGCGTACAGCACACCGCGGTGGAGCCTGGCCGAATAGTATTCGATCCCGTCCCAATGCACGCCGTCGGGGCGCTCGGCAACGTGATACAGATCGGCAGCGCGGATCAGCGGCCGCAGCTCTGTCTTGTAGAGCGCAAACTGCGTGCGTGCCTCCGCGCGCTGCTGCGGGGTCCACAGGCTCGAATCGAGCATCAACGAGAACCAGCCGAGCATGCCGCTGCGCAGCTGGTAGCGGAAGTTCTCGATGCGCGGGGTGGGCCAGTTTGCCACGTAGCTTTCCAGCATCGCGGGCGGCAGCACATAGCTGGCATCGTAGAAGGCGCGCCGGTTTGAGAGCGGATCGTAGGTATCGGTGATCGAAAAATAGTCACCATGGGCGGCACTGCCGAAATCCACCATGCGGCCACCATCGTTGCATATTTCCAGGAGCAATCGCGGGTGACGCTTTCGTAGCCGTTCATAGATGTCGTAGTAGGCCCGGGAAGCGTGATAGCTGACGTCAGTCGAGTTGGAGCCATCGGCCCAGAGGTATCCCGAGTCCTCGTAGATCCGCAGGCTTGCGCTCTCCGGTGGGGCGGCAATGTGATCGGCGTGCGCACTGCCTTGGGCCACGAGATAGCCGTCATGCTCGAGCATGTCGAGGTGATAGTCAGTGACGATGCGCTCGAGTTCGCGGGCCGCCCATGTCTTGGCTGCCGGCACGCCCAGGTCAATCGTAATGCCCTTGAAGGGCTCGCTGTGCTTCCAGCCCGCGGGCGGGTCGGCCACCAGCCAGTCACGGGTGATGGGATCGTTAACATTGAGCGCGCCGGGCCGCTGCGAAGCGCCGGCCTGTGCCCAGTCGACCCACAATCCAAACTTGAGCCCGCGTTGGTGAGCAAAATCTGCGAGCGTGGCGATTCCATGCGGAAACTTCCCGGGGTCTGCATGCCAATCGCCCACACCGCGAAACCAGCCGGCATCCAGATGAAACATCTCGAGCCCGAGCTGCACCGATTCGCCGATCATGCGCTGCGCGAGAGTCTCGTCCACCGCCATGCCACTGCCCCAGCTGTTGTTGACCAGCGGTGGATAGGACAGATCACGGATCGTTTGCGGATTGTTGAGCACGGCCCGCACCCAGCGCCGCAAGCTATTGCCGGCACCGTCCGGACCACCGCTGAACGCGCCGATGAATATTGTGGGGGCGGCAAAAGTAGCACCGGGCTGCAGTAGTGTCCGATAAGGGCCGGGGACGGGGTTGAGACCCGCCTCGCCGCGCAGCGATGCGCCGTCGCGCTGCAGCGTGATCCGCGTGCGCCCGCTGAATTCGATGCCGATATACCAGCCTCGCTGTTCACCACCCGGCTCGGCGACCAGCAAATAGGGAATCATCTCCCGCGCCTGGTTGGGAATGGGGCGGGCGTAGCTGCTGGATGTGCCCAGCCAGGCATCACCGTCGCGCAATGCTTCCAGATGCGTGCCTTCGGGGGAGGGCGTGTCGGCACCCTTTTCCACCCAAAAGCGCGTGAGCGCGCTTCCGGGATCAACCTGCCAGTCAAAGCGCGTGCTGGGCAGGAGCGGCAACCAAACCGGCGCCGCATCGAGGTTCTGGATTGATATCGAATGTTCGAGTGGGCCCTGGCCGCCGCGCGCCCGCCATTCCCAAACCAGCCGCAGCCGGGGCGAATCGGCCACGTAAACGAATTGAATCCGCTTCGCTTCAACGCGGGTGGCGCTGCGATCCAGACGCCACGTCAGGGGTTGGACCGAGCCGCGGAGCTCGACTTGCGCGGGCAGGATCTCATCGACCCGATTGGTCCAGGTCGTGGCGCCACGCAGGCTGAGCGAGCTGAGGCGCGGACCGTGCTCGCCGGCCACGACGGCAATGGCGGTCTCGGCGCTCGCCAGTCCAGCCCGCTCGCTGCGCAGTTCGCCCGCATGCGCTGTACCCGTCGCGCCGCAACTGAGGACCATCAGCGGCCAGCAACACAGCAAGCGGTACTCGAACCGTCGGGTCGGGGTGCTCGGCATTTGCAGTTTGGCGGCTGAAATCAGCGCTGCATCAATCTTGGCATATCCTTGGCTGCGCCGGCCACAGGCAGGCGCAGCCACTTGAGATCAGCACAGCCACGCCCGGCGTCCAGGGTGCTTTGACTCCAAACCCAGAACGCAAGAGGATAGGGTGCCCTTGGCAGCGTGAGGATGGCTGGGGATGCGCACCACGACCATGACGGATCTCACCGCAAAATCGCGCATGACGGGTATTGCGGGGGGTCGCGCCGGCCCGCCCGCCAACTCTCGCGTGCCGCATGGCCTCGCGGCGATGCTGCTGGTCGCGCTGACCTTGCCAGCGTGGGCCGAGGAGGATGCGGGCTTCCTGTTGACCGGGACGGAAAGCAATTTCGCCAGCTACTTCCCCACCTATCTCGCCAATGGCTACGCATCGACGCTGAGCGCACCGCGCGGAACGGAAGGAACCCCGACCTACCTGGTGGCCTTCATGGACTACACGCGTGACGACGTGTCGCGGCCCGCGGCCATTCCGGGATGGACGGAAATTGACTACAGCACGGGACCCGGGCCAACCGGGCAGGCCTGGCTCAACCGGACTCCCCTCAGGTCGTCCCGGTTCCTGAACTATCGACAGACTTTGAATATGCGCGAGGCGACACTCACCACGCGCTACGACTATCTTGACGGCACGAGGCGCACGGCCATCGAGGTCAGGACCTTCGTCGATGAGGCGAGCCCGCACCTGGCGGCGAGCCAGCTGTCGATCACGCCCGATTTTGATGGCACCGTGGAGCTCTCCTTTGCGCTCAATCTCTGGGCACCGCACCGGCCCCGCCTGCCGCTCGCAGAGTTCAGCGGGCCGCAGATGGAGGAGGCCGTGGCCGCGCACGAGCAGAGCCTCCAGCCCATACCGCCCGCCACACCCGATCGTGCGGCCATCTGGTACCACGGCGACAGTGACGTCTCTGTGGCTGAGGGCGATGCCGGCACGATGGCGCTGTGGCTGGAGGGCAAGGCCGCGCAAGGGTTGAGCATGGCGGAGGCGGCGACCATCGGCCTGGGTACCGGCGTCGTGCCCGAAGCCTTGACGATCTACAAGAGCCCGTACCGGTTGGCCCAGAACTTCAGCGTCAAGGTGCGCAAGAACCAGACTTACACATTCAGCAAGTTCGTGGCCTTCTCGCGTTCCGGCTGGGGAGGGGACGCGCGTGCAGACCTTGAACTGGCCACTGCAGCGCGCAGCGAAGGCTTTGACCATCTGCTCGCGGAGCACCGTGATGCCTGGGAACGGCTATGGCGGTCCGATATTCTCATCGAAGGGGACGCGCGGGCGCAGCTTGCCGTGCATTCCGAACTGTACTACCTGCTCGCCAGTTCGACGCCCGATACGTCCTGGGCCCTGGGCGCCTGCGGCCTCACCCCGGGCTATGCCGGCCATGTTTTCTGGGATAGCGACGCATGGATCTTTCCGGCCCTGCTGCTGTTGCACCCCGAACGCGCGAAGTCACTGGTGATGTTTCGCGCTCGCACGCTCGGAGCCGCCCAGGCACGCGCGCATGAACGTGGCTATGCCGGGGCCATGTACCCGTGGGAATCGGATCCCGAGAATGGCAGCGAACAGACGCCCCATTTTGCCTACGTGCTGGGCGAGCGCGAGATTCACGTCAACTCTGATATTGCCATTGCGCAGTGGCAATACTACCTGGCAACGCTGGATCGCGACTGGCTCAAAGCCTATGGCTGGCCGGTCATCCGGGAGGTGGCACGATTCTGGGCGAGTCGCGTCAAGTATGTCCCGGAGCGTCACCGCTACGAGATTCTGCACGTCACATCGGTGAACGAGCCGTACAATGACATTCCCAATGATACGTTCACGAATGTGTTCGCGGCCCGGGTTCTCTCGATAGCCGCGAGTGCCGCACTGCTCGTGGGCGAGCAGGGTGACCCTCGCTGGGCGGACATTGCCCGCCGGATGTATGTGCCGACGACCGGGGCACCGCAACATCACTTGCCGTTCGACCCAACCGTACTGGTAGACGCGGATAACGTCGGCGGCAGCGTGGTGCTGCTGAACCTGCCCTCGCTCGACCTGCCGATGAGCGAGCAACTGCGGCGCAGCGATTTCGAGTACGCACTGCCACGCCGAGGCCGGCCCGAGGACGTTTCCAACAGCATGGGGCTGGCGCCGAATTCAATCACGGCCGCTGCGGTGGGCGATACCGCAGACGCTGCCGGGTGGTTCCAGGGCAATTTCAGCAGCGGCACGCTCAAGCCTCCGTTCAGCGTGCGCACCGAGACGGCGTCCAATAACACGGGTTACTTTCTTACCGGTTCGGGCGGCTATATCCAGAATCTGCTGTACGGTTTCACCGGTCTGCGGATCCGCGAGCCGGGCCTGGTCGAGGCGTACCCGCCGGTGCTGCCGGCGGAGTGGAAGAGCCTCACCCTGGAGAATATCGCCTTCCGCGGCCAGCACTATAACGTGATCGTGTCGCGCGACGAGGCGGGGCGTGCGCGATTGGCGCGCCTCCAGCGCTAGCCGCGATCTGGCGTGGGCGTCCAGCAGCGAGAGGTCGTCGCACGAGCAGCACGCTGAGAGCCCGTCTTGGGACGCTAATCTCGCCTCGGTTTCTAAAATTGCGGCCTGCTTCGATTTGCGCTGCAACTATGTGGCATGAGCCGGGTCATCGAGAAAGTCAGGTGCAAAATCTAGAGGCGGGAATGCCACTGTGAGAGTCATGGCCAGGACAATTGGCGTCATCGCCCTTGGGTTGATTGTATTTTTCGGAATTGTCGGCACTGCATTCCTGGTAGAGATGAATCATCACTTCCATCCGCCAGCGCCGATCTCAACGTCCACTCTCCCCGAAAATGCTCTGGACGCGCAGCGCCAGGATCTCCGCTATTTTCGCCAGCTCATCGCCCTGGATCGCTCTTTCTCGGCGGCCGACCGCGCGGAAGCCAATCGAAGGTTAGTGGCGCTTGAAGCGTTGGACACTGGAATGGACAAGGCACATTTTCGTACGTCTCTGATGCTCATTGACGCGCTGGCCGACAACGGACATTCCAGGGTTGAAAATGACGGACGCGCCTCGTCACCAGAGCTTCCAATACGGGTTGCCGCCTTTTCTGATGGGCTGTACATCATGCGCGCGACGGATGCCAGCGCGGACCTGCTGGGCAGTCGAGTGACCGCGGTAGATGGGCAGCCCGTCGACACTGTCATGGCCAAACTTCAACTGTTGCATGGCGGAGCACCCCAATGGCGCCGCTTATTGGCTTCCCAGGACCTGATTTCGCAGGACTTGTTGTACGGCGTTGACGTAGCGCCGGACCTGCAACATTCAAATTGGACGGTGGAGACTCTTGCCGGGAAGACGATTACGCGGCGGTTGGAAGCCTTAACGCTGCCCCGTAGCGAACCGTCCGTGGCCGTCACACGGTGGTTGTCGAGTGAGCGCATAGCCGGGATGGAGGAACACTGGCAGACCTTCGAACCTGAGCACGCTCTGCCCCTCTCGCTGACCTCTTTTGACATCGCTTTTCGCAGTCTGCCCGTGCCGGAAACCTGCACCTACTTCGTTCAGCTGAAGTCCAACGCCGATCAAGGCGGTCTGAGCATCAAAGCATTCCTGGCAAGCACAGATCGTCAGCTGCGACAGGCTCGACCTTGCAATGTAATTCTGGATTTGCGCTACAACAGTGGCGGCGACTACCTCAATACGTACCGATTCGCACGCAATCTGCCTACGCTGATTCCTCCGGAGGGCAAAGTCATCCTGCTGACTGGCCCTGCGACCTTTTCAGCGGGTATAACAACAGCTGCTTTTGTCAAACACGCTGATCCAGGGCGTGTTTTGATATTGGGCGAGCCAGTGGGTGATCGATTGCAGTTTTTTTCGGAAGGCGGTCGGGCGTGCCTGCCCAATTATCCCTTGTGCGTCGCCTATGAGACGGGCAAGCACGACTACCAGCACGCCTGCACCGATTGGGACCTTTGCTTCTGGCTAAACTATTTTGTCCAGTTCCGGGTCAAGTCACTTGACCCAGACGAAATCGTTCCCATGAGTTTCACGGACTGGCGGGCGGGTGTTGATCCCGTGCTAGAGCGGGCCCTGGCTTTAACCACAGCAAGTTCTCCAGGGAAACAACAACGTGATTGAGCCGCTTAAATATTCTGCGGTGGTACTCGCCGTCGCCTTTGCCGTAGCCGCAGGTGCCGCAGATCAGATGCCGTCGTCGAAGGATTCAATCCCCATCGTGGATGTACAGATGGGAACACCGACCTACTTCGAAGCCGGCGGTGATTCATGGGACCCCACGTGGGCGCAGGATGATGCCCTGTATTCGGCGGTCAACGACGGTGCCGGTTTCGGTACGCTCAAGAGGAATATTGGTTTTAACCGGATATCGGGAAACGATCCCCTGGCGCTGACGGGGCAGCTGCAAAACGTCATGGATGAATACGGCGAAATGAATGCGCCGATCGCGACCGATGGCAGGAACTGGAAAAGCGGAGGAAGCATTTCAATTGATGGGACGCTCTACATGTCAATTGGAATGGATCGGTATGTCGATGCGGGTTACGGAGGAAGGCAGACGCGGGTCAACGCGAGCATCATCAAATCCAGTGACCACGGTCTGAAATGGTCAAGACCGATGCAGGAGAACCGCGACCGTCCGATGTTTCCGGGCATGAGGTTTGCCACGCCATTCTTCATCCACTTTGGAAAGGAGTATGCCGCGGCGACGGTAGACCAGGCTGATCGCTATGTTTACGCGACATCAAATAACGGGTTTTGGGACAATGGCGACAATTACATTCTGGGGCGTGTTTCGAGATCGAAAATCGGCGCCTTGAATGCTGCCGACTGGAGTTTCTACAAAGGTGGAGACGGTTTGCGGGATTCGAGCTGGACCCCGGAGATGAACAAGGCAGCCCTCATCATCAAGGCTCCGGGACAGTGTGGTGAAGCGGGGGTGACCTACCTGCCCGCATTGAACCGGTATGTCCTCGTCAGCTGGTACTATCCCAGCGGCAATGGTCACGCGGGCAAGATCGATACCACCGCGTTTGCGTTTTACGAATCACCCAAACCCTGGGGGCCGTGGAGCCTCGTCAAGGTCATCCTCAACCAACCACAGGGATGGTATATCCCAAGGGTGCTGGCCAAGTTCCAATCGCGGACCAGCTCGGACGTACTGGCTTTTATCGCGGTAGCCGGAGACTGGAGAAACCCGATCTTCTATCGGTACAGCATGGTGCCCGTCAAATTCATGACGGCCGCTGCCGAACCCACCAACCCACCTCGACTTCCGGCACCGTAGCGGTACGACGGCCGGGCTGGGGTCAAACTGGATCATCCGACCACGGTCGCTGATACCAGAGATCGTGGCGCCGACCCTGGCCGTCCCGCGCAACTCACCGTCGGTTCTGCGTAGCGCCTATTGCTCGCGCTTCGAGTTCGCTTTCGTTGCCGGTCGAAGAGCGAGTGGCCACCTGGATTCGCATCGTGACTCAAACCGGCGCGCCGTGTCCTGCGCAAATTCCTATGCTAGAGCAGAAGGGGGAATATCATTCTAAGATATTGATTCAAATGGCTCCCCGGGTTGGACTCGAACCAACGACAAGCGGATTAACAGTCCGCTGCTCTACCAACTGAGCTACCGGGGAACCGGAATCAATATCAGCACGGCCGCCGGAAGGGCGGCCCCGAGCGGGCGTGAATTCTCAGGGAAGCGCCCGGAACCGTCAAGGAATGGGATCGCCAATTCGGCTCAGGCGCCCAGGGCTTTACGCATGCGCTCGACGGCCTTTTCCAGCGTCTCGCGGCTGCAGGCAAAAGACAGCCGCACATGCCCTGGCGCGCCGAACCCCGAACCAGGAACCACCGCCACGCCCACCTTGTTGATCAGGTACTCGGCGAAGGCGTCATCGTCCTTGAGCTTGAGGGTTGCGATCGCCTGCCGCACATCGGCAAAGGCGTAGAAGGCGCCGCTCGCCGGCCGGCAGGACACGCCCGGCAGGCTGTTGAGCGCGGCGACGATGTAGTCATGGCGCTCCTTGAAGGCGCGATTCATCTCCACCACGCAGCGCTGGTCGCCGTTCAAGGCCGCAACCGCCGCCTTCTGCGCGATGCTGGAGGCATTGGAAGTCGACTGCCCCTGAATCATGGACATCGCGGCGATCAGTTCGCGCGGCCCGCCACAGTAGCCGAGGCGCCAGCCGGTCATCGCATAGGCCTTCGAGCAGCCGTTGATCGTGACGGTGCGATCATAGAGCCCGGGCACAACGCTTAGGAGGCTCGCAAAGGGCTCGCTCCCCCAGAAAATTTTCTCGTACATGTCATCCGTCCCGATGACGATGCGCGGATGCAGCAGCAGCACCTCGCCCAGGGCGCGCCACTCGGCGGATGTGTAGGCCGCGCCCGTGGGATTGCAGGGGCTGTTGATCAACAGCAGCCGGGTTCGCGGCGTGATTGCTGCTGTGAGCTGCGCTGCGGACATCTTGTAGCCCTGCTCGGGGCCGGAGTAGGGCGTCACCGGCCGGCCGTCGGCGAGCAGAGCCATGTCCGGGTAGGACACCCAGTAGGGCGCCGGGACGATGACCTCATCGCCCGGGTCGAGCAGCGCCATGCACAGATTGAAAATGCACTGCTTGGCGCCGGAGGACACGAGGATCTGATCGCGCTGGTAGGGGATCCCGTTGTCGCGCTGGAATTTGGCAACGATGGCGTCCTTGAGTTCCGGTATGCCATCCACGTTTGTGTAGCGCGTGAAACCCTCTTTGATCGCCTGCACGCCGGCCGCTCCGATGTGCGCGGGCGTGTCGAAGTCCGGCTCGCCCGCGCCGAGACCAATGACGTCCCGGCCCTCGGCCTTCAATCGCGCCACCAGCGCGGTCACGGCCAGGGTGGAGGAGGGTTTGACGCGCTGCGCGCGCCGGGAAACGGCTACGGTCACGAGATTCCTCTCTATAGGGAAGAGTGCGGGGAACCTCGCTATATTAGCCGAGCAACTGTGGAAACTCGACCCTTCGAACTCGTGTCCTCATACCAGCCGGCGGGCGATCAGCCGCAGGCCATCGCGCGCCTGACCGAAGGGCTGGAAGCAGGGCTTTCTCACCAGACGCTGCTCGGTGTCACGGGAAGCGGCAAGACATTTTCCGTCGGTCACGTGATTGCCAACGTGCAGCGTCCGACCCTGGTACTGGCGCATAACAAGACCCTGGCGGCGCAATTGTACGGCGAGTTTCGAGAATATTTTCCGCGCAACGCGGTGGAGTATTTCGTTTCCTACTACGACTACTACCAGCCCGAGGCCTACGTGCCCTCGAGCGACACCTATATCGCGAAGGACGCGTCGACCAACGAGCACATCGAGCAGATGCGGCTCTCGGCGACCAAGGCGTTGCTGGAGCGGAGCGATGCCATCATCGTCGCCACCGTCTCATGCATCTACGGCCTCGGGGACCCGCAGGCCTATCTGGCCATGGTGCTGCACCTGGTGCGCGGCGAGCGCATCGATCAGCGCCGCTTGCTGAGGCGCCTGGCCGAGATGCAGTACACGCGCAATGACCTGGAGCTGCAGCCCGGCACGTTCCGCGTGCGCGGCGACATCATCGACATCTTTCCGGCCGAATCGGCGCGGGATGCGGTGCGGGTCGAACTGCTGGATGACACGATCGAGAATCTCGCCTTGCTCGATCCGCTGCTGGGAAAGGTCCTGGCGCGTGTCCCGCGCTATACCGTCTACCCCGGTACGCATTACGTCACGCCGCGTGACCGGCTGGTGAATGCTCTGGAGCTCATCCGCCAGGAGATGCGCGAGCGCACCGGCGTGCTGCTCAGCTCGAGCAAGCTCGTGGAGGCGCAGCGCCTGGAGCAGCGCACGCAGTTTGATCTGGAGATGATCCGCGAGGTCGGCTACTGCCCGGGCATTGAGAACTACTCGCGCTATCTCTCCGGCCGCGAGCCGGGCGAGCCGCCGCCTTGTCTGTTTGACTACCTGCCCGCCAACGCCCTGCTGGTGGTCGATGAGAGTCACCAGTCCATCCCGCAGCTCGGCGCAATGTACCGCGGGGATCGTTCACGCAAGGAGACCCTGGTCGAATACGGATTCCGGCTGCCCTCGGCGCTGGACAACCGGCCCCTGAAGTTCGAGGAGTGGGAACGGCTCGCCCCGCAGATCATATTTGTATCGGCCACGCCCGGTCCCTATGAGCACAGCCGCAGCGGGCAGGTGGTCGAGCAGGTCGTGCGACCCACCGGACTTCTCGATCCACGCGTCGAGGTGCGGCCCGCGAGCACCCAGATCGATGATGTGCTCGGCGAAATCAGCCAGTGTGTGGCGGCGCGGGAGCGCGTGTTGATCACGACACTGACCAAGCGCATGGCCGAGGACCTGACGGAGTATCTCGCCGAACACAAGGTGCGGGTGCGCTATCTGCATGCCGACATAGAAACGGTGGAGCGCGTCGAGATCATCCGGGATCTGCGCCTGGGAAAATTCGACGTGCTGGTGGGCATCAACCTGCTGCGCGAGGGGCTCGACATGCCCGAGGTGGCGCTGGTGGCGATACTCGATGCCGACAAGGAGGGGTTCCTGCGCTCGACCGGCTCGCTGATCCAGACCATGGGCCGGGCAGCGCGCAATCTCGAGGGCCGCGTCATTCTCTATGCCGATCGGGTGACCGATTCCATGCAGCGCGCGATGGATGAGACGGAGCGTCGGCGCCACAAGCAGGCCGCGTTCAACCAGGAGCACGGCATCGTCCCGCGCAGCATCGTCAAGCCCGTGACGGACATCATGGAAGGCGCACGGGCCGCGCCGGCGCAGGCAGGGCGGGGGAAGGGTGCGGGCCGCGCGACGCCAATCACTGTGCCACGCAATCTTGCCGAAGCGGGACGTGAGATCCACCGGCTGGAGGAATTGATGTACGGCTACGCGCGCAATCTGGAATTCGAGCAGGCCGCCACCGTGCGTGACCAGATCGATGCCTTGCGCCGTCTGGAACTGGAGCTGGGCGCGGAGCCCGCGGCGGAGCCAGCGTTGAGCGCAGCGCCGGCAAAGTCCGCGCGCAAGCGCTGAAAACCCGAGACAAATCCGCGCTTTAGCTTGCCAGAGACGATGCCCTCCGGTATCGTTCCGGCCCCTGCGACAGGCGCGTAGCTCAGTGGTAGAGCATCACCTTGACATGGTGGTGGTCGCTGGTTCGATCCCAGTCGCGCCTACCATTTTCCTTGATGGAGAGCCCGTGCCCACAGTCACGCTGCCCGATGGGGCCCAGCGCCAATTCGACCAGCCCGTCAGCGTGGCGCAACTGGCCGCGAGCATCGGCCCGGGGCTCGCGCGTGCCGCGCTCGCCGGGAAGATCGACGGCCGGCTGGTGGACACGAGCGAGCGTATCGAACGGGACGCCTCGGTCGCGATCGTCACCGATAAGGACCCGGAAGGGCTCGAGATCATCCGCCACTCCACCGCGCACCTGCTGGCGCAGGCCGTCAAGCAGCTGTTTCCCGAGGCTCAGGTCACCATCGGCCCGGTGATCGAGGACGGCTTCTATTACGACTTCGCTTATTCGCGTCCCTTCACCACCGAAGATCTGGCGCTGATCGAAGCGCGCATGAGCGAACTCGCAAAAGCGGACCTGCCGGTCGCGCGGCGCGAGATGGCGCGTGACGCGGCGGTGGAATACTTTCGTGGCATCGGCGAGAAGTACAAGGCGGAGATCATCGCCAGCATTCCCGCCGCAGAGACCATCAGCCTGTACGGGCAGGGCGACTGGATCGATCTGTGTCGCGGGCCGCACGTGCCCTCGACGGGCAAGCTCAAGGCCTTCAAGCTGATGAAGGTCGCCGGTGCCTACTGGCGCGGGGATTCACGCAATGAAATGCTGCAGCGGATCTACGGCACCGCCTGGCCCGACCAGAAGCAGCTGGAGGCCTACCTCCACCGGCTCGAGGAAGCGGAGAAGCGCGACCATCGGCGCATCGGGCGCGAACTGGACCTCTTTCATATGCAGGAAGAGGCGCCCGGCGCCGTGTTCTGGCACCCGAAGGGCTGGAGCGTCTTTCAGCGCCTGATCGCCTACATGCGCGGACGCCAGGGCGCCGCAGGCTTCGTCGAGGTCAGCGCCCCGGAACTCATGGAGCGGAGCCTCTGGGAAGCGTCCGGGCACTGGGAGAAATTCGGCGAGAACATGTATACGACCGTGACGCCTGACGAGCGTGTCTACGCGATCAAGCCGATGAACTGCCCGGGACACGTGCAGATCTTCAAGCAGGGCATCCGCAGCTACCGGGACCTGCCGATCCGCTTCGCAGAGTTCGGCAAGGTCCATCGCTACGAACCCTCGGGCGCGCTGCACGGCCTGATGCGGGTGCGCGCCTTCACGCAGGACGACGCGCACATTTTCGTGACGCCCGGGCAGATCACCGCCGAGTCGGTGGCCAGCACGCAGCTGATCCTGGACATCTACCGCGACTTCGGCTTTGACGAACTAGCCATCAAGTTTTCCGACCGGCCGGCGAAGCGCATCGGGAGCGATGCGGTCTGGGATCAGTCGGAGGCGGCACTGAAGCAGGCCGCCAGGGCGGCCGGGATCGAGTACACGCTCAATCCGGGCGAGGGTGCCTTCTACGGACCGAAGCTGGAATTCGTACTGCGCGATGCCATCGGCCGCGATTGGCAATGCGGCACCTTGCAGGTGGACCTGAACCTGCCCGGGCGTCTCGGCGCCCATTACATCGACGAGCACAGCCAGCGGCAGACCCCGGTGATGCTGCATCGGGCCATTTTCGGTTCCCTCGAACGCTTCTTCGGGATTTTGCTCGAGCACCACGCCGGGCGTCTCCCGGCCTGGCTTTCACCCACCCATGCGGTGCTACTGAGCATCACTGACCGCCAGCATGATTACGTCATGAAGACGGCTGAATTCTTGAAAAAACAAGGGGTTCTCGTCGAATCTGACTTGCGCAACGAAAAGGTGGGCTTTAAGATTCGCGAACATACGCTGCAACGCGTTCCTTACCTGTTGGTCGCAGGGGACAAGGAAGTCGCGGCGAACCTGTTGTCTGTGCGCTCCCGCAGCGGTAAAGACCTGGGCACCATGACTCCACAGGCGTTCGCCGAACGTCTGGGGGTGGAGCTCGAAACGCGCGGGCGCCGAACGTTGGAGGATTGACGCATAGCCATTGCAACCAAGCGCATCCGGCGCAATGAGGAGATCACGTCGCCGACGGTGCGGGTGATCGGGGCGGACGGGGCGCAGGCCGGGGTGATGTCACGATTCGACGCACTGCAGTTGGCACTAGGCGCTGAACTCGATCTGGTTGAAGTCTCGCCCACGGCGGAGCCGCCGGTGGTGCGGGTCATGGACTTCGGCAAGTTCCTCTTCGAGCAGAACAAGAAGGCCCACTCTGCCAAGCGCAAGCAGAAGCAGCAGCAGGTCAAGGAAGTAAAGTTTCGTCCGGGTACGGAAGAGGCGGATTACCAGGTCAAGCTGCGCAATCTGATCCGCTTCCTGACCGAGGGTGATAAGGCCAAGGTGACCTTAAGGTTCCGCGGCCGTGAGATGGTGCACCAGGATATCGGCCGCAAACTCCTGGATCGGGTACAAACCGACCTTGCCGCCGCGGCAATCGTCGAGCAGTTTCCGATGATGGAGGGCCGGCAGATGGTCATGGTGTTTTCACCAAAAAAGAAGTGAGTCGTCGAAGGGTCGCGCAGGCGCCCTGAGTCGATTCCGCGGGTGAGCGGGTGGCGCGAGCCGCCTTGTGAGCCTTTGCTATAGAAATGGAGAATGTTTCATGCCCAAGTTGAAGACCAACCGGGCGGCGTCCAAGCGTTTTCGCAAGACGGCGAAGGGGTTCAAATCCTATTCGTCCGGCCGCCGCCACAATCTCGGCCACAAGGACTCCAAGCGCAAGCGTCATGCGCGCTCCGGAGGCAGCAGCCTGATCCATAAGAGCGACGTCGATCGCATCACCCAGCTGTTGCCCAACCATTAGGCCAACCGGAAAATTCAAGGAGTCGAACCATGGCACGAGTCAAACGTGGCGTGACGGCCGGCAGGCGTCACAAGAAGGTCCTTGGCAAGGCCAAGGGCTATTACAACGCGCGGCGCAAGGTCTATCGCACCGCCAAGCAGGCCGTAATCAAGGCCGGTCAATACGCCTTCCGCGACCGGCGCGCCAAAAAGCGCGATTTCCGCGCCCTGTGGATCACACGCATCAACGCGGCCGCCCGCGCTCACGAACTGTCCTACAGCCGCCTGATCGCCGGACTGCGCCTGGCGGGAATCGAGATCGATCGGAAGCTCCTGGCTGACCTGGCGGTCCACGATGCCAACGCCTTCGGGGTGATTGCGGCACAGGCGAAGGCTGCGCTGGCGGCCTAAAGGGCAGGGCAAGCACCCCGTGTCCGATCTCGCGGTACTGACCGCGGAGGCGCTGGCGCAGATCAGCGCCAGCGAGACTCTGGCTGCGCTGGATGAACTGCGCGTGCACTGGCTCGGGCGCAAAGGAGTGCTCACCGAGCAGCTCAAGTCCCTCGGCGCTCTGCCGGCCAAGGCCCGGCCCGCCGCCGGCGCGCAGATCAATGCCGCGAAAGCCGAGATCCAGTCCGCCCTCGAGACCCGCCGCGCCTCGCTCGATCAGGCGCTCATCGAGCGCTCGCTCGCCGCCGGCGCGGTGGATGTCAGCTTGCCGGGACGCGGCGAGGCGGGTGGGGGAGTGCACCCGATCACACGCCTGCGACTGCGCATCGAGGAGCTGTTCGAACGTGCCGGCTATGAGATCGCCACGGGTCCGGAAGTGGAGGACGAGTTCCACAACTTCGAGGCCCTGAACATTCCGGCCAATCATCCTTCCCGTGCCATGCACGACACCTTCTACCTGGAGGGCGGACTGCTGCTGCGCACGCATACCTCGCCCGTCCAGGTCCGGGCGATGCTGACGCGCCAGCCTCCCTTCGCGCTGATCGCTCCGGGCCGGGTCTATCGCTGCGATTCGGACGTCAGCCACTCGCCGATGTTCCACCAGGTCGAAGGGCTTCTGGTCGACACGCAGGTGAGTTTCGCGAATCTGAAATCCGTGCTGCACCAATTCATGGAGTCGCTGTTCGAGCGCTCCCTGTCGATGCGCTTGCGGCCTTCCTATTTTCCGTTCACCGAGCCGTCGGCGGAGGTGGATATCTCCTGCCTGCTATGCGCCGGCGTGGGTTGCCGGGTCTGTAAGCAGACCGGCTGGCTCGAGGTCGCCGGCTGCGGCATGGTGCACCCCAACGTCTTCCGGGCCTGCGGCATTGATGCGGAGCGCTACTCCGGCTTCGCTTTCGGTTTCGGCATCGAACGGCTGGCGATGCTCCGCTACGGCGTGAACGACTTGCGGCTGTTCTTCGAAAACGACCTGCGCTTCCTGGCGCAGTTTGCGCGAGGCTGAAGGTGAAGCTGCCCGTTTCATGGCTGCGCAGCTGGGTCGATCCGCCCTGGACCGATCGCGAGCTGGCGGACCGCCTGACCATGCTGGGCTTTGAAGTCGAGGCCCTGAGCCAGGTGGCGCCGCCCTTCAGCGGCGTCGTGGTTGCGGAGATCCGCGCTGTCGCGCCGCACCCTCAGGCGGACAAACTGACGGTGTGTCGAGTCTATGCCGGTGGCGCGGAACTGCAGGTGGTCTGCGGCGCGGACAATGCCCGGGCCGGGCTGCGCAGTGCCCTGGCGATGGTGGGCGCGCGACTGCCGGGAGACCTGAGCATCGGCAAGGCGAAGCTGCGCGGCGTGGAATCGCAGGGTATGCTGTGCTCTGCGCGCGAGCTGGGCCTGCCGGAGCAGGGCGAGGGGATCATCGAACTCCCGGCCGATGCGCCACCCGGCGCGTCACTGCGTGAGTATCTGCGGCTCGATGAGTCGCTGTTCGAGATCAGCGTCACACCCAATCGCGGCGACGCCATGTCGGTGTGCGGCATCGCGCGCGAAATCGCGGCCGCCAGCGGCCTGGCACTCCAGCCACCGGCCCTCCATGCGCTCAAGGCCACGACTGCGGAGCGCCACCCCATAAATCTGGTGGCCGGGGCGGGCTGTGCGCGATTTGCCAGCCGGGTGATCCGGGGCGTTGACAACCGGCGTCCCACGGCGCCGTGGCTGCGAGAGCGGCTGGAGCGATCGGGGCTGCGTTCGATCAGCCCGGTGGTCGATGTCACGAACTTTGTGCTGCTCGAACTGGGCCAGCCGATGCACGCCTATGATCTGGCAAAGCTCCGGGGCGAAGTGCAGGCGCGCCGTGCGCGGCCCGATGAGACCCTGGTGCTGCTCGACGGGCGGGAGGTCAGGCTGGACTCCGACGTCCTGGTCATCGCGGACGGGCAGGGCGCCATCGGCATGGCCGGCATCATGGGGTCGGAACGCAGCGCGATCACGGCAGGTACCACGGAGGTGCTGTTGGAGTCCGCCTGGTTCGATCCCAACGTCATTGCCGGAAAGGGCCGGCGCCTTGGACTCCTCACCGATGCCAGCCAGCGTTTCGAGCGCGGTGTGGATCCGGCCGGCCAGGAGCGCGCGCTGGAGCGCGCCTGCGAGCTGCTCGGCGCGATGGCCGGTGGGAATGCGGGCCCGGCCGCTCTGGCGGAGTTGCCCCGCGAGTTGCCGCAGCGCGGTGCAGTACCGCTCCGTGCCACGCAAATTTCAAACCTCCTCGGCAGGACATTCGCGGCCACGGAAGTCGGCGAGCGGCTGCGCGCACTGGGCCTTAAGGTGAGCGCGGCCGGGGAGGAGACGTGGCAGGTCGTCGCGCCGTCGTGGCGCTTCGATATCACGATCGAGGCCGATCTGATCGAGGAGCTGGCGCGCTCGGCCGGACTGGACTCGATTGCCGAGGCCGCTCCCGCGGGCCAGCGAGTGATCAGCGGCAGCAGTGAAGCGAAAATTGGGGAACGCGCCGTGTTGCAACGCCTCACAGCGCGTGGCTACAGCGAAGCGGTCACATTCGGTTTTACCGACCCGGCGCTGCAGGCGCAGCTGTGCGGCGCCATCGAGCCGGTCAGCTTGCGCAACCCCATCGCCGGCAACCTGTCCGTCATGCGTGCCTCGCTGTGGCCGGGCCTGCTATTGGCTGCCCGCGCCAACCTGCACCGCCAGCGTGAGCGGGTGCGCCTGTTTGAGATTGCAAATCGTTTCCTGCGCGGCCGCGACGGGCGCGTCGCCGAGCAGACGATGATCGGCGGCGTGGTGCTTGGCACCAGGCTGCCGGAGCAGTGGGGCGCAGCGCGGGCGAGCGCCGATTATTTCGATGTCAAGGGCGACGTCACGGCCCTGCTGAGCCTGGCGGCCCCGGAATCCGCGTTTCAATTCCTGGCTGGCGCCAGCCTGCCTGGCCTGCACCCGGGACGCAGCGCGCAGATCGTGCGCGATGGGAGCGTGATCGGGCAACTTGGCGAGCTGCATCCGGCCCTGTTGCGCGCGCTGGATTTTACATATGCCCCGTTGTTGTTTGAACTCGACTACGCCGCCGTCACCGCCAGCAGCGCAGTGCGCTTTGCGCCGCTGTCCAGTTTTCCACAGATTCGCCGTGATATTTCATTCACAATCGCGGCTTCGGAGACCTTTGGGAGGATTGCCGAACGTGTTAGTGTTGCAGCGTCAACCCGGTTACATGAGCTGCGCATTTTCGACGTCTACCAGGGGAAGGGTGTAGAATCAGGTCGAAAAAGCGTCGCTTTGGGCTTGATTTTGCAGGATATAAGTCGCACTCTTACAGACGCGGACGCCGACGAGGTCGTCGCCGCGGTGTGTTCGGAATTGCGCTCGAGTCTGGATGCAAAAATAAGAGAATAAGGATGGCTCTCACCAAGGCGGAAATGGCCGAGGCACTGTTCAATCAGCTCGGTCTCAACAAGCGCGAGGCGCGCGAGCTCGTCGATCTTTTCTTCGAAGAGGTGCGCGGCGCACTCGCGACGGGCGAGCAGGTTAAGCTTTCGGGCTTCGGCAATTTCGACCTGCGCGACAAGAACCAGCGCCCGGGCCGCAATCCGAAGACCGGTGAGGAAATTCCGATCAGCGCACGGCGCGTCGTGACATTCCGGCCAGGGCAGAAGCTCAAGGCTCGGGTCGAGGCTTATGCTGGAACCAAAGAACAATAACGAGCTTCCTGCGATTCCCGGCAAGCGCTATTTCACCATCGGTGAAGTCAGCGAATTGTGCGGTGTGAAGCCCCATGTGCTGCGCTACTGGGAACAGGAATTTCCACAGCTCAAGCCTGTCAAGCGGCGCGGCAATCGCCGCTACTACCAGCGCCAGGATGTGATCGTCATCCGCCAGATCCGCAGCCTGCTCTACGAGCAGGGCTTCACCATCGGTGGCGCGCGCAACAAGCTGGGCGGTGACGAGGCGCGCACGGATATCAGCCAGAGCCAGCAGATCGTGCGGCAGGTGCGGCTCGAACTCGAAGAAGTGCTGCGGATTCTCCGCCGCTAAACTATCATTCGGATTGAGTACCGGTCGGGGCGTGGCGCAGCCTGGTAGCGCACTTGCATGGGGTGCAAGGGGTCCCGAGTTCAAATCTCGGCGCCCCGACCAATTTTCTCCAGCGGGAAACCCCTATCGCCAGCGCGCGATAGAAGGGTAGACTCCGCGCCACACAACGCCGCCCTAGGGGTCAGGAGGCAGGCATGAGAGTTCATTCGTTGCGTCTGGTCGCCGTCAGTGCCGCTTTGGTGCTCGCCGCCTGCGGTAATGACAGTCCGACTTCGACGATCGACACCACCAGCACGGCGCGCGGTACGCTGATCGAAGACCCGCCGCTCCGTATCGCCTCGCTGGACGCGCCCACGCTCAATGCCGAGCTCATGGCGAGCGCCGCCGGTCAGCAATTGCTCCTGGTAGCAGGAGCGCCCGCCTGCGGCGTTGATTTCAACTATTTTCATTACTGGACCGTGGGCGGCATGAACGAAACCGCCACCGCCTCAGGCGCGTTGATGGTGCCCACCGGTGGCGCCGGCTGCACCGGGGCCCGTCCCATTGTGCTCTACGCCCATGGCACCGATACGAACAAGAACCTGAACCTGGCTGACATCACCGACCCGACCAACAGCGAGGGGGCACTGATCGCGGCCATGTTTGCGGCGCAAGGTTACATTGTCGTGGCGCCCAATTACGCCGGTTATGACACCTCTTCGCTCGACTACCACCCCTTCCTCAACGGCGATCAGCAGTCCAAGGACATGATTGATGCCCTGACGGCGGCGCGCCAGGCCTTGGGCCACGTGCTGGCCTCGACGACGACCGACAGCGGCAAGCTGTTCATCACCGGTTATTCCCAGGGTGGCTACGTGGCCATGGCGACGCACAAGGCAATGCAGGCCGCTGGCATGACCGTCACGGCCTCGGCGCCCATGTCCGGCCCCTACGCCCTCGAAGCTTTCGGTGACTTCGTGTTCCTGGGCCACGTGAATCTCGGTTCGACGATTTTCACGCCGATGATTACCACCAGCTACCAGAGATCCTACGGCAACATCTACGCCGCGACGACCGATGTGTTTGAAGCGGCGTACGCGCCCACGATCGAGGGACTGCTGCCCAGCACGATGACCGTCGACAGCATCATTGGCAATGGCCTGCTGCCACAGTTGGAACTGTTCAACAGCAATACCCCTGGCAACGGCGATGCGAGCAGTGGGAGCGCCTTGCTGGACGCCTATCTGGCAGAGCCCAGCGATCCCAATGATCCGAATACGCCGCTCTTCCGGCTTGGATTCGGGACCTCGAATCTGATCAAGAACAGCTACCGCATCGCCTATGTGGCGGACCTTGCGGCCAACCCTGACGGGGCCGTCCCTCAGACGAATCTGCTGCCGGCCGCGGCACCGGCCAATTCGTTGCGCCAGGCGTTCAAGACCAATGACCTGCGCAGCTGGACACCGGCAGCGCCGGTACTGATGTGCGGAGGCGCCGGCGATCCTGTGGTGTTTTTCCCGGTCAACACGCTCCTGATGCAGGCGTACTGGCAGAACTATGCGCCGCAGCTGCCGCCGGGAGTGGTGACGGTCCTCGACGTCGCTTCGGCCATTACGGGCCCCAACGACCCGTTTCTGCTCGCCAAGGGCGGCTTTGCGCAGGCTGAGGCCGCGATTGATGCGGGGGCGGGCGGGGGTGCCGCGGGCTTCCAGGCCAGGGTGTCCAGCTACCATTCGACGGTGGCCCCGTTCTGCTCAGCCGCGGCGCGCGGTTTCTTCGGTCTGTTCTAGGAGCAGCCACCATGAAAAACACCAAGATTCTTGCTGGCGTCGGTTTGCTGCTGGTGTGCGGCGCCGGGTCGGCGATGGCGGCGGATGCAATCCACGGCAACGAGATTCGCCTTGGCCTTTATATCGTGCAATACGACGCGCACGCGGATGACATCACGGGCCCATTCGTCCCCAAAGGCCTCAACGTCAACGTCAAGAACGTCAATACGGCCTACGTGGCCTACGTCCGCCGTTTGTCGCCGAATTTTGTGCTCGAACTGGCCGCCGGCGTTCCGCCCAAGACCGAGACGACCGGGAAGGGACCGGCGATGCTGGGCTCGGTGCCGTTTGACGGCCAGGTGATCTCGACGGCCAAATGGTTTGCACCGACCCTGTTGCTGAATTACGTATTCCTCGACGAATCGTCGGCCTGGCGACCCTACTTCGGCGTGGGCGCCAACTACACGAAATTCTATGACCGGCAGTCCACCGCGGCGGGCAATGCCGCGAACGGCGGCCCGACGTCGATCTCGCTGACCAGCTCCCTGGGGCCGGCCGCCACGCTGGGCGTGCGCTGGCACCTCCAGGACCGCTGGAGCCTGTACGCCTCCTATTCCTACTCGGTGGTCCGGAGCAATCTGGTTGCCAATACCGCCGGGGTACTGCGCCGCACGCACATCGACTTCAATCCCACGACGCTGGTGCTGTCGGTGGGGTTTGCCTTCTAATGCCGGCACTTCCTTGACTTGAGCGTGCCACACCCTACAATTCCGGCCTTCTTAAGGTGCGGGAATAGCTCAGTTGGTAGAGCGCAACCTTGCCAAGGTTGAGGTCGCGAGTTCGAGCCTCGTTTCCCGCTCCAAATCACTCTTGAAGGCTAGGTGGCAGAGTGGTCATGCAGCGGCCTGCAAAGCCGTGTACGCCGGTTCGATTCCGACCCTAGCCTCCATTGCACAAGCGGACGTGGCGAAACTGGTATACGCAGCAGACTTCAATTGGAGTGCCCGCGGGGAAACCTGCGGTGCAGAACCGCCCAAATTCGGGGAACGCTACCGGTCCCGGCCCAGGCCAATCCCGAGCCAAGCCCCGCGAGGGGAAGGTGTAGAGACTAGACGGGCGGCGCCTAAAGCCACTTAGGGAGGCCAAGGCGAAGGGATAGTCCAGACCACGAACGCCCGCGATCGGCGGGCGGCGGCGAAAGCCGAAGTGGCAGGAAAATCTGCTTCCCTCAAAAGGGGAGTGTGGGTTCGAGTCCCGCCGTCCGCACCAGGAATGAAACTGCTCATCGGCGAAAATCTGCAGCTGTGGCGGGGCGAACTGCACGTGCTGCGCGGGCTTTCGCTGGCCGTGGATGCCGGGTGCTGCCTGCAGGTGACGGGCATCAATGGCGCGGGCAAGTCCAGCCTGCTGCGCGTACTCGCGGGGCTCCTGCCGGCGGAGGAGGGCAGTGTGAGTTGGCGCGGCATCGACACGCGAGGCGATCAACACGCCTATCACAGCGAACTCGCATGGCTCGGCCACGGCACGGCGCTGAAAGCCGATCTGTCGGCGCGCGAGAATCTGCGCTACTCCGCCGGACTGCGCCGCGAACTTGACTCCGCGCAGATCGATGCGGCGCTCGCGCGCGTGGGCTTTGCCCACGCCGACCAGCGCCTCGCTCGGCAGATGTCCGCCGGCCAGCAACGGCGCGTCGCCCTGGCGCGGGTATTGCTGCTCGATTGCGCGCTGTGGCTGCTTGATGAGCCGACATCAAACCTCGACAGCAGCGGCCAGAGGATGTTCACCCAGCTGCTGGAGGCCCACCTGGACGAGGGCGGTCTCGCCGTGGTCGCGACCCACCAGCCCCTGGCGATCGATCCGCAGCGCCTGCAGACACTCGAGCTCGCATGAAAGTGCCATCCGCAGCGGTGGTGTCTCCCGGCAAGGCCGGATGGAGATTGGTGCAGCGGGACCTGCGCCTGGGCTTTCGCCGTCCCGGGGAATGGCTGCAACCACTGGTGTTTTTCCTGGTCGTAACCACATTGTTTCCGCTCGCCACCAGCCCGGAGCTGTCGCGCCTCAGAGACATGGCGCCCGGTGCGCTGTGGGTCGCGGCACTGTTATCCTCGCTGTTGGCACTGGAATTGCTGTTTCGTGAAGACGGTCAGGACGGGACGCTCGAGCAGCTGGCAGTCTCGGGTCTGCCGTTGCCCTGGCTGCTGCTGGCAAAGACCTGCGTGCACTGGCTGCTGACCGGCCTGCCGCTGGTGCTGGCCGGACCGCTGGTCGCGACGGCGCTCGGCGCGCCCTATGCCTCGATTCCAGGCGTGTTTGCGGCGCTGCTGCTGGGCAGCAGTGCGCTGAGCCTCATCGGTGCGGTGGGTGCCGCACTCACCCTGGGACTGCGACGGGGCGGGGTATTGCTGGCGCTGCTGGTGCTGCCGCTGGCCGTGCCGGTGCTGATTTTCGGCGCGCGCGCCACATCGCTCGCCATGGCACAGGATCCGATGACGGCGCCGATGTATCTGCTGGGGGCGATCGCCGTGCTGAGTGCTACCCTGGCGCCGCTCGCCGCCGCCGCTGCTGTGCGCATCAGCTTGGAGTAAGGATGGACTGGACCTGGTTTCACCGCTTTGGCTCACCGCCGCACTTCTACAGGATCGCGGGCACACTGATTCCGTGGTTCGCGTGGCTGGCGGCCCTTTGCGGCCTGGCCGGACTGATTGGCGGGCTGGGCCTCGCGCCCCCGGATTATCAGCAGGGAGATGGCTACCGGATCATCTACGTGCACGTCCCGGCGGCGGTGCTGTCCACCATGGCCTACGCGGCGATGGCCACCGCGGCCGGCGTGGGGCTCATCTGGCGCATGAACGTCGCGCATGCGGTGGCGGCCAGCTGCGCGGCCATCGGGGCTTCCTTCACCTTCCTGGCCCTCGTGACCGGGAGCCTGTGGGGGCGTCCAATGTGGGGCACCTACTGGGAATGGGATCCGCGCCTCACTTCCGAGCTGGTGATGCTGTTTCTTTACCTCGGCTACATGGGGCTGCGTGGCGCCATCGATGATACCGCGCGCGCGGATCGCGCCAGCGCGGTGCTGGCGCTGGTCGGCGTGATCAACCTGCCCATCATTCACTACTCGGTGGACTGGTGGAATTCCCTCCACCAGGGCCACACGCTGCTCAAGTTCGCCAAGCCCTCCATGCCGCCGAGCATGCTCGTGCCGCTGCTGCTGCTGATGCTGGGCTTCGTGCTGTACTTTGCCGCGATCGTGCTGGTGCGCGCCCGCGGCGAGGTGCTGCGGCGCGAACGCAATGCGCGCTGGATCGCCGAACTCCTGGGGGCGCCATCATGATGCAGTGGTTGGCCATGGGTGGATACTGGATGTACGTCTGGCCCTCCTACCTGCTCACCTTTCTGGTCCTGGTGCTGAACGTCGGCTTTGCACAGCGCAGTGCCCAGCGCGCGCGCCAGGAAGCCCTGCGCCGCACGCAGAGCGCGGCGGCGCAACAGGGCCGATCATGACCGCCCGCCAGCGGCGCATGACGCTGGTCGCGGTGATCATCGCGGGCGTCGGTATTGCCGGCGGCCTGGCGTTGCGCGCGTTCCGGGAGAACGTGATGTTCTATTTCGACCCCAGCAAGGTCGCCGCCGGCAAGGTCAGGCAGGGCGAGCACTTCCGCCTCGGCGGCATGGTCGTCAAGGGCAGCGTGCACCGCGCCGCCGGTTCGCTGGACGTGAAATTCGTGGTCACCGACTTCGCGCACAACGTCCCGGTCACCTACGACAAGGTGCTGCCGGATCTGTTCAAGGAAGGGGCGGGCGTCGTCGCCCTCGGCCGTCTGGATGCGCAAGGGACTTTCGTCGCCGATGAAGTACTCGCCAAGCATGACGAGAAGTACATGCCGCCCGAAGTGGCCCGTTCCCTGAAGCAGGGGCAGGCGGCCGCGGCCCTCAAGGCAGGAGCGCCCAACTGATGCTGATCGAAATTGGTCACTTCGCCATGATCCTGGCGCTGCTGCTGAGCGCAGCGCAGGCCTTCTTCGGGCTCGCGGGCGCGGCCCTCAAGCGCGAGCGCTGGCTGGCGGTGGTGCCTTCGGCGGTCGCCGGTCAGTTCCTGTTCCTCGCCCTGGGCACCGCGACGCTCGTGCACGCCTTCGTCGTGAACGATTTTTCGGTCAAGTACGTCGCCGAGCACTCCAACTCCGCTCTGCCTCTGTTCTACCGCATCTCCGCGCTGTGGGGCGCGCATGAAGGCTCGCTGCTGTTGTGGATCTGCGTGCTGGGCCTGTGGACGGTGGCCGTAGCGCTGCGTTCCGATCATCTGCCGCGCGCCTGCGCGGCGCGGGTGCTCGGCGTGCTGGGCGTCGTCAGCTTCGGCTTCCTGCTGTTTCTGCTCTCTACCTCGAGCCCCTTCGAGCGCCTCTTTCCGGCCGCCGTCGACGGGAACGACCTGAACCCGCTGCTGCAGGACTTCGCGATGGCAATCCATCCGCCGATCCTGTACACCGGCTACGTCGGCATGAGCGTCAGCTTCGCCTTCGCCTGCGCGGCCATGCTGGAAGGGCGGACCGACAACGCCTGGGCGCGCTGGCAGCGGCCCTGGACCATCGTCGCCTGGGCCTTCCTCAGCTGCGGCATCGCACTCGGCAGCTGGTGGGCCTATTACGAGCTCGGCTGGGGCGGCTGGTGGTTCTGGGATCCGGTCGAGAATGCCTCCTTCATGCCCTGGCTGGTAGGCACGGCCCTCATTCACTCGCTCGCCGTCACGGACAAGCGTGGCCTGTTCAAGAGCTGGACGCTGCTGCTGTCCGTCGGGGTCTTTTCCCTAAGCCTGCTGGGGACCTTCCTGGTGCGCTCCGGCGTGCTGGTGTCCGTGCATTCCTTTGCCTCCGATCCGGCGCGCGGGATTTTCATCCTCAGTTTCCTCGCCCTGATGATCGGCGGTGCGCTCACCCTGTTCGCCTGGCGTGCGCCGAAGCTGGGCTCCTCGGCCGGCTTTGCGATGGTGTCGCGCGAGTCCTTCCTGCTGTTCAACAACATCCTGCTGGTCGTGGCGGCCGCGGTCGTCTTTGGCGGTACCCTGGCGCCCCTGATCGCCGACACGCTCCATCTCGGCACGCTCTCGGTGGGGCCGCCGTATTTCAATCCAAGCTTCCTGGTGCCGACGCTGCCGCTGGTCATGCTGGTGTCGATCGGCATTCACTCGCGCTGGCGGCGTGGCGCGCTCGGGGAATCGAAGCGCCGTATCCTGGGCGCGCTGGCCACCGCGGTCCTTGTCGGGCTGTCCGTCACCTACGGCTTCTACGGCGGAGCGAGTCTGCTGACGCCCATTGGCGCCGTGGTCGGATTCTGGATCATCCTGTCTTCACTCATCGATCCGATCGATCGCCTGCGAAGGCAGCTCACGCTTCCGGCCAGTGTGCTGGGCATGACCATCGCGCACATCGGCCTGGGCTGTTTCGTCCTGGGCATAACCTTCGTAAAATCCAACACGATTGAGCTGGATGTGGCGCTGGCGCGTGGCGCCAGCCACCAGGTGGGCGACTATGTGTTCCGCTACAACGGCGGGGAGAACATCGAGGGCCCGAACTTCGACGGCTTCCGTGGCCACGTGACCGCGTTTCGCAACGGCAAGGTGGTCGCCGAAATGAGCCCGGAGAAGCGCCATTATTTCGTGCAGGGATCGGTCATGACCGAGGCGGCCATTGCCGCGAAATGGAACCGCGACCTGCTGGCCGCGCTGGGTGAGGACGTGGGGAACGATTCCTGGAGCCTGCGATTGCAGTACCGCCCGATGATCCGCTTCATCTGGCTGGGCGCTGCGATCATGGCGCTCGGGGGCATCACCACGCTGTTTGACCGGCGCTACCGCTTCGCCGCGATGGTCGAAAGCGGAACGCAGGTGAAGCCATGAAGCGCTTCCTGCTGCCGCTGGGCGTTTTTACGCTTCTCGTGATCGTGCTGGCCGTGGGCATCGCCAATGCGCCAAAAAACGGCTCGAAGGAAATCATCTCGCCGCTCCTCGGCAAGGCGGCCCCGCAGTTTACCCTGCCGCAGCTGAACAAGGGCGGGGCGCAGGTGGCAAGCACGGCGCTCCTCGGTGGCTGGCACCTCGTGAACGTCTGGGGCACCTGGTGCCCCGCATGCCGCGAGGAGCACGAGGCGCTGCTGCAGATCAAGGGCGAGGGGAGGGTGCCGATCATCGGGATCGACTGGAACGATGAGGACGCCGAGGCGATCGCCTGGCTGTCGCAGTTCGGCAATCCCTACGATGTGGTCGGCACTGATCATGACGGCCGGGTGGCCATCGACTGGGGCGTGTACGGGGCACCGGAGAGCTTCCTGGTAAGCCCGCAGGGCATCGTGGTGGAGAAACTGATCGGGGCCATGACGATGGAGGACTGGAACAGCCGCTTTCTGCCGCACCTGTCAGCGGCGGCGCCGGCGAGTGCCGGGGCGGGCGCATGAAGCGCGTCCGGCGCCTGGCAGCACTGGCGGCGCTCAGCGCTTCGCTGTGGACGACGCCCCTCCTTGCCGTCGACAACACGCCCCCGCTCCCCGATCCCAGCATGCAGCAGCGTTATCTTGACCTCACCCATGAGCTGCGCTGCGTGCAGTGCCAGAACGAGGCGCTGGCCGATTCCAACGTCAACGTCGCCGCGGATCTGCGCCTTGAGATTCACGACATGCTGCTCGCGGGCAAGAGCGACGAAGAAGTTCGCAATTATCTGGTCGCCCGCTACGGCGAATTCATCCTGTTCCGCCCGCGCATGAACTGGCACAACGCCTGGCTGTGGGCCGCGCCCGCCCTGATGCTGCTCGCCGGATTCGGGATCGCCGTGAGGGTGATGCGAAATCGCGCCAGCCTGCCCATCACGGACGACGACGAGCCCACGCCGGCGGCATGATCAGCTTTGTCATCTGGGCGGTGGTGTGCGCCGCCGGCGCGGCGCTGTTCCTCGCCATTCCGTTGCTGCGAGTCCGGTCCGGGACGATTCCGGCCGAGCGCGGCGCGGGAGTCGTGGCGAGCCTGCTGACGATCCTGTCGGCCTTCCTGCTGTATCCGCTGTGGAGCCACTACCCCTGGGGCGCGCTGCCCGCGACGAACAACGAAACCATCGAGCCGCTTCTCACGGCTACCGCGCAGCATCCCGAAGACATCCCGGGATGGCTCAACCTGGGCCAGGCCTACCTGAAGATCGAACAGTGGCCGCTGGCGCGCCGCAGCTTTCAGCACGCGGACCATCTGGCCCATGGCAGCAGCGCCGCCGCCCTGAGCGGGTTGGGCGAGACCATCATGTTCCAGAACGGCGGCAACGAGACGCCGGAGGCCACAAACCTGTTCAACCGCGCACTGCAGCTCGATGCGCGCTCGCCCCAGGCCCTGTTTTACACCGGGATCACGCTGCTGAATGCGGGCGATCTGGCCAACGCGCGGGCGCGCTTTGCGACTCTGCGTGAGCTGGGGCCGCCGCCGGCCGTTGTCGACGCCCTGGACAAGCAGATCGCCGCCATTGATGTTCAGATCGCACGCCAGCATCCCGATCCGGCCACAGCAATTCGCCTGCGCGTGGACTTGGCCCCGGCGTTGGCGGGGCAGGTGCCCAGTGGAGCCTCGCTGTTCGTATTTGTGCGTTCACCCCAGGGCGGTCCGCCACTGGCCGTCAAGCGCCTCATCGCCACGTTTCCACAGGAGGTCGAACTGTCCTCCACCGACTCGGTACTTGCTGGCCACAGCTTGAGTGCCGGCCAGGCCGTGCAGGTGCTGGCGCGAATTTCCGCCGCGGGCACGCCCACGAGCAGCCCCGGTGATCTTTTTGGTGAGCTCAGCGCCGTCGCGGGCAGGGCGGGGCAGCACAAACTGTTGGTCGACAGGCGCAGTCCTTAACTATCAAGCAACTCTGGCGCTGAGTAGGTCGCGTGAGGGCAGGGCGCCGCAGACCCCGGCTACTGCCCCTTCATCATCTCCAGATACTCAGGTTCCTTCCGGATGGGATCGAAGTCCGGGTCGTGCTTGATCCAGCCGTAATTCGTAACGCCGGCGGCGATCGCCTCCCGCAGGGTCGCGACAGCCTTCTTCGTTTCCCCGAGCTGGGCGTACAGGCAGGCCCCATTGTAAAGCATCAGAGAATCGCCTGGACTCATGGCGAGCGCCGCGTCGCCTTGCGCGATGGCTTCTTCCCTGCGGTCCACCTCGAGCAGCGCGATCGCGTAGAACATCTTCGCTCGCGAATCGTCCGGGTTCTGGAGCAGGTAGTTCGGCATGAGACCCACCAGGTGGCGGTTCGTGGCTTCTGCCTCCGCCTTGCGCCCCAGGCCCACATAAGCCTGCTTCAGATCCGCGTGTGCGACGTAGAAGCCAGGCTTGATGTCGATGGCGCGCTGGAACAGCTTGAGGGCATCGGCAAAATTTCCGGTCGAGAAATGAATGCGCCCGAGCGTCCAGTAGGCGATGAAGTTATCGGGATCGAGCTCGATGGCCTTGTTGCCCGATGCCGCGGCTTCGTCGAACTTGCCCCAGATGAAGTAGGACAGCCCCATCGCCGCATAGGCTTCGGGGAGATTGCTGTCATACATCAGGGCCTTGAAGCTGAATTCCTGCGCCTTGTCCCGGAACTTCTCCTGGCGTGAGAAGTACTGGTACATCTGCCCATAGGCGCTGGAACAGGCCGCGTACGCGGCGGCATAGCGGGGATCGAGTTCGATCGCCTTCTCGAACAGCTGGATCGCGTATTCGACACTGCGTTTGCTGAGCCGATACAGATAATCCTGGCCGCGCAGGTAAAAATCGTAGGCCTGGACATTGACGGTCTGGCGCTTGGTGAGCGACAGCTTCTCCGAGAAGCTCAGCTTCAGCTTGAGTGCCTCGACGATCTGCTTGGCAACCGTTTCTTGGATATCAAAAATGTCGTCGAGCTTGCCCTTGTAGGTGTCGCCCCAGATCTGGCGGTTCGTGGCGGCGTCAACGAGTTGCACCGTGATGCGGACCGAGTCCTGGAACTTGCGTACGCTGCCGCCGACGATGTAGCGCGCGCCGAGCTCGCGACCGATGGCCTTGAGATCCTTCTTGGCGTCCTTGAACTGCATCGACGCCCAGCGCGACACGAGTTCGATCTCGTTGACCAGCGACAGCCTCGCGATCAGCTCCTCGGTCAGGCCATCGCTGAAGTAACTGGCGTCGGTGTCGGAACTGATGTTATCGAAGGGCAGCACCGCGAGGGCGCCGGACTCAATCGCCGGCTCAGTGCTCTTGCCCGCCTGCGCAGGAGTCGTAGCGCTGGGCGCCCCGGTCTCCGCGGTAGCGATGGGTTCGCGGCGTGGCTTGGTGATCGTCACCCCGACGCGTTCGAGCGCACGGAGAATGGCCTGCAGGTGCTCGTCGGGACTGCCGTGGTAATACTCTATATGTTGGATGCCCGCGAGTGGGTACTTGAGGCCGGCCGGAATCTGAGTGGGTTCCAGATCGACGGGGAGGATATGCCCCTTGCGCTCGCTCGCCAGCAGAACCTCCTTGGTGACGTTATGCGAGCGGACCGCCGACTCGGACACCATCAGCAGCAGTACTTTGGCCTTATCCAGGGCATTGACGATTTCCTCGCCCCACATCGCGGCGCCGTCGATGCTGCGCACGTCCATCCACAGCGGTACACCCGCGGCGCGGAGCTTGGCGGTCAGTGCTAGAACCTTGTCGTTGTCTTCGCGCGAATAGCTGACGAATACTTCTTCTTGTGCCATGCGCGTCCTTAGGGTGACCGTGCAGGCTAGCCTATCGCCAGCCGCCTGAGAAGAACGGGAAACACTGGCGTTCCGTAGGAGCCGCGCCAGGGCTCGGGCGGGCCAGAAGGGGACGCGGGCGGATGAAGCAGCCGGGATGGAAAGTCAGCTTTGGCCAAACGACATCAATCTGTGACTTAACATAATATACATTATGCGAAGTAGGCCGGGGCTATTGCGACAACGGGCAATACCCGCCAATCCCCGGGCCCAAGTCGCCAAACAGATCACGCCTCACGGCCCCCCCCAAAGATTGCGGGAGCGGACTTCTAGAATGTCCAGGTTATTCCAATCGACAGGAGGTCCGGGTTACCTCCACTGGCGTTAAGCCGTTCGTATTCAAGCCGAGCGGCAACTGCCGAAAATTTCAGCTGCGCGCCCGCGCCGTACGCGAATTCGGTGGTCGATTCGTCGTGGTCAAAGGCCGGAAACGGGAAGTTCGGGGGACAGGCAGTGTTTATGCCGTTGACGCTGCAGACCACACTTGCGTGCACATTGGTCCGCAGGCGTGATAGGCCAACCTTGCCGTAAAGATCGAGAAGCGGTACGGGAAGCGGCGCATGGAGCAATCCAGAGAGTATCGTCGCTCTCGGGTGGGCATCAGCCAGCATATTCGCGTTGAAGATGCCTTGTGGCTGCAAGGGCACTTGTGCCGACGGATGGCCGAAATTCACGTATTCCAATTCTGCGCCGATGAGCGAGATCGGCCTGATACCGACCAGAACCTTCCAGCCCGTCGCGTGTTCGCTGAATCCCAGGGGAGCTACTTCATTCGCCCTGACGTCGGCCTGTCCGACCGCTGCGCCGGCGTAGAAGCCAAGCACATTTGCGGCAGACGCCGAAACGGGGCTACAGAGCGCCAGAACGACTGTCACCAGTGGCGCTAATGCCAACCGCTGAATCATCGTGCTTCGAGTTGGCATAACAGCGCCCTCTAACGCTTCGCATGAGCGCCGCGGGCACTCACGCTCGAGCTTGGCGCTTTATCCTTCCCACGGCGCTCAATGTGGTAGTTAAGTTTTATTCAGGCGTACCGCCGTGGCGCTTACCGCAGCCCAGGGTCCCACTAAGGGGGCTCGCTCGAGTACCGGAGAGCGCATCGCTCGTGCACGCTGCACCCACTGCTGCATCCAAGCGCTAAAGCGCTAAATTCCTGGGCTGGCTACACGTCAGATGAGCAAGTGCATTTTCGCACTGGAATGGGCCTTCATTGGCGTATCGTGCGAATTCGGCCAGCAAGGGGGAAACATGCGTGCAGCCTACCTAGCGCTAATCCTGGGGCTCTACGGGACGGCGGCTTGGAGCGCAGAAGCATCCGGAGATGCTGCATACCGGGAAGCATTCTACAAAAGCATCCTGTCGACGATTAAGCAGGTAGTCTCCGTCAGCCCCGACTTCGCGAAGGACACGCCTCAGGAACGTGAAAAAGCCACAACCGAGATGGCGAAGGCCCTTACGGAATGCCACATGCGGGCAATGGCGGCCTATTCGCCTACCCTGCAGAATGTCGCCTACCGCGTAATTGCCGCCGGCGGGTCGTATGCCGACGCAAAAGAAGCCTTTGATCGCGCTCTTGCCACCGAAGGCGCGGCCGGCGGCGATCGAGCCTGGGCCTTGAAGGCGATGGTCGAGAAGGCCGTCTCCATTGGCCAGGGATGCAATAAGGCGGCGGTGCGCGCGGCCTCCGAGTCCGAGTGATTGCGCCGCCTCCTCCACCCGTCGGCCTGTTGGATGCCCTGCGGCGCCGGCAGGTCCCGAAAATCGCCTGCGCGATATAAAACGTAGCTAAGGTCGGTGCGGACGTGTGGGCTTCTTTGTGGTGGCCTGCGACTCCCCTTCGAGCGCAGCCAGCCAGGATTTCAGGTCCTCTTCCGCGATCGTATCAGTGACGTCACGCTCCGCCAGACGACCGAGCGTCTCGCGGTAGCGCTGTTCCTGCGAACGCGCGCCGAGCCGCTCGAGCGCCGTGCGCCACCAGGGAGTGCGCACCAGACGCGCGGCGATCAACTGATTCTTGTTGCCCTGGTTCATCACCTGATTTGATCCTGAAGTCCCAGTGAAGTTCAGGTTCAGGGTAGCGCACTGCGCCATCCGAGACAGCTACATTTGACGTCAGCTGTATCCTACGCCACGACCCAGCACAGCAGCCACAATTCGTAGCCAACTAGCGACAGGTATAGCAGCGCGGCCGCGACCAGCACCGGCCCGGCGATGTACCGGCTGAATACGGGCACCCTCGCCAATACCACCAGGATGGCGACGCCCCAGGCCGTCAGGGCCAGCTTGACGAAGGCGAACTGACGGCCGTCGTCATTTACAAAGAAGCGCATCAACGGATTGACTTCGATGGCGCCATGATCCACCAGCACGATGGTCAGGAAGGTATCAACCAGCGAAAGCAGCAGCACCAGGAGTGCCGCGGCAAACCATTGCGGCGCGTGCCAATCCACATACCCCAGGCTGCCTCGCTCCCCGCGGCGCAGGTCGCGGCGGCGAGCACGCCAGGCGCCGGCCAGCAACGCCTGCCACACGTGGGAACGCCGCTCCTGACCGCCGCGGCGTTCGCCGTCTGCGCGATCAAGCGCGTCGTGGAGTTCTGGCACGGGAATAACTTTTAAGGCCGCGGTTCAACCCGCCGCGGCTTGCTCAGGCTTGGAATCGAAGTTCTCGAGCGCGGCCGGGATGCTGGCCGCAAAGCCCTGGATGAAATCCACGCCCAGCGCCTGCATCAAGGCCTGGCCCTCTTCGCACTCCACCTGCTTGGCCACGACGTGCACGCCGGCAATGCGGGCCGCCTGGGCGATGGCGGCCACCCTCGCCTGGCGGTTGCGATCGGCCACCAGGTCCTGGGTGAGCCCTGGATCGAGCTTGACGAGGCGCACGCCGGACTGGAGCAGCAGGTCGATGCCCGCCTCGCTCAAGACGTAGTTGTCGATGACCAGGCCCGCGCCTGACTGCTCGAGCTGCCCGGCAAACTTGGCGAACTGCCGCATGTCGCGCAGGCAGGCCTCGTGCTGCACCTCAAAGGCCAGCAGCCCCTGCGGCAGCCCGGCCGAGGCGATCGATTGGGACACGAAGGCCGGGAACTTGCGATCACTCATCGAGGCGGCGGTGAGATTGACGGAGAACTGGGTCGGCTCACCGGACCAGATCTCCTTGTGCTTGGCCAGCCAGTTCACCAGCTCGCCGAGCACGCGCCGATCGAGCGTGGCCCCCAGGCCGTGGGCTTCGGCGCTGTGGATCAGCTCCTGCGGGGCCACGGCCGAGTCCGCCTGACCCGCATCCCGCAGCAGAATTTCGTGGCGGCGGATACGGATTCCGGCCTGGATGGGTGTCAGGCTCTGGCTGTGCAATTCGATTTCGAAGGAGCGCACTCGGGCAGCGACCTGTTCGGTGGTGGCCGCATTGATATCGCCGCCCTGGAGCAACGCCACCACCTGGGTGGGCTTGATCTCGGCACTGGGCGTGGACAATTCCTGCGCCGGGGGCTGCACGCCGCTGGCGAGGGTGATGCCCCATTCGCGCACCGCCCGCACCACCGGGACCGGCAGGTCGGGCGCCGAAGTGCCATTGCCCTTCAGCCAGCGGTCATCGACCACCAGCATGACGAAACCCAGGAATTCATGACTCTCGTCGCCAGTGCGCAGCAGCACCGCGGTGCGATCGCGCTGCAGCGGATGGTTCACGCGGCTGGGGGCGCCGGGGCCCACGAAACTCTCCAGCGCCATGCGCATGGCCTCGCGCTCCGGCGGGCCGAGGACCTCGCCGCGATGCCAGTGAATCCGGCCCCCCGCATCGTGCAGGGACACCAATTTGGCCCATAACAGCGGCAGCGCAGCAACGATGCGCTGGCCACAGGTACCGGCCTGCATAGGTGGGCGCGCCGTGCGCAGCGCGGGGGCTACAGAAGACAGGAACATGGGAGGTCAAATTAGCGCGTCGCGGCCTGCCCGGTCTGTGACCCGGGTCTATAGATAGTCAGGAAACTGCGCTGCGGCAGCCTAAAAACAGCCATTATTGCCACTCAAAGCGATTCAGGGCCGGGTTCTTCCGCACCCGGTCGGCCGGGAAAACCGTGCCGTTTGCGACCACAAAGACACCCGGCGGGCACAGCTGGACGGCCCCGAAAGCCAGGCCCAGATTGAAGGCCGCGTCGCTGTCGGCGAAGCGCCCGGGCTGCAAGGCGCCGGTCAGCACGATGGTCTTGCCGGCCAGTCCGGCCAGCTCGCGCGCCGTTTCGACGATCGTGTCGGTGCCGTGGGTGATCAGGATCTGCGCCGCCGCGCTCTCTGCGACCGCCGCGCGGATCACCTGCCGGTCCGCTGCGGTCATCTCCAGGCTGTCTTTGCGCAGCAGCTCCGTGACCTCGGGGAGCGTCGGCAGCCGCGCGTGGCGGAGCAACTCCAGCACCATCGGCGCCCCGACCTGGTAGCCACCCTTGGCATCGAAGTACACCTTGTCGATGGTGCCGCCGGTGGTAAAAACTGCGATGCTCATGCCTTAACCCGTGCCGGCATCCACCAGTGTTTCCTCGGTCGCGCCGAGATAGCGCACCAACAGGTCATCCACGTTGTCATCGGTGCGCGCCAGGCGCTCATCGAGCTGATCGATCACGGCTTCAGCGGTATTGTTGCCGACGCGTCCTTCCAGTTCCTCCACGGCGACACGCAGCAGGCTGACGATGCGCACTGCGCCAATCGCGGCGAACGCTTGCTGTGCCTGCGCCAGCCTGGCGTGCGGTTCGGGAAACAGGTGTTTCTGCAGGGTCCCGTGCGCGGCGGCGGCCCAGAATTCCACCACGACGAGCAGCACCTGCTCGCGCTCGGTCAGCGCCCCGGCGGGCCCGGAATCACGCTTACGCCCCAGGGCCTCCAGCACAAAGCTGGTGATCGGGTAGATGCCGCGCCAGGTCTCAGCCATATTCCGTCCGTTGCAGTTAAAGCGAATACTATCAGAGTACTTAAGGCAGACTCTTAATGTTAAATTCCCAAACTAGGTTACGCACCCGCTGGCCAGTTTCATAGGCCCAACGGTCTTTTCCATCCCGACCACTGCATCCGTGCCAAAAAGTACGTTGATCATTGCATGCAGCACGCGATATTCTCGCTCTAGGTGTATGAGGCGGAAGCGTTTAGAACGGAATAACAAAACAACTAGGGCAGCAGCGCGAGAGAGGCCAGGAATGTGCAGTATCAGCTCGCCAAGCCGCCGGGACCCATGCCATGGACACGACTCTTTCTCACCGACTTGAAGCGGCCGTAAAACGGCTCGCCGGCGACGGCACTCTCAAGGAGAGGCTCGCCGCGGCGTTTCGTGAACACCTCGATGAGATCGAGGAACTCGAATTGCCCGACGAAGTGCAGCTTGAGTATTCGCAGATGTCGAGGACCATGCACCTGGCCCGTGCCCTTCCAGGCGATAACGTCGTGCGTGCCTCGGTGCGCAAGTTGTCCAACGAAGAGGCGCAGCGCTTCGCCGCCCTGATCGTCCGCATGTACTCGCTGCGGATGCAAAGCCTGACCTCCAGTGCCAAGTCCCCGGCGCGCATCAGCGCCGCGGCGCGCGGCACGACCTCGGTGGTTTCCCTGCTGGCGATCGACGGCGGCAGTGCCGGCGCATCGCGCGGCGGACTGGCGAACACTCCCTAAGGCAGCTCGCCACGGCCGCAGTGCGGCCGTCAATCGATCTTGAACTCGATGGTGTCCCAACGCGTCGTCTCTTCATGGCGCGCCTGGTGCCGAATCGCATCCACGAGCGCGCGTTCATCCCATTTGGCCCGCTCCGCGGACATCTGCATCACGGCGGCCGGGAGCACCACCTCGCGCCCGAATCCGGGCAGCAGCACCACCGGCTTGTCACTGGCCTTGGCGTAGTTGAGCTGGAACAGCAGCAGCTCGCGATGTGTCGTAAACAGACTGGAGAGCGCCACCACGGTTTCGGCCTTCGCCATCTGCTGGCGCAGAGCCTCGTGCTGCCCTTCCACCGATATGTCGACCGGACGCTGTTCCGGGCCGCCGCAATTGCGATAATAGAAATTGCGCGCGCTCTCGAGGAACTCGAAAACGCGCAGGTAGTCATCGCTCAGCTCGAACGCGTGGGTGACGAATACCCGTATGGGATCGGGCTGCGGCATGCCTTTAAGTGTACTGTGACAACCCGGATGAGGGAAACCGTTGCGATTGCTCGTCTATAACATCCGCTATGCGACCGGTGCGGGCCCCGCCTTTCACCTGCCGGTCCCGGGCGCCGGGTACCTGCGCAGCAGCCGAGCCGTGCTGGATGAGATCACCCAGTTCATCCGCCAGGAAAACCCGGACCTGGTCGGGCTCATTGAGGTCGACACGGGCTCGATACGCAGCGGCATGGTCAACCAGGCCGAGCACATCGCCGCCTCGCTGGGCCATTTCACCGCCTATGAGTGCAAGTACGGTTCGCGCTCGCTCAACAACCTGGTGCCGATCGTGCGTAAACAGGCCAATGCCCTGCTGGCCGCCCCCAGCGTGACGGGCCAGCGATTCCACTATTTCGACACCGGCATAAAGCGGCTGATCATCGAGCTGGAACTGGACCAGGTCTGCGTTTTCCTCGTGCACCTGTCCCTGAAGTACCGCCACCGCCAGTACCAGCTGCGCACGCTGTATGACCTGATCGCCGGCTCCCGCAAACCGGTGATCGTTGCCGGGGATTTCAATACCTTCTGGGGCACGCACGAGATCTACCTGTTCATGCGCGCCGCGGGCCTGCACAGCGCCAACACGCAGGGCCTGCCGTCCTATCCGGCGCGCCACCCGCGGGTGGAACTGGATTTCGTGCTCGTCAGTGCCGGAATCGAGGTCACCGGATTCCGCATTCCGGAAGTGCGTTACTCCGATCACCGCCCACTGATCTGTGACTTTGAAATAAACGGGGCCGGAAGGGGTGGATCATGAGCACTGATAAGGCATGGCGTCTGGACCGCGAGGCGAGCGGACTGGCCTGCCTCACCCTCGACCGGCCCGGCACCTCCGCCAACTCCCTGTCCCGCGCCGTGCTCCTCGAACTCGGCGAGCTGTTGCGCATGTTGCAGCGCGAGCCGCCGCGCGGCCTGCTGCTGCGATCAGGCAAGAGCTCGGGATTCATCGCGGGCGCCGACGTGCGTGAATTCACCCGCTTTCGCAGCGAGGCGGACGCGCTGGAGACGATCCTCACCGGCCAGCAGGTCTTCGACCAGCTCGAGGCCCTGCCCTGTCCCACCGTCGCAGCCATCCAGGGCTTCGCGCTGGGCGGTGGGCTCGAGCTGGCGCTGGCCTGCCGCTACCGCGTCGGCGTCGATGATGCCCGCCTGTCCCTGGGGCTGCCTGAGGTGCAGCTGGGGATCCATCCCGGTTTTGGCGGCACAGTGCGCGCGGTGCGGCTGCTCGGGGTGCGCGCGGCCATGGAGCTGATGCTGACCGGCAAGCCGGTGCGCGCCGATCGCGCGCGCGCCATGGGCCTCATCGATCGGCTCGTGAGCGCGGCGGATCTGGAAGCGGCGGCCCGGCAGATCCTGACGGACGGCCCGCCCCGGGGAGTCCCACCTTTCCTGGACCGGTTGCTCAACTTGCCCGGCGTCCGCTCCCTACTGCGCTCCTCGCTGGAGGCGCGTGTCGCGAAGCACGCCCGCCGCGATCACTATCCCGCCCCCTACGCCATCATCGACCTGTGGGTCCGCTACGGTGCCCGCGGGCGCGCCGCCTACGAAGCGGAGGCGCATTCGATCGCGCGGCTCTTTTCCAGTGAAACCGCCCGCAGCCTGGTGCGCATGTTCCTGCTGCAGGACCGCCTCAAGGCCCTGGGCGGCAAGCCCGCAACGCCCCTCAAGCGCGTGCACGTGATCGGCGCCGGTGTCATGGGCGGCGATATCGCCGCCTGGTGCGCCCTGCGCGGCCTGGAGGTCACGCTCCAGGACCGCGAACAGCACTTTGTCGATCCGGCACTGAAGCGCGCCGCGGATCTCTTTGCCAAGCGCTTGCGCGATCCGGCCGAACGCTCCGCCGCCCTGGCCCGCCTGCGTGCCGACGTGCCCGGCGCCGGGGTCGGCGATGCGGACATCCTGATCGAGGCGATCTTCGAGAACCTCGAGGCCAAGCGCGCGCTCTATGCGCAGGCCGAACCGCGCCTCGGCGCCGCCGCGGTCCTCGCCAGCAACACCTCGAGCATCACGCTGGAACTGCTGGCCGAAAAGCTCCTCGACCCGGGGCGGCTTGTCGGGCTGCATTTTTTCAACCCCGTGGCGCAGATGCCGCTGGTCGAGGTGATTCACTCGGCACAGACCAAGCCTGAGCCGCTCGCGGCCGCCATGGCCTTTGCCCGCCGCATCGACAAGCTGCCCCTGCCCTGCCGCAGCGGACCGGGATTCCTCGTCAATCGCGTGCTGTTCCCCTACCTGCACGAAGCCCTGTACGCCGCCGGTGAAGGCGTGCCGCTGGGCGTGATCGATCGCGCCGCCGTGGACTTCGGCATGCCGATGGGTCCGATCGAGCTGTCCGACGTGGTCGGGCTCGACGTGATCGTACACGTCGGCGAAATCATCACCCGGGAACTGGGACGGGAAATGCCGCCCTACACACAGCGGCTGCGCGATCTTGTCGCGGCGCGCAAGCTCGGACGCAAGAGTGGCGAAGGATTCTATCGCTGGCAGGAGGGCAAGCCGGTGCGCCCGCCCGCGCCCGCTGCAGCGCCGGAGGACCTTGCCGATCGGCTGATTCTCGCGCTTCTCAACGAGTGCGCCGCCTGCCTGCGCGAGCAGGTGGTGGCCGATGCCGACCTGCTCGATGCCGGCGTGGTGTTCGGCACCGGCTTTGCGCCCTTCCGTGGCGGGCCGCTGAATTACGCGCGCACCCGCGGCATCGGCGCGATCGTAGCGCGGCTCACTGAACTCGAGCAACGCCACGGCAAGCGCTTTCACCCCGACGCGGGTTGGGGTAATTCGCTGTGCTAACATCCTTTGGCTGGCTGTTCCCAAGGGGTTCGCATGAGTGAAGGTCGTCCCGCCGACGTGCCGCTGCTGCGCAAGCTTTCGCCCCTCGGTGGGATGAAGAACGAGAATATCGCCGCCCTGGCGCGCAAAGTGCGGGTCAGCGAACTCGCGGCCAACCGCACCCTCTTCAAGGAAGGCGATTCCGAGCGGCGCTGCTACTGGCTGATCTCCGGCATGCTGGACCTGCGCGAGGGCGACCGCACCGTGGCGATGATCCGCGGCGGCACTCCCGAGGCCAAGAATCAGCTGTCCCCGAAGCTCCCGCGGCGCGCCACCGCGCGCGCCGTCGACGCCGTGGAATACATCGTCGTCGATGCCGACCTGCTCGACATGATGATCACCTGGGACCAGACGGGCACCTACGAGGTGAGCGAATTGCAGGCCCAGTTCGGCACCGGCGGGAGCGACGACTGGATGACAACGCTCCTGCAGACCAAGGCTTTTCACCGCATTCCGCCCGCGAACATCCAGGCGATCTTCATGCGCATGCAGCGCGTGGCCTGCCGCACCGGGGAAGTCATCATCAGGCAGGGCACCGAGGGGGACTTTTTCTACGCCATCGTGAGTGGCAAGTGCGTGGTGACGCGCGAGACGCCCCTGAACCGCGAAGGCATCCGCCTCGCGGAGCTCACGGTCGGTGAGACTTTTGGCGAGGAAGCGCTGATCTCCGAGGCCAAGCGCAATGCGACCGTGGCCATGCTCACCGACGGGGTCCTAATGCGGCTCAGCAAGGAGGACTTCCGTGAACTGATGAATGAGCCGCTGCAGCAGTGGGTGGACTACGCCGGGGCGCGCGCCGTGATCGACCGCGGTGGCCGCTGGCTGGACGTGCGGCTGCCCTCGGAGTTCCAGAACCTCGCGATCGAGGGCGCGCTCAATATTCCGCTGTATTTCATCCGCCTGAAGCTGGCGACGCTCGATCGGAAAATCCCCTACGTCGTCTACTGCGACACCGGCCGGCGCAGTTCCGCCGGCGCATTCATCCTGCTCGAGCGCGGCTTCGATGCCTACGTACTGAAGGGAGGGCTGTCGAGCGCCGAGCCGGAGCTGCGGCGGCCCGGCTGAGCCTTACATCGTGTGCGTGGCTTTGTCGCCCGAGAGGGCGCCCGCCAGGTAATTCTCGATCTTGTGGCGGGTCTGGCCGCGATCCTGTTCACTGAACTGCACGCCGATGCCGGCAGTGCGCTTGCCCTGCGCCCCTTTCGGGGTCACCCAGATGACGCGTCCGGCCACCGGCAATTTCTCATCCTCGCCCATCAGATTCAGCAGCATGAACACTTCATCGCCGAGCCGGTAGTTGCTGTTGGTCGGAATGAACAGCCCGCCGTTGGTCACGAAGGGCATATAGGCCAGGTACAGCGCGCTCTTGTCCTTGATGGTCAGGGTCAGCAGGCCAGGCTTGGCGGAACCGGTACGCCCCAGATCGGAGCGCGGCATACCGTCACTGCGACCGGCCGCCTCGGCGCTTCGGGCCTGGTTGTCCTTTGCCATTACACTCACTCTACCTTAAACCTTCAGCCTGAACCCTGAACCACCTGCGGCGTGCGCGCCGCGCGCACCTGCCACAGGAACTGCTCGACGGCGAGGGACTTGTTGACCGAAGTCGCGGCCAGCCGGCGCAGCTCGTGCAGTGTATCCGCCAGGCGGATCAGGCTGCGCATATTCATAGAGGAATTGACCGCTGGCAAGTGCGTACCACTGTGCAATTCTGTCATATGGCCTCCCGGGCGCAGGCGCTCTTGCATACAGCGTGTGATCCAGTTCTCAGCGCACAGCAGCCGCAGCTCGAAGCCATCGCGCGCCCAGGCCGCCGCGGCCGCGGGCATGTCCAGCGTGCCGGCCAGGGCGCTGGCGAGCTGCGCGTGCGTCTCCGCGCGCGCGCGCAGCAACTGGGCCGGCTCGACCGCGAGCGCCCGCAGGGGCGCATTGCCGAGCACCTCCAGGACCTCCTCCCATGCGCCCGGACCCCGGTGCCGGTGCAGCCAGGCGGCACTGGCCGCCAGATCGGGGACGCGTACGGCGAGCCGTTGGCAGCGGCTGCGGATGGTTGCCGACAGGCGCGCCGCAGCCATCGTCACCAGCACGATGAGCACGCCGGGCCGCGGTTCCTCCAGTGTCTTGAGCAGCGCATTGCTGGCGTTGGCATTGAGCATGTCCGCAGGATCAAGGATGGCGACCGTGCCGGTGGCGCCGTGCCCGCTCAAGGCCAGCGTGTCGGTCAGCGCACGGATCTGATCGACCCTGATCTGGCGCGATTCCTCTTCCGGGGCGACCAGCCACAGGTCCGGGTGGGCCCGGCGGGCGACTCGCTCGCAGTCCGGGCAGGCCCCGCAGGGGGCGTCCGGCCGCGCGCACAGCCGCGTCTGCGCGGCGATCAGCGCCAGCTGCTCTCCGCCACCGCCCGGCACATCCTGGATGAGCAGCGCATGCGGGAAGCGCCCCTGGGCCCGCGCCTGCTTCAGGGCGGCGCGTTGCGGCGCCAGCCAGAACAGGTCAGCGGCCGCGGCGTCAGCCTCGCTCATGCGGGCAGCAGGTCGGCGATCGCCGCGAGGCAGGCCTGGAGCACCTGCGCGAAGGGAGCCGTGGCATCGATGACCGCGAAGCGCGCGGGCTCCCCGCGGGCTCGCACCAGATATCCGCCACGCACGCGCTCAAAGAAAGCACCCGATTCAAGCTCGAAGCGATCCGCGGCGCCGCCGCGCGCGCGCGCGCGCGCCAGTCCATCGGCCACCGGCAGGTCGAGCAACAGGGTGCGCGCGGGCCACAAGTCGGCATGGACCGCGGCGGCCAGCTGGTCCAGCAGCCCCACGCTCACACCGCGTCCGGCTCCCTGATAGGCAAAGCTGGCGTCGGTGAAGCGATCGCAGATCACCCACTGGCCGGCCGCGAGGGCCGGGCGAATGGCGTTATCCAGGTGCAGCGCGCGCGCCGCGAACATCAGCAGCGTCTCAGTGCCAGGGGTGATCCGCTCTTCAGCGCCGCGCAGCAACAGCGCCCGCAATTCCTCGGCCAGGGGCGTTCCACCGGGTTCGCGGGTCAGCAGCACCGCGCAGCCCAGGCGCTCCAGCTCGAATTTGAGCGCCACAGCGATCGTGGACTTGCCCGCGCCCTCGATGCCTTCGAGCGTAATGAACTGTCCGGCCATCAGCCGCCGCTCCCGCTGACCGCCGCATCCGGCACCGCCCCGGTGCGCTTGAGGAACTGGTGCAAGGCCTCGTTGTGCTCGGCATAAGTGGCCGAGAAATGGTGGCTCCCATCGCCCCGCCCGGTGGCCACAAAATACAGGGCCTTGATGGCCGCCGGGTGCAGGCTGGCCCGCAGGGCCGCTTCGCCGGGCAGCGCGATCGGCGTTGGCGGCAGCCCGCTGCGGGTATAGCTGTTGTAGGGACCGTCATTTTCGAGATCGCGCCGCCTGAGGTTCCCATCGAAGTGGCTCCCCAGCCCGTAGATGACGGTCGGGTCGGACTGCAGGCGCATGTGCAGGCGCAATCGATTGACGAACACCGCCGCGACCTTGTCGCGCTCATCCTCGCGCGCGGTCTCCTTCTCCACGATCGAGGCCAGGATCAGCGCGGCCGTGGCGTCGGAGAGCGGCAGGTCCGGCTGCCGTGCCATCCAGGCCTGCTGCAGGTGTTCCTCCATCCGCTGCATCGCCAACTCATAAATACGCCGGTCGCTGGTGCCGGCGGCGAACCGGTAGGTGTCGGGAAAAAAGCGCCCCTCCGCCGGCACGCCCGGTTTCCCGAGCGCCGCCATCAGTTTAGGTCCATTGAGAGTACGCCACTCGTGCGTCAGGGCGCTGCTGGCATCAAGGGTCTGACGCATCTGCGCGAAGCTCCAGCCCTCGACAATGGTCAGCTGCTCCATCACCACCTGGCCGGCGTTGAGCTGGGCCAGGATCTGCCGCACGCTTTCACCCGGGGCCAGCTCGTAGCTGCCCGCCAGGGCACGCAGGCTCTCGCCATGGAGCCGCAGATTCCACTCCACCAGCCGCGGGTGCGCGACGCCGCCCACGCGCGCCAGTTCACCGAGTACCGCGCGCAGGCTCGCGCCCTGGTGCACCTGGATGCGCGTGCCCGCGGCGACGCTCGCGCGCTCCTCCAGGCTCGCCTCCAGCCGATGCCCTGTATAAAGCGCACCGGCGCCCAGCGCCACCACCACGGCGGCCAGCTTGGCGAGGATCCTTCCGCGGCTACGGTTCTGCACGATCGATCAACTCCTGCAGCGCTAATCCGCGGGCGTCGGGCTGAAGCCGGCGCCCTTCGTACCAGTGTACGGCCTGCACGCCCAGGCGCACATTCGTCACGAACAGGGCCGGTGCGAGCGCCACGGCCTTGGGCGAGAGCGGCTGCACCCGCACCGCAATTCCACGCTGCGGCGCCAGATCCAGCACCAGGGAGCGCATGACTCCGGCGACACCGCCCTCCTCCAGTGGTGGGGTCAGCAATGTTTCATCCTGCACCACGAACAGGTTCGACATGCTGCCACTGATCACCTGGCCGCTTCGCGCGCACATGAGCACCTCATCGACGCCGGACGCGGCGGCGCCCTGCTGCGCCAGCACCTGCTCGAGTCGATTCAGATGCTTCAGTCCCGCCAGCAGCGGATTGCAGGCCAGCGGCACCGGCGAGAGACCCAGGCGAAATTCCGGACGGCCCGCCGCGGGCCAGGGATGGACACTGAGGATGCGGGTGGCCTGCTCATCGCCGGCCGGCCGGTAACCCCTGGCCCTCGCCACGCCCCGCGTCAGCAGCAGCTTCACGAGCGCACGCGCCTGACCCGCCACCAGCGATTCGGCTTCGCGCCGCAGCACTTCTCCGTCGGGTCGTGGGATCCCGAGCCGTGCGCAGCCCGCGCCGAGGCGCGCCAGGTGGCGCTCGAACCAGCGCACCCGCCCCTGCTCGCAGCGAAACGTCTCGAACAATCCATCCCCGTACTGAAGCCCGCGATCGTGGACCGAGACCACGGCCTGCGGCAGGCCGTTCACCAGCGCCGCAGTCTCGCCCGCATTCACGCGAGCGCTCCTTCCGCGCCACCGCCGAAGGCGCGCAACATGCCGCGCGCCTTGGAGCGCGTCTCGGCCAGCTCCCGCTGCCAGTCCGAATCGGCCACGATGCCGGCACCCGCCCGGAATTCCAGTTCGTGACCGCGCAGCGTCGCCGTCCGGATCAGGATGTTGAAATCCATGTCGCCGTCACAGTTCAGATACCCCAGCGAGCCGGTGTAGGCGCCGCGCGGGCCGTCTTCGAGCTGCGCGATGATCTGCATGCAGCGGTACTTGGGACAGCCCGTGATCGTGCCTCCCGGGAACACTGCGCGCAGCGTGTCCCCCGGCGTGACGCCAGGACGCAGGCGCCCGCGCACGTTCGAGACAATGTGATGCAGGTTCGGGTAGCTCTCGGTCACCATGAACTCATTGACCTCGACGCTGCCGGCCTCGCAGATGCGGCCCAGGTCATTGCGCTCCAGGTCAATGAGCATGACATGCTCGGCGCGCTCCTTGGGATTGGCGAGCAGCTCCAGGCGTTCGGGCGGATCCGCGTCCGGCGTGCCGAGCCGGCCCCGCGTTCCGGCGATCGGCCGCGTCTCGACCAGGTTTCCCGCGACGCGCACCAGCCGCTCGGGCGAGGAACTCAACAGCGTCATGTCGCCGATGCTCGCCAGTGCCGCAAACGGTGCCGCGTTCGCCAGGCGCAGGCGCTCGTAGAGCACACCGGCATCGGCGCGATCCTGTAGGCGCACACGCCAGTGGCGCGACAGGTTCGCCTGGTAGACATCGCCGCGACCGATGTGATCCTGGGCCTGAAGCACGGCGCGGCGAAAATCCTCCGGATCCTGCTCGATGATCGCGCCGGGTGCAAACGGAGCCACCGCCGGCTCGGGTGTCGCCTCCTGCAGCTTCGAGCACACGGACTCGAACTCCGCGGCATCACCCGCCGCGGCGGCTTCGCTCACCAGCTGGCAACGCTGCTCACCGTGATCGTAGATGAGCGCGCCCCCAACCCGAATCGCCGCGGCACAGATGGCCTCGCGCGCCAGGGGCGGAAGGCTCAGTCCGGCCTCGATGCTGCCGGCGAGTTCGTATCCCAGGAACACCACCCAGCCGCCGCTGAAGGGCAGCCCGGAGCGGCCCGGAGGCTCGCGCTCTGAATGCCACCATTCATCGAGCGCCGCAAGGAAAGTCTTTCCTCTGAGCTGCACGCCGTGCTGCTCGAGCGAGCCGTCGCCGCGCATCAGCAGCGTGGCGCGTGGCCAGGCGGCGAGTATCGAGTAGCGGGACAGGACGCCGGGCGCGGCGCTGTCAAACAGCACCGGGAACTGGCGGGGATGGCGTGCCGCCAGTGCGCGCAGCTGCGCATGCGCGGCCCGCACTTCGCGCACCTTCAGGCTGCGCGCGTTCATGGCGACTGCCCGGATAGGTCAGCCCGGCAGGCGGCGCAGCACCAGCGTGCCGTTGGTGCCGCCAAAGCCAAAGGAATTCGAGACGGCGATGTCGATGCGCATCTTGCGCGCCGCGTTGGGCACGAAGTCGAGGTCGCAATCCGGATCAGGAGTCATGTAGTTGATCGTGGGGGGCGCGACCTGATCGCGCAGCGCCAGCACGCAGAAGATGGCTTCCACCACGCCCGCTGCGCCCAGCAGGTGGCCGGTCATCGATTTGGTGGAACTGACCGCGAACTTGTGCGCATGATCCCCGAAGGTCGCCTTGATCGCCGCCGTTTCGGCCCGATCGCCCAGCGGGGTCGAGGTGGCGTGGGCGTTGAGATACTGCACCTCGCTGCCGTTGATGCCGGCATCGCGCAGCGCATTCACCATCGCCAGGCTTGCGCCCGCGCCATCCTCGGGCGGCGCGGTGATGTGGTAGGCATCGCCGCTCATGCCGAAGCCGGCCAGCTCGGCGTAGATGCGCGCGCCGCGCCGGCGCGCGTGCTCGTACTCTTCCAGCACCATCGCCCCACCGCCATCGCCCAGCACGAATCCATCGCGATCCAGATCCCAGGGACGGCTGGCGGTGGCCGGCGAATCATTGCGGGTGGACAGCGCCTTGGCCTGCGCAAATCCGCCGACCGCGGTGGGCGTGGTGCCCATCTCGGCACCGCCCGAGATCACCAGGTCGGCATCGCCATACTGGATGCTGCGCATCGCGAGCCCGAGCGCGTGGGTGGAGGTCGTGCAGGCGGTCACGACACCGAGGTTCGGGCCGCGCAGCCCGAAGCGGATGGACAGGTGCCCGGCCAGCATATTGATGATCGAGCCGGGGATGTAGAACGGCGTGATCCGGCGCACGCCGCCGGCCAGGAAGGCGTCGTGTTCGGACTCGATGGTGCTCAGCCCGCCGATACCCGCACCCATCACGACCCCGCAGCGATCACGATCCAGGCGCTCGAAATCCGCGCCCGCGTCCGCGGCCGCCTGCACCCCGGCGGCCACGCCGTAGTGCATGAAGGGGTCCATGCGCCGCGCCTCTTTGGCCGGCAGGTAGGTGTTCAGGTCGAATCCGCGCACCGCGCCGCCGATGCGCACCGGGAAAGCGGTGGTGTCAAAGCGGGTAATCGGTCCGATACCGCTCTCGCCGCGCAGCGCCGCGGCCCACGCGTCCGTCACGGTGCTGCCCAGCGGACAGACCATGCCAAGACCGGTAACGACTACGCGACGTTTACTCACAAGCGAACCTGGCTACTTGAAGTCCTGGCGCCCAGGTGTCCCGCGGCGAGCCGGCGGCCGAGCGGGTCAGGCTCAGGCCTTGCTGCGGCGCTCGGTGATGTAGTCGACGGCCTGCTGCACCGTAGTGATTTTTTCCGCGTCCTCGTCAGGAATTTCGATTTCGAATTCCTCTTCCAGGGCCATGACCAGTTCGACCGTATCGAGCGAATCAGCCCCCAGGTCGTCCACAAAGGAAGCAGCGTTGGTGACCTGCTCGGCCTTGACACCTAATTGTTCGGCAACTATCGCCTTCACTTGCTGTTCAACGTTGCTCATCTTAGTTTGGACCTCTGTTCGTATGGCAATGCGGCCCGGCAGGCCTCCCGTACGCGCGGCGTATTGTAGGGGAACACCTTGCGCACCGCCACCAGCCAATTTTGCGAGTTCTTGATTTTTCTGATGATTTGCAGTTGCAAAGAAGCCTACGCCCTACCCCATGTACATCCCGCCGTTGACGTGCAGGGTCTGGCCGGTCAGGTATTGGCCCTGCTCTCCGGCGAGATAAATCACGGCGTTAGCAACGTCCTCGACCGTGCCAAAGCGGCCCAGCGGAATCTGCGCCTGGTAGGCCTCGCGTTGCGGCTCGGGCAGAGCGCGCGTCATGTCGGTCTCGATGAACCCGGGCGCCACCGCGTTCACCGTGATGTTGCGGGAGGCCAACTCCCGGGCCAGCGAGCGGGTAAATCCGATCAACCCGGCCTTGGCCGCCGCATAGTGCGCCTGGCCCGGATTGCCGATCGCGGCAATGACCGAGCTGATGTTGACGATGCGCCCGCGTCGCTCCTTGAGCATGCGCCGGAGAGACAGCTTGGTCAGGCGGAAGATCGCAGACAGATTGATGTTGATCGTCTGGTCCCATTCCTCGTTTTTCATTCGCAGCAGCAGGCCGTCCCGCGCCACCCCCGCGTTGTTGACCAGGATGGTCGGCAGCCCTTCGTGCGCTTCAAGGTCCGCCAGCAGCGACTCCGGAGCCTCCGGGTCGAGGGCATTGTAGAGCGCGCCGCGTACCGGGAGACTCCGCGACCCAAAAGCCGCCGTGATGGCCGCGGCGCCCGCGCCGGTCGTTGCCGTGCCGATGACACGCACACCAGCGTTTGCCAGCGCTGAGGCGATGGCCTGCCCTATCCCACGCGAGGCACCGGTCACCAGCGCCACATCCGTTGCTGTCATGAACTGCCACTCCCCGCGGCACTGAGTGCCGTTTGCAATGAGGCGCCGTCCTCGACGGCGCAACAGTTGATGTCTGGACGCCGCTCGATGCGACGATTCAGTGCCGTCAGCACCTTGCCCGGTCCGCACTCGACCAGCACTCTTGCGCCCTTCCCCGTCAGGGCCTGTACGGTGGTGGTCCAGCGCACCGGGCTTGCCAGCTGGCGCACCAGCAAAGAGCGGATCTCTTCCGGATCCCGATGCTCGCCCGCATCGACGGCGCTGATGTAGGTGTAAATCGGTGCCTTGAGGACCAGGTCGCCGAGGCGCTCCTGCAATCGCTCAGCGGCCGCTTTCATCAGCGAGGAATGGGCCGGTACACTCACGGGAAGTGTCAGCGTACGCTTGGCACCGCGCGCCTTGGCCGCCGCCATCGCACGTTCGACGGCGGCCAACTGGCCGGCGATGACGATCTGGCCCGGCGCGTTGTAGTTCACCGCTTCGACCACTTCGCCCTGCGCCGCCTCGAGGCAGGCCGCTTCGGCCGCGGCGTCGTCCAGTCCCAGGATGGCGGCCATTGCACCCCCGCCCTTGGGCACCGCCTCCTGCATGTAGCGGCCCCGCTCGCGCACCAGCCTGACGCCGGCGGACAGATCCAGGCTTTCCGCGCAGACCAGGGCGGTGAATTCGCCCAGGCTGTGACCGGCCACCAGCGCCGGAGCCTCACCCCCCTGCTCTCGCCACAGCCGCCAGGTGGCGATCCCCGCCGTCAGCATGGCCGGCTGCGTGAACTCGGTGCGATTGAGCTGCTCGGCCGGGCCGCTCGCGACGAGCTGCCAGAGGTCATACCCGAGGGCCGCTGACGCCTCCTCAAAGGTGGAGCGCACCACCGCATGGTTCGCGGCCAGCTCCCCCAGCATGCCCACCGACTGCGACCCCTGCCCGGGAAATACCAGCGCCAGCATGCCTTTCCCCGTATGCGTTGATTGCGGCGCGGATTATAGCGGCTTGCGCCCCAGCGCCAACGCGGCGATCACGACCAGGCCGCCGACGGCACCGTACCAATGGGAAGTGGTCACCACAGGAAATGCCTCTGTGACCATGCTGCCGCCGCTGGCCTGCTCGACGCCGAGCTTGACGGCGAGTATCACGAGCATCAGATAGCCGAGGGGATTGCGCCGCAGGGCCGCCCCGGCGGCGCCTGCCGACCAGAAGGCGTGCAAAAGACCCGAGAGTCCCAGGTACCACGTAATTTGCGGCTCGCCCCACCACAATCCGGCATCGATCACGCCGGTCGCGCCTGCGAGGACGAGCAGCCACGTGAGCGGGCGCAGTTCGCGCGCGTACAGCACCCACAGCAGCACCAGGCCCGCCGCATCCAGGAGCAGATGCCGCGCCCCGAGATGGACCCAATGTGCCGTGAGCAGGCGCCACCACTCGCCCGCGACGATCGCCGAACGCTCATACTGAAGCCGCGCGGCCCAGGCCGGCCCCCCGGCGGCCAACAGGCCCAGGAACCCAAGAGCCGCCAGCAGGGTCAAACCGTAGCGAGCGTCGCAGTTCAGCGGGCGCAGGAAACTGCGCACCGGCCTGGCCGGGCTCTCGCGGGCATTTGTTATCATCATCCATTGCCATGCTAACGCCTAAGCCGGCACGGAAGCACCATGCGTAGACGCGCGCCCTCAGTCTGGAACCCTGCGCAACCGGTGCGGATACACCAGAGCGGATTCACGCTCATTGAAATCATGGTGGTGGTCATCATCATCGGATTGCTGGCGGCGGTGGTCGTCCCGCAGTTCCTGGGGCGCGTCGACGATGCGCGCATGGCCAAGGCCAAACAGGATATCCAGGGCATGCAGACGGCGCTGACGATGTTCAAGCTCGACAACTACGTCTATCCAACCACCGAGCTGGGCCTGCAGGCGCTGACGCAGAAGCCTGATTCCACGCTGATCAAGAACTGGCGCCCGGGCGGCTACCTGCAACACGTCAACAAGGATCCCTGGGGAAATGCCTACCTGTATGAGGTCCCCGGCAAGCACGGCAACGAGTTCGACCTGTACTCGCTCGGCGCCGACGGCCAGCCCGGCGGCGAGGGCATCAACGCGGACATCGGCAACTGGAATCTGGATCAGTAAGTCTGCGTGCGATCCATCGGGCCCGCCGCGGGTTCCCGTCCGTGAGCCGCTCCCGCACTGCCCGTCCTTCCCCGGCGGGCTTCACGCTGGTCGAGCTCATGGTGGTGATCGTGATCATCGGCCTCGTGGCCGCCACGACCTTGCTGTCGCTCGGCGGCAGCGGCAGGGACAGCCAGCTCGAGCAGGAACGTGACCGGCTCGGTGCGCTGATCGAATACGTGCGTGAGCGCGCCGCGCTGCAGACGGTGGAGTACGGCCTGCGCTGCGAACAGGGCGTCTACCGTTTTCTCATGTACGACAATCGCAAGGCACTGTGGCTCGAAGATCCGCTGGATGATTCCCTGCGGGCGCGCAAGCTTCCCGCCGGACTGGAGATCGCGCTCGTGGTCGAGGATCGCGCCATCGTCCTGCCGCGGAGCGCCACCGCTCCGGGCGCTGCCGCCCCCACTCCGCGCAACACCCCGATGCCGCGCGACGCCTCGGCAACATCGCAGGACACGGCCGCCGAGCTGAAGCCACAGATCATGCTGTACTCCAGCGGCGATCTGACGAGTTTCAAACTGACCCTCTCGCGCGCCGGCACCGGCCGCAGTGCTGTGCTGAGCGGCACCAGCGCCGGCAAGTTCGAAGTGGGCGCAATCGTGGAGAAGCCCACGTGAGCGGCGGGCGGCAGGCGCGCGGCTTCACGCTGATCGAAGTGCTGGTGGCGCTGGTCATCGTGGCTCTGGGGATGGGCGCGCTGATGACAGCCCTGACAGGCGCCGCGCAAAGCACCATGCAGCTGCGCGAGAAATCCTTTGCCGAATGGATCGGGCTCAATCAGCTGGCGACCGCACGCCTCAGCCACGCCCTGCCGGCGAACGGCAAGAGCGAGAAAGATGTGGACTTTGCCGGGTCCACCTGGCACTGGCAGCAGGAGGTCACCGACATGGCGGTTCCAGGGCTCAAGCGCATCACCATCCAGGTCCGGCACGCCGGTGACGATGTGCCGAAGGATCATTGGGTGGCCACGGTCGTGGGCTTCCGCGGCGATGCGATCCGCACCGCGCAGGGCGTGATGTCGTACTGGGACAATGCTGTGATCCCCGGCGGCGGTGGTGGCCCCGGTGGCGGGCCTGGGCCCGGTCCGGGCGGCGGCGCGCCATCCAATCCCACGGGCAAGCCCAACTGATGCGGCCGGCACGTCAATCGGGCTTCACGCTGGTGGAATTGCTGGTGGCGCTGTTCATCACCGCCATATTGTTCGCGATGGGCTACGGCGCGCTGTCACAGGCGCTGGGCAATCGCAAGGGCGTCGACGAGCAGGCCGCGCGCCTCAATGCCGTGCAGCAGGCACTGCGGGTCATGGAGCAGGATTTCGAGCTGTTGCAACCGCGGCCGGTGCGCGATCCGCTCGGCAGCGGCTACGAGAATGCCGTTACCCTGAGCCAGACCGGGATCCTGACCTTCACGCGCGGCGGCTGGGCCAATCCGGCGGGGCTCCCGCGCAGTGAACTGCAGCGCGTGAGCTATCTGCTGCGCGATGGCAAGCTCATCCGGCGCGACCTGCAGGCACTTGACGCCACCGCCGCGTTGCCCTTCGAGGAGCGGGAGCTGCTCGCCCAGGTGGAAGCGCTGAGTTTCCGCTACATGGATGGCGGACTGGTCTGGCAGAGCACGTGGCCCACCCCGATCCTGCTCAACGGCCCGCCGCAGGATCTGCTGCGCGCCCGGCCGGTCGCGATTGAAGTCACGCTGCAGCTCAAGGACTGGGGAAAACTGCTGCGCGTCTTCGAGATCGCAGGCTGATGGGCAGCCCACGGAGCCCGTTGCGCGAGCGAGGCGTAGCCCTGCTCACGGCGATCATCCTGGTGGCGCTCGCGACGATCGTGGCCACCGCCATCGCATGGCAAGCTTCCCTGTCGGCGCGCCGCGCGGCGGCCGTCTTCACGATGGCTCAGAGTTTCGCAATTGCAGAAGCCGCGGAGGGCATGGCGGGCTACACGCTCCGCGACAATCGCCAGAAGAATCCGCAGCTCGTGGCCCCCAATCAGGATTGGGCCATACCGTTCGGGCCGACGGAAATCACCCCTGGTGTGGTGCTGGAAGCCTTTCTGGAAGACGAGTCCGGCAAGTTCAATCTCAACAGCGTCGTGATGGCGGCAGCGGGCCCCGGCGTGCCGGGCTCAACGGCCACGGGCGCGCCGGCCACACGCCCTGCGGGCCCCGCGGGTCTGGGCGCACCGGCGCCGGCGCCCGCGACCAGCGGCGTGCTGGTGCGCAATCCGACGGGTGTGGCCCAGTTCGAAGCGCTCCTGCAGTCCCTCGATCTGGACATCAGCTATGCCGCGCGCCTGGTGGACTGGATCGACAGCGACGATCAGCCGATCTTTCCCGGTGGTGGCGAGGACAGCCTCTACCTCGCGCAGGAGCCCGCGCATCGCGTGTCGAATCTCCCGCTGACCAGCATCTCAGAGCTGCTGGCGATGGGGATGGAACGGGCCAGTTACGACAAGTTGGCACCCTATGTCACCGCCTTGCCGGCGGCCACCCGACTCAACATCTGCACCGCGCCCGGTTTAGTACTCGACGCCGTGGCCGGCGGCCAGCGCGCCTATGCGATCGATGCCAAGGAGATGGCGCTGCAACGCCAGCACAATCCCTGCTATCCGGACATGGCGGGCTACATGAGCGGGCTCGGGACCGCGCAGAAGGCGGGTCTCAACATCGGTACCACCTCTTCCTATTTCCGCCTGCGCACCTGGATCACTATTGGCACCACTCGCTTCACCTTGTACAGTCTGCTCGAGCAGGACCCGAGCGGTCAGACGCGCCCGATTTTCAGAACGTTCGGCACGGAATAAGCATGGCGGAATGGCTCATCGTACGCATGCCCCGCGCCGCCGAGACCGCGGCCGCATGGCTGGCGATCGACGCCACCGGCCTGCCCCTCACCTCGCTCCAGGAAGGCCCGCTCGAGCAGGCGGCCGCCGAGGCCCTCAACCGTCGCGTCGCGGTCGTGTTGAATCCGGCCGACGTGCTGTGTCTCGATGTGGAACTGCCGCCCCGCTCCGGCGCGCGCGCGGCCGAACTCGCGCCTTTCGCGATTGAAGAGCGGATCGCCTCCGACATCGAGGCGCAGCATTGTGCCCTGGGTACGACCGACGCCGCCGGCCGCACGCGCGTCGCGGTCGTGGCCCGGACTTTTCTTGATGGGTGCCTCGAGCAGCTTGGCGGCGCGGGCCTCGATCCGGAACTGCTGTGCAGCGAAGCGGAGCTGCTGCCGCGCAGTCCCGCCTACGCCGTGGCGCTGCTCGACGGCGAGGCCCTGAATCTCAGCACCGGTGAGGCACCGGCGCTGAGCGTCTCGGCGCCGCCGGGCGGCTTTGCCGCCGCCCTCACCATCGCCTTTGGTGAAGCCATCGCCACCACCCAGTTGCTGCTGTATATGAGCTCGGCGGAGTGGCAGCGCCGCTCCACCGAGATCGAAGACACGCGCGCACGACTGGCCGGTCTCAAGGTGCAGCTGCTGGGCGCAGGTCCCCTGCCCTGGCTGGCGGCGCAGCTCCCGGTCGCGGCACCCATCAATCTCCTGCAGGGCAGCTACGCACCGCGCGGAAACCTCAGCGCGCACTGGCAGCGCTGGCGCGTCGCGGCCGCGCTGGCCGGAGCGTTGCTGCTGCTGCACGTTGGGGCGCAGGCCTGGTCGCTGTGGCGATTGAACCGCGCCGATCATGAACTGGACCGCATGATCAGCCAGCTGGTCGATCCGCAGTGGGCCAGCGGCAGTGGCTCCATACGCGAGCGCGTCGGGCAGGCCCTGCTGAGCGCGCAGTCCACCGGCGGGCGCAGCGGATTGCTGCCGGCACTGCAGGTCCTCGCCCAGGCCATGAGTGCGGTGCCGGGCTCGCGCATCCAGGCGCTGAGCTTCCGTGACGGTGCGCTGCAGCTCAAGGTGCGCGCGGGCGATGCCCAGAGTCTCGATCGCATCAACCAGTCGCTGCGCACCGCGGGATGGCAGGCAGAAATCGTATCGGGCAACCAGGCTGGCGATGCCTTCGAGGGCAACGTGCAACTGCGCGCAGGGGCCTCCTGATGCAAGGGCTCGTCAATTGGTTCCTGGGCCTCGCGCCGCGCGAGCGGCGCGTGCTGCTGATCGGATCGGCCACCGGCGCGGCCGTGCTGCTGCTCGGTATCCTGCTGCCCTTCGAACGCCACGTCGCGCGCCTCGAGCAGCGGGTGGAAACGCGGCGCGCGGACCTCGCCTGGCTGCAGTCGGTGGCGCCGCAGCTGGGCGTGCTGCGGGTAAGCGCTCCGGCCGCGGGCGGCACCTCGCTGGTGGTGCTCGTCGATCGAGTGGCGCGTGAGACCGGCATCGCGCGCGCGCTCACGAGCCAGTCCAGCGGCGGCGGTGCCTTGAGCGTGCGCGTCGAGCAGGTGGCCTTCGACAGCCTGCTGAACTGGGCCGCGGCGCTCGTGCAGCGGCACGGGGTGCGCGTGATGTCGGCCAGCATCGACGCGGGCAACAATCCAGGCCTCGTGAGCGCCAGCTTCGTGCTCGCGCCGCCCTAAGGGTTGCACCCCGATGCCGTGGCGATCAATGGCGGTCCTGGCAGCCTCGCTGTTCCTGCTCACCGTGCTGATCAGGGCGCCCGCCTCCTGGGCGCTGAAATTGGCCCCGCCGGGTGTCGATTGTTCGCTGCCCTCCGGATCCCTGTGGCACGGCTCCTGCGCGCGCCTGCGCGCCGCCGGAGTGGAGCTGCAGGAGGTGGGCTGGACCGCGCACGCCTGGCCGTTGCTGCGCGGGCACTTCGACGTGGAGGTATCCAGCGCCGATGCGCGTGCACCGGGGCGCGTGCGGCTGTCGATCGGATTGGGCGGACACCTGGAGTTACGCGACCTGCAGGCGCAGCTGCCGGTGGGCACGGAATTTCTGCCGCTGTTTCCCACCACCTGGAAGGGCAAGCTGCGCCTCGATCTGCGGCAGGTCGAATTCGAGCAGCATCGCCTCCAGGCCCTGATCGGCACGGTAACGGCCCTTGACCTGGAACAGCGCAGCCCGCCCATTGCCTTTGGCAGTTACGAGCTGAACTTCGGGCCCGTGAAACCGGGCGACGACGCCATCGTGGGAAATCTGCGCGACGTGGGCGGCCCGCTGGCCGTCACGGGCACCCTGCGGCTGCGCAACGGGAGCGAGTATGAACTCAATGGCCGGGTCGCGGCGCGGCCCACAGCCAGTGCCGAGCTGACGAAAACCGTGGAATTCCTCGGTGCCAGCGATGCGCAGGGGCGCCGAGAATTCTCACTGACCGGTACCTTGTAGCGCAGTCAGTGCAGGGAAAGAGCCAATTCTTGCTTTAGTTCCGATTGCCTCTCTTGTCCCAGGGTCGAGCCATGAATAGAAGAAATCTGTTGCGTTCGCTTGGGGTGCTACCGCTTCTATACGCTCCCTTCGGGGATACATGTGTTCCAGCGAGCGCGGCAAGGGCGGCCATGCCGCGGCCGAATCGGCGCGTGCGTCCCTCCGATCGGAATTGGCCCGACGCCGCGAGCTGGGCGAATCTGAAAGAGGAATTGGGAGGTCAACTGATCGAGCCGCAGGCCCTGTTTGGATCGTGCGCGGCGGAGCCGAATGGTTCGGCTTGCCTCGATGCGCACAAGAACATCGGCAACCCCTTCTGGATCGGAGACCAGCCCGCAGGCACACAAGTCTCCGGATGGCTCGATGCGTGGACGCCCGCGCCGAGTGCCTATGTGATCAAGGCACGAGGCGCAGCCGACGTGGCCGCCGGCGTGAGCTTTGCCAGGGAGAATAATCTGCGGCTCGTGGTCAAGGGTGCAGGCCACAGCTATTTGGGCACATCCAACGCATCGGACTCCCTGCTCATCTGGACAAGGGCAATGAACCAGGTCAGGTTGCACACGGCTTTCGTCGGCAAAGGTTGCGAAGGCCGCGTCACGCCCGTACCCGCTGTCAGCGCCGGAGCGGGTGCGGTGTGGATGGACCTCTACAACGCCGTAACGGTGAAAGGTGGCCGTTACGTGCAGGGCGGTGGCTGCACGGATGTGGGCGTCGCGGGTCTCGTTCAAAGCGGAGGATTCGGTTCGTTTTCGAAAGGCTTCGGCACGGCGTCGGCGGGACTGCTCCAGGCCGAGGTCGTCACCGCCGACGGCCGCGTGCGCATCGTCAACGCCTGCAGTGATCCCGACCTTTTCTGGGCGATCAAGGGTGGTGGTGGAGGCACTTTTGGTGTCGTTACCGAGCTTACCCTTCGCACCCACGATCTTCCGGAGTTCTTCGGTGCGACCTGGGGAAAGATTAGAGCTCCCTCTGACGCGGCATTCCGTCAACTGATTGCACACTTCCTCACCTTTTATCGCGAGCAGCTACTCAATCCGCACTGGGGCGAGCAGGTGTCCCTCTGGCCTGATAACTCGCTCGAGATCTCGATGGTCTGTCAGGGGCTCAGCGAAGAGCAGATGATCGCCGTGTGGAAGCCGTTTATCACCTGGGTGAACGCGTCACCCAAGGATTTTGTGATGACGCCGCCGCTTCGCTCCGCTGCAGGAGATGCCAGAAGCTGGTGGCAAATCGAAGGAAACCCTTCGATGATCCCCGATACCCGCGAGGATGCACCCAAGGGCCGTGGCTGGTGGCATGGGGATCAGGACCAGGTCGGCGCCTTCCTCCACGGCATGGAATCGATCTGGCTGCCGGCGTCGCTGTTGCGGGAAGATCGGCAGAGTTATTTCGTAGGCGCGCTGTTTGCGGCGAGTCGCCACATGAGGGTGCAGCTCCATATCAACAAGGGACTGGCGGGTGCGCCACCCGAGGCCCTCGCGTCCGTGCGGCAGACGGCGACCAACCCGGCGGTGGCGGAGGCCTTTGCGCTCGCCCTTATTGCCGATGGTGAGGCACCGGCTTATTCGGGGCTCTCGCGCCCAACCATTGATCTCGCCGCTGCGCGCCAGGATGCTCGAGCTATCGATCTCGCAACAGCGGCGCTACGCGACATAGTTCCGGATGCTGGCTCCTATGTCTCGGAGAGCAACTACTTCAACCGCTCCTGGCGGCACGCCTACTGGGGAAAGAATTATTCGAAATTGCGGGCCACCAAGACGAAATACGATCCCGACGGGCTGTTCTTCGTGCACCACGGCGTGGGGAGCGACGATTGGAGCGCGGACGGCTTTACACGCCTGAGCTGAGTGACCCGCTCACAGTACCGGCTGGCACCGTACGGACCTTCCTGGCGTGCCGAAGGGCGTGCGTCGCGTCTGGACCTCACTTACCCGAACCGTCCAGGGCCACTTCGCGAAACTCCCCGAGCAGCGGAAAGTACAGGGCGGCGCGCACCGGACCTGGCGATGCGGCGCGCACGAGCGCGGCGTAGCGCTGCAGCTGCGGCCGGTAGCGCAACTCCTCCTCCGCCAGGAAGGCCGCCAGCTGGCCGCCTTCGTGCGTGCCGGTCTTGTAGTCCACGACCCAGCGCTGCCCGTCCGGTTCGATGAGCAGCCGATCGATGACCACGTTTACCACGCGGCCGGCATGACGCCCCGTCAGGCGCCACTCGCTGTGCGCGGCGCGATGCTCTCCGCCCAGCAGCCAGCGCCCGCGTGCATCGCGCAGCGCGGCGCTGAGCGCGGCATGAATGCGCGCCCCCGCCGCCGCGCGCTCCACCGCTGCGACGCCCTGCTCCTCGAGCCAGCCGTCATAGTCCTCCGGCACCGTATCGAGGCGCTCCGGGAGCGAAGCCTCCTGCGCCAGGCGCTGCAGTTCGGCGTGCACGATCGTGCCCACAGCGCGCGAGGCCAGCCGCACCCATGAATATTCCGGCTCGGTGGTGTCTTCGCGCAGCGAGTGCTCCAGGCGCGTGGCCGGCGCTGGTGGCGGCAGATCGCGCGGCTCCCAGTCCGCACTGAGGCGCCGGCCCGCCACAGGCACATCGCTTGATTCCTGCGGCCGCTCGGCGACGCCTGCGGCGTGCGCCGCCTGGAATACCTCGCTGACGCTCGGCCACAGCAGAGCGAGTGCCGTACCCGGCCGCGGCGCGAGCTCGCCGGCGCTGTTCACCGGCGCGGTGCCCAACCAGTGCAGTTCGCGGCGTGCGCGCGTCGCCGCCACGTACAGCAGGCGCACGCGTTCCAGGCGCGCGCGTGCGCGGCGCAGATGCCGGATGTAGCCGGCCAGCGACCGGGACGGCGCCACACCCGCGGCGCCGATCGGCGCCAGGAGCAGTTCGGGCCTGGCGCCGGTGCCCGGCAATTCCAGCCAGTGCAGCAACGGTTCCACATCGTGGCGCTGGCCCAGGCCGATGCCGGGCACAATGACGATGTCCCATTCCAGTCCCTTGGCGCCGTGCATGGTCAGGATCTCGACCGCGTTTTCGGCGGCCGCCGGCGCGGCATACAGGGCCGCGGCAAATTCGTCGAAGGCATCGCCGGACAGTTCCTCCGCGCGCGGCTCCGCGGCCAGCGCACGCAGGAATTCCCGTGCATCAAGCAGTTCGCGTTCCTCCTCGCAGGCCGCCGGCCCGCCCAGGCGCAGCCAGGCCCGATCGACCCGCTGCCACAGCGGCAAGGCCCGTTCCGGCCCCCACAGGGCCGGTTGCAGGGCCAGGCACACGCGCGCCAGCCGGCGTTGCGCATCGGCCGGAAGCAACGCCCTCCGTGACGGCTCGGTGGCAAGCTCCCAGAGCGTCGCCCCCTGCCCTTCACTCAAGAGCTGCAGTTCCGCCAGCGACAGGCCGCAGTACGGGGCGTGCAGTACCGACAGCCAGGCGTTGCGATCGCCGGGGTGCTGCAGCGCGCGCGCCAGGGCACACAGGTCACGCACCACAGAGGCGTCACGCAGCGGCTCGAGCTTCAGGCCGCGGACGGGGATTCCCGCCGCCAGCAGGGCCTCGGCGATCGGAGCCGCCTGCTGGCGCGCATTCACCAGGACTGCGATTTCGAGACCGGGCTCGCGCGAGCGGCGGGCGCGCACCAGCTCGACGATGCGCGCCGCCTCCACTTCAGCCCCTGGCGAGCCCAGCGCATGCACGGCGACGGCTCCGGTGAGCTCGGTGCGTGCCGCGACCGCCGGCAGATAACGGATCGCCGCCAGGCGGGCGTCATCGCGCGCGGGAAACAGCGCCCCGCAGCGCTCATTGACCCAGTCGATGAGCTGCGGTGCGGAGCGAAAATTGCGATGCAGCTGCAGTGACTCGAGCCGCACGGCGCCGATACCCGAGGCGCGCGCGCGCAGGAACAGCCCCACTTCGGCCTCGCGAAACTGGTAGATCGACTGCATCGGATCCCCGACCGCGAACAGGGTGCGCCCGTCGTGGGGCTCCCAGCCGGCCGTAAGGGCCTGCAGCAGCTCGAACTGGTCGAGCGAGGTGTCCTGGAACTCATCGATCAGGATATGGTGGATGGCGCTGCCACAGCGCAGCGCCAGATCGGTCGGTTCACCCGCCTCCGTCAGCGCGGCGCGCGCGGCCGCGGCGATGGCGGCGAAATCGACGCGCCCCTGGACGGCAAATTCCAGCTGCAATTCTGCCGCCGCGTGACGCAGCAGCAATGAGAGCGCGCCAAGCGCCTCGGTGTCTTCGGCGCTGATGATGGTGTCCGGGAGGAGCAACAGCCCATTGATCGTGGCCCGCGCCGAATCGAACCCCGAGAGGGCCTTGACCCAGCTCTCGAGCGCCGCTTTGTCCGGGCTCGGCGCCGGATTGACACCCAGTGTCTTGTTCCAGGCCCGGCGCCATTCACCCGCGGAAGTCACGGCCAGTCGCGCCATGAATTGCCAGCGCGGCAGATCCTTGGGGTCGGCACGGAGCGGAGTTCCTGCGGGCGCGGCGGCCCAATCCCGCGCGCCGGCCTCGAGCGCCTCAGCACGGCCGGTGGCCGCGGCCAGGAGATTGCGCGCGGCGCGCGCGGCGAGTTCAGCGCCCTGCCGGAGCTGCGCCGCGGGCAAGGCGTCCAGCGCCTGGCCCAGCTGCTCGGCCACCAGCACCGCCAAGCTCGCGACGACGCGTGCGCCGAGTTCCGGTCCCTCTCTCGCCAGCACGCGCGGCAACCAGTGGGCGCGCTGCTCCAGCATCAGGACCAGCAGTTCCTCGAAGCGTGACCAGTCGTTGTCCAGGCGGCCGAAGAGCAACTGTACTGGCGTTACCAGTTCTGCATCCTCGAGGGCGCGTTCCAGCAGGCGCCGTGCCGCCGCGGCGTACAGTGGGCGGGCGGGCGCGGCAATTTCGAGCCGCAATGCGCTGCGCGAAGCGATGGGCAGCTGCGCGGCGAGCGTCTGGCAGTAGGCGTCGATCGTCATCACGCGCAGGCGCGCTGGCGTTTCAAGCAAGCGCCAATCGCGCTCGCGATCCCGGCGCAGCGCGGCGGCTGCGAGTGGCGCCTCCAGTGCGCGCCCGGCCTCGCCCTGCTGTGCGGCGCGCAGCGCTTTCAGTACCCGGGCACGCATCTCGGCCGCTGCCTTGCGCGTGAAGGTGATGGCGAGGATTTCCTCCGGCGCATCGACATGCGCCAGCAGCGCCAGCAGGCGGCAGCTCAGCACGGTGGTCTTGCCCGAGCCCGCCGGCGCCTGCAGCAGGAAAGAGCGCTTGGGGTCCAGCGCCGCGGCGCGCGCCGCGATGTCCGCCTGCAGCGCCTGCTCCGTGGTCAATGAGGCCGGATCAGGCGCCATCGTTCGCGGGCCCCTCAGTTTCGACTTCTGCCGGCGGCTGCTTTGCCGCGGCGATCCGGCACAGGCCCGGCAGGTGGCAGTTCCGGCAGGCTCCGGGAAGGGGTTGCACGTGGGCCACGCCAGCCGCGAATTCCCCGGCCAGCCGCTCGATGACTTGGCGCCAGTGCAACAGCAGCTCAGGCCACGGCGCACTGGCCGCGCGCGCGGGCCTGAGCTCCGGCAACAGGGCAGGATCGGCGGCGGCACCGCGCCAGCGGATTTCTCCGGCGCGCAGGTGCACGGCGGCCACGGCGGCCAGCGGCGCGGGCGCGAGCGTCGCATAGGCGAGCAGCTGGGCCTGCCGCGGGCGCTCATCCAGGGGACTGAACGGCTGCGCCGCGCCGCTCTTGTAGTCGAGGATGACGAGGCGTCCATCCTCCAGCCGGTCCACGCGATCCATGCGCACGCGGATCGGCCATCCGCCCAGCTCGGCCTCCTGCGCCTGTTCGAGCTGGCTGACGGTGAAGTCCGCCGCCTCGGCACGCGCCAGGTCCTGCCTCAGCAGCGCCAGGATCAGCGCCTCGAGGCGGCGCTGCTCATTGTCCCGCAGCACCCGGGCCAGGGGCCGGATGCGCCGTGACAGGCGCGCGTCGAGCGCTCGCGCCACGGCGCTGCGCACCAGGACTCCCAGGGCGCCCGTCTCGCGCGACTGGGCCTGCAGCTCTCGTGAGCCCTGCAGCCCGCCCCAGAGCAGTTCGAGCGCCTGGTGCAGGATCTGGCCGCGCTCGCGTGCATCGATGCCCGGCACGGGTTCCGCCACCGGACTGGCCGCGAGCCGTAATTCGGCGAGCGCGCGGAACGGACACAGGGATTGCAGCTCCACGGTCCGCGTGCCCCGCGGCAAATGTTGTGCGCGGGGCCAGGCGATGGGCTGTTCCACCGGCCGCGCTTCGCGTCGCGCCGAGCGATGCAGGGCCTGTACGAGCGGATCAGGGCACAGGGGCACGGGCGCCCGCACTTCCGTCCGGGACTTCGGCTCCGGTGCCGGCCCGAGCAGGTGGCTCGGTTCGAGCCTCACCTCCCCGTCCGAGGCCGGCCAGCTGTAGACCAGTCGGGCGGCGCAGCGCTCCCAGGCGGCCATCGCCCTCTTCCCAGCCAGCAGCTGCCCCTGCGGGCTGGCCGCCGGACAGCCCAGTTCCCGCTGGGCGGCGATCGGCAGGAAGGGATCGGGCCGGGGCGGCGCGGGCCAGCTCTCTGCGCCCAGACCTGCCACCCAGATGCCCTCGTAGGCCACCAGGGGGTCATCCAGGGACGCCGTCAGGGTTACCGGCACATCGGCGCTCTCCGGCTCAAAGGCGGTCTGGTGGGCGAGCGCCTCAAGCAGCTCGAACGCCTCCGCCGCACGCAGCGGCTCGCCCTCGGCCTCGAGCCGGTCCAGTTCACCGAGCAGTTCGCGAAAACGGTCGCGCTGCTGCAGTTCCTGGCTGCCCAGCGGTTCGGTACCGCACCAGCCCTGGACCTCCAGGATTTCAACATAACGTCGCGCCCACCACCCTGCCCCGTGGCGCTCGGCCCGCGGCAGATCCATCGCGGGCGCGCTCACTTCCAGGGCGGCGGCAAGTCCGGCCAGCAGGCCCGGCCTCCCGGTCCGTGCCACCTCCCGCAGCAGGGCAAAATCCGTCCGGTGTACGTTGCGCTCACGGAGCAGCAGTTCAAGCGCCGCGCGCTCGGCCTGCGATCCACAGCTCAAGTATGGCGAGCGCAAGAGCGCGGCGGCCTGGCTGAAACTGATGGGCCCGCTGGCCAGGGCCAGCAAGCTTAAGGCCACCGCCACCAGTGGGTAGCTGCTCAGGGCTTGCCCGCCTTCCAGCGCGAACAGGGCGTCGCCCGGCGCGGCCAGCAGCGCTCGGCCGTGCAGCGCGTGCTCGAACGCCTGGACGGCGCTCGCGCGCTGCTGCTGGAGCTCCGGGATCACCACCAGAAGCCGTGCCGCCGGATCCTCTTCGAGCCGCTCCCGGCACCACTGTGCCGCGAGGCGCAGTTCATCGCTCCGGTCGGCACCCGAGCGGACATGAGGGAGTGCGCGCTCCGCCGGCGCTGTACCCGCAGCGTCTTCCGCGAATGACGCGCCCCACGCCCGCAGGCGAGCCTGGAGAGCGCCGCCGAGGGGCGGGAAGCCGGCGAACAGGAGGGGTGAGCGCGTGGGCCGGGCCTCTTCCAGCACGACCGTCCAATCGCGGGCGGAATACGCTCGCAGCGCCCGGCAACGGCGCGCAAGGGCCGCCCGGGCCCGCTGCAGCACGCCGTATTCCGACCCGTCGGCGCCCGATGAGCGCAACCCCCAGGCGTCCTGCAACAGCGAGGCGCGGTGCAGGGCATCGCCCAGGCTGGCCGGACTCATGAGCGTCAGGCCTTCGCAGGCTTCCAGCGCCGCCTCGCGCCAGAGGAGCCATTCCTCTCCCCGCCCCAGCCGGCGTCGCCCACCCAAGGATCCGCGCCGCGCCCGCTCCGCGCAGCGCTCCAGCCAGGTGCTCCAGGTGCAGATATCAGGGGAAGGCCAGGCACCGGCCCCGGCGGCAAGCTGCGCGCGGGTGTGCGCCAGGCGGAGGGCCACCTCGCGCTGCCGGCTGGGTACGACGAGCGTTCCCCCCTGCTCCAGGGCGGTCGCAATCCGGGAATGGATCAGTGACAAATCAAGTCACTAGCCGCCGCTCTTAGAGCTGGCTCAGCACATGCTCGGCCGTCGATACCTTGAATTCACCCGGGGCTTCGACGAACACCTGGGTCGCGACGCCATTGTCGACGACCAGGGCAAAGCGCTGGCCGCGCACGCCCATGCCAAAGCCGCGGGCATCGAGCTCCAGGCCCAGCGCCCGTGCATATTCGCCGTTCCCGTCCGCCAGCATTTTCACTGCAGTCCCGACGTTGGCGCTCTTTCCCCAGGCGCTCATGACGAACACGTCGTTGACGGCCATGCAGGCGATGGTGTCGATCCCCTTGGCCTTGAATTGCGCCGCCTGGCTGAGGTATCCGGGCAGGTGCTTGGCGTTGCAGGTTGGGGTAAAGGCACCGGGGACGGAAACCAGCACCACCCGCTTGCCATTGAACAATTCGGCGGTGCTCAGATCCTGCGGGCCCTTCTCGCCCATGATCCTGAACTTGCCCGCGGGCATCCGATCGCCGGCCGTGATGGTCATGGTTTAAGTCCCTCCGATCTCACTCGGCCTCCGGCCACGCCGATCCCCTCCGCGTGTCGGGACCCCGCCGGTCAGGAACGGGCCTCGAGCACCCAGAGCCTGGCGAGGCGGGCGTATTTCGGATCACTGGTCGCCCTGCCAAAGGCCTTCACGGCCTCGGCTTTGTTCTTGGCCCGCTCATAGGCCATGCCCAGCAGCAGATAGGCTTCATCCTGGTGCTTGAGCTTGCCCTTGGCGATGCCGGTGCTGATCGCGGTGACCGCCTTCTCCGCGTCGCCGAATCCGAGATAGGCCGCACCCACCTGCACGTAGCCATCCCCGGTGGCCGCAGAAGCCGCATCCTTCTCACTGCGTGCCATGCTGGCGCGATCTTCGGTCGCCTGCTTGCGCACCTTGTCGAGCAGACGTTGCGTGCGCTCCTTGTCGTGCGCGTCGGTATACAGATTCTTCGCCAGGGCCTGCTCCAGCACGGTCTGTGCCTCACCCGGGTTGCCCTGGTCGAGCGCAATCTGCGCCATCTCGGTGAAATCACCGCCCTTCTTGAGCACGCCCACCTGCGCCATCAGGCGATAGGTCATGAGACGCAACCGATCATCGTTATCGGTGGTCTTCATCTGCACGCTGACCATGGCATTGGCCCAGTAGTCGGGTTTCGGATAATTGAGGATCAGCTTTTCCACCACCCGGGAGGCCGCGGCGTCGTCCTTCACCTTCAGGGCACAGGTCCAGATCAGGCTGAGGGCCTTCTCGGCCGGTTTTCGTCCGGCCTGTTCATCCCGCTCGACAATGGACTCCATGCCCGCCAGTGCTTCCTTGTACTTGCCATTCAGGAAGTAGGCCTGTGCGATGGTCAGCTCGGTATCCGAGCTGGAATCGCCCGCGTGCCGCGCTCGCTCGCCGTACTCGATGGCCTTGTCGTAGTCCTTGTTCTGGTATTCGATGCTCATCAGCGTGCGCAATAGCTGCGGCTTCTGGGCGGCCGGCAGATAGGGCGAGTCGATGATGGCCTCGATCGCAGTTCCGGTCTGGGTGTAGTCGCTCTGTGCCGCGTAGACCGCCATCTGCAGTTCGTGAATGACGAAATCGTCGTAGGCGTTGCGCGGCGTGACGGCCATCGCTTCGCGGGTCTTGGTGAGCACTTCGTTGTAGTTCTTCACCGCCAGCGCTTCCTGCGCGGCCTTGAGCATCTTCGCCGTGCCCTTGCTCACCTGCGGGGGCTCCTGGGCGCCGGCCATGCCATTGCACAGGGCGAATGCGAGTACCGCAGCGAGCGTTAATGCAACACGAGTCATGGTCAACCTCTGTGCGGGCTTAAGCTTGCGCTGACCCGTTATCCTGATTTGAGCGTCGGGCTGCACGATCGTTCCCGGCAGCGGCAGTGGCTATGCACCCTGGCAAGCGCAACCCGGGAGCTATTCCGCGAATTCCGTCGTATTCACAAAGCCAATTTTCAGCATCTGATTGCGCTGCGCCGAGGCGAGCACCTTGGCGGTCGTGTCGTAGTGCGAGCGCTTGTCGGGACGCAGGTGAATCTCGGGCTGGTCAGGTTTGACGCGTTCGCTGCGAAAGAACCCGTCGAGCTGCGACATATCCACCTTGTTGCCATTCCAGTAGATGCTGTCGTCGAAATCGATGTCGAGATTGATGACGTCGGGCAATATCTCTGGCGGGATCGCGTGCGGATCCGGTGGCGGCATGTCGAGCTTGACGGCATGCGTCTGGATCGGCAGCGACATGATGAGGGTCACGAGCAGCACCAGCATGACGTCGATCAGGGGCGTCGTGTTGATGTCGCACATCACACCCTGCTTGTCTCCACCCACGCTCATCGACATGTTTGCTGACTCCGCCTGCTGCTAACGGCCAAGGCCACGGTCGGGTTCGATGATGAAGCCGATCTTCACGACGCCCCCGCGCTGGATGGAATACAGCGTCCGGCCGATGGCTTCGTAGCGTACGCCGGCATCGCCGCGGATGTGGATCTCCGGCTGCGGCACCTTGACCGCCTCGACGATCACCTTTCGGATCAGCGTATCCCGGTCGGCCACCAGCTTGCCGTTCCACCAGGTTTGGCCGGCCAAATCCACCGAGATGGTGATGTTTTCCGGCTTGGTCTTGGTCGGGATATTCACCGCCTTTGGCAACTGGACCGGCACCGTCTTGGTGATGATGGGAATGGTGATCAGGAAGATGATCAGCAGCACCAGCATGACGTCGACCAGCGGCGTCGTGTTGATATCCGACATGATGCCGTGCTCTTCCGCGTCCGAAGACTGGACATTCATTGACATGTTGGAATCACCCGCGCTTGCTTCCTGATAGTCCTGCTTTGCCGCTACTTGCGCGCACCCGCGGGGCTGCTCTCGCCGACGCGCGCGCCGCCGACCAGGTAGGCATGCAGATCGCCGGAGAAGTTGCGCAGACTGTCCTGCAGGCCCTTGTTACGGCGCAGCAGCCAGTTGTAGCCCAGCACCGCCGGGACCGCCACGAACAATCCGATTGCCGTCATGATCAGCGCCTCGCCCACCGGTCCTGCGACCTTGTCGATGCTCGCCTGGCCGGCGACACCGATGGCAATCAGCGCGTTCAGGATGCCCATGACCGTGCCGAACAGGCCGACGAACGGCGCGGTGGATCCCACCGTCGCCAGGAAGGCCAGGCCGTTGGAGAGCTTGCCGTTGACCAGATCGGTCGCGCGCATCAGCGCCATCGTGATCCACTCGTGCAGATCGATGCGGTCGGTGAGCCGGCCCTCATGGTGCGAGGCCGCGCGCAGCCCGTCTTCGGCGATGAACCTGAAGTCATCCCCCTTGGGCAGGCGCTCCACGCCGTCCTTGATCGACGGGGCCGTCCAGAACTGCTTCTCGACGATGCGGGCCGACTTCTTCATGTTCCGCTGGTCCCACACCTTGGTGAAGATGATGAACCAGGAACCCAGCGACATGATGACCAGCACGATCAGCGTGGCGCGCGTGACAATATTGCCGTTAACCCACAGGGGGATCAGGCCATAGACCTGTTGACTGGCGGCGGCGGCGTTATCCATGTTTATTCCTCATTGCTTTATCTTGCTCTTGCTTTATCTTGAGTCCGCCCTTCGGGCCGGATTGAATCGCAAACCTGAAACCTCAAGGACCCTCAACTCTCCAGGCACCGCGCCCACGCGGGCCCCGTCCGGACTATTCCTTCACCTGGAATTTCACCCTGTAACTCTTGCACGTGGGTGCCGGCTTGCCCTCGATGGTGCCGGCTTTGTAGCGGCCCGCCGCCATGCACTTGCCGGCGGCTTCATCGAGCAGCGGGAAGCCGGAACTGGTGATCAGTTCCACCGGGCGGTCAATCTTGTTGTTGACGCCCACGCACAGCTTGACCACCACCGTTCCCTCCTGGTTGAGGCGTATGGCCTGCGAGGGGTAGTAGTCTTCCTTGCAATCGGGCACCTGCACGGTCACGACCGCCGTGGAGGCGACCACGGCAATCGGGCGCGGCGGCGGCGGCTGGGCGGTCACCACCATCGGCGGCGCCTCGATGGGAATCGTGATGTTGACGAGCGGCGGCGGGACCGATACAGGCGGCGGCTTGTCCAGATTGGGCTTCGGTGGCGGTGGCGGGGTCTCCTTGACCTCGTCGGGCTTGATGATGCTGACCTGCACGTCCTTGACGATCTGCGCCACCATGGCCTGGCCAAAGCCGGTGATGAAGGCCCAGGCGATGATCACGTGTAGCGCGACAATCGCCCCGAACGCCATGACGCGGCGCTGGTTGTAACCCGAATCGTGCATGTACCCCGCCATATTTTTGTCCAACCTTACAGCTGGGCGCCCGCCCTACGGGTCCCAAGGGAAATTGATCACCCCGGGAATCCGCCGGGCTCTTGCGCCTAATGGTGCGCGAGTAACCTCTAGCCGTCCGAACTTTAGCCGCAACGACTCGCGGTTACAACTCTAAAGAATCGGCCTTCACTCGGCCTGGTCGGTGACCGCGCCCAATGATGCGCTGCTTACCACCCGCGCATATTTGGCCAATACGCCCTGCCGCGCAAAGGGCTTGCGCGGCCGGTGCGCCCTGGCACGCCGCCGCAGTTCACTCGCCGGCAGCTCCACTTCGATCCGTCGCCGCGCCGCATCGATGCTGATCCGATCGCCGTTGCGCAGTAGTGCGATCGGTCCTCCCACGGCGGCCTCCGGCGCCACGTGGCCGACGACGAAGCCGTGGCTGCCGCCGGAGAAACGCCCATCGGTGATCAGTGCCACCTTGTCGCCCAGACCACGCCCCATGATCGCCGCGGTGGGGCTCAACATCTCGCGCATCCCCGGCCCCCCCTTCGGCCCCTCATTGCGAATGACCAGCACTTCGCCCGCCTTGACGCGGCCGGCCAGGATCGCTTGCGTCGCGCGCTCCTCGCCGTCATAGACCCTGGCCGGCCCGGCAAATCGCAGCCCCTCCTTGCCGGTGATCTTGGCCACGGCACCCTCGGGGGCGAGATTGCCGTAAAGCACAACGATGTGGCTGCTCGCCTTGAGCGGATTGCCCAGCGGCCGGACGATGTCCTGGCCGGCCGGATAGGGCTGCACGCCACGGAGGTTCTCCTCGAGGTTCCGGCCCGTGACCGTCAGGCACTCGGCGTGCAGGAGACCCGCCTCGAGCAGAGTGCGCATGAGCGGCTGGACGCCGCCGATGGCGATGAGCTCTGACATCAGATAGCGGCCGCTGGGTCGCAGGTCGGCCAGCACCGGCACCCGCCGGCCGACGCGCGTGAAATCATCGAGGCGCAATCGGACGCGCGCGGCCTGCGCGATGGCCAGCAGATGCAAGACCACGTTGGTGGAGCCGCCGAGCGCGATGCTCACGGCGATGGCATTTTCAAAGGCCTTGCGTGTGAGGATATCGGCAGGCCTCAACCCCTGCTTCAGCAGCGCCACCACGGCCGCGCCGGCGCGCCGGCAGTCCTCACGTTTCATCTCGCCCACCGCCTCCTGTGCCGAACTGCCCGGCAGGCTCAGTCCCAGCGCCTCGATCGCGCTTGCCATGGTGTTGGCGGTGTACATGCCCCCGCAGCTGCCGGGGCCCGGGATCGAGGTGCGTTCGACCTCGTCCAGCTGCGCGGCGGAAAGTTTGCCGGCCGCGCGCGCGCCTACCGCCTCGAAGACCGAAACAATGTCGCGCCGCTGCGCGCCCGGCCGGATGGTGCCGCCGTAGACGAAGACCGCGGGGCGATTCAGGCGCGCCATCGCCATGGCGCAGCCCGGCATGTTCTTGTCGCATCCGCCGATCGCGACGAAACCATCGAAGCCTTCCGCGGCGACGACGGTCTCGATCGAATCGGCGATCACCTCGCGCGAGACCAGCGAGTAACGCATCCCGGGCGAGCCCATCGAGATGCCATCGGAGACCGTGATGGTGTTGAAGGGCACGCTCTTGCCTCCGGCCGCATCGGCGCCGAGTCCCGCCTCGCGCGCCAGGTCCGCGATATGCATATTGCAGGGCGTGAGGTTCGACCAGGTCGAGGCGATGCCGATCTGAGGCCGCGAGAAATCCGCGTCGCTGAAGCCCACCGCGCGCAGCATGGCGCGCGCCGCCGTCTGCTTCAGCCCATCCACGACTAGGGACGAATATTTCCTGATATCATATGGTTGAGTCTGTTTCTTCATGTTTTTTCTCGCACGTCGCGGCGCATCCTGAGAAAGCCGATGGCCCCTATCGTGACCAGCCCGAGGGGCAGAAGCATCGCCGCCGCGCCCCATCCGGCGCGCTGCCGCTCGAGCAGTTCATAGCAGGCCATGCCGACCGGCGGGGCGATGAGGCCACGCACGCCGGTGAGCGTGACGTGCACGCCCATGTAGTGCTGCGTGCGGCCCAGCGACGCGAAATCATTATGGCCCAGATTCCAGCCGAGGTTCGCGCCCGCGTAGCTGACCCCCACCAGCACGGCCCCCGGCCACAGCAGCGCCGGCGCCCGTAGCATCACCGCCAGCGTCAGGATCGCGATCGCCCCGACCAGGGCCCAGCATTGGCGCGAGCGATACTCGATGATGTGACCACGATCGAACAGGCGCGCCCACAGCGGCAGAAACACCGGCGTCAGCATCAGCGGCACCACCGTCAGCAACAGGATCTGCCTCAGGCTCCCGAGGTGCAGCCGGTCGGTGAACAGCACCACCAGTTGAGCATTCATCATCAGGTTCCCCGAGCCGTAGAGGCTCAGCCAGAACATGTAGCTGCGAAAGCCCGGATCCTCGCGCAGGATTTCCCGCAGCATGGACAGGCTGAAGGCACCGGACCCCGCCCCGCTGCCCGCTTCGGCGGCGAGCAGCTGGTACTCGCGCCGCACCCGCACCGCGCGATAACGGAGCGCCGCCAGCAGGCCGCACAGGGCCGCCAGCAGATACAGCCAGCGCGCCGCCGCAGTGTGCCGGTCGAGGATCCAGCCGGCGAGCAAGGCGACGGCGGCAACGCCCAGCGATCCGGCCGTCACGATGCGCCCGGTGATGCGCGCCATGATGTGGCGCGGATAGTTGGCGCTCCACACCGCGGCGCGCACCGTCAGGATCCCCGCCCACAATACGCGGGCGATGATCACCATGACGATGGTGAGCACCAGGCCCGCGGGGGCAAAGGGCGCCAGCGCGATCAGTCCGACCGCGAGCGCAAAGGCGCCCTGCAGTGCGGCCAGCACCCCGACGCGCGCCCGTCCGTGCGCCAGGTTGGCCCAGGCAAAGCTCGAGATATTGGCCAGCGCCGGTGCGCCGCTCACCAGCGCCACCGCGAAATCAACCCAATGGGGTGCCACCAGGCCCGCGAAACCCTTCTTCACCAGCACGGCGACGGTCCCGCCCTCGACGAGCCCGCTGGCGAAGCCGAGCAGCGTCCAGGGCCACAGCTCGCGGGCGTACATCGCTTCGACGAGCGAGCTGGGGCGCGCCGCCGCCCCACCGGTGCCGGTGCTGTGCGGCGCCTCAGCCAAATTTTCTGCGTATCAGCGCGTACAGGGCGCGCAGCCCCTGCGTGTCGGCGCCCTGAGGCCGGCCGGGGCGATCCTTCAGGTTCCAGGCATAGAGATCGAGGTGCAGCCAGTCGGGGGTGGCGGTCACGAAGCGCTTCAGGAACAGCGCCGCAATGATGGCCCCGGCAAAAGTACCGGCGGAGACATTGTTGAGGTCCGCGACCCGGCTGGACAGCTCCTCGTCGTAGCCCGCCCACAGGGGCATGGGCCAGAGCGGATCCGCGACGCTGTCCCCCGCTTCCTGCGCCTCGCTGGCCAGTGCCGCGCGACTGGCAAACAGCGCCGGCAGATCCGATCCGAGGGCCGTGCGGGCCGCGCCCGTCAGCGTCGCCAGGTCGATCAGCAGATCAGGACGCTCAGTGTCGGCGTCCGCGAGCGCATCGGCCAGCACCAGTCGCCCTTCTGCATCGGTGTTGCCGATCTCGACGGTCAGGCCCTTGCGCGAGACCCACACATCGCCGGGCCGGTAGGCGCCGCCCCCGACGCTGTTCTCCACTGCCGGAATGAGCACCCGCAGCTGCAGCGGGACCTGCATCGACAGCAGCAGACGCGCCAGGCCCAGGGCGCAGGCCGCACCGCCCATGTCCTTCTTCATCAGCAGCATGCCGGCCGAAGGCTTCAGATCCAGCCCGCCGCTGTCGAAGCACACGCCCTTGCCGACCAGCGTCAGCCGCGGTGCCCCGGCCTTCGGCCAGCGGCAGTCGATGAGGCGCGGTGGCCGCTCGCTCCCCTGGCCGACGGCGTGGATCAGCGGATATTGCCGGCGCAGCTCCTCTCCGGTGCACTCGAGGAACTGCCCGCCAAATTCCCCGGTCAGGGCGCGGGCGGCCTGCGCCAGTTCAGCCGGGCCCAGTTCGTTGGCCGGCGTGTTGATCAGATCGCGCGCCCAGCCGATCGACTGGGCGGCGGCCTCGGCGAAAGCCGCATCGGCCTGACTCGGCCTGACCAGGTGCGCAGCGCTTGGGCCCTTGGGCTGGCTGCGAAAGCGGTTGAAGCGGTAGCTCCCCAGGAGCCACCCCAGGGCAAACTGGGTCGCCACGGCTTCCGGCAGCTCGGTAGCGAGCGCGTAGTGGCCGGCCGGCAAGCGCTCCGCGCAGGCGGCGGCGTCCCAGAGGGAAAGCTGGGAGGGATTGGCGAGCGTGCCCAGGCCGCCCACCGCGGCCGCGATGCCGCCCTGCCCGCCCGGAATTGTCATGATCCGGGCCCGCTCGGCCTGGAAGCCGTGGCTGCGCAGCCAGGCCGCGGCCGGCGGATCGAGCTGTGCCAGGAACTGCGGCAGCTGGCCTTCGGTAACCAGCCAGAGTGGAACGGCGGTGGAGCGGCTTTCGGAGCCCAGCAGCATGCGAATAGCTTAACCGTTCGGCGCCGCAGGCGGCGCCTTTAGCGCCCGCTGCATTGACAAGCACGGCATGCCATGGTGTCATCCGAGGGCGTTCACACATTGTCCGGGGATTCATGCGACCACAGGCAGTTTCGAGCATTTCCGATGAGGTCCGCCGCGAGGCCCTGGGCCTGCTGCTGCTGCTGCTTAGCAGACCATGCGGGTGCTGCATGTTGAGCTGAAGTCCGAGGGACCAAACAACAACAGAACCCCGCACCGGCCGCCGATGCGGGGTTTTTTTTAGCGTACTGGAGGTTTGCACATGCAGTTTTATTCGCAGCGGGATGTCGACAGGAAGGCGCTCAAGGGCGCGCGCATCGCCGTCCTGGGCTTTGGCAGCCAGGGCCGGGCCCATGCCCTGAACCTCAAGGACAGCGGCTTCAACGTCGTCGTCGGCGTCCGCAAGGGTGGCCCCAGCTGGAAGAGCGCCCGGCGCGAGGGACTCGCCGTCGCCGAACCCATCGCGGCCGTGAGCGGCGCCGACCTCACGGCCATGCTGGTGCCGGACCTGGCGCAGAAGCTGCTGTACACCGACATCAAGGCGGAGCTCGGCCGGAATTCAACGCTGCTGTTCGCGCACGGCTTCAACATCCACTTCCGGCAGATCCGGCCGCGCAAGGACCTGGACGTCGTGCTCATCGCGCCGAAAGGTCCGGGCGATCTGGTGCGCCGCCAGTACCAGCAGGGCTACGGGGTGCCCTGCCTGATCGCCGTGGCCCAGGATGCGACCGGCAAGGCGCATCAGCGCGCCCTCGCCTACGCCCACGGGATCGGCGGCACCCGCGGCGGAGTACTGGAAACCACTTTCTCAGAGGAAACGGAGACCGACCTGTTTGGCGAGCAGGCGGTGCTGTGCGGTGGCGCCACCGAACTGGTGGTCCAGGGCTTCGCGACGCTGGTCGAGGCGGGCTACCAGCCCGAGGTGGCCTACTACGAATGCCTGCACGAACTGAAGCTCATCGTCGACCTGCTGCACGAGGGCGGCATCACCAAGATGCACAAGTACATCAGCGATACCGCGAAATTCGGCGACCTGACGCGCGGCCCGCGCATCATCAACGAGCGCGTGCGCAAGGAGATGCGCAAGATACTCCAGGAAATCCGCAGCGGCCGCTTTGCCCGCGAGTGGATCCGCGAGAGCGAATCGGGCGGCGCCAACTACCGCCGCCTGCTCAAGGCCGACCTCGAGCAACCGATCGAGAAGGTGGGCGTCAAGCTCCGGGCCCGCATGCCCTGGCTGAAGGCGACGCGCTGATCGCACATCCCATGAATCAATCCAACCCCCTGGAGGCCGTCATGGCTCCCGACCCGGACCGAGTGCTGATATTCGACACCACCTTGCGCGACGGCGAGCAATCGCCCGGCTGCACCATGACGCAGCCGGAAAAACTGCGGCTGGCGCGGGCGCTGGCGGACCTGGGCGTCGATGTGATCGAGGCGGGATTTCCGGCAGCTTCCCGTGGCGACTGGGAATCGGTCCACGCCGTGGCGCGCGAAGTGCAGGGCCCGATCATCGCGGCCCTCGCCCGCTGCACACGCGATGACATTGAGAAGGCGGCACGGGCACTGGAACCCGCGCCGCGCCGGCGCCTGCACCTGGTCCTCGCCACCAGCGCGATCCACCGCCAGTACAAGCTGAACATGGCGCAGGATGAGATCGTGCGCAGCGCCGTGGCGGCCATCCGCATCGCCCGCGAGTTCTGCGAGGACGTGGAGTTCTCGCCCGAAGACGCCTCGCGCACCGAGCTGGATTTCCTGGCGGAGGTGGTCGAAGCGGCCGTCGAGGCCGGTGCGACCACCATCAACATTCCCGACACCGTCGGCTACACGGTGCCCGATGAATTCGGCGAGCTGTTCCGCTATCTGCGCCAGAACGTGCGCGGCATCGACAAGGTCTGCCTCTCGGTACATTGCCACGACGATCTGGGCATGGCGGTGGCCAACAGCCTCACCGCGGTCGTGGCCGGTGCCCGCCAGATCGAATGCACGATCAACGGCATCGGCGAGCGTGCCGGCAACTGTTCGCTCGAGGAAGTCGTGATGGCGCTGGCCACGCGTTCGCAGTTCTTCAACCTCAAGACCGGGGTGCAGACCAACCGGCTCTATCCGGTCAGCCGCCTGCTGGCGAGCATCACGGGCCAGCCGATTCCGCGCAACAAGGCCGTGATCGGCGAAAACGCGTTTTCCCACGAGGCGGGCATCCACCAGCACGGCATGCTGCAGAACCGCAGCACCTACGAGATCATGCGGCCCGAGGATGTCGGCGTGCCACGCAGCAGTCTCGTGCTCGGCAAGCACAGCGGCCGGCACGCCTTCCGCGAGCGCGTGCGCGAGCTGGGCTTCGAACTGGAGGAGCTCGAGCTCAATCGCGTCTTCGAGGAATTCAAGGCGCTGGCCGACCGCAAGAAGGAGCTGTTCGACGGGGACATCGAGGCCCTCGTGTTGCGCGCCGAGGGTTCGGCGCACGGGCCCTGGTCGCTGGCGCAGCTGGAAGTGAACTCCCAGCTCGGCGCCCCCGCCACGGCATCCGTGCGGCTGCAGCATGCCGACGGGCGCGTGATGAACTGCCAGAGCAGCGGCGACGGACCGGTCGATGCCGCCTACAAGGCGATCGAGAAGGCCACCGGGCTGGTGGTGAAGATCCGCAAGTTCGAGGTGCACGCCGTAACGGTGGGCGAGGATGCGCAGGGTGAGACGGTGATCTATGTCGATTACAATAACCGCAGTTACCGAGGTTCGAGCGTCTCCACCGACATCATCGAGGCGAGCTGCAAGGCGCTGCTCGAGGTCATCAACCGCATCCTGCAGTCGCAGCAGGGTGGCGCACGCCTGGCCTCGGCGGAGGCCGCCGCGCTGGCCGGCCACACCGCGCTCTAGGATCAGCGGCTCTATCTTTCAAAGCGCATCCCGAGGAACTCATGCCAATTCCAGCAACCGACTACATCTGGTTCAACGGCAAGCTCGTGGCCTGGGACAAGGCGACCGTGCACGTGCTGGCGCACGCGCTGCACTACGGCTCCTCGGTCTTCGAGGGCATCCGGGCCTATGCCACCCCCGGCGGCGTCGCCGTTTTCCGGCTGCGGGACCACACGCGGCGGCTGTACGACTCCGCCAAGATCTACCGCATCCAGATCCCCTACGAGGCGGCGCAGATCGACGCGGCCTGCCGCGAGGTCGTGGCGGTCAACCGCCTCGCCCGCGGCGCCTACCTGCGCCCGGTGGCGTTTCGCGGTTATGGCGAGATGGGCGTGGTACCGAAGATCGAGCCGCCGATCGATGTGGCCGTGGCGGCCTGGGAATGGGGCAAGTACCTGGCGAATGAAAGCGACGCCGAGGGCGTGGATGTCTGCGTGTCCTCCTGGCAGCGCATGGCGCCCAACACCCTGCCGGCGATGGCCAAGGCCGCGGGCAATTACCTGTCCAGCCAGCTGATCAGCCTCGAGGCCAAGCGTCTTGGCTTCGCCGAGGGCATCGCGCTCACAACCGATGGCGTGGTCAGCGAAGGCGGCGGTGAAAACGTGTTCCTCGTGAAGGATGGCGTGCTGCTGACCCCGGCCCTCGCACACTCGGTGCTCGGGGGCATCACCCGCGACTCCGTCATCCGCCTGGCCGGCGAGCTCGGACTGGAAGTGCGCGAATGCGCCGTGCCACGGGAACTGCTGTACCTGGCCGATGAGCTGTTTTTCACCGGCACGGCCGTCGAAGTCACGCCGATACGATCGGTCGACCGGATCACGATCGGTGCGGGCCGGCGCGGCCCGGTCACGGAGCGGATCCAGCAGGCGTTCTTCGGGCTGTTCAATGGCCGCACCGAGGACAAATGGGGCTGGCTGGATCACGTCGACATGCGGAGCGATGCCAAGGTGGCCGCCGCGCGCTGACGTGAAAACCATGTTCCAGAAGATCTGGGAACGACATGAGGTCGTCCCGGAGACGCCCGAGACCCCGGCGGTCCTGTACATCGACCTGCATCTGCTGCACGAGGTCACCACCCCGCAGGCCTTCACCATGCTGCGTGAACAGGGCCTGCGCCCGCGCCGCCCCGATCTCGCGCTCGCCACCATGGACCACTCCACACCCACGCGCACCGAGCAGGTGTTCGGCGGCGCACCGATCGCGGTGGAATCGGCGGCGCTGCAGATCGCCGAGCTGGAGCGCAACTGCGCGCAGGCCGGCATCGAGCTGTTCAATCTGCGCAGTGCTTCCCGCGGCATCGTGCATATCGTGGGACCTGAGCTGGGGCTGACGCAGCCGGGCAAGACCGTGGTCTGCGGCGACAGTCACACCAGCACGCACGGTGCCTTCGGCGCCCTCGCCTTCGGCATCGGCACCACCGAGGTGGCCCATGTGCTCGCCACCCAATGCCTGCTGCAACGGCGGCCGAAGACCTATGCGATCGAGGTCGGCGGCGCCCTGGGCGCCGGCGTCACCGCCAAGGACATGATCCTGGCGATCATCGCCCGGATCGGCGTCGCCGGCGGCAGCGGCCACGTGCTGGAATATCGCGGCAGCGCCGTGCGCGCGCTCGGCATGGAAGAGCGCATGACCGTGTGCAATATGTCGATTGAAGCCGGCGCCAAGGCGGGCCTGATCGCACCGGACGAGACGACCTTCGAGTACCTGGCGAACCGGCCGCGCGCGCCGCAAGGTCCGGCCTGGGAACGGGCGATGGAAGCCTGGCGTGCCCTGCCCACCGACCCGGGCGCGCGCTTTGATCGCGAGGTCCGCCTCGATGCGGATGCGATCGAGCCGATGATCAGCTACGGCACGCATCCGGGCATGGTCATGCCCATCGGCGCCTGCATTCCAGGGCGGAGCGATGATCCGGTGTTCGACAAGGCGCTGGCCTACATGGGCTTCAGCGCCGGTGCGCCGATCCGCGACCAGCCCGTCAACGTGGTGTTCATCGGGAGCTGCACCAATGGCCGGCTCTCCGACCTGCGTGCCGCGGCCCAGCTGCTGCGCGGGCAGAAAATCGCGCGCGGCGTGCAACTGCTCGTCGTCCCTGGCTCGCAGCAGGTCAAGCGGGCCGCCGAAGCGGAGGGACTCGATCGCGTCTTCATCGATGCCGGCGGCGACTGGCGTGAATCGGGCTGCTCCATGTGCATCGGGATGAATGGCGATACGGTTGGGCGCGGCCAGTACGCGGTGAGCACCAGCAATCGCAATTTCGAGGGCCGCCAGGGCCCGGGCGCCCGCACGCTGCTGGCCAGTCCGCTCACGGCCGCGGCGAGCGCCGTGCGCGGCCGGGTCACCGATCCACGCGAACTGCTCGGCGGCTAAACCCCCCATGTCTCCCATCCGCCAGATCCGCTCGCGCACGGTCGTGCTGCCCTACACGAATATCGACACCGACCAGATCATCCCGGCGCGCTTCCTGCGCACCACGGCACGGGCCGGTCTTGGCCGGCACCTGTTCTCCGACTGGCGCTACCAGGCCGACGGCGCCGAAAAGGCCGACTTTCCGCTGAACCACGCGGCCGCAAGGGGCTGCGAGATCCTGGTGGCCGGACGCAACTTCGGCTGCGGTTCCTCACGCGAGCACGCCCCCTGGGCGCTGCTCGACTATGGCCTGCGCGCCGTGATCAGCGCCGGAATCGCGGACATCTTCTGCAACAACGCCCTCAAGAATGGCCTGCTCCCCATCGCGGTCACCGAGGGCCATGCGGCCTGGCTCCTGGATCACCCCGGCATCGAGTTGCTCATCGACCTGGCCGCCAGCCGGATCACGCGACCGGATGGTGCCCAGCTGCCGTTTCAGATCGAGCGCTTCGCGCGCTATTGCCTGCTCAATGGTGTCGATGAACTCGGCTTCCTGCGCTCACAGGAACCGGCGATCGCGCGCTTCGAAAGCACGCGGGCATGAAAGCGCTCATTGCGGTCCTCCCCGGCGATGGCATCGGGCCGGAGGTGACGGCGGAGGCAGCGGCGGTTCTGAAGGCGGTGGCCGCGCGATCCGGCCATGAGTTTGCGCTGCAGGAGGCGGCGTTTGGCGGCATCGCCATCGACCAGGGCGGCGAACCCCTGCCGCCGCACACGCTCAAGTTGTGCCTCGGTGCCGACGCCGTGCTGCTGGGCGCGATCGGCGGACCTAAATGGTCATCGCCAATGGCCGCGGTGCGCCCCGAACAGGGCCTGCTGCGCCTGCGCCAGGAACTGGGCGTGTACGCCAACCTGCGCCCGGTCACGGTGCACCCTGCCCTGCGCCACGCCTCCACGCTCAAGGCCGAGGTGATCGAGGCCGTCGATCTGCTGTTCGTGCGGGAGCTGACCGGCGGCATCTACTTCGGCGCCAAGACGCGCACCGCCGAGATGGCCACCGACCTGTGCAGCTACTCGGTCGCCGAGGTCGAGCGGATCGTGCGGGTCGCCGGGCGCCTGGCGCGCGAGCGGCACCGCAAGCTGGTCTCGATCGACAAGGCCAACGTGCTCGAGACTTCGCGCCTGTGGCGCGAGGTCTGCGAGCGCGTGATGCGCGCCGAATTTCCCGACGTGCAACTGGAGCACATGCTCGTGGACGCGGCCGCCATGCACCTGCTGCGCCGCCCGCGCGATTTCGACGTCGCGGTGACCGAGAACATGTTCGGTGACATCCTCACCGACGAGGCCTCGATGCTCGCCGGCTCCTTAGGGCTCCTGCCCTCCGCGTCCCTCGGGGAAGGCCGGCGCGGGCTCTATGAGCCCATCCATGGTTCTGCGCCCGACATCGCCGGCCGCGGCATTGCCAACCCCTTCGGGGCCATCCTCAGCGCGGCCCTGCTGCTGCGCCACTCCCTGGGACTCAGCGCCGAAGCGGCCGCCGTGGAAGCGGCCGTGTCCGCCGTCATCATCGCCGGCGTGCACACGGCGGACATCGTCGCGCCGGGGAAGTCTCCCGCCACCACGCAGGCAGCCGGCGCGGCCGTCATCGCCGCACTTCGCTAGGGGCCCTCGGCCCCCAGGTGCGCGATGGCATTGGCGTAGTAGCGAAGCAGTTCGAGCTCGGCAGGATTCGCGCAGTAGCGGCCGCCCTCTTCCAGCACCAGATTCCTCAGCCTCAGCATCCTCAGGCCCACCAGCACGGAATACTCCGGATCGCTCCGTGGCACGTAGACGTGTGCGCCAAGGCCTTCCAGAAGGCGCTGCAAAGCAAGCGCCCGGGTGTTGATCTCGCCCTCCGCAAGCAAGGCGCCCGAAGCCGCATCGATGAAGACGCGCGCCACCAGGGAAACGGGCAGCACCGGCACCACGCGGCCGACGGCGGCCATCAGTTGGCCGGCCAGCTGCACCACGCGCTCACCGCGGGCCTCGCGATCGAGCGTGAGCGGATTCCACCCCGCATCGGCGAGGTACTGGCGCAGCGAGATCGGTGCACCGAAGTTGGCGCGGGCATAACCGTATCGGTACCAGCGTCCCCGCAGGCGCAGCCAGAACTGGGATACCAGAAAGCCCAGGGCCACCGCGATGGCCGCCGATGCCGAGCGGCGCTCGCCCCCGGCCGTCCCCGCACCGAGCAGGCTCCGGTCCTCGAGCACGCGGTCGTAGTTGACGCCGACCGGCACAAAGGCGATGTCGCGCTCGCCCCGTGGATCGAAGCCACGCAGCATGTAATCCAGCAGCCCGACCTTCGGGGCGCGCAACAGCCCGTCGCGGCTCAAGGCCCCTTCCGGGAATATGGCCTGCACCGCTCCGCCCTCGATGGCCATCTGCACGTAGCGCTCGAGCACGCGGCGGTAGATCTCATCGCCGCTGCCGCGCCTCACGAAATACGCGCCCAGCGAACGCACGATCTGCTGCAACGGCCAGACGCGAGCCCACTCGCCCACGGCATAGCTTAAGGCCACGCGCTTGCTGGCGAGGTAGGCGACCAGGACATAGTCCACGTTGCTGCGGTGATTCATCACGAACACGACACTGGTGCTTGGAGGCAGCAGGCGCAGCGCGCGGCTGTCGGCATGGCCCAGCCGCACGCGGTACAGCAGGTTCACGAGCGCGCGCGCCAGGCGATTGCCCACGCGGAAGTAGAGGTAGGCGTTGAAGGCCGGGACGATTTCGCGCGCGTAGTGGCGCACCCGGCGCAGCGCCACCGCCACCGGAATCCCGCTGGCGGCCGCGTGGGCGCTCACTTCGCGCAGCACCTTCGGATCGTAGACCAGCCGGTCGATCAGCACCGCGCGGCGCGTCATCGCGATCGGCGGAATTTTCAGGTGCAGCCGCTCGTTGAGGGCTGCGGTCAGGCGGTTGATGCGGCGGCGCAGGAACCAGCGGGCGCCGGGCAGCAACAGCAGCGTAAGCAGGAGCCAGATCAGTGCGGCGCCGGCGGCCAGCGCCAGCCACAGCGGCAGAATGACCATCCGGTCCATCCGTTCAATTATATGGCCCGCCCCCCGGCACCATCGTTATAGTTGAACCATGTCGGCAGTTCATCCAGCGGGCGCATCACCGTGGTAACGGGCCGCGGGCCGATTCGCGTGGCGCTCATCGGACACGGGCTGGCCGGCGCCTATTTCCACGCGCCGCTCATCGAGGCCGAGCCCGGCCTGAAGATCGTCGCCGTCGCGACCTCCAACCAGGAGTCGCTGCAGCTGCGCCGTGACGCGCCGCGCATGGTGGCCGATCCGGCCGCAGCCTGCGGCCTGGACGATGTGGAGCTGGTGGTGATCGCATCGCCGAATGAAACGCATTTTCCACTGGCCGCGCTGGCCTTGCGCGCCGGCAAGCACGTCGTCGTCGACAAACCCATGGTGCTCTCGACCCTGGAGGCTGATGAGCTCATCGCGCTGGCGGCCCGGCAACGCCGGCTCCTCACGGTGTTCTTCAACCGGCGCCTGGACGGCGATTTCCTGTACATCACCGATCTGCTGCGCCGCGCCGAGCTCGGTGAGGTGATGCTGTTTGAGGCGCGCTGGGACCGGTTTCGACCCGAGGTCGGCGCCGGCTGGCGCAACCAGCGGGTACCGGGCGCGGGCCTGCTCTGGGATCTCGGTCCGCACCTGATCGACCAGGCGCTGTGCCTGTTCGGCTCGCCTGACCGGATCGATGCGGACATCGCGCAGCAGCGCAGCGGAGCCGTGGTCGATGATTACTTCGAACTCACGCTGCACTACGGACCGATGCGCTGCATCCTTTCCGCCTCGACACTGATCGCACTGCCGCGAGCGCGTTTCGCCGTGCACGGCACGAACGGCAGCTGCCTCACTTTCGGCGTCGACCCTCTGGAGGACGCCCTGCGCGGTGGCAGGACATCAGGGGAGACCGCCCTCCGGGACCGCCTCGCGAGAATGAGGGGCGTACGCGTGGACGCCGCGGGCCGGCGCGAGGAGTTGCAGTTCGAGGCCGGGCGGTGGGAGCAGTTCTATGCCGAACTTGCCACGGCCATACGCAACGGCGCCCCGCCGGCCGTCGACCCGCTGCAGGCGCGCGCCGGCATCGCGATCATCGAGCAGTCGCTGCTCAGTTATATTCGACGAACACGGCCGTCGTCCGCGCCGGAACAGTAAAACTCCCGGCCGTGGCGTCGGCGCTGAAATTCCATCCGGCCTGCAGCACGCCATCCGTCCCGCTGACTTGCCCCGGGTGCAGATAGACATTGCCCGCGGCGGTGCCCTTCAGCCGGCTGGCATAAGCGGCGATCGCAAAGGACTGGGCTGTACTGCTGGCGTTGAAGAGCACGACCACACTGCGGTATGCCGTGCCTGGGCAGGAGGCGATGGCACCGTGGCCGAGGATCCGTTCCACGATCAGCCCGTGCACCTGCGCGCCCTGATCGGGAAAACTCACGCAGTTGTTGATGTCCGCCGCGGTCGTGAGCCGAAACAGATCGGTGTCCCGGCGCACACGCAACAGCTCGGTGAAGGCGGCGCTGGCCGCAAGAATGGTGGCCTGCTGGCTGGCCTGGCTCGGCAGCGCCCGATCGAGGATCGGCGTGAGCGTCGCGGCGTTGGCCCCGTTGTTGCCGGTGTTGTCCGGGGGCAGGCCCACCGCCCAGTTGTTGGCGGCACCGTCCCAGTAAATGCGATTGAAGTAGTCGCCCGAGTTGTAGCTGTTGCTGTCTCCTGATTTCGAGCGCAGCAACTCGTCGCCGGCATGGATAAAGGGTACGCCCTGCGCCAGCACGGCGAGCGACAGACCCACGACCTGCGCGCGGCCCACATCGGCGTAGGCCGTACCCGCCGGGTGTCGGTACTGGCTGACGTCGAAGAGCGTCTCGCTGTCGTGGACGGAGACATAGGCGATGTTTTCCTGCGGCGTGCCGGTGTAACCGATACCGCCGAAACCGGCGACCCCGCCCACGCCGGCAAAACTGGCAAGATTCCCCGCCAGGCCTATGCTGATGCGATTCTGTTTGTCGAAGGCCACGTCACCCGCAACCCCCGAACAACCCGCGCTGCCCGCGGGGTCGTAACAGAGGCCATTGACGAAGCCCTGGTTGCTGACCATCGACGCCCCGCTGTCGAAGGGGCTGCCACCGCGCACGCCGTCGCGCAATCGATCGTTGAAAGTCCCGATGCCGGTGCCGGCCAGGGCCGCCTGGATCGCCGGTGCGATGACCGCCGACACTTCGGGATCGGGCGTCCAACCCTCGCCGTAAAAATAGGTGAAGCCGCGGCCATCGGCGGCGGCGATCGCATTCACCGCCGTGCGCGCCCCGGTCACGGCGCTCATCGGGATCATGCCCATGACGTCGAAGCGGAAGCCATCGACTTTGTACTGATCGGCCCACCTGACCAGCGTATCGGTCATGAGTCTGGCCATCATGGCCCGCTCGGTGGCCGTATCGGCACAGCAGGAGTGCGTCTCCACCGCGCCGCTCCCGTTCAGCCGGTGGTAGTAACCCGGCACGGCGCGATCCAGGACGGATTTGGGATCCTGACCACTCGCGGAGGTGTGGTTGTAGACCACGTCCATGATCACGCGCAATCCGGCGGCGTGCAGGGCCTGCACCATCTGCCGGAATTCCACCACGCGCGCCAGGCCATCGTCCGGATTGCTCGAATAACTGCCCTCCGGCGCCCCATAGTGCAGGGGGTCATAGCCCCAGTTGAAGCAATCACTGTTCTGCGTGGCCTTGACGTCGGTCTCGGCGGCTATGCCTGACCCGCTGCTGGGGGTGATGGTGGGCACTGTGCAGGCACTTTCATCCACCGAGGCGATGTCAAAGACCGGTAACAGGTGGACGTGCGTCAATCCCGCCGCGGCCAGGGCGCTTAAGTGCAGCATGCCGGCGGAAGCCGCGGCGCTGAAGGCGAGATACTTGCCCCGATACGTGGCCGGCAGCACCGTACTGTCGCTGACGGAAAAATCGCGCAGGTGCAGCTCGTAAATCACGCTGTCGGTCGGGGTCGCCGAGGTGGGAATCAGGGTGCCGGGCCAGCTGGCCGGCCTGGTGACCGGATCGGCGAGATTGAGCACCATGGAATAGCGGCTGTTGGCGTTGAGCGAGACCGAGTAGGGATCCGTCACTTCGTTCGTGACCAGCGCGCCGCCCATCGCACCACCGCTGCCCGCCCCGCGGCTGAACACGTTGACGCTGTAGGTGTAGTAGGCGCTGTTGGTCCAGCCCGCGTCCGGCGCCGTATAGGACCAGATGCCGGAGGCGGCGTCTTCCACCAGGTCGAAGGAGGTCGCGGTCGTGGCGCTGGCGCTGGCATAAATATTGAGCTTCACGGTGTGTGCCGTCGGCGCCCACAGCCGGAATGTCGGCACGTCGCCGGCGCTGAAGCTCAGGCCCAGCGGGACCGGCGCCGCTGCGGCGGCGTACAGGGCATCGAGCACCGGCCCGATCTGCACGGCGGTGCCTGCGGTCGGCGTGCTGCCCTGGTACTGAACCACTGCCAACTGGTCGCGGAGGATCGCAGCGATCTGGGCCTGGGTCGCGGCGGGGAACTGCAAAGCCGAAGTCGTGGCGTACTGCGGGAACTGGCTCTGGAGCGCGGCGCTTAAGGCTCCGACGCTCAGCGCATCGCCCGATGGATTGTCCGCTCCGGAGACGCCGCTGCTGACCGGAGCGAGCGCGGCACTCGCCGAATAGTAGAGCCGGTAGCTGTGGGAAGAGTCCGTTCCGGGCCATACGAGGGTCGTGGCATCCAGCCAGACCGCGCGCGCGGTGCTGAGGATCACCGGACCCGAACCGCCACCACCACCCCCGCCGCCGCCACCGTACCCGCCGCCACCGCCGCAGGCGGCCAGCAGGACCAGTGAGAGGATGGCACCCCACCTGCGGCGTGCGCCGGAAATGACCCGCAACCCCGGCCTCAGCATAAGCCCGACCCCCGTGCTAGAGCCTCACTGTAGTTCGGCCTCCCAGGGAATGAGAACCGGCCGCATACGTATTCACGATCAGGGTGCGGCGGATTTGAGCACCTCGGCGGTCACGCTGTAGTCGGCCATCGAGACCTGATGCGGAATGCAGGCCGTCCGGAATTCGGCGTTGCGCAGCGTGAATCCCTTCTGCAGCATGTCCTTCATCTGCTCCACCAGCTCACACTCGCCCGCGCCCATGAAGTCGGGCCGGTGCGGTGCGATCTGCACTTTGGCCCAGGCCGACTTGACCGCAGCGGTGGCCGCGGGATCCGTGGCCGGCGCCAGGGTGTTGAATTCGGCACGCACAAAGGCAAAGCGGCTCGGCCGGCTCGCCCCTTCATCGCAACCCGTGGCCCTCACCTTGAGGTCCTTGCGCGCGCCGAAGGCGAGGAGGATGTCGCGGACCTTGTCTTCAATGCCATCGCAGGAATACAGCGTCGTGAAACCGCTGTAATTGAACGTCATCTGCTGGGGATGCCACTCGGCCGCCGTAGTGCCGGTGTCCGCGCCCGCCGTCGCACCCTGCGCAGCCGCGGCCAGGGACAGGCCGGGGCTTGCCAATCCCAGGACCATCAGACAGGTCGTCAGCAAAGAGGCCGGAGCGATTCGGTTCATGATCCACCTCCATCCAGCTACGGGAACGATAAATCTTGGACACGAGCGCTGGCATATCGTTCGCGCCAGCCCGGTGCACACCGCTCAGCGCTTCCCGGGGTTCCCGCCAGCGCTCGACACCGCGTGGCCGCCGAAAGCCTGGCGCAGGCGGGCCAGGATGCGGGCGGTGAAATCCCCCCGGCCCTGGCTGACCAGGCGTGCGTGCAGCGCGGAGGCCATCACGGGCACGGGCACGCCAAGTTCGAGGGCCTCGCGGATCGACCAGCGTCCCTCCCCCGAATCGGCCACCACCGGCGCGATGCCCTCGAGCGCACCGTCCTGGCGCAACGCGCCGGCGGCCAGATCGAGCAGCCAGGAGCGAATGACCGTCCCCGACCGCCACGCCTCGGTGACGGCGGCGAGGTCGTAGCCGAAATCCGACTTGGCGTGCAACAGTGCCAGGCCCTCGGCATAAGACTGCATCAATCCGTATTCAATCCCGTTATGGACCATCTTGGCGTAATGTCCGCTGCCCGTGGGACCGCAATGCACCCAGCCGCGATCGGGAGCGGGCGCCAGTGCCCGAAAGATCGGCAGCAGAGGCTCAACGGCTCCCCGCGGGCCGCCAAACATGAGCCCGTAGCCGTTCTCCAGTCCCCACACGCCGCCGGATACGCCGACGTCAATGAAATTCAGGCTCTTTGCCGCCAGTTGCGTCGCACGCCGCAGCGTGTCGAGATAGTCCGTGTTGCCACCGTCCATGATGGCGTCCCCGGGTGACAGGAGCGCGGCGAGCGCACGGACGGTGCCGTCGGTGATTTCACCCGCGGGCAGCATGATCCACACGGCACGCGGGACGCTGAGTGCGGCCACCGCCTCCGCCAGCGTCGCGGCAACCTGCACGCCCGGCTCTCCGGACAGCGCGGCGCCGGCCGCCGCCGAGGCGTCGTAGCCAATGACCGGGATCCCTGCGCGCGCCAGGCGCCGCAGCATGTTCGCGCCCATGCGCCCCAGGCCGATCATTGCCAGCGCCGGCTTTGCGGCGCTCACGATTGCAATTCCATGCGTTCAACCTCATGCCAAAGGCGCGTTCAGCCATTCTACGCGCCGGGCTCATCGCCATGCCCGTGGCTTTCGGGCGCGTGACTGTCAGGCGCGTGGCTGTTAGGCCATGCTACCGCAATGGTGACGAGGCCCCCCGCCGGCAGATCGCGCCCACCGCGCCACGGCGTGGCGCGCGCGATTTCAAAGCGGGGCCTGGCTTCGCGCACCCAGGCCACGCGGTGGGTGCAGGAGGGACGCGTCCGGGTAAACGGCAGGCGGGTGCAGGACGCAGAATTTCCGGTGCGGCCCGGCCTCGACCGGGTCGAACTCGACGGGCAGGAATGCCTTCCGGCGGAGCGGCTGGTGCTGATGCTGAATAAGCCGCGCGGCCTGGTCACGACCCGGCAGGACGAGCAGGGCCGTGACACGGTCTATCGCTGTCTGGCCGACGCGGCGCTGCCCTGGCTTGCCCCCATCGGCCGGCTGGACAAGGCGAGCGAGGGACTGCTGCTCTTCAGCAACGACCCGGCCTGGGCTGCCCGGATCAGCGACCCGAAGACCGGGCCTGAAAAAACCTACCACGTGCAAGTCGATTGCCTGCCGGACGCTGCGATGCTGGCGGCCATCCGCCACGGTGTGGTCCTGGACGGGGAACGCCTGAACGCCATTTCAGCGCGGCTGCTGCGCAGTGGAACCCGGCATGCGTGGCTCGAACTGGTGCTGGGCGCCGGCCGCAACCGGCAGATACGCCGCCTGTTGACGGCACTCGATGTCTCGGTGCTGCGCCTGGTGCGGGTGGCCGTGGGCCCGCTGTCGCTCGGCGCCTTGCCAAAAGGCCGGTGGCGAATGCTCGGCCCGAAGGAAGTGGCCACCCTGTAGCTGCGGCCCCTACTGCATGTGCTGCCCGCCGTTGATGGCGATGTTGGCACCCGTCACGAATGCGGCTTCCTCGCTCGCCAGGTACGCCACCAGCCCGGCAACCTCTTCCGGCTTTCCCAGGCGCCCCATGGGGATCTGCGGGATGATCTTGGTATCCAGCACTTCCTTCGGGATCGCCATCACCATCTGCGTGCCGATGTATCCGGGCGATATCGTGTTCACCGTGACACCCTTGCGTGCCACCTCGAGCGACAGGGCCTTGGTGAAGCCGTGCATGCCGGCCTTGGCGGCGGAGTAATTGGTCTGCCCGAACGCGCCCTTCTGGCCGTTGACCGACGAGACATTGATGATACGGCCCCACTGGCGCTCGACCATCCCGTCGCAGACCTGCTTGCACATGTTGAAGCAGGAATCGAGATTGGTGTGAATGACCGCGTCCCAGTTGACGCGATCCATTTTCCTGAAAGTCATGTCGCGGGTGATGCCGGCGTTGTTCACCAGCACGTCGATGGGACCGACTCCCGCCACGACTTTCGCCACGCAGGCCGCGCAGGAGTTCCAGTCCGTCACATCGCAGGCGTAGGCGTGGAAACTGAAGCCGCGCCCTTTCATGCCGCCGAGCCATGCGGTGGCCTTGGTATTGCCGGGCGAATAGGTGGTGACCACGATGTCGCCCAGGGCCGCCAGCTTGATGCAGATCGCTTCGCCCAGTCCGCCCATGCCGCCCGTTACCAGTGCTATGCGTTTCGTTGCCACAATCAGCGCCCCCGTTCAATGTTGATGAAAATTAGCCGGCTGGCGGCCCGCCCCTAGCGTTCCACCGCCAGCGCGACCCCCATGCCACCGCCGATGCACAGGCTCGCCAGCCCCCGATGCGCATCACGCCGCACCATTTCGTGCAGCAGGGTGACCAGGATCCGGCAACCGGAGGCGCCGATCGGATGACCGATCGCGATCGCGCCGCCGTTGACGTTGATCTTGGAGGTGTCCCAGCCCATCTTCCGGTTGACGCCGATGGCCTGGGCGGCGAAAGCCTCGTTGATTTCCATCAGGTCCAGATCCTTGTGCGTCCACCCCGCCTTCTGCAGGCACAGCTGGCTGGCCGGCACGGGGCCCATGCCCATGAGTTTCGGATCCACGCCGGCCGAGGAGTAGGCCTTGACGCGCGCCAGCGGCGTGAGTTGCAGTTCCCGCGCCTTCTTGGCCGACATCATCAACACCGCCGCCGCACCGTCGTTGAGACCTGAGGCATTGCCGGCGGTCACGGTACCCTCCTTGCTGAAGGCGGGCTTGAGTTCCGCCAGCGCCTCGGCCGTCGCGCCCAGGCGGATATATTCATCGCTCTCGAAGCGCACCGTGGCCTTCTTCATGGCAATCTCGACGGGGACGATTTCGTCCTTGAAGCGCCCGGCCCGCTGCGCGGCCTCGGCCTTCTGCTGCGAGGCGGCCGCAAACTCGTCCTGCTCGCGCCGCGAGATCCCGAACTGGCTGGCGACGTTTTCCGCTGTGATGCCCATGTGGATGTTGTTATACGCATCCCACAGCCCATCGACGATCATGCTGTCGATGAGCTTCGCCTCACCCATGCGAAAACCGTCGCGCGAGCCCGGGAGCACGTGGGGCGAGGCGCTCATGTTCTCCTGGCCACCGGCAATCACGACCTCGGCATCTCCGCACCGGATCGCCTGGGCCGCCAGATGCGTCGCCTTCAGGCCGCTCCCGCAGACTTTGCCGACCGTCATGGCCGGAACGCTGTCGGGCAGGCCGGCCCGGATGGAGGCCTGGCGCGCCGGATTCTGCCCGCACCCCGCCGTGAGCACCTGTCCCATGAGCACTTCGGAAATCTGGCCGGGCGCCACGCCGCTCTGTGCGAGCAGGGCCTTGATGACCTGGGCTCCGAGATCCGAGGCGGCGATGCGGGCGATGCTGCCGCCGAACTTGCCTACCGCCGTGCGCAATGCCGCGACAATCACCACTTCTTCCATGCGAGCTCTCCTGGCTACACCACCGGACCGCTACTTTATCGGCAATATTACTGTGTTACGGTCCAGCGCGCTGAGCTCGGGCGAGCCCGTCAGAATCATCGTGGTCCGCATTTCCCCCGCCAGCAGTTCGAGCAGTTGCGTGACGCCGGCCTGCCCGCGAGCCGCCAGCGCATAGATCCAGCAGCGACCGATCAGCACGGCCCGCGCGCCGAGCGCGAGGAGTCGCACCACGTCGGCGCCAGAGCGGACGCCTGAATCGGCGAGCACGGTCAACCGGTCACCGACCGCTTCGGCAATCGCGGGCAGCGCCCGCGCCGTCGAGGGCGCGCCATCCAGCTGGCGGCCGCCATGGTTCGAGACCACGATGCCCTCGACGCCCGCGGCGGCAGCGGCCCGCGCATCCTCGACTTCCAGGATCCCCTTGACGATGAGCGCTCCGTCCCAGTGTTCGCGAATCCATTCGAGATCGCGCCACTGCAGCACCGGATCGAGATTCGCCCCCAGCCAGGCGACGTAGTCCTGCAGGCCGCTGCCAGGACGGAGCGCGGAGGCGATATTGCCCAGGTTGAGCGGCCGCCCACGGAAGGCCACGTCCCAGGCCCACCTGGGGTGGCCGATGGCCTGCAGGTAGCGCCGCAGGGACGCGCCCGGCCCCGACATGCCCGAGTGGCCATCGCGATAACGCACGCCCGGCAGCGGCAGATCGACGGTGAAGGCCAGTGCCGTGCAGCCCGCCGCCTTCACCCGCCCCAGCAGCTCGCGCATGAAACCGCGATCGCGAATCATGTACAGCTGGAACCAGATGGGCGCGGCCGCCGCCGACACTTCCTCCAGCCCGCAGACCGAGAGCGTCGACAGGCAGTAGGGGATGCCCGCAAGCTTGGCGGCACGCGCGGCCTGCACTTCCCCGCGACGGGCAAACATTCCGGTGAGACCCACGGGGGCCAGCACCAGCGGCAGCGCCTGCGCGCGCCCGAAGAGCGTGGTGGCCAGCTGCGGCGCGGCGACGCCAGTCAGGACTCTCTGGCGCAGTCCGATTTCGGCCAGGTCGCCGCTGTTGCGAGCCAGGGTCAATTCCTGGCCCGCACCGCCGTCGATGTAATCGAACAGGAAGCGCGGCAGGCGGCGGCGTGCCGCCGCCCTGAAATCACCGGGAGCGGAGATGATCATCGTCCGCACGGGCGCTGCGCCGCGGCCACTTCAGGCCTCGACGATGCGATTGCGCAGTTCGCCAATGCGATCGATGCTCGAGACCACCAGATCGCCTCCCTTGAGGGCCTGCGGCGGATTCATCGCAAAGCCGACTCCGGCCGGCGTGCCGGTCGCGATGACATCGCCGGGCTCGAGCGTCAGGCCCGCCGACAGCGAAGCGATGATGGCCGGGATATCGAAAATCATCTGCGCCACCCGGGCGCGCTGGCGTGGCTCGCCATTGACCGTCAGGGAAAGCTCCAGCGTGCCCGGATCGCCGATCTCGGCCCGATCGACGATGCAGGGGCCCAGCGGGCAGCTGCTGTCGAGTGATTTGCCCTTGAACCACTGCTCATGCCGGCGTTGCAGATCGCGCGCCGTGAAGTCGTTGGCAACCATGTAGCCAAAGACATGCTCGAAGGCCTGCCCGGCCGAAATGTCGCGGCCACCCGCGCCGATGACCACGGCCAGTTCCACCTCGTAGTCGAGCAGCCGCGTGAGCTGTGAATCGAGCCGTATGTCGCCATGGGGTGCATTCACGGCGCGGGTCGCCTTGGTAAAGAACTGCGGCGCGGCCGGCAGTTTCGTTTCCTGCCCTCCGCGGGCATAGCCTTCCCGCACATGATCGAGGTAATTGCGGCCCACGCAGAACACATTGCGGACCGGATTGGGAATGGGCGCGAGCAACTCCACCTGGCCCTCCTCGATCCAGGCCTCGGGAAAATCCTCCGCGCGCTCCTGCAAACGGCGGACCGCCGCGAGGGCACCGCCCCCGCCGCGCACGATGGCCAGCATGCTGCCGAGGTCGGTCGCTTCGTTGGCCCGCCGGCCGGCCACGGCCAGATCCAGCACCTGGCCGGCCTGCCACAGGCCCGTCAGGGTCCGGCCCTCGTGGACGCAGGTCACCAGCTTCATCGCCTCACCCTCCGCAAAGATCGCTGCCGGAGATTATCCCTCATGGCGGCGCTTGGCTTCCCGGCGTCGTGCATGCAGCACCCACTCGGTGTAGCCATTGGGCTGCTTACGGCCCTTGAACACGAGTTCACAGGCGGCCTGGAAGGCCAGACTCCGGCCAAACTGGGGTGCCATCGGCCGATACTGCGGCTCCCGCGCGTTCTGCTCATCCACGATCCGGGCCATGCGCTGCAGGGCGGCGAGTGCCTGCTCGGGCGTGCACACCCCGTGATGCAGCCAGTTCGCCAGGTGCTGGCTGGAGATGCGCAGGGTGGCGCGATCTTCCATGAGGGCCACGTTCTGGATATCGGGCACCTTGGAACAGCCGACCCCCAGGTCCACCCAGCGCACCACGTACCCCAGGACCCCCTGGGCATTGTTGTTGATTTCGTGTTCGATCTCCGCGGCGCTCCACCTCGGCGCGGGCGCGAGCGGCACCGCGAGCAGCTCGGACAGCGCCGCGCGCGGCCGGCCGCGCAGCCCGGCCTGCACCGCCGGCACGTCCACCGCGTGGTAATGCAGGGCATGGAGCGTGGCGGCCGTCGGTGAGGGGACCCAGGCGGTGCTGGCGCCGGCGCGCGGCTGCGCGATCTTGCTGGCCACCATCTGCGCCATCAGATCCGGCATCGCCCACATGCCCTTGCCGATCTGTGCCCGGCCCGCCAGCCCGCTGCTCAGCCCGATATCGACGTTTTGCCGCTCGTAGGCATCGAGCCAGCGGGCCTCTTTGATTTCCGCCTTGCGCAGCATCGCCCCGGCCGCCATCGAGGTGTGGATCTCATCCCCGGTGCGGTCGAGAAACCCGGTATTGATGAACACGACGCGCGCGCGCGCCGCGCGGATGCACTCGGCCAGATTGAGCGTCGTGCGGCGCTCCTCGTCCATGATGCCCATCTTGAGCGTGTTGCGGTCCAGGCCGAGCAGATCCTCCACCCCATCGAACAGGCGCGCCGCCAGGGCCACCTCCTCCGGTCCGTGCAGCTTGGGCTTGACGATGTAGACCGACCCGCGGCGGCTGTTGCGCCGCGCGCCGCTGGCACGCAGGTCGTGCAGCGCGATGAGAGCGCAGATGGCCGCATCGAGCATGGTTTCGGGCACCTCTTCGCCATCGATGCGCACCATGTCGCTCATCATGTGGTGCCCGACGTTTCGCACCAGCATCAGGCTCCGCCCCGGCAAGGCGAACTCCCTGCCATCCGGGCCCTGGTAGCGACGATCCGGGTTCAGGCGGCGAGTGAGCAGGCGCTCCCCTTTCTGAAATTGCGCTTCGAGCGTGCCGCGCATCAGGCCCAGCCAGTTGCGGTACGCCGCGACCTTGTCCGCGGCATCGACCGCCGCGACCGAGTCTTCGAGGTCCTGGATGGTGGAGACCGCGGACTCCAGCAGCAGATCGCTGATCCCGGCCGCATCGGCGCGGCCGATGGGATGAGCACGATCAACGCTCAGCTCCACGTGCAGGCCGTGGTGTCGCAGCAGCAGGGCGCTGGGCGCCGCGGGAACGCCCCGGAAACCCACGAAGGCGGAAGGATCGGCGAGCCCCTGTACGCCGGACGCGGTCGCCACGACCAGCGATCCCTCCTCCACACGGTAAGCGCTGGCATCGCGATGCGAGGCAGAGGAAAGCGGGAAATATTGGTCGAGAAATTCCCGCCCGTAAGCCACCACCCGCGCACCGCGCTTTGGGTTGTACGCTTCCCCGCGCGCTGCACCGTCGCTCTCCGGCAGCACGTCCGTGCCGTAGAGTGCGTCGTAGACGCTCCCCCAGCGTGCGTTCGCGGCATTCAGGGCGTAGCGCGCGTTGCTCACCGGAACGACGAGCTGCGGGCCGGCGACGCTCGCGATCTCCGCATCGACGCCCGTCGTCTCGATGCTGAAAGGTGGCCCCTCGGGCACTAGATAGCCGATTTGCCGCAGCATCGCTTCATAGGGCGCGCCCAGGCCGCCCTCGCCCGGCCGCGCGGCGTGCCAGGCATCGATGCGCTTCTGGAGCTCATCGCGCCGGGACAGGAGCGCGCGGTTGATGGGCGCAAGTTCCCGCAACAGGCCAACGAGGGCGCTCCAGAACGCCGCCGGATCGATTCCGGTGCCCGGGATCGCTTCCTCGTTGATGAAATTCAGCAGCGCCGGCGCGATCTCGGCGCCCGTGCCCTGCGTGCCCTGCTTGTCACGCAGATCGGCGTACTCCGGGTGCTCACGGATGAACCAGGCCACAAAGGAACAGGCTGGCACGAGCCGCTCCCCGCGGCTGCGGATCAGCTCCAGGGCCTGCCGGACCAGCGTGCTGCCCACACCGCGGCCGCCCAGTGCCAGTGGCACCTCGGCATGATTCAGCCACAGGGTGCGGCCCACGCGCCGGTAGTCGATGAACGCCAGCCCACCCTCGAGTTCCAGCTCGAAGCGCGAGTTCGCGATGTTGTCCCGCAAGCCTTCAGCCATGAGGAAGAGCGCGGCCGCGCGGCCCGGAACGTTCGTACATCCGCCGATGGTACAGCCAGGCGCCAGCGCCGGTGAGGTGACAACAACATAACCGCTCTGTTATCGAATTGATTGCCGCCCTGGGAGATCATGGCAGTTTCAGGGAGACTGCTTCGCATGATCCGACGCCGAACACTGATCACCCGCATCGGCTGCGCGCTGCTGTCCTGGGCCGCCATGGCCGCTCCGGCGGCCGCGGCCCGGGTCACTCTGCTCAACGTATCCTACGATCCGACCCGTGAGTTCTACGTGCAGTACAACGCCGCCTTCGCCGCGTATTGGAAGCAGAAGACCGGCGATACGCTGATCGTGCGCCAGTCCCACGGTGGCTCGGGCAAGCAGGCGCGCTCCGTGATTGACGGCCTCGAGGCGGACGTGGTCACGCTGGCGCTGGCCGGCGATATCGACGCCATCGCCGCCAATGGCCAATTGTTGCCCGCGAACTGGCAAACGCGCCTGCCCCAGAACAGCGCACCCTACACCTCGACGATCGTGTTCCTGGTGCGCAAGGGCAATCCGAAGCGCATCCTCGACTGGAATGACCTGATCCGTCCCGGCATCGGCGTCATCACGCCCAATCCCAAGACCTCCGGCGGAGCGCGCTGGAACTACCTGGCGGCCTGGGCCTGGGCGCTGCGCCAGCCGGGCGGGAGTCCGGCCAGGGCCGAACAGTTCGTGGGCAAACTCTACCGCAATGTGCCGGTACTGGATTCCGGTGCGCGCGGCTCGACGACCACTTTCGTGCAGCGGGGCCTGGGCGACGTGCTGCTCGCCTGGGAAAACGAGGCCCATCTGGCACTGAAGGAACTGGGCCCGGGCAGCTTCGACATCGTTTATCCGTCGGTCAGCATCCTGGCCGAGCCGCCGGTGGCCCTGATCGACAGGATCGCCCAGCGCCACGGCACCACCGTCGTGGCCGGGGCCTACCTGCAATACCTGTACACCCCGGCCGCCCAGGAAATCATCGCGCAGAACTATTACCGGCCGCGGGATCCGGCGATCGGGGCGAAGTATGCCAGCCACTTTGGCGCCATCGCTCACCTCGCCACCATCGGCGATTTTGGCGGCTGGGCCCGGGCCGAAGCCGAGCATTTCGCGGACGGCGGCAGTTTCGACCGGATCTACGCCGCGCACTGAGTCCTGATAAAAGCCGCGCATGTCGATCAGGATCGAACAGGTCACCAAGCTCTACCAGGCCATCCCGGTCGTCAATGACGTGACGGTCGAAATCGAGACCGGGGAGTTCTTCGTGCTGCTCGGACCCTCCGGCAGCGGCAAGAGCACGCTGCTGCGGGCGCTCGCCGGCCTGACGCACATCGATCACGGTCGCATGTCCCTGCACGGGCGCGATGTCACCGAGATGCCGGCGCGCGAGCGCGGCGTCGGCCTCGTGTTCCAGAACTACGCCCTGTTCCGCCACATGACGGTGGCCGACAACATTGAATTCGCGCTGCGCGTGCGGCGCTTGCGGGCCGCGGAGCGACGTCGCCGGCGGCAGGAGCTGCTGCAGCTGGTGGCCCTGGAGGGCTACGACGAGCGCTACCCGAGCCAGCTCTCGGGCGGACAGCAGCAGCGTGTCGCCGTGGCCCGCGCGCTCGCCCACGAGCCAGCGGTGCTGCTGCTCGATGAGCCCTTCGGGGCACTCGATGCCAAGATTCGCGTTGAACTGCGTGAGACGGTGCGCGCCGTGCAGCAGCGCATCGGCATGACCACGATCCTGGTGACGCACGACCAGGAGGAGGCGTTCGCGCTCGCCGACCGGATGGGTGTCATGCAGATGGGGCGATTGCTCGAGACCGGTTCACCCGAGGAGCTGTACCGTCACCCGGCAACGCGCTTCGTGGCGCGTTTCCTCGGAGCGGCGAACCTGTTCCTCGGCGAGGTCTCGGACCAGGGTCTGCGGCTCGGCACCGCCGTCCTGGCGCCGCAGCGCGCCAGCGTTGCGGCGACGTTGGGCAACGAGGCGGTACTGCTGGTGCGGCCCGAGGACATTGAAATCGCAGCCCGGAGCGGCGCACCGCTCAGCCCGCCATTTGCGGGCGGCAAGGTCCGGGCGCTGACCTTTGCCGGCCACCAGCAGTATGTCAGCATCGAACTGGACGAGCTCAGCGGCGTCGAGACGGCAACCGCTGACGGCACGGGAGTGGCCGTGACGGTCGAAGCGCTGCGCTCGGCGGCAGAGCAAAGCGCCGTGGCCCTGAGCGTCGGCACCGCGGTCAATCTTGGCGTACGCCGGCTGCACGCCCTGCCCACTCCCATCTCGAGCTTCCGCCTCCTGACCACCGACGTGGCCCAGAGCGCCGCGCTGGAGGCCAGCCCGCTGCTGACGCAGCTGCTGCGCAGCATGCAGGCGCGCGTCACGCGCCCGCGGGCCAGCAAAGCGCATCCCGAGCGGCTGGACGCCGGCATCTGCGTCCTGCCGCTCGAGGCCAATACGGTGGCCGCGATCGGCGCTGCGGTGGCGCACGGTGCGCGCCGCCTGCTGTGCGTACCACCGCTCGCCGCGCTGCCGGCGCGCATGCTGATTTATGCGGGCGATGAAATGCGCAGCAGTGACCTGCTGGCGCTGGTGTCGAGCGCCATGCGGCACCTGCCCGTGCCCACGACCGCCGTCACGGTGCAGCGCGCGGAAGCCAGCCGGAGCGAAGTCGTCGAGGCCCAGCGCAGGCTGCTCGACACGCGCGCCGATCTGCGCGGCGCCCACGGTCTGGACCTACGCGGCGAGCGTTTCATGGGCGACCTGCGCAGCTGGCTGCGCGAGGTCGCCGCCCAGCCCGAACCGGTGCTGATCGTGCTGGGATTGCCGGCGGCACCTGAACGCCTCGCCGAGGCGCTCAAGGGTGAGCTGGCGCCCCTGTTCTCCCCTGAGAGCCGCGCGGCCGTGCTGTTTGCCGTCGAGGCGCAACCGTGAAGATCGGCGACGCGGCCCGGCTGCTCAGGCGGCCGCGTCGCCAGCAGATCCTGCCGGGTTTTGGACTGACCATGGGCTACACGGTCACCTACCTCAGCCTGATCGTGCTCATCCCGCTCGCCGCCGTGGTGCTGAGCGCCTACGGCCTGCCGCTGGCCCGGTGGGTCAGCGTCCTGGCCGCCCCGCGTGTCCTGGCCTCCTTCCGGCTCAGCGTGGGCGCGAGCCTGATTGCGGCGCTGGTGAATGCCGTCTTCGGGCTGCTCATCGCCTGGGTACTCACGCGCTATGATTTTCCAGGCCGGCGCCTGCTCGATGCACTGGTCGACCTGCCCTTCGCCCTGCCCACGGCGGTCGCCGGCATCGCCCTGACGACGCTTTATGCGCCCGGCGGCTGGCTGGGCCGGCTGCTCCTGCCGCTCGGTATCAAGGTCGCCTTCACACCCCTGGGCGTCGTCGTGGCGTTGAGCTTCATCAGCTTGCCCTTCGTGGTGCGCACCCTGCAGCCGGTAATCGCCGATCTTGACCAGGATCTGGAACGCGCCGCCGACACGCTCGGGGCCGGTCCGCTGCTGGTATTTCGCCGCGTCATTTTCCCGGCCCTGCTCCCGGCCCTGATCACCGGCAGCGCCCTGGCCTTTTCCCGGGCCCTGGGTGAATACGGTTCGGTGATCTTCATCGCCGGCAACATACCGCAGGTCTCCGAGATCGTGCCGCTGGTCATCATGACCAAGCTCGAGCAGTTCCAGTACCGCGAAGCGGCCGTCGTCGCCGTCGCCATGCTGCTGTTGTCCTTCGCCATGATGTTCATGGTCAATGCCGCGCAGCTGGCGCTGCAACGCCGCCATCTGGGGAAGCGATGAGGCCGCGCGAGGATTTCCCCGGCAGCTCCGGCGCGGCCCGGACCATGGGGCGCGTGTTCCTGATCGGCGTGGCGGTGCTCTACCTGGCCGTGTTTCTGCTGCTGCCGCTGATCACCGTGTTTGCGCAGGCCCTGGCGCATGGCGTCGTGGATTACTGGCAGGCGCTGGGCGATGGCGACGCGCTGGCCGCGATGCGCATGACACTTACCGTGGCGGCGATATCCGTGCCCCTCAATACGGTCTTCGGCGTCGCGGCGGCCTGGGCGATCAGCAAGTTTGAATTTCGTGGCAAGGGCTTCCTGCTGACCCTCATCGACCTGCCTTTTGCGGTATCCCCGGTCATCGCCGGCCTCATATTCGTGCTGGTGTTCGGCGCCCGCGGGTGGTTTGGAGAATGGCTGAGTGACCACGATTTCAAGGTCATCTTCGCGATGCCGGGCATGGTGCTGGCCACGACCTTCATCACCTTTCCCTTCATCGCACGGGAGCTGATCCCGCTGATGCAGGCGCAGGGGCGCGATGACGAGGAAGCCGCGCTGTCGATGGGCGCCGGCGGCTGGCGCATATTCCGCGTCGTGACGCTCCCCAACGTGCGCTGGGGGATGCTCTACGGAATCCTGCTGTGCAATGCCCGCGCGATGGGGGAATTCGGCGCCGTTTCGGTGGTCTCGGGCCACATCCGGGGCGAGACCAACACCCTGCCCCTGCATGTGGAAATCCTTTACAACGAGTACAATTTCGTCGGCGCCTTTGCCACGGCCTCACTGCTCGCCATGCTCGCGCTCCTGACACTCGCCCTCAAGACTTTGCTGGAAGGCAGCCATCCGGAGCTGCGCAGCGCACGGACCCGGAAGGCCAGCGCCGTGCCGCCACGGCTGGCGCCGCGGTGAGCACGCCGCCAGCCCGCTCACCAAAGTATCGGCTGGCCACCTGGCTGAGCGCGGGGAGCCTGCTCATCGTCCTCGTGGCACTCACCGTGATGGCGCTGGCATCATCGGTCATCGTGAGCCAGTTCGTGGCGCGGCAGGCCCTGGCGCGCAGTGAACTGGCCGCCAGCGCGGCGCGCGAATATTTCCGCCGCCTGGGCGAGAGCAACCTGGTCGCCGCGCGCACCCTGGCGGGCAACCCGACGCTGGCCCGGCTGCTGGACTTCCCGGCGGCCCCAGCCCTGACCCTGTTCCTGCGCAACTACTGCGAATCGGTGCGCGCCACCACCTGCCTGGTGCGCCAGGCAGACACCGTTATCGCCAGTTCGGCGGCCGTTCCGGCGTGGCCCGAGATCACCGCCGCCCGCGCCGAACAGGGCGAGCACTTTGCACTCGGACCGCGCAGCGGCGGCCCGCCACTGCTGGGCGCGCTGGTGCCCGTGGCCACACACGCCGGCTTCGAGGTCCTGATGCTGCAGGCGCTCGCCGGCGGCGCGCTCATCGAGGCAGGCCGGCAGAGCGGTGCGGCGATCGGGGTGCAGAACCTGGCCACCTATCGCGCGCCCGATGACGATCCCCTGACACCCCTCCATGCCGCCGCGCTGACCAACGGCGTGCACGCCGCGGCGCGCGTGAGCGCCCTGGACTCCTACGCCGCGAGCGTCGTCATGATCAGCGGCACAGGCGAGCCGGTGGCGCTGCTCGACGCCCGGCTCCCGGCGCAGGACTTCGATCGTCTGGCGGCCGCTTACCGCCACGTCGTGATCCTGATCAGCGTGCTGGTCGCAGCGCTGGCCGGCCTCGCCGGGCTCATCTCCGGTCGCTGGCTGGCCGCGCCGGTCGTGCGCCTGGCGGAGATGGCGCGCCGCATCGGCCAGGGGGATTTCAGTCCGGCCGTGCCAACGGTGGTGCCGCGCGAACTGGATGCGCTGGCGCACGCGATGGATGAGATGCGCCAGAACCTGATCGAGCTCACCGCGCGGCTGCGCAGCCGTGAGGCGGAAGCGCAGGCCGTATTGAGCGGGGTCGTCGAAGGGGTATTCGTCACCGACGAGCAGCGCGTCATCGTCTACGCCAATCCCCAGTTCACGCGCAGCGCTCCGGGGGCAGGTAGCGGTGCGGTCGGAAAATTCTGTGGCGATGTATTGCACCCCCACCTGACAAGCGCCGAGCGGCCCTGCGAGCGCCACTGCCCGATCATGGGCGCGCGCCAGGGCCGGCCGGCACGCGCCGCCGAACAGCTCAAGGGCGCAGACGGACTGCTCCGGTCCACCATAGTCGTGAGCGCGCCGCCGGCCGATGGCCGGCAGGTGCAGCTGCTGCGCGATGAGACGGAGCTGGAAGGGGTGCGCCGCGCCCGCGACAGCGTGCTCGGCAATATCTCGCATGAATTTCGCACCCCGCTTGCCGCGCAGCTCGCGGCCATCGAGATGCTGCGCGATGGCATCGACAGCATCGATGCGGCCGGACAGCGCTCACTGCTGGCCAATGTCGAGCGCGGCGTGCTGCGCCTGATGCGCCTGATCGACAATCTGCTCGAGAGCGTGCGCATCGAGTCCGGGCAGCTGGAGCTGCGGCGGCAGGAAGTGTCCCTGGAAGCCACCGCCCGCGAGGCCACGGAACTGATGCGGCCGCTGCTGGCGCAATCGGAGCTGGTGGTCGCCCTGGATTTCGGTGCACTACAGGGAGAGCAGGTGCCCGGCGACGCGCTGCGCCTGCAGCAGGTCTACGTCAATCTGCTCTCGAACGCGGCCAAGTTCGCGCCCCGTGGCAGCACGATCCTGATCGGTGCCTCACGCGCCGGGGCCCGGGTCGAGTCCTGGGTCGAGGACGCGGGCCCTGGAATCCCGCCCGGAGATCCGGGCGCCATTTTTGAGCGCTTCCGGCGCGGCGATAATGCCGAACCGGATGCACCCGGCCTCGGGCTGGGCCTGTGGATCGTGCGCTCGATCATTGAGCGGCATGCAGGCACCATCCGCGTCGAGCGCACGGCCGATGCGCACACGCGCTTTGTGCTGAACCTGCCGGCCGGTGCCCCGCCATGAAGATCCTGCTCGTCGACGATGATCCGGACATGCTGGCGGTAACCAGCTTCGCGCTGCGGCAGGCGGGCATGCTGGTCGTGGAGGCCACTACCTACGACAGCGCGCTGGCAGTGTTTCGAGCGGAGCAGCCCGACCTCGCGATCCTCGACATCAATATTCCAGGCGGCAGCGGCTTCGAGCTGTGCCAGGCCCTGCGGCGCGAATCGAGACTGCCCATCCTGATGCTGACCGTGCGCAATGAGGAGGCGGACCTGGTTCGCGCCCTGGAGCTCAGCGCCGATGATTATCTGGGCAAGCCCTACAGTCCCCGCACCCTGATCGCGCGGGTCAAGGCACTGTTGCGGCGTACCGCCAGCGCCGTCGACGATCACAGCAGTGCCGGACCCTTTCGCCTCGACCCCGCCGCACTCGAGTTGCGGGTGGGCGAAGTCGCCTATCGACTCACACCGCTGGAATCCAGGCTCCTGCAGTTGCTGATCGCCCATGCCGGGCAACCGGTCACGACGGAGCGCCTGCTGAAACACGTCTGGGGTCAGCGCGCCGGGGGCGATCGGCAGCTGCTCAAGCAGCTCGTGCATCGCCTGCGGCAGAAGCTGGGTGACACGCCACCGCCCGGAGGTGGTATCGAGACCCTGACGAACGTGGGGTATCGGCTGCGCATTTAATTTGCTGCGGTGGGCGCGAGTATTATGTCGCCCGCAGCCGACAGCTCCCAAGCTTAAATCGCGCGCCCTACCATCGGCGCCCCCCCGCAGAGTTGAGAGCAATCAGCCCAGGCAGTCCAGGACGGCCGTGCCGCTGATGCGCCCGGCGCGCAGATCGCTCACGGCCTGGTTGGCATCGGCCAGTGCATAACGCACCGTCGACACGTGGAGGCGGGTCCGCGCGGCGACCTCGAAGAACTCGCGCGCGTCGCGCCGCGTCAGGTTCGCCACCGATCGCAGTACCCGCTCGCCCCAGAGGATCTGGTAGGGAAAGGCCGGAATGTCGCTCATATGTATACCGGCGCAGATCACGGTGCCGCCCGGACGCACCGCGCGCAGTGCCTGCGGCACCAGGGCGCCCACCGGCGCAAAGATGATCGCGGCGTCCAGGCTTTGGGGAGGACGCTCATCCGAGCCGCCCGCCCACACGGCGCCCAGCGAGCGGGCGAAATCCGCCGCCGCGGCATCGCCCGGCCGCACGAAGGCGAAACACTCCTGAGCGCGCGCGTGCGCGAGCTGCGCGACGAGGTGCGCCGCGGCGCCGAACCCGTACAGGCCCAGGCGCGGCGCGGGGCCCGCCGCCTTAAGCGCTCGCCAGCCGATCAGTCCGGCGCACAGCAAAGGAGCGGCCTGCTCGTCGCTGTAGTGCTCGGGCAGCGGCACCGCGAAGCGCGCATCGGCGATGGCTTCGGTGGCAAAACCGCCGTCGACATGCTGGCCCGTGAATTTCGCCCGCGTGCACAGATTCTCCTCGCCGCGGCGGCAAGGCTCGCACTCGCCGCAGGTCCAGGCCAGCCAGGGCACGCCGGCGCGGTCCCCCACCTGCCATCCCTTCACACCGGCGCCGAGCGCCAGCACGCGGCCGACGATCTCATGGCCTGGCACGCGCGGCAGGGTGGTGCCCGCCAATTCACCGTCGATGAGGTGCAGATCCGTGCGGCACACCGCGCAGGCCAGCACCGCCAGATGCAGTTCGCCCGCGGCGGGCGCGAGGCCCGGGCGCTCCCGGAGGCGCAATGCCTCGCCCTCACGCTCCAGCACGCAGGCGCGCACGCCCGGCGCCTCAGGCCTTCGCGCGCCAGAACTTCAGGCGCCAATCGACCCAGCGGGTGTGCACGTCCAGATAGACTTCACGGTAGATCCGGGCGATGTGCTCCTCGGAGGGGAATCCCTCCGCCAGTGCCGGCTGCTCGCGCCCTCCCGCCAGGGCCGCTGCGCGCCGCAGGTGCTCGAGCAGGAAGCGCGGATCCTCGTCCCCGACACTGATGCGGACCGCGCTGGGCACGATGCCCGCCTGGCGCAGCGCCTCGTCCGACATCTCCGAATGACTGGTGAGTGCCGGACAGAGCACGACCGTGTTCACCTGGCCCAGGCTCACCTGCAATCCGAAGGCAGGCTCAAGGCTGTCAAAGAGCCGCTTCATCATGGGCCGCGACACCGCCGCGGCCTGGCGCTCGAAGTCGATCGTGAACAGCGGTGCGGGCAGCCCCAGGGTCATCAGCTGCGCACACAGCGGCGCGTTGCGATGACCGGGAAGCGCGCCGCAATGCACGTTGATCTGCGGGTGGAGCGCGAGCGAGCGGGCCAGCACGATCGTGTTGATGCACTTGGTCAGCAGCCGCAGTTCCACGGTCCGCAGGCCGCTGAGCACCTCAAAGGCCTTGTCGGAATCCAGGAAGGCGCCCTTCACGTAGTAGACATTCCAGAACATGGTCTCGTCCCAGCGACACTCGCGCTCACGCCCGTCATGGCCCCGCGCCCGCACCGTCTCGCCCTTGGGCAGGAACATGCGCTCACCGCGTGCGATCACGACGCCGGCGGTGGTGTTGCCCGAGCCGCACAGCTCCTTGGTGTAGGAGTGAATGACGAAATCAGGCCGCTCGGCCAGATCCGCGCGTCGCAGCGTGGGCTGCAGAAACGGCGTGGCGATGGTGGCATCGCAGATCACCGTCAGTCCGCGCGCATGCGCCAGCCGGCAGATGCCGGGCACGTCCAGCACATAGCCGTGCGGATTGCAGGGGGATTCGAGGAAAATGAAGATCTGCCGGCCCGCGGCCAGGCGATCGGCATGCCGCGTGGTCACGGCATCGAGTTGCACGGCGAACTCGGATGCCGACTCGCCATCGAACCATTCCAGCGCCACATCGAGGTTGGCCTTCTTGCCGTACCAGTCGTGCAGCAGCTGGTAGGTGCCGCCGTAGACGTTGCGGCTGGCGAGGACGATATCGCGCGCGCCCAGCAGGTGCGCCAGGGTGGTATCGATCGCCGCCATGCCGGAGTTGAAGTTCCAGGCAAAATAGGCGCCGGCCTCCGGGCCCGCCTCCAGGTGCACGATGTGATTGGCGAGGCAGATCGAGGTGGGGTTGAGCAACCGCGAATAAATCTCGTGCAGCAGTTCGCGGCCCTTGAAAGCATCCTCGATCCACTCCGTGCAGGCGTAGACGTAGGTGGCCGTGCGCGTGATCACGGGCGTCGCGCTGAACAGGGCCGTGACATTGTCGAACAGGGGGTTCGGTCCCTTGGCCCCCGCCGTGCTCATGTCATCGATCAACGCCTGGTAGGTGGAGCGCAGCGGGTTCTGCAGCGTGTCGAGCACCTTGGCGAGCTGGAAGCAGGCGAAGCGCTTGGCGTTGAACCAGGCGATGCGATCCTGCCGGTCAAGGCCCCCGAGCGTGCGCACGGTGAGCTCCCACAACTCGTGCGCGGCGCAGTTGGCCGCACCGAGCTGCTGCACCAGCCGCCCGAGCACGCGCCCGCCTTCGGAATCCGGATCGACACCGAAATGGCGCAGCTGCTCCTCCACCAGCCCGGGCAGCGTGGTGGCGGCACTGCTGTGGCGCCGGGGGCTCAGCTGCAGCGCATGCTGGAATTCTGCTTTGCTGTCCATGGATGGCGCCAAAGTACTCATTCGATCCGTTGGCGGCAACTGAATTGCATTGAGAGGGGCCTGCTGGCGGCGGTATGCTGCGACAATGGGAAGAGAACCGGGACTGAAGAATTCCATGCCGACCCGCTCACGACTGCACGTACCCGCACCGCCCGCCCGACCGGGACAGCCGCCGGACTTCAGCTACCTGAAGCTGTCCGCGGCCGGTGCCATCGGCCGGCCGGAAATCAGCGCCTCGTGGCGCGAGCTGGGCGACCAGGCGAGCGGCCTGGTGCGCGTGCTGGACGATAAACACCGCGCGGTCGGACCCTGGAACCCGCGCCTGGATGCGCAGGAGTTGCAGGTGGGCCTGCGCCACATGCTGCTCACGCGGCTGTTCGACGATCGCTCGGTGCGCATGCAGCGGCAGGGAAAGCTCTCCTTTTATATGAAGAGCACGGGCGAAGAGGCCGTGTCGGTCGCCGCCGGCATGGCACTGCAGCCCGGCGACATGCTGTTTCCCGCCTACCGCAATCAGGGCCTGCAGGTGGTGCGCGGCCAGCCGCTGGTCGGGCTGATGTGCCAGCTGCTGTCCAACACGCGCGATATGTGCAAGGGCCGCCAGCTTCCGGTCATGTACCACTCGGCGCAGGCCAACCTGTTCTCGATCTCCGGGAATCTCGCGACGCAGTTCCCGCAGGCGGTCGGCTGGGCAATGGCGGCAGCCATCAAGGGCGAGGATCACATCGCGGCCACCTGGACCGGTGAAGGCAGTACGGCGGAGGCGGACTTCCACCATGCCCTGCTGTTCGCCTCGGTGTACCGCGCCCCGGTCATCCTCAACGTCGTCAACAATCAGTGGGCGATCTCGACCTTTCAGGGCACCGCTGGCGGTGAGCAGAGCTCATTTGCGGCCCGCGGCCCCGCTTACGGACTGCCGGGGCTGCGCGTCGACGGCAATGATTTTCTGGCGGTTTATGCCGCGACCCGCTGGGCCGCGGACCGCGCCCGCACCGGCGGCGGGGCTACCGTGATCGAACTCGTCACCTACCGCGCGGCGGCGCATTCAACCAGCGACGATCCGGCCCGCTACCGGCCGCGGGACGAATACCAGCTGTGGCCTCTGGGCGATCCGGTCGAGCGCCTCAAGCAGCACCTGATCGCGCTCGGGGAATGGTCGGAGGAGCGTCACCAGGCCTTAAGCGAAGAACTCGATGCCCATGTGGCCGCCTCGTGGAAGGAGGCGCTCAGCTACGGCACCATGAACGATGGGCCCCGCCTCGATCGCGACCTGATGTTCGAGGATGTGTTCAAGGAGATCCCCGAGCATCTGCGCCGGCAACGCGAACTGCTGCGCGCTGAATTCGCCGCGCAGGGCTGAAGGTCTGCCGGTGGCGCAAATGAACATGATCCAGGCGCTGAATTCCGCCATGGATGTCTCGATGGGACGTGACCCGACCGTGGTGGTGCTCGGCCAGGATGTGGGCTATTTCGGCGGCGTGTTCCGCTGCACGGACGGCCTGCAGCGCAAGTATGGCGAGCATCGGGTGATCGACACACCCATCGCCGAAGGCGGCATCATCGCGGCGGCCATCGGCATGGGTGTCAACGGACTGCGGCCCGTGGCCGAGGTGCAGTTCGCCGACTATGTCTATCCGGGCTACGACCAGATCGTCAGTGAACTGGCTCGGCTTCGCTACCGCAGTGCCGGCGAGTTCTTCGCACCTGTCACGGTGCGCATGCCCTGCGGCGGGGGCATACGCGGCGGGCAGACGCATTCGCAGAGCCCGGAGGTGCTGTTCGCGCATGTGTGCGGGCTGAAGGTGGCGATGCCCTCGAACCCCTTCGATGCCAAGGGGCTGCTGATCGCGGCCATCGAGGACGATGACCCCGTGATCCTGTTCGAACCCAAGCGCATCTACAACGGGCCGTTTGACGGCGATGCCAACAAACCGGCGGTGCCGTGGAATTCGCATCCCAAGGGTGAAGTGCCGACGGAGCATTACACCGTGCCCTTCGGGCGCGCCGAGATCGTGCGCAGCGGCTCGGCCGTCACGATCATTGCCTACGGCACGATGCTGCACGTGGTCGAGGCGGCGGCGGCCTCCATGGGACTCGACGCCGAGATCATCGACGTGCGCAGTCTCGTGCCGCTCGATGTCGACACGCTCTGCAATTCCGTGTGCAGGACCGGGCGCTGCCTGATCGCGCATGAAGCCACGCGCTTTGCCGGGTTTGGCGCAGAGCTGGCGGCGACCGTGATGGAGAACTGCTTCTGGAACCTCGAGGCGCCGATCCAGCGCGTTGCCGGCTGGGACACGCCCTATCCGCACGCCTTCGAGTGGGAGTATTTTCCGGGCCAGGCGCGCGTGGCACTGGCGCTCAAAGCCGTCATGGAGCCCCGATGAGCCGCCAAGTCTTCAAGCTTCCCGACCTCGGCGAAGGTACGGTGTCCGCCGAGATCGTGGCCTGGCACGTCAAGCCCGGCGATGTGCTGGAGGAGGACCAGCCGCTGGTCGAGATGTCGACCGACAAGGCGGTCGTGGAGATCCCGGCGCCCTTCAGCGGCCGGATTCTGACCATCACCGGCAAACCGGGCGATGTGATCGCCGTCGGCGCCGAACTCGCCACTTTCGATACCGGCGATACCGCCGAATCGCCCCTCATCATCCTGGCCCCGGGCCCGGCCCCCTCCCCCGTGGTGCCCGCGCCGGCCGCCGCGAACAGCCGGGAGCGCGGCCCGGTGCGCGCTTCGCCCGCCACTCGCCGCCGCGCGCAGGAAGCCGGAGTCGATCTGGCCACCGTGGCCGGCAGCGGCGTGGGCGGCCGCGTGATGCCCGAAGACCTCGGACGCGCCCTCCCATCCCAGAGTGTGGCCGCAGCGCCTGCGGCCGCCGCATCGCCTGCCGGCGGTGTGCAGGAAGTGCCGGTGATCGGCATCCGCCGGGTCATCGCCCAGCGCATGAGCGATGCGTCCCGCAGCATTCCCCACTTCTCCTACGTGGAGGAAGTGGACATCACCGAGTTGCAGCGGCTGCGCGCCCACCTGAATAGCCAGGCACCCAAGGGCGCGGCGCCCATGACGCTCCTGCCCTTCATCGTCGCGGCCCTGACCCGAGCGCTGCCGAGCTATCCGCAGTGCAACGCCCACTACGACGCCGCGCGCGAAATGCTGGTGCGCTACCAGTCAAAGCACGTCGGCATCGCCACGCAGACCGCTGAAGGCCTGAAGGTACCGGTGGTTCGCGATGCCGAGCGCCTGGGGCTGCGCGCCCTGGCGGCCGAGATCGTGCGCGTCACGACCGCCGCGCGGGATCGCAGCGCGCGCCGCCAGGAACTGAGCGGCTCGACCATTACGGTCACGAGCCTCGGCAAGCTCGGTGGCATTGCCAGCACGCCGATCATCAACATGCCGGAAGTGGCGATCATCGGCGTGAATCGCGCGGTCGAGCGCCCCATGGTCGTCAATGGCACGGTCCAGGTGCGGCTGATGATGAACCTGTCCTCCTCCTTCGATCATCGCTTCGTCGATGGGGCAGATGCCGCAGGACTCATCCAGGCCCTGAAGGACCTGCTGGAACATCCGGCGACGATCTTTACCGCCCCGTAGCGGGCGCAGCGGCCCGCCTCCGAAGTCCCGGTCTTGAGTCCTAGCCCGCCTCCAGGCGTGGACTGGAGTGCTCGAAGGCCTGCACGCAACCGATCAGCGCCGGATATTTTGCCGTGATGACGAACACCGGCAGGGTCGC
>Ga0099792_10000002_pt1 | contig 114378 bp, 86 predicted proteins | sample Rivendell_Oct201_8_FD_83780 | JGI IMG/M metagenome (GOLD analysis project Ga0099792, IMG submission 83780) | Vadose zone soil microbial communities from the Eel River Critical Zone Observatory, Northern California, USA -... | ecosystem: Environmental > Terrestrial > Soil > Vadose zone >...
ACCCGTGCGGCGGTGCGCTGCGACGGATCGATCGTGCCGAGCGCCACCGGGCCCCGCCGGGAGGTGCCCATTACGCGAGGGTCCCGGAGGGCGTGGGGTAGGGCGCAGGCGCCGATCGCACCGCCACACCCTTGATGAGGAGCCAAAGCCCGAGGATCAGCTCGAACAGCGCCATCGGGATCCACGGGACGATGGTCATGGGCCCGTGCAGGAAGCCCAGCATCTCTACCGAGAACTCCAGCAGGCCCAGGATCGAGGCCACCACGCCCAGCCAGGCGAGCCACACCGGGATGCTTCTGGCGCGCAGGAAGAGCGATGCGAAGATCAGGTTGCCGAGCGAGAAACAGAGCGCGGCGGGGCCAGCGGTGCCGTTCAGGAGCGAGGCGCCGAGCGCCTGTAACGCCGCGGCATTCGCGCCGGTCGCCGTGCGACTGGCGATCGCGACCCCGAGCAGGTCCATTCGGCTGCCAGTGGCGAGCGCGGCGATCACGCCCTCGGTCAGGCGGCAACCCATGGCGAGCAGCGCCAGATCGCGGTCCTGGTCGCGCGTGAGCGCGAAGAGCGTCACGGCCAGCACCAGGTCGAAAAGGAACTCGAGCAACAGCAGGAACGCGGCCACGCGTACGAGGGTCGGGTGCTGGGCGATGCTCGCGAGCTTGGCGGCCGTCCCGTCCCCCGCGCTGGCCTGGTTGAAGAGGACAATCTTGCCGAGCCCGAACACGAAGTTGAGCAGAAACGTGAAGCCGGCGAGACGCGAGTTGGCCCGAAGAGTCATGCGCGCGAGGATATTCCCAAAGTCGGTCTTGCAGGCACACCAACTTGCGCCGGGGTAAGGCCATCCGTTCGTCCGCGCAAGCCCTAGGGGCGCGCGCTCCTGCGCGATCACTTGAAATCGGGCCGGTGCCCCGACCCCCTGTTTTGGGGGTCAAGGACCTGTATACTCCCGCCCACTGGGGACTGCAGGTAGAAGCGTCACTCCCCATTAAACAATGACGAAGCCGCTTCGAATCGCGCTGGTCACCGAGTTCTACTACCCGCACCTGGGCGGGGTGACCGAGCATGTCCAAAATCTCGCGGAACACTTCATCAGTCTCGGGCATTCGGTCGTGATCATCGCGGCACGAATGGGGGGCGACCACGCCGACGCGGCCTTCGTCCGGAGGATCGGGCGGAGCGTCATCATCTTCAGCAACGGCTCGTTCGCTCGCCTCACCGTGGGGCTGGGGCTGCAAGGGCAGATCGAGCGGATCCTGCGAGAAGAGCGCATCGACGTGGTCCACGTCCACGGTGCCCTGGCCCCGACGCTGGGGCTGGTCGCGCCGGCCGCCGCCGACCGTCTCGGTATCCCCGTCGTCGCGACATACCACTCCTGGTTTCCCCGCTCGCGCCTCTACGGGCTCTTCCGCGCGCCTCTGCAGCGCTGCCTCGACCGGATCGCGGCGAACATCGCGGTCAGCGAGCCGGTCGTCGAGGCCCTGTCGCGCCACTTCCGTGCCGAATGGGAGATCATCCCCAACGGCGTCCGGGTGGATTTGTTCCGACCCGCGCCACCGTCGAATGGGAGCGCGCCGCCAGCCGACGGAAATGGAGTCGCCTCGAACGGCGGGCACCACCGCGCCCCTCGCCTCCTCTTCCTCGGGCGGCTCGATCCCCGGAACGGGCTCGACACGGTGCTCTCGGCGATGCCCGGGATCCTCAGGCACTATCCGGACGCCCAACTCGTCGTCGCCGGAGAGGGTCCACTCGGGCCGCATTACCGGCGGCGCGCGCGCTCCTTCAACGGCTCGGTGAAACTCGTTGGCCAGATCTACGACGAGCGCCCAGCGTACTACGCATCCGCGGATGTTTACCTCTGTCCGACCGACAAGGCTTCCTTCGGGATCACGCTGCTGGAGGCGATGGCCTGCGGAACGCCGATCATCGCGTCCGACATCATCGGATTTCGAGAGCTGACCGGCGGCGGCAAGGAGTCACTGCTCGTTCCGACTCGCGATCCTGCCGCCTGGAGCGAGGCGACCGTTCAGCTCATCGCCGATGCCGGACGTCGTGCGGAGATGGGCGAGGCGGGGCGCCGAAAGGCGGAGGGATTCTCCTGGCCGCTGGTCGCAAAGCGCGTCCTGGACGTTTATGAGAGAGTGCTCACATGACGATCTGGGCTCCCGGACTTGCAGCCGGCGTCGCGGCCGCCGCGGGACTTTGCGCCTATGGCGTCTTCGATCCTAACGCGCCGCTCTTTGGGTCCGTGATCGGCCGCGGACCCGGCGCCGGTGCGTCGATCTATCTCACGTTCGACGACGGCCCGAACCCGACGGCGACCGAGCGAATCCTGGACATCCTGTCGTCAGAAGGAATACCAGCCACCTTCTTCCAGGTCGGGCGTCACGTCGCCCGCTACCCCCAGATCGCGCACATGGTCGCGGAGCGCGGTCAGGAGATCGGAAACCACACGCAGAATCATCACAAGCTCTACGCGAAGGGCCCTCGCTTCATCGAACGCGAACTCGTCCAAGCGCACGAGGCGATCGCCGCCTCGACCGGCGCTGCGATCCGATCATTTCGCGCCCCGCATGGGCTACGGAACCCCTTCGTCCATTCAATCGCGCGTCGCATGAAGTACGACGTGTTCGGCTGGACCCTCGGCGTGTGGGACACGGACCGTCCAGGTGTGGAGGAGATCCGGCGGCGCGTGCGCGTAGGGCTTCGCCCCGGCGCGATCGTGCTCCTACACGACGGTGATGGGTACGACCCCGTCGGCGACCGGACGCAGACGGCGGCGGCACTTCTTCCAATTCTTAGAGACGCGCGGGACAACGGATACTCGGTCTGTCCTCTAAGCGATCTGGCCCCGCGCGCGATCGCGGAGCATCGCGCGTGACTCGGAAGGCACGGCGAATCGTTCGGGTGTCGCTCGTCGTCGTGGGGGGGATCGTCGCTGGATTCGTGCTCGTCCGATTCCCCTGGCACGCCACCCTCGCCGCGCTGGTAGGCGCGTCGCTTCCACTGCTGCTGGCTGCGCTCGCGGTCAACCTCCTCTCCCTGGTTGCCAAGGGCTGGGCGTGGAACCTTCTTCTCCGTCGAAGAGCGCCGAATCGATGGATCGTGGCCCAGGAGGCAAACCTGATCGGGTGCGCGGCGAACAGTCTCTCGGTGTCGCTGGTGGGGGAGGCGGCCCGGGTGAATCATCTCGTCTCGCGGGACCGGGTCCCTCTCGAGATTGCCATGGCGTCGATCGTCTGGGCGAGGGCGGTCGAAGCGCTGGGCCTCGCGCTATTCTTGCTCGCGGCGCCGATCTTCCTGCCGCTGCCGGCGATCCTCCACGGCATTCACCTCGGGGCGGGCATCGTATTCGGTGCCGTCCTCGCCATCGTCTGGACGGGGCGATGGCTGAAATTCTCCAGCATCATCCCCGTGCGCGCCCGTTCGGTCGTCGCGACCATGGCGTCGATCGGATCGCCGCGGAGCCTCGTTCTTCCCACGTTGCTCGCGCTCGCGAACTGGGCTGCGCAGTGGGGGACTTACCACCTGACCCTCCTGGCGCTCCATGTCCCGACGTCGCTCGCGAGCTCCTTCACCGCGCTCGTCCTCTGCAACGTGGGCGGCGTCGCCCGGCTCACCCCGGGGAACGTCGGGATCACGCAGGCAGCGATGGTGATCGCGCTGCTCCCGTTCGGAATCTCCCCGACGCACGCCGTCGCCGCCGGCCTGGCCCTGCAGGGACTCCAGATCATCCCGGTGCTCGTTCTGGCGGCGGCCACGGTGGGCTGGCAGGTGTTGTCTACGCCCGCCTGGCTGCGCCGAGGGCCCACGCGCACCGCTTCGGAACCGGCGGTAACTTCTCGAACGGACTAGTGGCGAAAGGCATTGCCCTTCTGGGAACCCCCCCGCCACCATAGGAGTAGAATGAAACCGTGGTACGCCAGGATTCGTTTACGCGAATCGACGCAGTGCGCCCAATCTTTCAGGAGGCACAAGCCATGAGACGACACCCGCTTACATCAACGTCCCTCCTCATCGCCACGATACTCTGCATCGGCGTTCCGGCCTTCGCCCAGAGCACCAAGGGTCACGCCACCGATATGCCGGCCTACTATGACGCGAAGCTATTTACGATCAATTTCATGGAACTGTCACCCGACGCCGAGCGGTCCGCAATCGCCCACAACTCGGCCATCAACAAGATCTTCCAGTCGGATCCGGGCTTGCCTGGGGGCCAGCCCTTCATATCCGTGCTCGATGCGATTCAGGGCGACGGCTTCAATCCGCTCTGGCGTGAATTCCAGATCACGTTCAACAGTGGGCACACGCCTCGTCAACTGACGTCCGATACCGAGGTTCTAGCCGCCGTGCAAAGTGGAGAGATCACGCTCCACGCCACCAACGAGGTTTACATTTGCTCCGTGGTTGGGTCTAAGAAGTAACGAAGCCCATTTTCTTCAAGAACGCACCCCACCGCGGGTCGCCATGCAGAGAGCGGAGCAGCGTCGAACCCTGGATTTCGGCTAGTCCAGGGTCGCGCTGCTCATGAGCCCGTTCGAGCCAGCCGAAGGAGGCGTCGAATTCGTCGCGCGAGGCGTATGCCTCGGCGATCTGGAACGCCCCGCCTGTGGCCCATTCCTCGATCAAGGCGCGCAGCAATTCGTCGGAATCGCTCGACCGTCCCTGCGCATGGTAGATCACGGTCAAAGCCAAGAGACGGTGAAGCGCGTCGGTCTCCTTTTCGGCTTCCTCACGGGCCTCGTCCAATCGTCTCTGGGCGAGGAGCGCCAGGGCCAAATGCCCGTGCGCCTGGATTCGCTGTGGCGCGAGGGCGACCGACTTGCGAAGAGCGGCTTCCGCTTCGGCTGGGCGACCGGCTGAAAGATACGCGATACCGAGGCGTCCATAGCCTCCTGAGCTGAGCGGGTCCTGCTCCACCGCACGACGATAGAGTTCCAGAGCCTCCTCGATCCGGCCCTCGTTCGCCGCCAGAATGCCGGCTCCGTGACGCCCGATCGCGTTGCCGGGCGCTAGTTCCATCGCACGCCGGTACGAAGCCTTCGCTTTCTTCCAGTCCCAATCGAAATAGAGCTGGATGCGTCCCAGCATGACATGCCCCTCCGGCAAATCGGGCTCGATCGTGAGCGCTCGTTGCGCCGCTGCTCGAGCCGCGGCGACTTCCTCCTCGGGAGGCGCCCAGCCATGTCCCGCCATGTTCAAGTGGGCCCGGGACAGATCCGCCCAGGCAAGCGCGTTTTCCGGGTCCAGCTCCAGCGCCTGCCGCAGATATTCGATGCCCCGCATGACATCTTCCCGCGTCAACCGCTCGATCATGTGGCGCGCCTGCAGGGCCAGCCGGTGCGACTCGGTGTTCTGCCCCCGGCCCCGCGCTGCCCTCGCAACCTCTGCCTCGACCTGCCGCCGGGCCTTGGAGTCCGGCTCCTCTCCCAAGAGCGTGGCTCGAAGCTCCTTCACCACCGACTTCGCGATGTCGTCTTGAACCGCGAAGATGTCGTCCAGCGTTCGATCATAGGTTTCCGACCAGAGGTGATATCCGTCGGAGACCTTTACCAACTGAACCGAGATCCGCACCCGGTTTCCAGCCTTCCGAACGCTCCCGTCCAGCAGCGTCGCCACGTTCAGCTTCCGGCCAATCGTCGCGAGGTCCTCGCTTTTGCCCTTGAACTGGAACGACGAGGCGCGCGCCGCCACCCTGAGTCCCCGAATCTTGGCAAGCACATTGAGGAGTTCATCAGCCAGGCCGTCGGAGAAGTATTCGTCCTCCTCGTCCCGGCTCCGGTTCACGAAGGGAAGCACCGCGATGGAGGCGGCATCCTGGGGGGCCGGTTTGACGGACTCACCGTGGTCCAGAGTGTGTTTGAGCCGGCGGAGGTCGTTGCACACATCGAGGGCGGTCTGCGCGCGATCGCGAGGACTCTTCTCGAGACACCGGTCCACGATACGCTCGAGGTCGCCCGGGAGATCCGCCCGAACCCTCGTGATCGGCTCAGGCGTGTCGCGCAAGATCGCCGAGGTCACGTCCGCCCCGGTGGCCCCGATGAAGGGCCTTCGTCCGGTGGCCAACTCATACAGGATGATCCCCAAGGCGAAGAGATCCGTGCGCGCGTCCACCGTGTCGCCCCGGATCTGCTCGGGCGCCATGTACGGCACCGTCCCCGACACCTCTCCCGCGCCCGAGATCGGTTCCTCGACCGTAGCCGCCAGCGTAGCCGCCTCGGCTGCCTTCTTCGGTCCCGCGATCCTCGCAAGCCCGAAGTCCAATACCTTGACACGATCCTGCCGTGTCACCATCACGTTCCCGGGCTTCAAGTCCCGATGCACCACCCCACGCTCGTGCGCCGCCGCCAAGGCATCGCCCAGGGAGATGGAGAGTTCGAAGAAGAGAGGTAGGGGAAGGCCGCCGGCGGTCACCAGGCTGGCGAGGCTCTGGCCTTCAACCAGCTCCATGGTGAGGAAGCGAACTCCATCTTCCTCCTCGATCGAGTGGAGGGTGACGATGTTCGGGTGATTGAGCCCCGCTACCATGCGGGCTTCGCGCTCAAATCGGGCCAGCCGGTCGGGGGATGAGGCGACGGCCTCGGGGAGCACCTTGACGGCGACGTCTCGGCCCAGGCGCGTGTCCCGAGCCCTGTAGACCTCGCCCATGCCCCCCGCGCCGAGAAGGCCGAGGATCTCGTAGGTGCCGAGGCGGGCGCCGGTGGAAAGAGGCATAAGCCACGAGGATACCGCTGGTGGCTGGGGAAGGGTTAGGGTTGAGGGCATGGACCAACCACGCTGGTTCGACCTTATCGTCATCGGCGCGATCGTCTTTGTTCCACGTTGGATTTTCGGTCGTGGGGTGACCCGTCGGTTCGTCCAAGGGACTCCGGAAGAGGCGGATGCCCTGCGCCAAACCTTCATACTCGTGAACGCCGTAAAGCAATGGACCTGGTTGGGCATACTCCTGCCGTTGTGGCTCTGGACTGGGCGGTCGTGGAGCGCCCTCGGCTTGCGCTGGCCTGAGGGCACTCCGCTCTGGATAGGTGTAGGCATCGCCATCGCCATGGGAGCGCTTCTGGGCGTCGCACTGGTCATGGCAGCGACTGGAAAACTCCACAGCCCGGCATCCCCTCAATCTCTCAACGCGAAGCTCACTCCCCGCACGTGGAAGGACGCGATGGTATGGCTGTTGGTTGGCGCGCCCACGGCGTCATTCTGCGAGGAGATCGTTTTCCGCGCCTATCTAATCTGGATATTGGCGCCGTGGTTTAGCCTTTGGGGCGCAATGGCCGTGGCGGCCCTGATCTTCGCCGCAATCCACACAGGCCACGAGTTGCGCGAACGCATCCCCATCCTCGTGGGCGGATTGGTTTTCGGAGCGGCTTACCTCGCCACGGGACAATCGCTGTGGTTCGCCGTCCTGGTCCACTATGAGGCGACAGCAGGCGGTCCGATGGTCGGCTGGTTCGCACGGCGCTCTTGACCTCTGCGGCCTGAAGCGATTCAGCCGGGTCCTGGTCCGTCATGGAACTCGCGGTAGTAGCTGCCGGCGCGAAGGGTCACAATAGAGGGGTATGGACGAGCGAAGCAGGCGCCCACTACTCCGCCTTGCAGCAGTGGTCTGCGCCCTGGTCATCCCGGTCTCGACCCCGGTCGCTGCCCGTGCCGAGGCATCCGCGATCGCTGACAGTACCTGGGTGGACGCCGATGGGCGCCCGATCCCCCGGCCGCCCGACTGGGAACCCGGTTTCTACGGCCGCATGTTCCGTGTGCACCTCGCCGACCCGTTGTCGCATGTCTTCGACGTCCCCGATAAGCTCCTGCTTGCGGCGAAGCCCTTCGGCGTCCACCGGCGGCGCGAAGCGGCCGACGTGAACGCGTTCGACGAGGTGCCCAACTCGACGTGGTTCACGAATAAGAACCACATTCGGTCGGTGCCGGTGGACGATCTGCTCAAGGGGCCGGACTCCACGCTCCTGCCCGAAAAACCGTGGACGATCACGCACACCAAGCACGGCGGGGCGAGCGCCGGATTTCAGATCAAGGACGCCGCCGGCCGGAAATGGCTCGTGAAACTCGACTGGCACGGCTACCCAGGACTCAGCTCCGGCGCGGATATGGTGGCGCGCACGCTGCTTCATGCCGCGGGCTACAGCGTGCCTCACAACGAGCCGGTCCGGTTCGTGCGCGGCGACGTTACGATCGACAAGGACCTGCTTCGAGGCCGCGGTCACGAGAGGCTAACGAGTGCCGATCTCGATTCGGTGCTGGCGAATGGCGCTCTGTTGCCCGACGGTTCGTACTCCGCGTTCGCAAGTCTCTTCATCCCCGGACACGTGCTCGGCTCGCCGAGCTTAAGCCGGCGCAGACCCCGCGATCTGAACGACTGGTACTCGCACCCCAATCGTCGCGAATTGCGCGGGCTCTACGTCCTGTGCTCCTGGATCGGGTTCTGGGACACCAAGGACGCGAATTTTCTGGACTCGTTCGTCTCCACCGGTGACAGCCTGGGGCATGTGGAGCATTACCTCCTGGACCCTGGATCCTCCCTCGGCGCGGACGCCAATGGCGTGAAGAGGCTGGAGGACAATTACGAGTACTTGATCGACTTCGGGTGGATGGCGCGCCGTCTCGTGACGTTCGGGTTCGTGGAAGAGCCCTGGCGGCGCGCGCACCAGGACACCGGGATCCCATCCGTCGGAAGGTTCGAGTCGGAGGTCTTCAATCCAGGAACGTACAAGCCCGAGGTGCCGCACACGGTATTCCGCGAGATGACCGACGGCGATGCATACTGGGGCGCGAAGATCGTGGCATCCTTCTCCGATGCACAGATCGCCGCCGCCGTCGGCGCGGCGCACTATGAGGACCCGCGGGCGCGCGAGTTCCTGGTCCGGAACCTGATCGTGCGCCGCGACAAAATCGCGCGCTACTGGTTCGCCCGTGTCGCCCCGCTGGATTTCTTCGCGGTGAACCAAGACCACCTGCGCTTCCACGACCTAGCTGTCGACACCGGCCTTTCGGGGGCGCGTTCGTACGACGTCGTGGTCGAGGCGGAGGGAAAGCGCGCGCCCCTGAAGCGCGTCCACCTGGGAGGGGCGGATTTCTCCCTGCAAGACCTCGGGAGCGCTGGTCCGCGGGTCCTGCTCCAATTCTCGGTCGCGGGGAACAGGGCGAAGCCGGTGCGCGTGGAGCTGACGCGGAGGGGCCCGGAATGGGCAGTCACGCGAGTGAGGCACGGGTAGGACCCGCGAAGGGAGGAACATGGACCATTCCAAGACGACTACCGCGTTCACGCTCGATGGCTTCAAGATCAGCAAGACGTTGGGTATCGTTCGCGGCATCACCGTGCGCTCTCGCTCGGTGTTCGGCACGATCGGCGCCTCCCTCCAGACGCTCCTTGGTGGAAACATCTCCCTGTTCACGCAACTCTGCGAGCACACACGCCAGGAGGCGTTTGACCTCATGGTGACGCACGCGGAGCAACACGGGGCCAATGCGATCGTTGGGATACGCTACGACGCGACCGAGGTCATGCAGGGCGTGACCGAGGTTCTCTGCTATGGAACTGCGGTGGTGGTCGAGCGCGCCTGAACACGGGGCCCGCCCACTGACACGGAGGTTTACGAATGAAGGTCGGTATTCTTGGATCGGGCGAGGTGGCGAAGTCACTGGCCGCGGGCTTCATGGAGAAGGGTCACGTGGTCATGCTGGGAACGCGCAGCCCTTCCAAGCTCGAGGACTGGGACTGGAAAAACCGAGGGGGGATTGTCGGCAGCTTCGCGGACACCGCGACGTTTGGTGAGATGCTCGTGCTTGCGGTCAAGGGATCCGCGGCCACGGATGCCCTCCGCGGGGCCAGCATCACCAGCCTCGCCGGAAAGACGATCATCGACGCAACCAACCCGATCGCGGATTCTCCGCCGGTGAACGGAGTGCTGCGGTTTTTCACGAGCCTCGAAGAGTCGCTCATGGAACGGCTGCAGCGCGCATTCCCGGCTTCGAACTTCGTCAAGGCGTTCAACTCCGTAGGCAGTCCGCACATGGTCAATCCACGGTTCAAGGGCGGGAAGCCGACGATGTTCATCTGCGGGAATGACGACGGGGCAAAGAAGATGGTCTCCGACATTCTCGATCAGTTCGGTTGGGAGACCGCGGACATGGGCAAGGTGGAGGCCGCGCGCGCTATCGAGCCCCTGTGCATGCTCTGGTGCATTCCAGGTTTCCTTCGAAACGACTGGTCCCACGCGTTCAAGCTCGTGAGCTGAAGCCTAGTGCCGGGGTGAGCTGGCCCCGGGCGGTACGCGAACGACGAGGTAATCCGCGACGGGATGGCCGTGAGCCTGGGCGGGGGCGAACACCCAGTCATCGAGCGAGACACGCGCTGCGCCGACGACGTATGAATCGTACGGTCCGCCTCCGGGTTCTTCCATGACCTCGGCGTCCAGCAGCCCCCCGTCTCTCCCGATTATCGCGACGAAGGGAATGCCCGCTGGCTTGGAAGCGGCGCCCTCCAGCGTAGAGTCGGGGGCGGGGAAGAGCACGCTGGGTTTCACCGCGATCTCCGACTCTAAGACTGCCTCGGTCGTGTCGATCGGAACGAGATAGCCGTCGGCGAATCGGAAGCGCATTCCGTCGCGCACTCGCTCGAACCGCGTGGGATGTGGGGGCACGGTCACTCGAACCGAATTCGACCTGATCTCCAGAGGGATCACGAGGTCTGTCTGATCGACGCCTTGCTCCGGGCCCAGTTTTGTCTGAAGGCTCAGCCTCAGCTCACAGGACCCCACATGCCGTGGGCGAACCGTCAGGACCCACTTCCGATCCGACATGGCGCTCCGCGAGTAGGGTGAGATCCGTACCTGCCGGAGCGTGTCGCCCGAGACCCACGCCAATTCGGGCGGGAACTCGGCTTGGAAGGTCCCAACCGCCAGCGAGTCGTATTCGGGGGCGCCCCAAACTCGAACGAGGATTGGCGTTTCGGTCATGTAACGTGGCGCGCTCAGGAAGTTGGCCGAGATCCCGAAGTCGGGTCTGCCGGGCCGGGGTGGAGGAATGGCAAGAGCAGCTTGGGTGCCGAGCCCGGGAGCAGCGCACGCTAGCAGCGCGAGAAGAATTCCGGCGCGACGCCGGTAGGTCCGGCCCACAACCGTGACGTACCCCTGTCCCTTCCAATAATTCCAGGGGATGGTCGCGGTTCTCGCACAGGGGCAGATGTGCTACAATGCTTGGGTAAGGGGAATAGGACTGGCTTGTGACTGATGGCTTAAGGCGCGCCCGTGGGGGGGGCCTCTCAGGCATGATGAGTCGCGTTCGTATCCATGATCGCGACCGAGGTACGCCCTTCGCCCGCGCTTCAACCCCCCTGCGTTTCACACCGCTCCTGCTTCTCTCGCTTTTCTCCCTCGGCACGGCGACGAACGCCTGGGCGGCCGGGACCTACTACGTCGACTCATCCAGCCCGACATGCTCGAATTCGGGCCCGGGCACGCAGACCAATCCATACTGCACGATCAGCGCAGCGGTCGCGGCTCACAATGGAGCCGGAACGACGATCGTCGTGATGCCCGGGGCATACCCGGAGCAGGTGACGGTTCCGTCATCCGGCAGCTCCGGGAGCCCCTTCGTGCTCCAGGCGGCGGGCCCGGGGGTCGTGATCGACGGCTCCGATGATTTTTCGTCCACGGCCAAGTGGAGCGCGTTCTCGGGCAATGTCTGGCTTGCCTCCAGCGTTACCTGGAGCCCGATGCAGGTCTTCGCGGACGGGCTGCGGCTGACCGCGTCCACCGCGAGTCCCGCTTCCTTGCCCGCGCGGACCTACACGTGGAGCGGCGCCGGGCTTTACGTCAACGCGGGCGGCGGGAATCCCGGGACGCATCAAGCGCGCGTGGGACACCGGAGCTACGGCATCTACATGCCCGGGCGCTCCTGGGTCACGGTAGACGGATTTTCGGTGACGCGCACCGAGGACAGGGCGATCTACGCCGGCACCGGCTCCAACAACACGACGGTCAGCCACAACACGGTCACATTCGCCAACAGCTACGGCGTCCAGGTCGCCGGGTCATCCGGCGTCCTGATCGCTTCGAACGTTGTCGGGGACAATAACTATCACGGAATTGGCATCACGGCTGGCGTCACGGGATCGACGATCCAGGATAACGAATCGTACCGCAACTCCTACCCACCGCAACGCCTGGCGAACGGTATTTACATCAGGAATTCCTCGGGGAATACGTTCCGGCGGAACCGCCTCCACGATAACCAGGACACGGGGCTGGATTTGGGAGCCTCGTCCAACAACAACGTCTGCATTCAGAACCGTTCGTGGAAAAACGGCGATCACGGCTACGACCACAACACCTCAACAGGGAATACCCACATCGGCGATGTCGCTTGGGGAAACTACAAGGACGGTTTTTCCATCGAGGGAACATCTTCCGGCACCGTCCTGTACGACTGCATCGCGACGGACTGCGGTCTGACGACCAACGAGTTCGATCTCTGGGTTGATTCGGGATCCACGCCCGGATTCGTTTCCAACGACAACATCTTCTGGAACAGCACGGGCCAGAGCCCGGTCAAATTCATTTCGACGATCTATGCCACGGTCGCGGCCTATTCCGCGGTGAGCGGCCAGGACAGGCGCTCGATTCAGGCAGACCCACAATTCATCGACCCCCCTGGGGGCAACTACCACCTGCTGGCCGGTTCGCCCGCGATTGATTCTGGGAATTCATCTCCGTCTCTGTGGCCGTCGACCGACGCCGAGGGAAATTCACGCGTTGACGATCCGTCTACGCCGAACACGGGGTTGGGCCCGGTCCCCTATGCCGACCGCGGCGCGCTCGAGTTTCTCGCGAGCGGCGGCATTCTTCCTGTTGCGCGTCTGACGGTCACGCCGCCATCGGGAGCGGCCCCCCTCGCGGTCACAGCGGATGGCTCAGCTTCGACAGGCGCGGATGGGACGATCGTGTCCTACTGGTTTGATTTTGGGGATGGCACCGTCATCGGCCCACAGACCGCGGCGACAGCTCTGCACACGTACGCCGGCGGCAACTGGACCTGCCGTCTGATGGTGACGGACAATCAAGGCCTTACCAACTCCGCGAGCGTCCCGGTCCCAGTGGCCGGGGATCGGGCGCCGGTTGTGAGCGCTCCGGGGTTGGCGAGCGGCGCGGAGGGCTCCGTGATCACGGTCACGGTGACGGCCTCCGATCCCGACGCGGAGGCGATCGGCTCCCTGGCGGCCGATCTCTCGGGACTGCCCGCGGGGAATAACGCGCTTTTCGCGGCCGGTGCGGGGAATTCCCTGGGGACCTTGACCTGGACGCCCGCCAGCGGTACTGCCCGGCCGGCCCCCTACAACGTAACCTTCACCGCCTCGAACGCCCTTTCCGGATCGACCACCACGGCCATCTCGGTGAACGTGGATCGGGCTCCCGTCGTGAGCGCTCCGGTGTCGGCGAGCGCGGCGGAGGGCTCCGCGATGGCGGTTTCGGTGACGGCCTCGGATCCCGACGGGGACCCCATCGCGTCCCTGACGGCCGATCTCTCGGCTCTGCCCGCGGGGAACAACGCGCACTTCACGGCCGGTGTGGGGAACACCTCGGGGACCTTGACCTGGACGCCGACGTATAGCGACAGCCGTGCGCTGCCCTACAACGTGACTTTCACCGCGCAGAACGCGCTCTCGCGCTCGGCCACCACGGCGATCACCGTGGCCAATGTGGATCGGGCGCCCGTGGTGCAGGCGCCCAGCAGCGTTTCAGTCGTGGCTGGCGCGTTGGTGACGATCAAGGTCTCGGCGAATGACCCGGACGGGGACGCCATCGCCTCTCTCAAGGCCAATCTCTCCAACCTGCCTGCCGGCAACGACGCCTCCTTCGTGACGGACTCCACGAACACGTCCGGCGTCCTGACCTGGACCACGAATCTGGCTACGGCCAGACGCTACGATGTCGTTTTTACCGCTACCAACGCCCTTTCGGGGAGCGCCACGACGGTAATCCGAATCAGGAAGGCCAACGCGGCGCAGGTCGCGGGCGGCTCACCACAGGCGGGTCTCGCGCTGGAGCAGAACTATCCGAACCCGTTCAATCCCGCGACGACGATTTCGTTCAACCTTCCCGGGGAGCAATCGATCCGGCTCGGCGTCTACGGCGTCGACGGAAGGCTGGTTGCGATGCTCGTGAACGGCGTCACCTCCGCGGGCTGGCACGACATCACCTGGGCGGGGCGGGACGCCGCGGGACGCTCCGTCCCATCGGGAATTTACCTCCTCCGACTCGAGGGCGCCGGCCGCGCCGCGATCAGGCGGATGGCTCTTCTCAAGTAATCAGGTAAATCGCGGGAGGAAGAAGCCAGTCCGTCGCTTGTGCTCTTCGAACCTCGGCCCGAACTCCTGCTCGAGGAACGATTCCTCTTTGCGCGCCTTTATCCAGAACCCGACGGTGGCGATCACGACTGCCGCGAGGGCGCGATACTCACCCACGATGAGCGCCGTGCCGAGCATGGCCGACAGCATCCCGGTGTAAATCGGATGGCGGATGTGGGTGTAGGGCCCGGTGCGGATCAGCTCGTGGTCACGTCGGATGGTCACGTCGGCACTCCACTGCTTTCCAAGATGGATCCGCGCCCAAATTGCGAATGCCACGCCGGCAGCGGTGATGACCACGCCGAGTAGAGGCAGCCACGACGTGTGCGGCGCAAAGCGGTGGCGAAGCACTCCGAAGACAGGGTCGTTCGAGTAGAGGAGAAACAACGCCGCGGCCGTGAAGAGCGTGTGGGATAGCCGGGCAACGGGGCTTTCCCTCCTTTGAGCAGGTTTGCGACCAAAGGCGGCCAAGACCCAGAAGACGGCGAACACGGTCCAGAGCGCGCCCGCCGCTTGGAACGGTGTCATGGGGGCGAAGACGCGCGCAATACGACCAACCGACTACACACGGCTCGACAGGATCCCGCTGAAGATGTCAGTCCATGCGTGCAGGATCATTACGGGTCTCAGACTCCGCCGCCAGTGGGCCAGAGTTCCATAGATCACTCCGAGCACCGCGATTACGATGGTATTTCGCAGGCCCTGGTATCCGTGCCCCACGCCGAAGACCACCGCCTGCCCGGCAATGGCGATGACCGCGCTACCGGTGAGCGCTTGGAATTGCTGTTGGAGATAACCCCGGAAGACGACCTCTTCGCAGATCCCCGCACTCACCGAAAGGGCGACCCACGCCGCGATCTCTGCGGGACCACGGGGGAGAAGCGTGCTGATTCCTTTTGCGGTGTCTTCACCCAGCACGGATGCCACGAGCGTCTCGGCGCCAGACCACGCCGCCCACACGACAAGGGCAAGAGCGACATCGCGGGCGACGTCTTTCCAGTCCGCCCAGCGCCGGCCGATTACGTCGCCGATCCGGGTCCCGGACCGCCGGAGCCCGATAAGGCAGAATCGAAAGAGCCCCCATTCAGCGGCGATCAGCCCCAGGTAGAGCGGCAGCGCCGAACCGCGGTGCTCCACGAGCTGGGTCTTCGACCCTGCGGTCAGCTGTACATAAGTCCCGTACGCGGCGATCGCGAGAATGATCGCGATGAGCCCAATCGTATGCCCGACCGGCGCGATCGGGCGGCGCTTCTCCCGGTTCATTCCGCTACCGTGCCGCGGCTGATCGCCGGAGCATCCAGCCGTAAAGCCCGACAATCGCCGCCACGAAGCCGAGCAGCCCCAGCCATGGGGCAGGCGCAAAGCTCTCGGGCACGAGTCCGATCGGAGCGTCCTTCGAGAGGGCGACGATGAGGCCTGCGTTGATCACCCCCCATATGCTCTCGCCGACGATCAGTCCCGACGCCACCAGGGTGCCCAGGCGCTCCGCCCGGCCAGGGTTTGGCATGGTGCGGGCGCGCCGGTCATACCAGTGGGACACCACGGCGCCGACTACGACGGCGAAGGTTGCCGACATCGGGAGATAGATCCCGATGCCGACGGCCAGTGGTGGAATGCGCAGCTTCTTCATCGCGCCCAGAGTCTCGTCGAGCAGAATGAGTCCGACACCGACGAGCGCGCCGATCCCGAGCATTCTCCATTCAAGGTTCCCGCCGATCACTCCTTGCGCGAGGGCGGAGATGAGCGTCGCTTGCGGCGCGGGAAGGGGATTGGGCGCGACCACGCCGACGTTCGCGGCCCCCGCGAAGCCATATGCCTTGGCGAGCAGGTTGAGCACCGGCGGGATCACGCACGCACCGGCACCGACCCCCACGATGAGGGCGATCTGCTGGCGCATCGGTGACGCTCCGACGAGCTGGCCGGTCTTCAAGTCCTGCAAGTTGTCGTTCGAGATCGTCGCGCACGCGAAGACGATCGCGGTCACGAAGAGCGCGAAGGCGACGAGGGCGGGCCGAGTCACCGGAGTCGGGGACACGGCGATGATGATTGTCGATGCGCACAACACGATCGACAGAATGCCGACGCCCGAGATCGGACTGTTCGATGCGCCGATCAGGCCCGCCATGTAGCCGCAAATTCCGGCGATGAGAAAACCGCCGAGCAAGACGAAGGGTACGGCGATCAGGGTGAGCGGCAGCGCGCTCGGCGCGAGCACTGTCGACCGCGCGAAGGTAAAGGCGAGCCACCCGGCGACGACGAGGCACGCGGCTGTGAGCGCGACAATCCACCCGGGCGACAGGTCGCGGTCCCGATCGTCCCCGGAGCGAGCGGCGCGAGAGGCGGCGAGCGTGGTGACGAGCCCGCCGACGACGGGCTTCGCCAGCCTGGCCAGGGTGTAGATGGCGGCGACGGCGATCGCTCCGGCGCCGATGAACCGCACCTGCGTTCGCCAGATCGCAAGGGTGTGCGCGGCGAGTGCCACCCCGTTGGCGGCGGGCTGCATCGAGGTCAGGATCGGCACCGCGATCGCCCATGAGATCACGAGACCGGTCAACATCGCCATCCCGACCGACAACCCGACCAGATGCCCCGCACCGAGCAGCGCGAGCGACCAGGCGATGTTGTACCCGCTCGATGCGTTGGCGTTGATCCGGAAGAAGCCGGTCACTTCGGCGGCGGCGACGCGCGTCGCGGTCACGATGGCGAGCCCCGCCGAGGCGACCGAGCCGAGGATCACGGCGACCAGCCCTTCCCTGGCCTCCCCCGTGTCGTCCTTCGTCTCGCCGCGCGTGCCGGATCCGACCCGCAGCACCTCGGCCGCCGCGACGCCTTCGGGGTACGGCAGGTCGGATGTGGTCACCAACGCGCGCCGGAGCGGGATCGTGAACAGCACGCCGAGCACTCCGCCGCTCAGGCAGATGAGAAAGGATTGCCAGAAGGGGAATCCGACCCACCAGCCCACGATCACGAGGCCCGGTAAGACGAAGATGATCGCGGAGAGCGTGCCGGCCGCGGAAGCGACGGTCTGGACGATGTTGTTCTCGAGGATCGACGAATCCTTCACGGCGCTCAAGATGGCCATGGAGATCACGGCAGCGGGGATCGATGAGGCGAAGGTGAGGCCGACCTTGAGTCCAAGGTAGACGTTGGCCGCCGTGAAGACCGTGGTGATGAGCGCGCCGAGAACGAGGCCGCGTATCGTGAGCTCTTTCGGTTTCACGGAGCGGCCATGATACCGCACGATGCCGGCCAGAATCTAGGGCGCGCCGCGCCCCATCGTTCGGGGCGCGGCGGCCTTGTTCTTTACTTGCCCGAGTGTCCCCTCATGCTCGCGGCTCCCGCCCCCGCGCCTGCGTGCGCGGCCACGCTCGTGTGCGCGTGGGTTTGTGCGCCGCCCGTGTGGATCGTAGCGACCCTGCCGGTGGCCTTGGCGTGTCCGGTCGCGACGCGTCCTTCGCTTGCTACCCCCGAGACCACCTGGCCGAGGCGCAGGCCCAGACCGTTCGCGATCTGGCCCCAGCCCATACCGTCGGTGCGCATCTGGAAGAGCTGGTCGAGCGTGATGGCGGTCTTCGCGTTCGCCAAGAGCGAATGCGCGATCATCAGGTCACCCCAGCCGGTGTTGTACTGAGCCTTTTCCGCCGTCAGCGCGTCCGCCGTCATGCCGAAGTCCTTGGCGAGGCGCTCTGCGACCACGTTGTCACCCTTGGCCGCGGCTTCCTTGTCCACGGACGATTTCGTGACGTCCAGCTTCGCTTCAACAGTTGTCTTGTCCTTATCCGAGGTGGCGCTGGCGCGCGCCCGGATCGCGGCCAGCTTCGCGTCCGCTGTCGCCGTGGCAGTCGTCGCCTGCGCATTCGCCTTGTCACTCACGGGAACGCTTGCGGGAGGACTGGTGGCGCCTCCCGTCTGGGCCAGCGCCGTCCCGCCGGACAACGCGGCGGCCGATAAATACAGAATCGCAGCTAGAGATGCGCGTCTCATGGAGCACTCCTTTCGAAAAAAGGCTCCGCACGGGGATCGATTCCCTTCGTCCCGCATCGCGGTGTTTTGTCCTCCCACGTTTTTCATCACGGCACGATGACACGAATACCGACTAGGGCTGTCGCCTCGAGGGCGTTGGCCGAGTCCAGCTGGGGTTGCGCCGAATGGCCCCGGCCTCTCGACCCCAAAGGGCCCACCGAACCGCCCCCTGCGACTCCGGCCGTCGACGACGCAATGATGTGTTTTCCGAACGTGGTCTGCCCGATCAGCAGCAGCCCTTTCCACCGGCTCCACGTCACTCCCGCCGTTGCCTGGACGTTCGTGTTGCCGCCCTGCTGCTCTCCAATGGCTGCACCGGCCAGTCCGGAAAACTGGGCCCCCAGGGGGACGCTCGCTTCGGCGCCGACCTGATTGAGCCTCGCGCTCAAGTCGTCTTCGAAGTGTGAGCCGTATACAAACAGCGACCGGTTCTGGCCGAGTTGAAACGTCGGCCCAGCCTGAGCCTGCCACGCGCGGTACTCGCCGTCCCCGACCGATCGCATCGCGAGCGCCCGCCCACCTACGCGCGGGCCGAACGAAAGTCCGACGTTTGCCAGGCCATTCCATCCCCAACCGACATCGGAGCTATCAAAGCGAGAGAGCGAAAGGGTCGCGTCACCACTGCCCGCAACCGTCGTGGCGAACACCATGGGTGCGCTCCAGGTCGAGCCGTTGGGGCCGGTCTGGTAGTCGTACCCCGCACCCGCGGAGACCGAAGCTGCTCGCGCCGCCGTTGCGCTGACTGCCAGCAGCGCTAGGGTCGCGACGAACGAGTATTCCCAATGGCCTGATCCCGCCATGCTTTGCCGCCGAGTCATCTGGGAGTTCATACTATCCTGTCGACGGCCGGTTCCTTCAATTGTGGGTCAGGGGTAAACAGTGTCCACGCGGTGAGTTAGCCGGCTTGACTAACCCTCGAACATCGCGGCAGAGAGGATCCTCCGGCGGCCCATGACGGCGCGGAACCCCCAGACGGCGATCGCGAGCAGCAGGGCCGCGACCACGCCCGTCCTCCAAGCGTACCAGCGGGAGAAGTCAAGGGTCAGGGGGGTGCAGACGGCGAGCAGGTTCATGATCAAAGCAGCCGCAACCGCCGCGACCAGCCCCACGCGGATCGCGAGCACGAAACACGCCGCAGCCACCGCGAGGCTGACCCACTGAATCGCGGAAATGTTCCACGCCGGGAGGCTAATCAGAGTCCACAGCAGACCGAGGGCGATCCAAGCGGCGGCGTCGCGGCGGACGAGAACGCGGAGGATGAGGAGCACGGCGAACCCGCCGAGTCCCTTCATCAGGGCGTCCCCAAAAGTCGAAGCGATCGAGCCCCAGAAGTCGGCGGCCCGCCCGAGCGGGAGCGTCGTAAGCAAGATCTCCACGTCGTGGCGCCTCTCGAACGCGGCCGGGACGCAGCCCACAAGAAAGACCGCCGCACCGACGAGGAGTCCAAGAAGCAACTCCCGTCCCACGAGAGGATCCGCGAAGCGCCCTTCGAGGAGCCGGGTCCAAGCGATGAGACGATGGGGCCATCGGCGGCGAAGAAATGGCTCGACCCCCAGGTAGAAGAGCAAGGCGGCCAGGGCCGGGAAGTATGGCTGGCGTTGCGTAATCCATCTCCAGATCTGGAAGGGATCGATGGCCCAGCGGAAATAGAGCGAGACCTCGATCGCGAAGCACAGAAAGACGGCCACCCCCACGCGGATCGCGCCCCGCGTGTCGCTGCGCCCGAGGCGGAGGTTGTGCCGGGCGAGCGCCCCAAAGGCAACGAGCGTCGCCACAACGAGCGCGACGAAAAATGCGAAGCCGGTGTACCCCCGGGGCGTCGCCTTAGAATCGCGTTCCGCTAGTTCCCACGGGGCGATGGTCCGCAGCCAAACCGGCTTTCCCCTCCACGCGGCGGCCTCTAACCGAATCGGTTGCCCTCGATCGCTCGCGATCCACGCGGCTCTCGCATCGCACGGTACGTCGGGGGTCCAGAGCGGCTCCACCGTTTGGAGGCCATGGACATCATGGCCGGTGAGCCCGAGCAGCGGCCCCCAGTCCATCGCCGTCGCGCCCCCGGAATCAGGCGGCGCGAGCTGCCGGTCGAGCCGCGAGAAGGCCACGAGCGTGCCCTTGGGATCGAGCGCGACGTACGATTCACCGCTCCAATAAGGGGCGGGATCGTTCTGGATCGGCCGAATGGATCGGTTGGGGATGATCGGCTGGGGACTCTGGCGGTAATTGAATAGAACCGCGGAAGGGCGCGCATCGGCCAACGAGGGCGCGTGGCGCTGCCGGAGCGACCACTCTGTGTAGCCGTCATCCAGGCCGAGCCACCACTCGACCGAGCGCGGGGGCACGTCGTTGCCCAGCAGGCGCACGATCTCGCCGGCCCTTTCGCGCAAGGCGTCCGGGCTTCGTGTCAGCGGCACCTGATCGAGGCCAGAGACTCTCGCGCCAAAGAAGATCGCCGCTGCCGCGGAGAGAAGGGCGAGCCCAAAGAGACCCCAGGCCTTCGCGGGCGAGAGCGTCCCTTCCTCCACGGCGCCGGCCACCATTTCGGGGGAAGGGGTCTCGCCGGCCCGCAGGGCGGCCTCGAGCGGGTCGCCTCCTGGCAGCGCCGCCAGTAGTTCCACGGCCGAGGCCGGCCGCCGTGCCGGATCCTTCTCGAGGCACTTGAGAATGGCCGCGTCGATTGCCGGATCGAGTCCGGGGACGAAACTCGACGGACGCTCGGGGACTTCTTGCGCGTGCGATCCTATATCTCGCGCGGCGGGCGCCTGGAGCGCCCTTCGCCCGGTGAACACCTCGAAGTACACCAACCCCAGCGCGTAGACGTCGGATCGGGTGGTGATTTCTTCGCCCGCCAACTGTTCCGGGGCCATGTACTCGGGGGTGCCCCACTGTGCCTCATCCCCGCGGACCGTCTCCGCGACGGCCCCCAGTCCAAAGTCCGTGACCCGTGCCCGGCCCCGGCCGTCGAGCATGATGTTGGCCGGCTTGAGGTCCCGGTGGACGATTCCTTGAATGTGGGCGGCCGCCAAACCGGCACCAATCTGCCGCGCCAGGTCGAGCGCCTTCTCTTGCGGGAGACGGCCAATGCGTCGGAGCAGGGCGGCGAGATCCTCCCCGTCCACGTATTCCATCGAGATGAAGTGCCGTCCCTCGAATTCGCCGACGTCGTGGACGCGGCAAACATTGGGGTGGGACACCTGGCGCGCGATTCGCACCTCGCCCAAAAGGCGCTGGAGGCGATCGGGGTCGCGCTCAAAACCCGCCGGTAGGAACTTGAGCGCGACCGGCTGACCCATCTTGAGGTCGTCGGCACGGTAGACCTCTCCCATCCCACCCCGTCCCGCGAGCGCGACGATCCGATACCGATTCCCGAGCACGGCTCCGGGCAGGAAGCGCCCGTGCTGATCAGATGGGCCCGGGGGCATGGCTTCGGTGCGTCCTGGGTCGTCGCGTTCCGGCGAGATGGGACCTCCGTCCGATGGTCTTGATTGGTTCGACCCTAGAATGGCTGAAATGGCGACCCAGGGATAGGGTGCGTGTGTTTCTGATGTTAAACTGGCACCGCTCGAATCGATTCCGGGCCCACGTCAACCTCCCTCATCGAGGATTCCATGCGAAACGCTGTTGCCACTTCGATCGCGGCCGCGCTGCTCGCGGTAACGCTCATCTCGGCGCCGGGCTCTGCCCCGACCGCCGCCGCCGCGAAGATCCCCATCACGAAGCTCGCCGACCTCCCGCCCCACAGCTACAAGATCCCCGACAAGCCGAGCGCGCTCCTGACGAACAAGGCCGCGATCCTCGATCTGGCCAACGCCGTCGAGAAGGACATGAAGGCCGATCTCGAGAAGTACGACATTCAGGACCAGACCGCGACCCGACGGATGTACGGAACCCTCCTGACGATCGCCATGCTGAAGGAGGACAACCCGGCCGCGAGGCAGCTGGTGGCCACGGTGCGCGACCTCCAGGAGAAGCCGGCGCAGAAGCTCACGTCGGGGCTTCTGGCCGAGGCGATCATGAAGACGCGGGAGTCGGGTGCCGCCGACCCGCACGCGGCCCTCCGTTCGAATCTCGAGCAATCGCTCAAGGCGCTTCCGTACCAGGAAGTCCAGGAAGTCCTCAAGTCGAACAAGGGAAGCTTCGAAGTCACGTCGCTCAACCTGGTGCAAGGAAGCATTCAGGCGAGCGTGGATCCCGCCTTCAAGAACGGAACGATCAGCCAGGATCTGGCGAGCGGATTGGTCCAAGCAGGCTACCTGGTGGCCGATATCCTCCCGTTCAAGGACGATATCGTGGCGGCCTATACGTCCGTCCTCGACGCCAACAAGACGGAGCAGAAGGCCGATATCTGGGCGGCTCGCGACGTGACGCTGGAGGCATCCAAACTGTCGCCGGTCGTGGTCGGGATCTGGGACTCGGGCGTCGACGTCGCCCTCTACCCGAATCAGCTCTGGACGAACGCGAAGGAGATCGCGGGGAATCACAAGGACGACGACAAGAACGGCTTCGTGGACGACGTGAACGGAATCGCGTGGACGCTCCACTCGGACCCGGAGACTCCGCTGCTCTTCGACATCGACAAGGCGGTCGGAAACAAGGATCAGTACAAGGGAGACCTGAAGGGCTTCGAAGACCTCCAGGCGAACCTCGATACGCCCGAGGCGACGGCTATCAAGAAGAAGCTCGCCGGGCTGACGAAGGAGCAAGTGAAGCCCCTGCTCGAGGGACTCACGGCCTACTCGCAATACGCTCACGGCACGCACGTGGCCGGGATCGCGGCGCGGGGGAATCCGGCAGCGAGGCTCCTTCCGTGCCGTATCACGTTCGATTACCACGCTATTCCGGAGAAGCCGACGGTCGAGCAGACCGTGAAGGACGGCGACGCCATGGTGAAGTCGGTTGCCTATTTCAAGAGCAATGGCGTCCGCGTGGTGAACATGAGCTGGGGTGGCGATCTGAAATCGATCGAGACGGCGCTGGAGCTGAACAACGCGGGTGGAACGCCGGTTGAGCGGCGCGCACTGGCCCGCAAGCTCTACGACATCGGCTACAAGAAGCTCTACGACGCGATGAAGGCCGCGCCCAACATCCTCTTCGTCATCGCGGCGGGGAATTCGGACAATGACGTGAAGTTCGACGAGGTGATGCCCAGCTCATTCAAGCTCCCGAACGTTCTGGTGGCCGGCGCGGTCGACCAGGCGGGCGAACAGACCTCATTCACAAGCTTCGGCAACGTCGACGTCTACTCGAACGGCTTCGAAGTCGACAGTTACGTGCCGGGCGGCGATCGGATGAAGCTGAGCGGGACGAGCATGGCCGCGCCGAACGTGACGAATCTTGCGGCAAAGCTCTGGGCCACGAATCCGAAGCTCACGGTGGAGCAGGTGAAGCAGTACATCGTCCAGAGCGCGGACGAGAAGAAGTCGGGCGACAAGACGATCCGGCTCATGAATCCCAAGGCGTCGATGTCCGCGGTCACGGGCGGAGCGCAGTAGACGCGGGCTCCGGGCGAGTCAACGCTGCCAGCGACACGAGGGAGGCGACCGTCAGCGAGGACCAGGCGGTGCAGAGATCGCTGAGTTCACGCGATGTCGCGGGGAGGATCGCGATCAGAGCGACGAACGTGAACACCGCGCCGGCGATGCGGTCTCCACGAAGCGCCCGCCCTGCCAGGACGACGAGCGGCAGGTAGAGTAGCGCGAAGTGAACCGTCCACGACCCGGGTGAGAGAAGAAGCATCGCAAGCGTCGCGCCTGCCCAGAGGGACGCCCACGCAAGAACCCCTTCCGGAGAAGGTGGGGCGGATCGCGCCGCTCTTCGCGCGAGCAGAGCGACCACCCCGAGAACGGCGACGGCCAGGATTGCCTCTACCGCCCTGGCCGCGGGTGCGCCCAGTCGAAGGGAAGGCACCGAGTGCACCGTTTTCGTTTCGATCTCGGCCCCTCCGATCGTGCGATCCGTCATCCCTCGCAGCGACTGATTGTCCACGCGGCCCATGGAGAGATCTCCCGGACTAGGTGGTGCTTCACGCAGGAAGCCCCACCCCGCGCCGGGCGCCCGCAGCTCCAGGGCGACCGCGCTCAGCGCGATCACCGCGAACGAGATCAGGAGCGCCGATGCGGCCCACCGCCATCGACCCGACAATCCGGCGCCGACGATGGCGACCGCCGGCGTGGCCTTGAGCGCGACTCCTCCCGCGAGCGCCGCCGCCGCGCAACCGATTCGGCCGTGCGCCCACGCCGCCGCCGCCGCGAGAAGCGCGAGCAGGACGAGCACATTGGTGTTTCCGAACTGGAGATCCATGCCCATGAGCCTCGCGCCTGCAAGTAGCGCGAGGAATTCCGGGCGGAGCCATCGGGAGCGATGCCACCCGCCCGCTGTGAGCCCGATTCGTGCCAGGGGCACGCACCACACCGCCGCCGCGGCCTTGAGCCCGAACCAGAGGAATCCCGCTGCCGGCACGCACAGCATGGGCAAGAGCCCGCAAGCCAGAACGAAGGGGGGAGGATTCAGCACGCGCTCCGGTCGGATGGCGTACGGATCACCCCCGGTCCAGAGTGCGAGACCCGCGTTGTAGTAGACCTGGAAGTCGCTCTTGGGACCGACGAGCGTGCCGGCGTACTGGAGCCCAAGAGCGGCGACGGGCAGCGTCCAGACCAAGGCGGAATGGCGGCGAACCAAGAAGAGGAACGCGACCGTAGCGGCGATGCCGGCTACCACCAGAAGCGCCGCCGGCGGAGGCGCGAGCGGCTCGAGCGGTGGGAGCCAGCACCAGAGGACAATGCCGGCCGCCCCGTACCCAAGAAGCCCGAACAGCGTGAGCGACGCGGCTCCCGCACCGGGTCGGGAAGGTTCTTCGCGGCCGGCGGGGAGAAAGAGAATCGCGAGCAGCGCGGCGAACACGGCGGCGACGGGAAGAAGGAGTCGAGCGGTGTCGCCGCGGAGCGCGCGGCCGACCGACGACACGCCGAGGGGCGTCTCACGGGTGATGCGCGTTTCGACGACGCGCATCCCGGACGATCCCCTGGTCTCCTCCCAAATCCACTGCCGACGGGACTCGGAGCGCACCCGCAAGGCGAATTGAACGACGCGCGTCCTCTGGCGCGCGAAGTCGAAGGGTCGAAACCCGAATGCGTCCCTGCCTTCGGGGGCGTCGACGGGCGTGAACGAGACCCGCGCAACCTCCGAGGTTGGAGGCGCCGGCCATGAGGGGGCGCTCACGCGCTCGACGACGACCCGTGCCCGATAGCGGCCCCGGGTGAGACGAATCGGATCGCCGAGCGAGGTCCGGCCCTCCGTCGCGGACGGGAAGGGACCGGGCTGGCGGACGACAATCCTCGTCTCGCGGCCACCGAGGAGGAGGAGGATCAGCGTGACCACCAGGGCGGCGGCCGCGGAAATTCGTGTCCGATGAGGCCGCTTCTCGCCTCTGTTCGGAGCGGCCATCACGCGCGCAGTCTCGGCGACAGGCTTGGAATAGTCAACACGCAAGCGGCTGCCATCCGCCTTGACGGCTGCCCGCCGATTCGCCAGATTTCTCCATATGCCCGACATGCCTAGTCGCCCCGCGTCGCCGCCCTCGATGCTCGCCCGTGCTGCGGGAGTCTCCTTCCTTCTCCTCTTCGCGTCCCTGCCGTGGTCCATCGCCCCCATGTCCATCGCGGCCACACTGTGCATCACGCTGACGCTGGCGGAGGGCGCGGCGAGACGCGAAATGGGTTGGTTGAAAACGCCGGTCCTGATCCCAGGTCTCGGCTGGCTTCTCGCACTCGGGATCGCCTCTCTTGTCGGGCAGGCCGGGATCTGGCATCCCCTGACCAAGGCCATCCTGCTTCTCCTGGTCCCGGTGGTCGCCTATCACGCCCGGGAGGAGCGGGTCGCGCGCGTCGCGCTCGTGGTGCTTTTTGCCTCGGCCCTGATTGCGACCTCCTACGCCCTCGCCGGGTTCCTCGCACGCGGAGGCGTGTTTCCGGCGCGTGTCCGCGGGGCCGTGGGTCATCCTGTGACGTATGGGGGCCAAGCGCTCCTCCTGACGTCGCTCGCGCTCGCCATCGCCATACGCGCGCGGCAGCGGCGATGGCGGTTCGGTGCGGTGGGGCTGCTCCTGCTTCTGCTGCCGGCGCTCTTAGGGAGTTATACGCGCAGCGCATGGCTCGGGGTGGTGACCGCCGCGGCTATTATCGTTGCGCTCACGCGGGCGCGATGGTTCCTCGCCCTCGCCGCGGCCATCGCGATCGGCCTGGCAGTGTCCCCCTCGGGATACCGGGAGCGCGCGCTCAGCTCATTCGACCCCGCCAGCCGGTGGAACGTCGAGCGCGTCCACATGTGGGAGGCCGGGGCTCGAATGTTCCACGACCATCCAATCACGGGCGTCGGCCTCCGGGACTTCGCCAAGGTCTACGAGCAGTACAAGTCACCCGGCGCTCACGAGCGCGCCGGGCACCTCCACAGCGTGTGGGTCCACGTCGCGGCGACGATGGGAGTAATCGGCCTTGTCGCGCTCGTCGCGCTCATTGTCGGCCTGTTTCGAGCGGCCAGTCGCGGAATGAGGGCCGGGCTGCGCGACCGAGCGTCTCCGTCGAAGCCGGGGGCCTGGATCTCGACTGCCATCCAGCTCGGAGTGGTCGCGGGGCTCGCCGGCTTCCTGGTAGCGGGACTCTTCGAATGGAATTTCGGAGACGAGGAGCTGGTGAACCTCCTCTACTCGCTCGTGGGTCTGGCGTACGCCGCGGGCGGCAACTGGAGGGATCGCTGACATGAGGGCGAGAGACGGCGCCGCGCTTACCATTCTGGCCGCCCTCCTGCTCGCCACCGGAGAGGGCAGCGCTGCGGCGGCCCACCCCGTTGCATCGCGCACCCGCGCTCCCGCGCAACCAGCCGGACCGACCGACCCGGAGGTCGCCTCGTTCGTCAAGTTGATGAACGCGCATCGAAGGTCGCTCGGGCTATCGGCGCTTGTCTGGGACAGTCGCGCCGCCGCCGTCGCGCAGGCGCACAGCAGAGACATGTTCCGTCAGCACTACTTCAGCCACACGTCGCTCGACGGCCGCTCGACGTGGGATCGGGTTGCCGAGCGCGGCATCACCTACTCCCAGGCGGGCGAAAACATTGCTTGGGGGCAGGCCACCGGGCGCGAGGTTCTCACCTCTTGGCTCCACAGCCCCCCGCACAAGGCGAACATCGAGCGCGGCTCCTACACGCACCACGGCGTCGGAAAGGCTGGCACCTACTGGACCCACGTCTTTGTCCGGCCTCTTTGACAGCCCGGCCCATTTAGTGTAAAATCTCGCTTCCCTTCCGGAACATATTTGCACCCCGAGATACTCCCTCGGAGGTAATCATGTCCCAACTTCGATCAGTTCTGGTTGTCGTGTGTGCGCTGGGCATCGCCGTCTCGGCCGGGCGCTCCTGGGGTGGGCCCTTGTTTGCGGCGGCGTTTCTATCGTTCGATACGGGTTTTTCCCCCGCCTCCGTCGCGATGGGAGACGTGAACGCGGATGGGATGCCCGACCTCGTGACGGCGAATCTCGCCTCCAGCACCGTGTCGGTGCTGCTGGGGAACGGCGACGGGACCTTCGGCGCCAAGGTGGATTACGACACCGGGGATTCTCCGTTCTCAGTCGCGATCGGAGACGTAAGTGGGGACGGAAAGCCTGATCTCGCGGTGGCGGAGAACGGCTCCAACAACGTGTCCGTTCTCTTGGGCAATGGGGACGGGACCTTCGAGGCCTATGCAAATTACGGTACGGGGGGCATTTCCCGCTCCATCGCGATCGGTGATGTGAACGGGGATGGGAAGCCGGATCTCGCGACGGCGAATTCAGACGGCAACACCGTATCCGTTCTCTTGGGCAATGGGGGCGGGACATTCGGCGCGAACGTGAACTATGTGACGGGGAGCCAACCCTACTCGGTCGCGATCGGTGATGTGAGTGGAGATGGGAAGCCGGATCTCGTTACGGCAAATTCAGACTTCCTCACCAACACCGTGTCCGTTCTCTTGGGCAACGGGAATGGAACATTCGGGGCGAATGTGGACTACGGGACGGGGAGCAGCCCCCAATTCGTCGCGATCGGCGATGTGAGCGGGGATGGGAAGCCGGATCTCGTGACGGCAAATGGCGGCTCCATCGACGTGTCGGTTCTCCTGGGCAATGGGAACGGGACTTTTGGCGCGAATGTAGAATACGGGACGGGGGCCGGTTCCCAATCCGTCACTATCGGCGACCTGAGCGGGGATGGGAAGCCGGACCTCGCGGTGGCGAATATCGGCGCGCACACCGTCTCCGTTCTCTTGGGCAATGGGAACGGAACCTTCGGGGCGAAGACGGACTTCGGGACGGGCAGCCTTCCTTTCTCCGTGGCGATGGGGGATGTGAGCGGGGATGGAAAGCCGGATCTCGCGGTGGCGAATCTCAACTCCAGCACGGTGTCGGTGCTTCTCGGGAACGGCAACGGGACCTTCGGGGCCGACGGGAAATACGGAGCGGGAACCGTTCCCCAATCCGTCGCGATCGGCGATGTGAGCGGGGACGGAAAGCTGGACCTCGCGGTGGCGAATTACGGCTCCGATAACGTGTCCGTTCTCCTGGGCAATGGAGCCGGGAGCTTCGCAACGAAGGTGGATTACGTAACGGTGAACGTGCCCGGCTCCGTTGCGATCGGCGATGTGGACGGGGATGGACTACCGGACCTCTCGGTGGCGAGCGCGAGCTTCAGCGGTGTTTCGGTTCTTCTGAATAATGGGGCCGGCACCTTTGGGGCGAAGGTGGACTACGGGACGGGGAGTGAATCCTACTCGGTCGCGATTGGGGATGTGAACGGGGACGGGAAGCTGGATCTCGCGGTGGCGAATAGAGGGTCCGGCACCGTATCCGTTCTCCTGAACAATGGTGGCGGGACGTTCAACGCGAAGGTGGATTACGGGACGGGAAGCAGTCCCTGGTCCGTTGCGATCGGGGATCTGAACGGCGATGGGAAACCCGATCTCGCGGTGGCCAACGAAGGCTCCTTCAGCGTATCGGTTCTCCTGGGCAACGGGAACGGAACATTCGGTACGAACGTGGAATACGGGGTGGGCTACTTTCCCCGCTCCGTCGCGATCGGCGATGTGAGCGGAGACGGAAAGCCGGATCTCGTGACGGCGAATCGAGGAATCCACACGGCGTCTGTTCTCCTCGGGAATGGGAACGGAACCTTTCAGGCGAATGTGGACTACGGGACAGGCCACAATCCCCAATCCGTCGCGATCGGTGATGCGGACGGGGATGGGAAACCGGATCTTGTGACGGCGAATCTCGACGACAACACGGTTTCATTTCTTCAGGGGAATGGAGACGGCACTTTCAATACGAAGGTGGACTACGGAACGGGGAGAGCTCCCAACTCCGTGGTGCTGGGCGATGTGAGCGGGGATGGGAAGATGGACCTCGTGGCGGCGAATTCCAACGGCAATACCGTCTCCGTTCTCTTGCAAGGTTCACCTGTCGGCACTGCCGTGGAGGTGGCGCTTCTTGACGCAACCTCCGACCGGTCAGGCGTCCACATCCGTTGGGCGGTCTCCGAGCAGCAGGGAGCGACGGCTCAAGTCGAGCGTAGAACCGAGACTGACCCATGGCAAACGAGACAGGCACCTACGGCAATCACAGGATCGATCTTCGCCTTCCATGATCCTGACGTAGCCTCCGGGCAGCGGTACGCCTACCGCCTGATCATCCATTCCTCGGAAGGTACGATCACCACTTCTGAAATCTGGGTCGACGTATCGGGTTCCGAGGCCGCACCCCGCGCCGTGGCACTCGGCCGGCCGACACCCAATCCATCGGGAGGTGCCATCCGGGTACGAATGGGGCTGCCCCGCGAGGGCCCGGCCGAGCTGTCGGTCTTCGACGTGGCCGGGAGACTCGTGGCGCGGGTATCCAGGGGGCCGCGCCCTGCGGGCTGGCATCAATTGGCGTGGGATGGTCGGGACCGAAACGGTCGTCCGGTACCCTCCGGCACCTATTTCCTCAAACTGACCGCGGGCGAGACGGTATCCCGTCGCCTCGTGGTTCTCCGGTAGGGCTTGCTGGGCTTGTGAAGGTGGAAGGGGCCGGCGGTGCCGCCGGCCCCCCACTCAGGGTTACCTCAAGGGCAGGGAGTTGCCGTGCAGATGCCGTTCGCGAGGGCGCAGTTGGTGCCGAATGTGTCCTCCGTGCAGGACGGTATTCCTTGGAGGCTGCCGCAGCTTCGATTCTGGCATCTCTTGTGTGAAGCGGCCTCCGCGGTGGCGACGGAAACGTCGACGAGCGCCGAGACGTAAGGCGAATGCGAAGTCGTGCTCACTGCCTGATGTCCCGCGGTGCCGCCTACGAGCGACAGGGCAAGGATCATTGCCGTCAATACGAGAACCAGTCTGATGCGAGATGTCATAACGGTCCCCTTTTCTCGGCCCAGATCTATTGCCGGGCGATGGCCGAGCCCGCTCGGCAAAGCCGGCGACACCACCGGCTGAAAAGCTAACCGCCCCCATTCAAGGGGGCGCTTATCCCTTCTTCTTGGTCGTCGCTGCCGCCGGAACCGGAGCAGGCGGTGGAGGCGGCGGCGCGTCCGCGTTGAAAATGTCCTGCTCGACCTTCCATGTGCCGTCGGCCTGCTTCTTCCAGACCGTGACGTACTTCCCCTTCTCGGTCACCGGAGTTCCGGCGGCATTGTTAACGGTCACCGTGTAAGAGCCGGCCGTGTAGCCGAGGTCTCCGGAGGCGCCGACGTCCGCCTTCGACGCTTCCCAGGTCAGCGCAAATCCAGGCATTGCCATCATCCCGGTGACCGACTGCTTGATGGCGTCGTGTCCCACGGACGCGGGCATTCCCTGCGGGGAAAGCACTCCGTCCGCGGCGAAGTAGGACGTGAGCTTCTCGGGGTCGGTCGTGGTCTGCGCCCAGGCGTGATCCGCCTCCATCAGCGCGGTCTTCTGCTGCTCCACGTCGACGGTGCGCGCGCACGCCGGGGCGACCAGGCCCACGACGCACAGGAGCCAAACATACTTGTGCATAGTCGTTCCTCCCTGCGAGACAGCGCCCATGAGGTCGAGCACGCCAGGCTCGGCTGCCCTCGGGCGCGGGAGGTCGAATCCTAGCACCGCGTGACTTGAGCCGCAAATCACTCCTCCTCGGCCCTGCCGCTCGACTTCTCCCAGTTCACGAACAGGAAGCCCCCTGGCGCGTCGAAGGCGGGTGTGTTGGGCTTCGAGGTGACCTGTAACTGGAGTTCCTCGATGGGCCGGTCGGAGCAGTCCCAACAATCCAGCGCCCAATCGCTTGTGCGCCGCGTGCGCGAGAGCAGCATGACGTGGACCATGGCGCTGTCCGTGACCAGTTGGTCGTTCTTGTACAGGTGTGCGAACGCCCACAACGCGAGCGAGCTCTGGATGGTGGGCACGAGCGGGGTATGGACGCCCGAGGAACCGTGGTAGAAGAGGCCCATGATCACGCCCCCGAAGCGCGGGTTGAACGGAATGTCCTTGGTCTGCACGCGGTCCATGACCACCTTCCAGCGCGCGCGGTCCTGCGTGGTGAGCTCGGCCACGCCGGACACCGAATCGCCGGAAGCGCCGCGGTCGATCGCCAGGAGCGAGATGGTCCCGGCGATCTTCGCGACGTTGTTCGAGTAAGGCCCCGCATGGGCTTTCTTGGTGAGATCGGCCTGCTGGTCAGGCGGGCGGGTTCGAATGACGACCATGGCGCTGTCCGCGAACGGGTAGGGCCCAGGCAGAATCTGGATCACCGGACCGCCGCCCACGACCCTCATCATCTTGGCTCCACCGCCGCCGCCGTCTTCCTGTTCGTGCCCCTCACCGTGCATCCCGGCGTGGGCGTGCTCTCCGTACTCCTCTTCTTCGGCAACGGGACTCTCAGCGGCCACCCGCTTCGCGCCTCCACCGACCGAAAGGTGGTTCATCATCCCCAGCATCTTGTGCGAGCCCTTGCCGACGGGGCAGTAGGCCTCGTAAGTGCCGGCTCGCAGATTGAGCGACAGTGTCGCGCTGGCGCCCGGCAGGATTCGCGATGTACTCTTCTCGACGCCGCGTCCCTCGATCTCGAGCGAGTGGGCAATGGTGCCGGAGTTGCTCACTTCGAACACGACGGGTCCCGGAGGAACTGTCTTCGGCGTGAGCGAGACCTTCCACTCGGACAGGGTTACTTGAACGGTGCTTGGCTTGTGGTTCTCTCCCGCGCTGGCGCGCGACGAGATGACGCATTGCAGAGCCAGGATGAAGCAAAGCTGGTATTTCATGGACCGCCTCCGGGACTGGGTTTGGGTTCGTGTGCCGCTCCACCGACCCTGACCCGGGAGAAACGCAGTTATTCCAGGGCTGGAAAGGCTCCGCGAGCCGGGAATAAATCGCGTGGCCGGCGAGTCTGTGTACGAGAGGAATACCGCGCGTGACTCACGAGACGAGACCGGAAACGGCTGGCCCGCAGCGGTCCCTCTCACCGCGAGAGTTGGACCGCTTTCATGAGTCCGTCCTGCCGTACCTGGACGCCGCGCATAACCTGGCGCGCTATTTACTCCGCGACGCGCACGACGCGGAGGACGCCGTGCAGGACGCCTTTCTGCGTGCCATCCGCCACTTTGACGGCTTCCGCGGGGTCGACGGGCGCGCCTGGCTCTTGAGGATTGTCCGGAACACCTGCTTCACGCGGCTGAGCGGCAGGCGCTCCGGCGGTGAGACCGTGGAATTCGACGAGGAGAGGCACACCGGGGAGGAAGCAGCCGCGGGGCCCGAGGTCGACCTGGCGCGAAAGGCCGCGACGGAGTCGGTACAGGAAGGACTCGACCGGCTGGCGGTCGAGTTCCGCGAGGCGCTGGTGCTGCGTGAGCTGGAGGGCCTGTCGTACAAGGAGATCGCCCAGATCACGGGCGTACCGATTGGCACGGTGATGTCGCGCCTCGCGCGTGGGCGGAAACAGCTCCAACTTGCCCTGGCGCCCTCCGGGCCGAAGGAGAACGGCTGATATGCTGTGCGAAGACGTGCTGGAAAGACTCTCGGCGTTCCTGGATGACGAGCTCGACCCGCTGAGGAGCCGAGAGATCCAGCAGCACCTGGGCGGTTGCCCCGGCTGCACCCGTGCCCTCGACCAGATGAAGGCTCTTGCCGGCCGCTTGCGCGAAGAGGCGCCCTACTACCGCGCTCCGGATTCCCTTCGAGCCCGCGTGAGCCGGGCCGCGTGGAGCGACGCGAGCCGCGGCCGGGTACCGGGTCGCCGCCTTGGCCTTGCGGCTCGAGGCTGGTTGGGCGCCGCGGCGGCCGTCCTGGTGGTTATCGGCGGCACCTGGATCGTGACGTCCCTTCGGCAGGGGCGGGCGGGGTTTGGCTCAATCGAGCGGGAAGTGGTATCCAGCCATATCCGTTCGCTCATGGCGAGCCATCTGACCGACGTCGCCTCAACCGACCAGCACACGGTCAAACCCTGGTTCAACGGCAAGCTGGACTTCTCCCCACCGGTCTCAGACCTGTCGACGTCCGGGTACCCGCTGATCGGCGGGCGGCTGGACTACCTGCACGGCCGACCGGTCGCCGCCCTCGTCTACCAGCGCCGCAAACACTGGATCAACATGTTCGTTTGGCCGGACGAAGGGGCCGCGGATTCGGAAACACCTCCGCGGACCCAGCAGGGTTATCACGTCATTCACGAGACTCACGGCGGCATGGACTACTGGATCGTCTCCGATCTGAACTCGGAGGAGCTTTCCGCCTTTGCGCGACTGTTGGTACCCGGTGGGGAGAACGGTCAGAAGCGTTGATGTTGGGGTGGTGGTGCTACTCCGTCTTGTCCTTCGCCTTCGCCTCGCTCGTGGTCTGCCGACCGTCCAGTACATAGCCCTGAGACACGGCCTTGGAGCCGCATCCAACACCGCAATTGTTCGCCCAATTGCTGGCCATCATTACCCTTGTCCCATCTCTCGAAGGCACCGCGTGGGGTTCGGAGCGGTAGCGTCCCGCGTGATCGCTGTGCGTGTGCGCCCAGCGCTGCACGGCGCGACTCCCGTCGGTCTTGACCGAGATCACCTCATCCCAGTAACGCTTGCCGGCCTGGGAAGCGGCATTCATGTAGGTAACATATGCCCATCCGGGCCGCTCCACGTTCCGCATGGACACCCATCCAACGGACGCCTCGTTCACCGGGCTTGTGAGTCCCAGGACCGTGCCGTCGCTGAGTTTCACCATCGTCACGCGGCCTATGTCGGGTCCGCCGGCGCAAGACCTTCCTCCGACGATGACCTCCTCGCCGGTTTCTGTCAGGCCCATATCCGCGTGCTTGATGGGGAATATCCAGCCCTGGGACGGAGGATATCGCGATGCGTAGGCCGCTCCGGGATCGCATACCACGGCCGGCGACATGGGATGGGCAGTCAGGACGAGGGTGCCCGGATCGACCGCTAAGATTCGATGCGCGTCCGCCGTGACCAGGGAACCGGCCGAGTCGCCACGGTAGATCTTGTCGGCATACTTCACGTCAACGTAGTCCCCCAGGGGACTGATCGACACGTTCCCGATCGTATCCGGCGGGGCCGGAAGAGAGGTTGGCAGGTTCAGAACCGGCCCGATGCGGACGTTCGGATACGGCGGGTATGGAGGCTGCGGGTCCATATCCACGATGAATATCGAATTCCCGGCGCTCAGAGCGACAAAGCGGCCATCGTTTGACGGATTTCCTTCTCCCTTTCCGAACCCGTCCACCGCGATCGGCAGAGTCCAGACCCTCGTTTGCCGGCAAGCCAGGATATCGAACCATTCGAGCTTTCGACCGTCTCGCGAGACGTTGATCTGCTCGTGGGGATGAGCCCGGGATGGATGCCAGCGGTAATCCCACGGCGCGTAGCCTGGGCAATCCATCTTCTGCACCGGGGAGAATCCTTCCCCATCCAGGACGAGCTTCTTGGGGCTGCCGCCAGAACGGTTCTCGATCACCACCAAGGATTGATCCGAGTTCCAGGGTTCCTGCCTGGAATACACATGTCTCACGTCAGAACCCCACCTCCCGGCTGGACTCCGCCCCAGAGGGACGGATTTACCCGGGTCTCCGGCAATCCTTCTGATTGCAGTCCGAAAGATCGAATCCGGCATCGAAACAAGGTATGCGGGCTTTCCGATCTGGGGCTCGGTATAGAGGGAGGAGTCCGAGATCATGTCCCGGAATCCGGGGTAGGTTGTGGCCGCGCTTGTCGCGGGCACCGGAAGGAGAAGCAGGAACAGAAGAAGTCGCATGGAGGAAGTGTTGCTCCCGGGACGAGGCAAAGCAACCCGCTTGACCCTATCATAAGCTATACTTATAATATAAGTGACGTACCAATGAGGTAGCCATGAGAGCAGGGCAGGACAGTCTGGGCTTCATGTTGTCGGATGTCGCGCGCCTGATGCGGCGCGACTTCAAACGGCGTCTCAGGGACAGCTGCCTCACCCATGCGCAAGCCCGGGTGCTGGTCCATACCTCCCGCAACGAGGGAATCCGTCAAATCGAGCTGGCGGAAATGCTGGAGGTACAGCCGATTACCCTCGCCCGGCTGCTGGACCAGCTGGCCATGGTCGGCCTGATCGAGCGCCGCCCCGATCCCAAGGATCGCCGCGCCTACCATGTCTACCTGACGGCCGCTTCTGCCCCCCATCTAGCCGCGATCGGACGGGTCGCGAAGTTGACCTACAAGACCGCTTTGCGCGACCTCACCCATAGGCAGGCAGCCTTCGTTTGCGACGCGTTGCGCAAGATGCGCGACAATCTCGCGTCCCAATAGGCCCCCCACCGGAGCCGGACACCGATGACCGATTCACCGAGTTTCAACCAACCGCTCACCATCGTTCCGTCCGTCGCGAGGCAGCGTGGATTGCGCCGGCTGATCCTTCTGGTCGTCGTGCCGCTGATCGCGGTGCTGGTGATCCTGGTCGTCTACCTCCACGGCGGCCGCTATGTCAGCACCGACAACGCATACGTCGAGGCAAGCAAGGCGCCGATCAGCTCCCGGGTGGCGGGCACGATTCAGGAAGTGCTGGTCCGAGAGAATCAGAGCGTCCCGGCCGGCCAGGTTCTGTTCCGGCTGGATCCGCACCCGTTCCAGGTGGCAGTCGCCAGGGCTGAAGCGAATCTCGCGCAGACTCGAACCGACCTCCTGGCCTTGAAGGCGAGCTACCGGGAGAAGCAGGTCGAGATCGCCCTGGCGCGGACCCGGCACGCGTTCGCCGTGAAAGAGCAGGGGCGGGAATCGGAGCTGGCGGCCGGGCATTACATCCCGGAGACGACGCTGGACGCGTCCAGGCTGAACACCGAACTCACGGCCCAGCAGATCACGGCATTGCAGGAGGATTTGAAGCGGATCGCCGAATCGCTGGGTGGCGGCGTCGGGGATCCCGTCGAGCAGCATCCAAGGTATCGCATGGCGGTGGCGGATCTGGAGCAGGCGAAGCTCGACCTGGCCCACGTCGAAGTTCGCGCCCCCATGGCTGGAACCGTGAACAAGCAGCCTACGCCGGGCCAGTATCTCGCGGCGGGAGACATGGCGATGGTCCTGGTGGTGAGCGGAAATCCGTGGGTGGAGGCCAATCTCACCGAGAAGGATCTGACGCATGTTCACCCGGGGCAAAGGGTGACGATTCACGTGGACACCTATCCCGGTGCCGCGTGGAAGGGAATGGTCGAAAGCTTGAGTCCGGCCACGGGCTCGGAGTTCTCGATCATTCCCGCGCAGAATGCGACCGGGAACTGGGTGAAGATCGCCCAGCGGGTTGCCGTGAGGATCAAGCTCGAGGCATCGCCCAGCCTCCCCCGTCTCCGCTCGGGACTCAGCGCCGAGGTGAAGATCGACACGGGACATCGCCGCCGCCTGCTGGGATTCATCGTCTAGGCAGGGCCATGGCAACCGCTGTCGCCGCCGGCGCTGAAAGCAGCACCCGCACCCGCAGCCTCGTCACACTCTCCGTCATGCTCGCGACCATCATGCAGGCCCTGGACACCACCATCGCCAATGTGGCGCTACCACACATGCAGGGCTCGCTGGGCGCGACCCAGGAGCAGATCTCCTGGGTCCTGACGTCGTACATCGTGGCCGCCGCGATCTTCATGCCGCTCACGGGCTTTCTCACCAGCCGCTTCGGGCGGAAGAGGGTCTTCATGTGGTCGGTGGTGGGTTTCACGTTGGCCTCGATGCTGTGCGGCACAGCCCAGACCCTGTCTCAGATCGTGATCTATCGCCTGGCTCAGGGCGTGTTCGGCGCATGCCTGGTGCCGCTGTCCCAGGCCGTGCTCCTCGATACCTATCCGCGCGAACAGCACGGTTCGGCGATGGCGTTGTGGGGCGTCGGCGTCATGGTCGGCCCGATCCTCGGACCGTCGCTGGGCGGTTGGCTTACGGAGTATTACAACTGGCGCTGGGTGTTCTACATCAATGTGCCGTTCGGCATTCTCGCCTGGCTCGGATTGGCGGCGTTCGTGCAGGAGACCCCGACCGATCGATCGCGCCGTTTCGACCTGCTCGGTTTCGCGCTATTGAGCGTCGCGCTCGGCGCGTTCCAGATGATGCTGGATCGCGGCCAATCGCTCGACTGGTTCGCCAGTCGCGAGGTGGTGCTGGAGGCCATGCTGGCGGGACTGGCGTTCTACCTCTTCCTGAGCCACACGTTCACGAGCGGATCGCCGTTCATTGACCCGGCGATGTTCAAGGACAAGAACTTCAGCGTCGGTCTGATATTCATATTCATGGTGGGCGTAGTCTTGCTCGCGACCATGGCGCTCTTACCGCCATTCATGCAGAGCCTGATGGGCTATCCGGTGATCGACGTCGGCTACCTGCTCGCGCCTCGCGGGATCGGTACCATGATCGCGATGATCACGGTCGGGCAGCTGGCTCGCAGGGTCGACGTTCGCTACCAGATCGCGTTTGGTCTTCTCCTGACGAGTTTCTCGATGTGGGAAATGACACGCTTCACGGCCGACATCACGGGGTGGGATATCGTTCGCACCGGGGTCACACAGGGGCTTGGCCTGGGGTTCATCTTCGTGCCGCTGACCACGATCTCGTTTTCCACGCTGGCCGCGCACTACCGCGACGAAGGGGCGGCGTTGTTCAGCTTGATGCGCAACATCGGCAGCAGCATCGGGATCTCGCTCGTCATCAGCTATCTCGCCCAGAGGATGCAGATCAATCACGCGGCCCTCGCCGGGTTCATCAATCCCTCGAACCTGGCCCTTCGACACGCGGTGCAGGCGGGCATCTACAACGTGGGCTCGCCGGCGGGCCTGGCGGCGATCAACGCCCAGGTCAGTCGGCAGGCCGCCCTGCTCGGCTACCTCCAGGACTTCCGATTGATGATGTGGATCACGCTCGCTTCGTTGCCGCTGATCCTTCTGCTCCGGGCCCCGGGGAGGGGACCCGCCGCGGTGGAGCTGCACCCCGCGATCGAATGAGGCGGTGGCGTTATCTCACGATCAATAATGGGCCGCCTGATCGCTCACCACGAGGCTCCGGATCATGCGGTCGAATATGGCCTGGAGCTCGCCGTAGTCCCTGCCCGGCCCCAACGCGATAACGTAGACAACGTGACCATCTTGAAGCTCCCGCGTGAACACGGTCATTTTCTCCTCGATCCCGGTCGCAGGCGTTCCCGATAGTTGGGCCGAAAGCGATGGTTGCCCCGAGATGGTTCCGCGGCGCGCCGAACCGGGAACCGGTTTCAGATACGCATTGGCGCTCATGATCTGGCGCACGAGGTCGCTCGTTGCCTCATCGAGGGAGCTCCGGCCGAAGAGAGAGCCCTGCGGATCGCGGTACCCCGATCCGACCTCACCGTCGAACGGAACATAGTGGTTCACCATGACCGCGGAAACGATCTGCTGCCGGCCGCTGGCGTCCTGCACGATGCCGCCGGTGGGGGCAATCGTCACGCCAAGCCCGGACGATGAGGTGTACGTGCGCCAATTGTCCGGGTAGCTGATCTCGAAGAATCCTTGTGGCTGGCGGAAGACGCGGAATTGCGTGGAAGGGCGCTCGACGGGTGCCTGCGCCGTGCCGCCGGCAGCGGTAGTCGTCCCACCCCCCGCCGTTACCTGGGCCATCGTCGGAGCCGGCGGCATTCGCTTAAGCGCGGCGCGCGCTACCTCGATGTTGCCGACCGGCCCCGTGGAGCGGACCCGGCCGATGAGGGCTGCTTCCCTGCGAATTCGCGAGGCCCGGTTGGCGGGCGCCGGATGATCACTGAAGAACTGGGCGAGCTTGCCCGGGTTTCCGCCTGCTTCCTGGCGCAAGACGTCGAAGAAGCGAGCCATGTCCATGGGGTCATACCCGGCCTTCGCCATGATTTGGGCGCCGACAATGTCCGCCTGCTCCTCGGCGGAGCGCGAATTCTTGAGGAAAAGCGAGTTCAGTCCGATGCCGCCGACAGCGCCGAGAATGCTCCCCGTGGACGAACCGGACTTGGAACCAAAGAGACCGCCGAGAATGCCCACTCCCGCCTGGGCCAAGTAGGCTTTCGATACTTGATTGGTTTGATGCCTGAGCGCCACGTGGGAAATTTCATGGGCCATGACACCTGCAAGCTCGCCTTCGGTCTTCGTCCGCTCGATCAGGCCCCGATGGACGTATATGAAGCCGCCCGGCAATGCGAACGCGTTGATGTCGGAAAGGTTAACGACCTTGAACTGGTACGGATACTTAGCTCCCGGCGCGTAGCCGGCCAGTTTCGCGCCCAACCGGGAGACGTACTGCGTGACCGCCGGTTGGGAGACCATTGGGAGCTTGCCCTCAACCTGCACGGCGGATTGCTTTCCGACATCGATGTCCTGCTGGACGGTGAAGAGATTGAAGCCGGGCCGCACGACAGTTTGGGCTTGCGCCGACCCCGCGGCGAGAAGCAGCGACAGGAGTCCCGTTCTGAATAATCGATCTACGTGCATACTCACTCCAGTTTCACGATCCGGTTCATCGCGCGCTCTGTGCCGACCCGTGCCCCCAGGAAGTAAACCCCGGCGGGGCAGGCTGAACCTTGGTCGCGTCGCCCATCCCAGGACACGGCGCGAGGGCCCGTAGGAACCCATTCCTTCTTCACCAGGTGCCGCACGGCACGTCCGCGAACGTCATAGATCATCACATCGAGAGCCCCGGGACGGCTTAGCATCAGGCGGACACTGGTCTGGTCCCGGAATGGATTCGGAGCCACCCGGGCCCAGGGGACCCTCGACGGATCGGATCCTGTGTCCACCGAGGTTGCTACTGGATCGGTGGCGTCCACATGCATCACTGTATCGATACAAGCCGTGTTCTGGTGGAGGGAGATATCGACAACGATTCTTGGGAATTCACCCCCTCCCGGCACCAGTCCGCTATCGAAGCGCTGTGCAGCGCCTCCGTTAACCGAGAGATCGAGACTCAGCTGCTGCTGGACCGCGAACTCTCCGCCCACCTTGTACGTGCCGGAGCCACGAATCGAGAGATTTGAGGTCGCGGCCGGCACGGTCCACTGCACGTTCGAGACCTTGTAATAGGTAAAAAGGGGATCGAACCCGACGCGCTGAAGGTAGAAAGTGCCTTGAAGCTGGCGCAAGAAAATGGGGCACTCGCAAGGACCGAAGCAGCCTGTCTCGAAACTGCTCTTGGGCCCCAGGTCGTACAGCTTGACGTCCGAAGAATCAGCCTGTGCGGCGCTTTCTCCCGTCCCGAACACCGCCAACCCAACCAGCATGAACGAGATACCGACGGAGATCTTCATCGCTGCGCCCCCGTGCTGCGGGACCGGTCGGGGTGGGACTTCCACCTCGATCGAGATTCCCGCCTCCATCTCCTCAATGATAGCCGGGATTCTGGGGGGAGCAAGACGGATGCGGTTCGAGTCGACGGAAGGCGCCCGCCGCTCCGCGGCGCTTCGCTGTGGGGCGCGAAGGTTCCGCGTCTAGCGGAGCAGGACCATGCGCCGCGCCAGCCGGACCGCTCCCGCCTCCAGGCGGCAAAGGTACACGCCCGAGGCCGCTGCCCGACCGAAGCGGTCGTTCCCGTCCCAGCGCACGTCGTGCGGTCCGGCACGGAGCGACTCACGGACCAGGATGCGGACCAGCCGGCCGCCGGAATCGTAGATCGCGAGACGCACTGTGGCTTCCTTCGCCAGAGTGAACCCGATGTCGGTTCCCGGGTTGAACGGATTCGGCCGATTCTGCGCCAGGTGATATGCGGCGGGCACGCCCGCCGCTTCGACACCCGTCGGCGTACCGATCACGTGCACGACCGTCGTACGTGAGCCGGGGAGGAAGTTGGTCGCGGTGAACGTCACGCTGTAGTTCCCCGAATCGTTTGCCGTGGGCGTCCAGGAGAACGTCGCCGCAGTGTGCGCGGCATTGGACGTGAAGGTGGCGTTGTGCCCCGCCGGGAGGCCGGCGAAGCTCGCCGTCAGCGTCAGGATCGCGTCGCCGTCCGGATCGTTCGCCAAGACGTCGAATTGTACCTGGGTCCCGTCCTGCGGCAGCACCAGCTCCGGAGCGGTGACACGGGGAGCGGCGTCGATGGGGGCCGCCAGCCCGTCGGCATCGAACCAGTTCACGCCGAAGCGGTTCATGTGATCGTACTCGGGGTTCGCGGTGCAACCCGATCCGAACGTCGTCTTGCCCGTCCGATTGATGTTGTGCCGCGTGACGATGTCGAGGCGCGGGCTGCCGGTCGCAACGGTCGCGGTCAGGCTGGCCAGCTTGTAGAGGCCCGGTGGTTGGCTGTTTGCCCCGCCCCATCCGTTGTGATAGTAGACCGTGCCCGTCGTGTCTCTCGAGTCACGCGCCAGATTGACCGCAAACGGTACGATGAAGTTGGACATGGAGCCCCACGTGAGGGTCCCGCCGACGGACTGGAGAACGAACTCGTAGGAGCTGATGTCCATGGCGCCGGGACCGAAGTCGCACACACCGGGTGTGCCGTCCCGATTCAAATCAGTATCCAACCAGACGTCGATCGTCGTCGGAGTCGACTTGTTCATTCGGTCGTCCACCGTGTGAATCCCGTCGCCGTTCGAGTCGAGGTACATGTACTGCGCCTGGGCCGGGGCCGCGAGGAGGATCGCCGCGAACACCCCGAGGCAGCCGCGCTCCATGCGTCGAATCCGATGCAGACGCCCGTGGAGGGCGCCTCCCTCACGGGTTGTTCGGCGTATCGCAGTCATGGCCATAGTGGGTGTTGATGAGGTTGAAGTCCGTCGACGTGATACTGCCGCTCCCGTCGAAGTCGAGCCAGTAGCTGATGGGACTGGTCAGGCCGATGTGCCGCGCGACAGCGGTGAAGTCCGCAGCCGTCACGGCTTCCGACTCGTTGAGATCGGGGCCGAGACCTTCCATCACGTCCAGATTCTTGATCCGGAGCACGTACGTGCCGTTGGCGGATCCGGTGGTGAGCCGGCCCGAGAGCTTGAATCCGAGGGCGTACACCGGCAGCTCGGTGTCGTAGTGGCCCCACTTTCGATTCGGGTCGCGCGTCGCGACGCCGGGGCTTCCGGGAGTGGAGCCCGAGAAGGTGATGTACGTGACCCCGTTCACGTCGGTTGGCGCGTCGGCCGAAATGCACCTCAGATCGGGGCAGACCGGGTCCGTGTTCCAGGTCGAATTGGCGATGATCGAATCGGCTCCGACCCCCGAGAAACCCTGCGCCGCGGTCCCGCCGTTCAGCAGGACGCAGACGTCCTGTGCGGCGACACCCGCTACCGGATTGCCGTTCACATCTCGGAGGACCACCTTGATGCGGGCGTTGTTCGGGAGCGTTCCGGCCCCGTCGTTGTTCGGGCACTCACGGAAGAAGCGGGTGGCCAACGTGCCCTCGGCCGGTGTCGCCACGGTGCCGCTCTGCGGGACGAAGAAGGACAGCGAGGCGTCCGGGACTCCGGCGCGGGCCATTGCCGGGACGATTGCAAGGATGAAGACGACGAGAATCAGGGGGGCAAAGCGGCTGGAGCGTCGTCGGGGAGTCTGATTAACCCAGAAAAACGGGCACGCCGAAGGAAACACCAAGCCTCCCTGCTTACGCGCCCCTGCAAATTCCCTAATGACCGCCCGACATTATCTCTTTTGTTTCAAAAAGTCAAGTTCATCTCTCTCGGTCGCACGAAATATCGGTCATGCAAATCCGTTTTCGCGCGAGTACAGTTATCTCCTCGCCTCGAGCCCCCTGGCCCATTGGGTACCACGCTCGCAGCCATCCTCGAGGTGTCAACTCACGCGAAAAGGAGACGACTCCCATGACCAAGACCCTGGACGCGGACGAGATCATCCGGCGCGCGACTCCACAGCAGAGCCAGAACGCCCACGAGATCCAGCCCTACGGGCACCTGGTGAAGATGCCGATCGCCCTGGAGGAATCGGCGTGCGAGGAAAGCGTCGAGAATCTGAATCAGCTCCTCGCCGACACGATGACGCTGCGCGACCTCTACAAGAAGCACCACTGGCAGGTCGCGGGGCCCACGTTCTATTCGCTTCACCTGCTTTTCGACAAGCATTTCGAAGAGCAGACCGGGCTGGTGGATGCCATCGCGGAGCGGATCCAAGCTCTGGGCGGGGTGTCGCTCGCCATGGCCCACGACATCGCCGAAATCACCCTGATCCCGCGCCCGCCCAAGGGTCGGGAGGCGGCGCCGGCGCAGATATCCCGGCTACTCCACGCACATCAGATCGTACTCAAGGAATCACGAACGATGGCGCGGCTGGCGACCGATCGCGGCGACGAGGGCACCAACGATCTCATCGTCAGCTCCATCATCCGCACGAACGAGGCCCAGGTCTGGTTCGTTTCCGAGCATGTCGTCGACGTCCCGTTGGTTCACTCGAAGTAGACCCCAGACCCCAGGCCCCGCACTCGACCATGGAAGCTGCGAGAGAAGGTCTTACGGTCCTCGATACGCGCGATGACCGATTGTTCCCGGTATTGAACGCGGCGCAGATCGCCCGCATCGGTCCCCACGGGCGGGTGCGCCGTGTCGAGAGAGGAGAGGTGCTGGCCGAGCCCGGCGCCTCGAACCGACCCGTGTTCGTCATCGTCACGGGAGGTCTCGAGATCGTTCGGGGTACTCCCAAAGGCGATGGAATCGTAGCCGCCCTCGGACCCGGCCAGTTCACCGGTGAAGCCAGCATGCTTTCGGGGCGGCGCGGGCTGGTCCGCATCCGAGCCGTCGAATCGGGAGAGGTTATCGAGGTCGACCTGGAGCATCTCCTGACGCTCGTCCAGACGGACAGCGCGGTCGGCGAGGTTCTGCTGCGGGCGTTCATTCTGCGTCTCGTGGAGCTCCGAGAACGCGAGGTGGGTGACGTCGTGCTGATGGGGTCCAACCATTCCGCCGGGACGCTGCGAGTGAAGGAATTCCTGGCGCGCAACGGCCACCCCTACTCGTACGTGGATCTGGACGACTCGACCGACGCGCAGGAAATGCTGGACCGCTTCAAGATCTCCGCAGCGGACGTTCCCGTGTTGATTTGCCAGGGGAACGTCGTGCTCCGGAACCCGACCAATCAGCAGATCGCGAGTTGCCTCGGATTCAACGACACGATCGACCGGACGCAGCTCCGCGATGTCGTCATTGTCGGCGCGGGGCCGGCGGGACTCGCGGCCGCGGTGTACGCGGCCTCGGAGGGACTGGACGCCCTGGTGCTGGAGTCGAACGCGCCCGGAGGACAGGCCGGGGCCAGCTCGAAGATCGAGAATTATCTCGGCTTCCCGACGGGCATTTCGGGGGAGGATCTCGCCAGCGCCGCCTACACCCAGGCGCAGAAGTTCGGTGCCAAGATCCTGGTCGCGACGGGAGCCGTGAAGCTGGCGTGCGCTCGAAAGCCCTTCGCCATTCAGGTGGACAACGGAACGCACATTCCCGCGCGGACGGTCATCATCGCGACCGGCGCGGAATACCGGAAGCTGTCACTGGACAACGTGTCGCAGTTCGAAGGCGCGGGGGTGTACTACGGCGCGACCAACATGGAGGCTCAGTTGTGCCGTGGCGAAGAGGTGATCGTCGTGGGAGGGGGAAACTCGGCGGGCCAGGCCGCGGTATACCTCGCGGAGACCACCAAGCGAGTGCTCATGCTGGTGCGGTCCGGCGGCCTGGCCGAGACCATGTCCCGGTACCTGATTCGCCGGATCGAACAGCATCCTCTCATCGAGTTGCGGACGCGCTCCGAGATCGTGGCCCTGGAGGGGGACGACCATCTCGAACGTGTCGGCTGGCGGGACAACGCCTCCGGGAAGACCGAGACCCGATCGATCCGCCACGTCTTCGTCATGGCGGGCGCCGTACCCAACACTCACTGGCTCGAAACCTGTCTGACCCTCGACCCCAAGGGGTTCATCAAGACGGGATCCGACCTCTCCCGTGAGGAGTTGACCGCAGCGAAATGGCCCCTCTCCAGGCCGCCGCATCTCCTGGAGACCAGCCTTCCGGGAGTGTTCGCGGTGGGGGATGTCCGGGGTGGGAATTTCAAGCGCGTCGCGCCCGCGGTGGGAGAGGGTTCGATCGCGATCGCCCTGGTGCACCAGGTACTGCACGAATAGCCCCAAGGTCGCCGTGATGGCTGGAACGGGCCATTTGCGGCGGGATAGAGGCGTAGCCCTCGCTAAAGCCGCCGCCTCCTCGTGCCGATCTACCGGTGTGGGCACCGGGAGTTCCGATGGTCCTTGCGCGAGAGTTAAAACAATACCGTAACACGACTTACGCCTGCTCGGTTTGCGGCCTGGCGCTCCTGTATTACCTCACTGGGAGGCTTGGGCTGCTCCTGGCGATCCCGCCCGGGTACGCGACTGCGGTGTGGCCTCCGTCCGGGATCGCTCTTGCCGGACTACTGCTTCTTGGCGCTCGCGTCTGGCCTGGAATCCTCGTCGGCTCCTTCGCCCTCAATGTCTGGACTTCGTTGGATCCCACAGACCCGTCCTCGACGCTTCGGTCCCTCCTGATCGCGATCAGCATCGCGGCGGGCTCCACGCTTCAGGCGCTCCTGGGGGAGCGGCTGGTGCGCCGGATTTCGGGGGAGCCCGCGTCGAAACCCTGGGAGGGGAGAAGGATGGCGGCGCTCGCCCTGGGCGGGCCCATCGCCTGCGTCACGGCTGCAACCGTGGGGGTCACGACGCTCGCCCTCGCAAAGGCCATCACCCCGGCGAACTACCCATACAGCTGGATGACCTGGTATGTGGGCGATGCGATCGGTGTGGTCATTTTCACCCCCATCCTCCTGTTGTGGTCGGCCACGCCGCATCGAATGCCCCTTCGCCGGCGACTCGCCGTGAGTGCGCCGCTCGCCGTCACCTTCAGCCTGGTCGTTCTCCTGTTCACGCGCGTGAACGGGCTGGAGCAGAAACAGCTCCGGATGGAGTTCGAGCACCGCTCGGGCTTGCTCACCCAAACCCTTCAGCGAGGCTTCGACCGGACCATCGAGGCGTTCAGCGCTGTCGGCGACTTTCAGGACGGATTGCCCCGGATCGATCACTCTAGATTCCGGGGCCTCACCCTGGCGCTCTTGGCGCGGCACCCGGAGCTACAGGCGATATCATGGGACGTGCGTGTGCCGCAGTCCCGGCGAGCCACGTTCGAGAAGGATCTGCGTCGTGAAGGGCGTGTTCCCGGGCGGATCACCGAACTGGACTCTCAGAACAAACTCGTCACCTCCGCCGTGAGGAGGGAGTACGTCGTCGTCCGGTACATCGAGCCCTATCTCGAGAATAAGGAGGTGCTCGGGTACGACGTGGCATCCAGCGCCATACGCCGGCAGGCACTACTACAAGCCCGCGAGACGGGAGAGCCGACATGCACCCGTCCAATCAGGCTGATCCAGGCGCCTGAGACCCAGGCCGGGTGCATGGTGTTTCTGCCGATCTACTGGAAGATGGGCCGCCTTGCGACGAACAAGGCGGGCGCGGAGGATTTTGCAGGCGCCATGGCTTCCTTTGTTCGGGTGGGCGACCTGGCGGAATCCTTGCTCCAGGGAGCTCATCCCCCTGGAATCCAAATAGTGATCACGGATCCGCACGGCCCCGGGGGGAGCCAGCGGCTCTATCCCGCATCCCCGCGCGTGCCAGGAAATCGTGAGGGTGCCTCAAACGGGGGCAGGTCGGCGAGCCGCGCAGGGCTCCACTATGCAGGGGCCCTCGAGGTCGCGGGTCATCGCTGGAGGGTCGAATACGCGATGACCCAGGAGTATCTCGAGGCACACCGGCCATGGCAGGCGTGGGGAGTCCTTGCCGCGGGCATGGCGTTCACGGGGCTCCTCGGCGCTTACAACCTCAATCTCATGGGGCGGTCCGCGACTGTCGAGCGGCTCGTCGCCCTGCGAACCGAGGAGCTGAACAGGGCCAATGAGGAGGCGAAATCCACGCAGCTCCAGCTCATCCAGGCGGCAAAGCTGGAATCGATCGGGCGGCTTGCGGCGGGTGTTGCCCACGAGGTCAAGAACCCGCTCGCCGTGATCCTCTTCGCGATCGACTACCTGGCCGAAGCGGTCGAGTCTCCGGATCCCAATGTGGCGACCGCATTGAACGACGCGCGTGAGGCCGTGGTGCGGGCCGACGCTGTGACCCGTGCCCTGCTCGATTTCTCCGCGGGCACCGAGCTCAAGCCCAGCTTGCAGGACGTCAACGGCGTGCTCCAGAGGGCGCTCCTGCTCGTCCATCACGCCCTCACCAAGGCCCATATCTCGGTGGTCGAAGAGTTCGAGAGCGGGCTTCCTCCGGCGATGCTCGATCAAAACAAGATCGAGCAGGTTCTCGTCAATTTGATCATCAACGCCATTGATGCGATGCCCGACGGAGGGACACTGGTTGCCCGCACCCGGCGGGACCGGATCCGGGTTGGCAGTAGGGCCATCGTCGTGGAGATTGAAGACACCGGCACGGGGATCCAGGAAACCTCTCGAGCCAGGCTCTTCGACCCGTTCTTCACGACCAAGCCTCCGGGGAAAGGGACCGGCCTTGGACTCGCCGTCTGCAAGTCCATCGTCGCGCTGCATGGAGGCACGATTGGAATCGCGAATAAGGGGGGTGGCGACGGCGCACGAGCCACAGTCGTCCTCCGGAGCGTCAGGCCCCAGGCGGAAGGAAACGGCGATGGATAAGGTCCGGATTCTCCTGATCGACGACGAGCCGAGCTTTACGCGGATGTTGAAGATGAACCTCCAGCATCGCGGGTTCAAGGTGATGGTGGAGAACAACGGCGCGTACGCCTACACGGCGGCACGGGATTTCTTGCCCGATTTGATTTTCCTGGACGTGATCATGCCCGACGTGGACGGCGGTGATGTGGCGGCGAAGATCCGGAGCGACCCGCGCTTCAATGACGTGCCGATCGTGTTTCTCACGGCCGGCGTGTCGAAGGAGTCGACGCGGGTCAGGGGAAACATCATCGGCGGCCAGACCTACCTCGCCAAGCCGGTTACCGTCGACGAGGTGGTTCGCTGTATCGACAAGGAGCTCCAGAAACAGGCGGGCGTTCGCCCGGACTCATGATGAAAAAGCCCTTCGATTTCGCCTCGGGCGAGGCGTAGAGTCCAGGGCCGCAGCGGGGAATCGAATGGCGAAGTCCCACGCAAGGAGGCGGACGTGAAATCGATCCTGTTGGTCCTGGCTCTCGGTCTTGCTCTGGCGATGCCCGTCGCGGTGTCTCCGTCGGCCGCCGCGTCGACCGACGCACACGTCATGCTCAACCCCACGCAGATCATCTGGGGCTCCCCGCCGCCGGTGTTTCGAAAGGGAGCCCACTTCGTCGTCATGTCCGGAGATCCTGGTGCGGCGGGGCCCTTCACGGTTCGACTGAAGCTTCCGGCCGGCTACATCATCTCTCCGCACTGGCATCCCACGGACGAGAACGTGACCGTCATCTCCGGGACGTTTTCGCTGGGGATGGGTGAGAAGTTCAGCCGAGCGTCCACGAAGACCCTGACCGCGGGAGGCTACGCTCTCCTGCCGGCGGAGATGCGGCACTTCGCATGGACCAAGGGCGGAGCGGTCGTTCAGGTTCACGGCACGGGGCCGTTCGTCCTCAACTACGTGAATCCATCCGACGACCCGAGCAAGTCGGAGGGTGCGAAGTAGGACGGGCACCGGCACGACCGTAGAGCGGGCACCGCTCCCTCAGTCGACGTGCTTCAGGAGCTCCTCGTTGGTCGGCCACTGCTCCAGCGCCTTCCGCAGCTGGACAATGGCCTCCTTGGGCGGCATCTCCAGGACCCGCCGGCGGAGCCGATTGATCGCGTCGATTTCCGTCTTGGAGTAGAGAAGCTCGTCATGCCGGGTCCCGCTCTTGGTGATGTTGATGGTGGGGAAGATCCGCTGCTCGGCCAGAGCGCGGTCGAGCACGATCTCGCTGTTTCCCGTTCCCTTGAACTCCTCGAAGATCATGTCGTCCATGCGCGAGCCGGTTTCGATCAAGGCGGTGGCGAGAACCGTGATCGATCCGCCGTTCTCCACGTTTCGGGCCATCCCGAAGAACTTGCGCGGGATCTCGAGCGCGCGCGAGTCCAATCCGCCGCTCATGGTGCGCCCCGAGTCGGAGCCGTACGAATTGAACGCGCGGCCCATGCGCGTGAGGCTGTCCACAAGCACCACTACGTGACGCCCGCAGGTCAGCTCGCAGCGTACCCTGTCCATGCACATGGTCGCGAGCTGGACGTGGTCCTCCAGCGATTGGTCGCTGCTCGAGGCGAGGACCTCGGCTGAAACCTTGCGCCGGAAGTGGGTCACCTCCTCGGGCCGCTCGTCGACCAGGAGGACGACCACGCGGGTGTCCGGCGCGTCGGCGAGGATCGCGACGGCGAACTCCTCCAGGAGCTGGGTCTTGCCGGCCTTGGGCGGCGAGACGATGAGCCCGCGCGTGCCGCGCCCGACGGGCGCGAAGAGGTCGATGATGCGCATCGACACGTTCCCGCCGGCGCCCAGGCGGAAGCGCCGGTCGGGATTCGTGGCCGTCAGCTTTGCGAACGGAGTGCACCCGCGAAAGGTCTCGGGCGCCATGCCGCAGATCGATTCGACGGCGTCGAGACGCAACCCCTGTTTCTCCGGCTGGGCGGAGCCGGAAACCAGAGCGCCGGAGATCAATTGGAAGCGGTTGATGAGCGCCGCCGGGACGAAGACGTCCTGGCGGCTGGGCGCGAACGAGCGGGCGGGGTCGCGGAGGAAACCGCCACCGCGTTCGAGGATTTCGAGTACTCCCGAGACGGCCGTCGGAGGCATGGAAAAGCGAGTCTAGCCGCTCAGGTGTTCTCCCGCCAGCAGTTCGCGGAGAAGAGGTATACTTCAACCCGCACAGTAGCCGGTGCAGGGGTCGGGCGGCGGTATGGCGTTGCTTTAGGGCCCGGACGAATGTGCCCCCGATGGCGCGTATCCCACGAGTGCTCGCTGTTGCGGCAGCCGCGGCGTCTCTGTACCTCTCCCACGCGTCGCCGGCCAATTCAGGACCCCTAGGCTTCGAGTATCTTTGCCCGCTTCCAGGGTCCGCCTATCACCTTCCCGAGACCAACATCATTCTTCGCCCCGGCGGAATCGTGGACCCCTCATCGGTCGCCGGAGGAAGGATCCTCAGCGTCAGCGGATCGATCTCGGGATTGCACCCGGGACGGCTGCGGCTGACGGACGACCGCAAGTGCGTCACGTTCCGGCCCGATGACCGGTTCACGCCCGGCGAGGTGGTGACGTGCCGCGTCGATTCCGGGCTTGTCACCGATACGCGTGGGATCGTCCCGGGGATCGAGTTCAGCTTCACGGTCGCGGGTCCGGAGCGTGAGGCCCTGCGCGATTTCGTGATCCCCGAGGGCGGCGACGAGGGCCCCTCGCAGCCGCCCGGCGCCACCGGCGCGGCCCCCGCGGCGAACGTCCAGAGTGCGGCCCCATCCGAGTCGCTTCCGCCCGATTTCCCGCGCATCCATGCCGCGGTATTCGGCACTCCCACCCCGGGGCGGCTGTTTCTGTGCAACTTCGTGTTCGCCGGCATCCCGGTGCCGGAGTACCTCATGATCCTCGAGAACGACGGAACCCCCTTCTTCTACCGCAAGCTCCCGCACGTGAGCTTCGATTTCAAGATGCAGCCGGATGGCCGTTTGACCTACTACGACACCGGTGCCCGGTGCTTCTACGCCCTGAACGCCCTCTACGCCGTGGTGGACAGCTTCCGCTGCGGGAACGGCTATTCGACCGACGGCCACGACCTGCTCCTTCTTCCCAACGGCCATTCGGTCTTGATGAGCTACGACCCCCAGATCGTCGACCTGAGCCAGGTCGCGAAGGACGGAAAGCCGAACGCGATCGTGATCGGCCTGATCATCCAGGAACTGGATCAGGAGAGGAACGTGGTGTTCCAGTGGCGGAGCTGGGATCACTTCCAGATCACGGACGTCGTCTCGCACAGCCTGTCGACGACGGTGGTCGACTATGTCCACGGCAACTCGATCGATACCGATCCGGACGGGAACTTCATCCTCTCTTCCCGCCACATGAACGAGGTGACCAAGATCAGCCGGGCAACCGGCGAGACTCTCTGGAGGCTGGGCGGGAGGAACAACCAGTTCGCGTTCATCAACGATCCGATTCGTTTCTCCCACCAGCATGCGGTCCGGCTCTTACCGAATGGACACATTGTCCTGTTCGACAACGGCAATTTCCGGCTCCCGCTCTTCTCGAGGGCCGTGGAGTACGCGATCGACGAGGCGGAGAAGACGGCGACCCTCGTCTGGCAGTATCGTCTGAATCCCGACGTATTCGGTCCCGCGTTCGGCTATGTCCAGCGCTTCTCCAACGGGAACACCCTCATCTGCTGGGGCGCCACCACGCCGACCCTCACCGAGGTCGCGCCGGATGGATCCATCGTTTCGGAGCTGACCTTTGACCCCGCCATCGCGTCGTACCGGGCGTTCCGCTTCGAGTGGCCGCCCGTCAAACCCGCGACCGTGCAAATCCAGCCCGCTTCCTTCGCCACGGGGAGCCGCGGAGGTTCGGTCACGGCGACGATCAGCCCGGAGGCGGCGAGTTTCTCCCTGTCGGACGTGGAGCTTTCGACCGTCCGTCTCGACGGAACGGTGCCCGCGGACACCACGAGCGTGAACTGGGCGAACGCCAATGGCGGCGGCATCCCCGGCCTGAGGGTCCGGTTCGACCGGGACGCGCTCCTCCCTCTGCTCTCTCTGGGATTGAATCGGGTCGAGGCGACTGGCTCGCTGACGACGGGGCAGACCTTCCGGGGATTCGCGGAGGTAAACGCCTTCACGGCGCGCACGCCGCAGGCGGGCCCGGCGTCCCTCCAGCTTGTATCGGAGACCGCGTCCGGTGCCGAAGCCGCGCCTCGCGTCGTGGTACTGGGCCGGCCCGTTCCCAACCCTTCGAGCGGCGCCATGCGTGTTCGACTGGGATTGCCCCGTGAGGGCCACGCGGAGCTGTCGGTTTTCGACGTATCCGGGAGACTGGTGGCGCGCATGTCGATGGAGCGTCGCCCTGCCGGATGGCACCAGCTCCTATGGGACGGCCGGGACCGGGAAGGTCGTCCGGTGGCCTCCGGCACCTACTTCCTCAGGCTGGTCGCGGGCGACACGATTACCCGCCGTTTCGTGGTTCTCCGGTAGGATCCTCGCGCCGCTCGAACACAAATCGAAAGTGATCGAGAAGCTCCCGCTCGAAGGCGATCGTGTTGGCGCTGATTCCCGAGACAAAGGCGTGCCGGAAATCGGCGCTCCGGGCGTACCACGGAATCAGGGTCAAATAGAGGAGCGACTTTCGCCAGTGAAACCTTGCGAAGCGCGCCCTCCATTGCCGGATCGTCTCAATGTAGTCGCGCCGGCCATTCTCCTTCTCGACAAGACGGAAGTGAGGCTGGGCGCATCGTTCCACCTGGCCGTCGCCCTGAGGTAGCCAGGAGCCGGGGAATGTCTTCCCCAGGAGCCCCAGTACGTGTGCATTCGATAGCCTCGGGGCGCGGACGTCGACTTCTTCGAACGGGATCATGTTCTTGCCGAACACCATGGTCTGCAGGAAAAAGCGCCCTCCCGGCGGAACCAGCGCGGCGACGCTTCGAAAGAAGTCGGAGTAGATCCGATCCTGCTCTCCCGCCCGATACTGCTCGGTGGAGCAGAAGTGCTCGAAGGCGCCCAGGCTCACGACGCCGTCGAAAACCCCGAATGTCTCCGGGGTGAGGGTCCGCGCGTCGAGTAGATGGACCTCGAGGCCATGGTAGCCGCAAGCCCGAAGCTGGCCCGTCGAGAGGGTGACGCCGACGCCCCGGATTCCGCGGCCGCGCACGTACGCCAGCATTCCGCCCCAGCCGCACCCTAGATCCAGGACCCGCCCGCCGGCCGGCACGCGGAGCTGCTCCACCACGTACGCGTGCTTTCGGGCCTGAGCCTGACGAAGGGAGAGCGAGAAATCCCCGTCGTACTTCGCCCCGCTGAAATCGCCGAGGTCGCCCATGCTCAGCCGGAACAGCTTGTCCGTGAGTGTGTACATGAAATCGACTTCTGCCTGGGAAGCCATGCGGCCGCAGTCTACCGCATTGTGGGGGCGCTATGCCTCACACCGCTGCGCGTGGCGAGCGAAGTCGGGACCAGAAGGTGCAGGCCTCCGGCGGACGCGGCCGCCAGGACCCGATCCGGCGAACTGGGGTCGACGCCCAGGGCCCACACGCGGTCCGAGCCCAGGCCGTCGGTCGGCATCCGATCCCACGATCGGCCGCCGTCGACGCTCCGGAAGATGCCGCCGCAGGTGAAGTCGCTGGTGTAGATCGTGCGGCCGTTCGGGTTCATGGCGATCCCGGTGAGGTCGGAGTGGGGGATTCCGCCGTTCACCCGCCGCCAAGTGGCTCCGCGGTCGCCGGAGCGGAACAGCCCTCCCGACGTCGTGGCGAAAAGCACGCGGTCGTCGGATGGCGTGAAGGCGATGGCATGCGTCGTCACGCCGTCCAGCGCCGGCGATGTCTGGCGCCACGTCTTGCCTCCGTCGTTGCTCCGGAAAAATCCTGCTCGCGTTGCGGCCACGACTAGATCGAGGTCGTCGGAAGACACGGTTAGCCCGGCCACCTCCTCGGAGTCCCCGAGCGCCGTCTTGGTCCAGGTCCCGCCCCCGTCGGCGCTGCGGATGATTCCCTTCGACGTGGCGGCGAGAAGGCGGTGAGGGAGCAGCGCGAGCAGCTCCGTCACTCGCGGGTGTACCTCCGCGTCGTCGAGACGCGTGCGCAACCGGGTCCAGGAGGAGGCTTCCGGCTCCCGCGCGAAAATCCCGTCGTCAGTTCCGGCGATGATCGTGGTGCCCTGGAGGGCCAACGACAGCACCTGGCGTCCCTCCAGGCCCTCTCCCAGGCGGGTCCAGGGACCCTGCACCCCCGGCGAGACGAAGATGCCGCTGTAGCTCGGGGGGCCCCACACCGCGACGACCAGACGCTCGCCGGCGGCATCGAACAGCAGCTTGAAGACGAAACGTTCGGAAAAACCGGTGTTGCTGGCGGTCCAGGTCCGCGCGTGATCCGAACTCCTGAGCACCCCCGCCCCTTCGGTGCCGAGGAGGACGGCGCCGTCGGGCAGCACGATCACCGCGTTGAGCACCAGATCCTTGGACGTCGTTCGCCACCAAGTGCGGCCGGCGTTGTCACTGACCCAGAGACCCTCGGTCGTGCCCGCCAGCAGCAGATCCGCGTCGTCGTCGTCCCGGGCGAACGCGCGGGTCCGCCGGCTGGAGAAGGGGATCCCCTCCAGCTTGGTCCACTGCATGGCGCCGTCCGTCGAGCGGTAGATGCCGGTGCAGGCCGTGGCATAGACGGTCTGGGGATCTCGGCGGTCGACGGTCAGCGTCATGATGTCCGAGTCGTCGATCATGCCGTCGTGCACGGGCTCCCACGCGGCGCCGCCGTCGGATGTTTTCCAGAGCAGGTGCCAGGTGCCGGCATACACGACCTCGGCATCGGTCGGATCGAACGCCAGGGACTCGATGTTGTGCAGGTCGGGGTGGCCCTTGGGGGTAATGCGTGTCCAAGCCTGTCCGCCGTTCTGCGAGAGGAACACTCCCGTCAGTGTCCCCGCGGCGAGCACCTGAGGATTCGAAGGCGACACGGCCAGCGCCCGCACCGACTCGCCTTCGATGCCCTTCAGTATCGCGAAGGTCTGCCCGCCGTCGCTGCTCTTGGCGACACCCCCTCCGCTGCCGTGGACTTCCCAATAGCCGACGTACACGGTCCCGCGCGGATCGACGACGATCTCATCGAGGCTGCATCCGCGCAGCGGGAACCCGGGATCCAGCCGGCGCCACTCGAGGCCGCCGTCATCCGAGCGATAGAGGAGCCCGTCCGCCGTGCCCAGGTAGACCCGCTGTCCGCGATGAGGGTCCTGCGCCAGGGAGCGGACGTTCCCGCCAGGGGCGCCCACCGGGACCCAACTCTGAGCATGTGCGGACGCCGCGGTGAAGGCGAGAGCCGCCGCGAGGGTCAGAAGGAAGGAATGACACACTCCACCCCTCCACTTCCAACGACCCAGCCTTTGCCGCTGTGAGGCGCAAGCCATTGAGTCCATATGTAGTTCCAATGCACCGCGGGCTCGTGAATGAAGAGCAGAACATCAACGTCCATTTGAGTGCTGCAACAGCCGTGCCGTTGAGCGGCCGTTCCATCTGAGGAAGCAACCGGGGCGGGCCCATCCTGGACCCGCCCCGAGTTGTCACTCAAGCGTGTTCGAAATCGTCGCCAGTTCCAGTTCCGTACGTTTTACTTCGGCTCCGCCGCACCCTCCGGCACGAACCACACTTCAACGCGACGGTTGCCGGCCTGCGCCGTGGCATCCGCCCCCGTGTCGAGCGGCGCCGAGCGCGTCGAGACGCGCGACCCGTCGATGCTCCGCTCCTTCGCGAGGTAGTCCTTTACCGCATCGGCGCGCTTCTGGGCAACCCCGGCGGCACTCTCATGGCTGTCGGCATGACCGATGACGATCACGCGAGCCCGCGGGTCGGAGCTGAGCCGCTGCGCCACGTCGTCAAGGCAGGCCTTGTCGACGTTGCTCAAGCGCGAGAGATTGCGCGGGAACCCGGCAGCGATGCAGGAAACCGCTTCCGCGGGCCGCGCCGGCTCGAGCAAGCGCACCGAGCAGTCGGACGATGCGGTATTGCTGTGGTCGTCGGTGACGCGGACCGTGATGTTGGCGGTCGCCGGCGGGGTCGTGCCGGTGAAGTCGAACGTCGCGTTCGCACCGGAACCGGTCACCCTGCCGGTGGAGGCGCTCCATGCGTAGGTCAGCTGGCCGCCCTCGGGATCGGACCCGGTGGCATGTACGTTCACGGTTTCACCCGGAAGGATCTCCGAGCGCTCGACCGCGCAGCTCACCGTCGGGGGCTGGTTGGCAGGGGCAGCCTCCTCGGCGTGCACCTCCTTATGCCCGCCGCCGAACACGAAGCCGAGGCCGAGAGTGGCCTCGACATTCTTCTGCGTAGCATCGACCACGTCGCCCACCTTCGTGTGGACATAGCGGCCGTCCAATCTGAGATTCCAGTGGTGCGACAAGAAAATGCGGGCGCCCGCGCCGGCGTTCCAACCGAAGTCGCAGGATTCGCCGTAATCATCCACGTCGAACTTTTCCTTGCCGACGCCGGCGGTCAGGAACGGGCGGAACGCATGACCGGCCTCCCCGAAGTTGTACAAGAGGTTGAAGCGGTATGCGGAGAGGTGTACGTCGACGTTTGGCACGCCGACCAACTCGAACTGAGTGTGGGTAGCGATGCGCTGTGCGGAGACTTCGGCGTTCCAGTGCTCGGTGAAGAAGTATCCGAGCCTCGCACCGATGAGCGTGTGATCCTTCGGCCGGAACATGCCGTAGTCGTCCAGCCACGCCTTGCCGCCATAGATGCCAAGTTCCCAGTCGCCCTTGTCGCCGCCACCCGCGAAGGCCGGTCCAGCAGCCACAAGCAGCACGGCGACAAGTGCCAGAATCATGCTTCGCATGGAATGCCCTTTCCTGTTTGACGCCGGGCCACGCTCGCGCGGCCATCCACTACGCGGCCATCCACTACGATGTGCGGACCTCATTGGGCAACGATGGCATTGGTATCCAATGTCACCGCTCCATTCCTAGCCAATGCTCTTCCGTCCAACTTGGTCCCGGTGGTCAGCGTGATCGACGTAAGTGCGAGGATGGTTCCCTTGAACACGGAGTTCGTGCCGAGGGTCGCCGAGCTGCCGACCTGCCAGATGATGTTCTTGGCCTGTGCGCCCCCGATCAGGACGATCTTGCTGGCGGTCGCCGTCGTGAGCGCGGACGCGATCTGGATGACGAAGGTGGCGTCCGAGTGACCCAAACCGTTCAAGGTCAGCGTGCCCGTTATCCCGAGCGTTGACGTCGACTTGTAGAGACCAGGCGCCAGGGTCCGCCCGCCCAGGTCCCCGGCTATTGTGATGGCGCCCGTTGTCAGTCCGGCGGCGGCGTTGTAGGCAGCCGTCAAATTGGTCTGGGCCGTGGCCGCGGCGGCGTTGCCAAGGTTAGTGGCTCCGCTCACGGTCGGGGATCCGGTCAGGGTGTTTCCTGGACTCACTCCAAGATCACCTGTGATCGTGGTCGAACCCGTGTTCGTCACGGAGGTACCCGCGAGAACACCGTAACCGGAGGCTGTTGCCAAGGCTGTTGCCACAGATCCTACCGCCGGACCTCCGCCCGTCGCCCCGCCGCTTTCCTTGACTCCGAGCACCCGATCGCCGTTGCAGCATCCGGCCAAGGCAACCGCGAGCACCGATGCCATCATCCATGAAATTCTTTTGCCAAAGCGCATCATCGACTCCTCCTGATTGCCGCTCGGGTGTCTACGGACTGCTTCATTCCCCTCGCGATCACCGCTTCCAACGCCTGGAACCACCTGCATCAAGGCGTGGTCCATTTCGACCACCCTGGAACAGGTGGGTAATTCGCAGGAACGATGCCACGAGGCCGCTGACGCCTGTAGCTCGTTGGGGGCGAAGCAACTGGAGGTGTTTGCCGCAGTCCTGGGCGGCGCAAAAACGGGTGTGGGGCGAGGGGCAGAAAGGAAATACGTTCAAAATCAGGACGGTTCTTCAAAGCAGGTAGTTATGCGTAAACTACGAAGCCCATCCCGCCATCCAGGCGCGCTCGGAACCCCCGAAGCCTCGCGCTGTAACACCCAGGCGGTGATCCAGGGTGCGTGAGTCGCAATTCAACCCTCCCGGACCGAAAAGGAGCCGTGCTCATGTCTGGCAAACAGAAGATCAAACCCTGCCTGTGGTTCGACAACAATGCCGAGGAAGCGGTGAACTTCTACATCTCCATCTTCAAGGACTCGCGGATTCACCAGCTATCGCGCTACGGAGAAGTGGGCCCGGGGAAGAAGGGGACCGTCATGGGGATCAACTTCCAGCTCGAGGGGCAGCAGTTCATGGCGCTGAACGGCGGCCCGATTTTCAAGTTCACCGAAGCGATCTCGCTGTACGTGAGCTGCGAAACCCAGGCGGAAGTGGACGAGCTGTGGAACAAGCTCTTGGCGGGGGGCGGTGCGCCGTCGCAATGCGGCTGGCTCAAGGACAAGTTCGGTCTGTCGTGGCAGATCATTCCCACCGCGTTGACGGACATGCTTTCCGACAAGGATCCCGAGAAGTCGAAGCGAGTGATGGAAGCGATGCTCAAGATGGGCAAGATCGACATCGACAAGCTGAAGGAAGCCTACCAGGCGCCGGCGGGCGCGCACGCCTCGCGCGGCTAAGCGGCCCGGGGTCCAGAAGCCGGAAGGAGAAAGACATGTCCAATCCCAAATTGCTTCCCGGAAAGTTCGTGTGGTTCGAGTTCGTGTCGGACGATCCCAAGAGGGCGCAGGCGTTCTATGGCGCGGTGCTCGGATGGAAGACGGTGCCGTTCCCGATGGGCAACTCCGCGTACGAAATGATCTACGCCGGCGACACCATGATCGGCGGCTATGCGGCGCCCCATAGCGCGGGCGAGCGCTCGCATTGGATCTCGTACGTCTCGGTCGATGACGTGGACGCGGCCGCCAAAACCGCATCCGCGAGCGGCGGCAAGGTGCTCGAGCCGCCGTTCGACATCATGAACGTCGGCCGGGCGGCGCGGATCGCCGACCCGCAGGGCGCCGAGCTGTACCTTTTCAGAAAGGTGAACGACGATCCGGTCGACGGGGTCCCGCCGCCCGGCGGCTGGCTCTGGAACGAGCTGCACACCACCGATCCGGCGCAGGCGCTTGGCTTCTACGAGAAGGTCGTAGGTTTTTCGAATCGCGCGATGGACATGGGGCCGGCCGGCACCTATCACATCCTCTCGCGAGGCGGCGTCGACCGGGGCGGCGTGACGAGCCACCTGAATGCGGGCGTGCGGCCGCACTGGCTGCCGTACGTTGCGGTCGACGACGTCGACGCGACGATCGCCACCGCCAAGAAGCTCGGCGCGACCATCCCGATGCCCCCGGAGGACATTCCCGGAGTCGGTCGCCTCGGCATCCTGGAGGATCCGACAGGCGCCGTGCTCGCCATGCTGAAGCCGGTACCGGCGGAGAAGGCCGCGGAGGCGAGAAGTTAGATTGGCGTGACCCGGCGCTGGCGGAAACCAGCGCCGGGTCGCCGACGCTAAGCGGCCGGTCCCGGAAGGAAGTCGCGGAACCGAGGGTCTTCCCGGAACGGATCGAAGGCCGGGTCGTGGGTGAGGAACAGGCGCCCGATGATGCCCGTCTTCGGCGCCCAGGACAGGACCCCCACGAGGCCCTCCCGGTCATCCATTCCGGCGCACGCGTACGCGAAGTGCTCCCAGGAAACGTGCTCCCGGGCCGACCGCTGCTCCAGCTCGCGGAGCAGGGTGCGCGCCTCTTCGATCCGACCCATGCGGCCGAGCAGGTAGGCGCGGGCGGAGATCATTTCCAGAGTCCGCGTGAGGCTTTGATCCACTCCCTCCAGCCCCGCCAGCGCCGCCTCAATCCGTCCGACCGCGGCCCGGCATAACGCCAGCCTCCAGTGCAGCCAGGGCATCTTGGGTTCCAGCTCGACCGCTCTTTCGTAATGCGGAATGGCCTCCACCGCCCGGCGCGCGTAGAACAAGATGTTCGCGTTAACGATCTCCACCGTCACGGAAAGGGGGTCGAGCCGGCGCGAGCGTTGAGTCAGATCCAGGGCCTCCTCGAATTGGCCGCGGGCCGCGTGCAGCATCGCGTTCCAGTAGAGGGCCGGGACGTAGGCGGGGTCGATTTCCAGGGCGCGCTCGAACTCCACCTGTGCTTCGCCCAGCCGGTTGGCGTGCGTCAGAAGTCCCGCGAGCGAGGTGTGCCCCTCCACCAACCGGGGCTCCAGCTCCACGGCTCGCCGCGCGGCCCGCTCGGCCTTCGGGTACGCTTCGTGAGCCAGGATCTGCATGTAGGTAACCTGGACGTTGTACACGTCGGAGAGCCCGGCGTACGCGCGCGCGTAATTCGGATCCGCCTGGATCGCGCGCCCGAACCATTCGATGGCCAGCCGCAGCGATTCCGGAGTGCGCTTGTTCCAATAGAATCGCCCTTTCAAATAGGCCTCGTAGGCATCGCTGTTCGCCGCTTCGGACTCGGCCGCCGGGGCCCCTTCCGCCGGAACCAGCTCCACCTCCAGCGCCTTCGCCACCGCCGTCGCAACCTCGTCCTGAAGCTCGAAGATGTCGGCCAGCCGGCGATCATAGGTCTCGGCCCACAGATGGCTCTGGTCCGAGACCTGGACGAGCTGGGTGGTGATCCGGATCCTGTCCCCCGCGCGCCGGACGCTCCCTTCGAGGAGGTATTCGACGCCCAGCTCCCGGCCGATCTCGTCCGCGCTCTTGGTCGTCTTCTTGTAGCGCATGGCCGAGGTGCGCGCGATGACGCCGAGGCGCTTCGGTTGAAGCCGGCCCAGATGCGCGATCAACTCCTCGGTCATTCCGTCCGCGAAGTATTCCTGCTCCGCGTCCGCGCTGAGATTGTCCAGCGGAAGCACGGCGAGCATGTGGCGGCCCCGGCCCAGCGCGCCCGGAGTTCCCGAGCCGCCGGACCCCGGCGTCGCCGAGGACGAGAGCGCCTCGCTGAAGGCGGCCATGGTCGGGTAGCGATCCGCCGGAGCCTTGGCGAGCGCGCGGGAGAGAGCCTGCGACACCGGCGGTGGCGTGGTGGGACGGAGCGCCGTGGCGGGCCGGGGATCCAGCGTGCGGTGCTGGAGCAGCACGCTTTCGCCGGTGGGTCCCGTGAACGGGGGCTGCCCCGTCAGCATCTCGTAGACCACGCAGGCCAGGGCGTACTGGTCAGCGCGGCCGTCGAGAGACGTCCCCGAGGATTGCTCCGGACTCATGTAGGACGGGGTACCCACCGTCGCCACCGTCCGGGTCTCGACGGCTTGCGCCGCCTCCGCCGTGCGCGCGATGCCGAAGTCGAGAACCATCGCGTGGCCGCCGGTGAGGACGATGTTCTCCGGCTTCACGTCGCGGTGGACCAGCCCCTGCTCATGGGCGTAGCGGAGGGCATCCGCGACCTCGCGGGCGATCCGGGTGGCGTCTTCGACGGGGAGCTGGCGCTCGCGGAGGAGGCGTTGGCGCAGCGATTCTCCTCCCAGGAGCGGCATGACGAAGTAGAAGAGACCGTCGGCCTCGCCCGAATCGAACAGCGGTACGATGTGGGGATGCACGAGCCGGGCCGCGGTCTCGATCTCGGCTCGAAATCGGGCTGAGCCGGCGGCTGCCGCCATCTCCGGGTCGAGGATCTTGATCGCGACCGAGCGGCCGTGCTTGGAGTCGCGGGCCTCGTACACCTGCCCCATCCCGCCGCGGGCAAGCTCGCGCTGTATGTCGTAGCGGCCGGCGAGGGCGGATGTCAGTCGAGCGAGGGTTTCGGCGGACACGGAGGTGGCTGAGCGATCCCGGTTGGCGTCATGAAGCACTCAATTTACCACCTTGCTCCGCGGCCGGGAAAGGGCAACGGCGCCGCCTGCCAACCTTGCGGCAGGCTCGCGACAGCGCTAGGATTGCCGTACGCTGGATTCACGACCCTGACGTTCCCGCAGGAGGTTCCCATGCGTCCGCAGCGCCCGGCCCTGCCCCTTGTAACAGCCCTGCTCCTCGCGGCCGCGGCATCCGTGGCCGCCACGGGTCCCCAACAACCCAAGGCCCCCAAGCGCACCACGGTCAATACCTACTGGGGTCAGAAGGTGCGCGACGATTACCAGTACATGGAGCGCTCGAACGACCCGCTGGTCGCGAAATGGGTCAAGGGGCAGAACGCCTACACGAGAGCCTGGCTGGACCGGCACCCCGAGCGTAAGGCAGTCCTGGATCGAATCGTGGCGCTGACGCACTCCGATAGCCCCGACTACTACGGGGGCAACTTTCAGGCGGGCAGCTATTTCTTCATGAAGGATCAGCCGCCGAAGCAACAGCCGTCCCTGGTGATGCTCACCTCGGTGATGGACTTGAAGACGGAGCGGCCGATCGTCGATCCGAACGTCATCGATCGGTCCGGCAAGACCACGATCGATTTCTATTCTCCGTCCCTGGATGGGAAGTACGTCGCGGTTTCCCTCTCTAAGAACGGCACGGAAGACGGAACGCTCCATCTGTACGAAACCGCGACGGGCCGGCAGCTCGACGACGCGATCGCGGGAGTCAACGGCGGCACGGCGGGCGGGAGCGCGGCGTGGAACGCCGACGCCAGCGGAATCTATTACACCCGTTATCCCCACGTGGGGGAACGTCCGGCCCACGATCTGCCCTTTTACCTCCAAATCTACTTCCACAAGATGGGGACGCCTGTCGGCGCGGATACGTACGTGCTCGGCCGGGAATTCCCCAAGATCGCCGAGATCAAGCTGTCGATCAGCCCGGACGGTCAATTCACCCTGGCGGATGTCAGCAACGGCGACGGAGGCGAGCACGCTTACTGGGTTCTCGCTCCGGGCGGCCACTGGACGCAGGTCACCCGATTCGAGGACAACGTCATCAACGCAGAGTTCGGGATGGATCACGCGCTCTACTTGCTGTCGCGAGACGGGGCGCCGAAGCGGAAGCTCCTGCGCCTTCCCTTGACCGCGGCACCGCGGCTGAGCGATGCCCAGGTCGTCGTCCCGGAATCGGAGAACGTGATCGAAAGCTACACGCCCACGGCATCCAGGCTCTACGTCACCGAGATGGTCGGGGGACCGACCCAGGTCCACGTGTATGACCTGACCGGGAAGTCGCTGGGCGTCGTCGCGATGCCGGAGATCGCGCTCATGGGGCAGTCGGTGGCAACGACGGGCGACGAGGTGCTGATCCGGAGCCAGAGTTATACGCATCCGCCCGCGTACTACAGGCTGGGAGCCGGCGATACCGCGCTCCAGCCGACCGTGCTCGCACAGACGTCGCCGGCCGATTTCAGCGATTGCGAAGTTCGGCGGGTCTTCGCGACCGCGACCGACGGCACCAAGCTCCCGATCAACATCATCATGCGGAAGGGCGTCCCGCTCGACGGCCAGGCGCCGACCATCCTCTACGGCTATGGAAGCTATGGCCTCAGCGAGCAACCCTACTTCCAGCCCAGCATCAAGGCGTGGATCGAACAGGGCGGGATTTACGCCGACGCGAGCATCCGGGGCGGGGGAGAGTATGGCGAGGCATGGCACCAGGCCGCGCGGCTCGGGACGAAGAAAGTCTCCATGGATGACTTCGCCGCGTGCGCGAAATATCTCGTGGAAGCGGGATATACGAAGAAAGAGCGGCTCGCGATCGAAGGAGGGAGCGCGGGGGGATTGCTCGTGTACGGGACGTTCGTCCACTACCCGGACGCGATGCAGGCTGCGGTCGCGCACGTCGGCTACGGAGACGTCCTGCGCACGGAGCTTTCACCCAACGGGGAGTTCAACACCACCGAGTTCGGGACCGTGAAGGACTCGACCCAATTCCGGGGCATGGTCGCCTACTCGCCCTACCACCACGTCAAGGACGGCACGACCTACCCATCGGTCCTGGCTCTGACGGGAGTGAACGACCCGCGCGTCTCCTCGTGGGAGAGCTATAAGATGGTCGCCCGGCTCCAGGCGAGCGGCTCACCCAACACGGTCCTGTTGCGGGTCAGCTACGATTCCGGCCACGGGATCGGAACCGCTCTCTCCGAGCGCGACCAGCAGAGAACGGACGCGATGCTCTTCGAGATGGATCGCCTGGGCGTGAAGTACAAGCCGGTGCCGGGCGAGAAGAAGCCGCGGAAGGCGGGACCGAGCCTGTAGGGCCGAGGGCGCGGCCCTCTCACGCCTCTCCGCGATAGCGCACCACCAGAACCGTGATGTCGTCGGCCGGCGGGTGACCCGCCGCGAAAACCCGCGTCGCGTCGAGAACGCGCTCGAGGATTTCCTCCGGTTCAAGCTCCCACGCCCTGTCGGCCAGGATGGACTGGAGCCGCTCCTCTCCGAACTGCTCGCCCGTCGGGTCTTCGGCGTCCGACACGCCGTCACTGAAGAGAACGAGCGTGTCGCCGGCGCGAAGCCCGACGGTCTCCTCCTCGTAGGTCGCGTTCTCGAAGGCTCCCACCACCAAACCGCCCTTGTGAAGGCGCCGCACGGCTCCATCCAGCCCGAGCAAGAAGGCCGGGTTGTGCCCGGCGCTGGAGGAGAGGAGCGTTCCATCGGGAGCAAGCATCACGTAAGCGATCGTCGCGAAGCGCGACTCGACGGCCCGATGACAGAGCGCTTCATTGACGCGCGTGAGGGTCGCGGCGGGACCGTCCCTGCCGTCCGCGCTGGTCGCGAAGATCCCCTGAACCTTTGCCGCGAGAATCGCGGCAGGCGGCCCCTTCCCGGCCACGTCGCCCAGAGCGAATCCCGTGCGGCCGCCGGGGAGGTCGAAGTATTCGAAAAAGTCGCCGCCAATGGAGCGGCAGGGGATGGATGCCCCGGCCGCGTCATAGGTCGCTCCGGCGCGCGACCGCGGAGGAAGGAGAGCCTGCTGGATTCCGGCGGCCACTCGCATTTCCTCCTCTTCCCGCACCTTCGCCTCCGCCTCGTCGCGGATCCGCTGCACGTAGAGATTTTTCATCCGCGTCGCATAGATCACTCCCAGAAACATCGCCGTAAAAAGGGCGGAGAAAAGTAACAGGAGCACGATCGCCCGCCCCGAGCCGAAGGTACCCGGGGCGATCGTGTAGTGCAGAAGCATCCCCGCGGCCACGCTCCCCAGAATCGCGGCAACCCCGTAGCTCGCGACCTGGAGCGAGCGAGGCGGACCAGGCAACGCGCCGGTGGCTGGTTCCAGCCGCGGCGCCACCCATTTCCGATTGGCCTCGACCGCGAACGAGACCAGGAGGGAGAAGACCGCGCTGGCGATGTAGTAACTGCCCAGCCCCCGGAGCCCGTCCCCCTGGAGATAGCTGAAGAACACGGCGAAGGGCACGGCGTAAAGAATCGGCCGGAGGAGGAGCCGCCATAGAAAGCCGGAACGATCTGGAAGAATTCGCATACGAGCCGGCTGATCGTACAGCCGCCGCCACTCGCTTCGCTACGTTTCTTGCACTTGGAATCTGCCAGGAGCAGGATGGCTTGATGAAGCAAAGACCGCTGGTCGAGGATATTCAGAACTACGCGCAGAACATCGTGGACACGGTGCGCGAGCCGCTCTTGATCCTCGACGCCACCCTGCGGGTCCAGTCCGCCAATCGCGCCTTCTACCAGACGTTCCACGTCTCTTCCGGGGAGACGGAAGGCCGCCTGATCTACGAGCTGGGCAACGGCCAGTGGGACATTCCCGATCTTCGCACCCTGCTCGAGGACATCGTCCCCAAGAGCTCCGTCTTCGACGATTTCGAGCTGGTGCACACGTTCCCCGCCATCGGCCGCAGGGTGATGCTGCTCAACGCCCGGAAGCTCCAGGCGGGCCAGCACGGGGAGCTCCTGGTCCTCGCGATGGAAGACGTCACCGAGCGGCGCCGCGTCGAGGAAGAGGTGGAGAAGGCGAAGGATGCCGCCGAAGCCGCCAACCGAGCCAAGAGCACGTTCCTTGCGAACATGTCGCACGAGATCCGCACCCCCATGAACGCCATCCTCGGATTTTCGCAACTCATGCGGCGGGACCAGAACCTCACCCCCCAGCAGGGCCAGTACCTGGGGACCATCAACCGCAGCGGCGAGCATCTCCTCGCTCTGATCAACGACGTTCTTGAAATGTCCAAGATCGAGGCCGGCCGGACGACCCTGAATCCCACCACGTTCGATCTTCCCGTCCTCTTGCAAGACTTGGAATTGATGTTCCGGGTCCGCACGGACGAGAAGAAGCTGTCGTTCTCGGTGAAGATGATCGGCGATGTCCCCCAATACATCGTGGCCGACATCAACAAGCTGCGTCAGGTCTTCATCAACGTGCTGGGCAACGCCGTCAAGTTCACCGAACAGGGCGGGGTCGGTCTGCGCGTGCGCGTCGACCGAGACGCCGCGACCGGCCCACTCCTCTGGGTCGAAATGGAGGACACGGGGCCGGGCATCTCGCCGGACGAACAGCGAAAGCTGTTCCAGTACTTCGAGCAAACCAAGACCGGGCAGAAGCGGGGGACCGGCACCGGCCTTGGCCTGGCGATCAGCCGGGAGTTCGTTCACCTGATGGGGGGCGACATCACGGTGAGCAGCGAGGTCGGCAAGGGCAGCGTCTTCACCATTCACATGCCGCTGAAAGAGGGCGAGGCCCAAGCGGTTCAACGAAAGGACGAGACGCGGCATGTCCTGGGGTTCCAGTGGGGTCTGGGGAAGTGCCGAATCCTGATCGTGGACGACCAGGAGGATAACCGCCATCTGCTGGAGCAGACGCTTGGTCCGGTCGGTTTCGAGCTCCGGCTTGCGATTGACGGCGAGCAAGCCATCAAGGCATTCGAGGAATGGCGGCCCCACATGATCCTGATGGATTTCCGCATGCCGGTGATGGACGGCCACGAGGCCATTCGCCGGATTCGCGCGGCCGCCGACGACAAGAAGCTCAAGATCATCGCCGTCAGTGCCAGCGCGCTGGACGAAAACCGCAAGGTCCTCCTCGAGATCGGCGCCGACGATTTCATCGCCAAGCCGATCCAGGAAGCCGAGCTGTTCGCGAAGATTCGCACCCATCTGGGGGTGGAGTACGTTTACGCCGATGAGCCCGCGGCCGCTGCAGCGGACGGGTCTGCCGAGCTGACCGCCGAGTCCCTGGCGGGCTTGTCGCCGGACCTCATCCACGCGATGCGTGAAGCGGTCATCACGGCGGACCTGGACCAGCTGCTGGCGAAGATCGAGGAGGTTGATGCCCGCGATCCCCGCGTCGCTCAGGGGCTGCGACGCCTGGCCGAGGGGTTCCAATACCAGAAACTCCTGGATCTATTGCGCACGTGGGGCCGGCATTGAATCCAGACGAGCCGAAGCCTGGCGCCGGGCAACCCGCCAGCATCCTCGCGGTGGATGATACCGCCGCGAATCTCCAAGTGCTGGCCGGCATGCTCAAGGATCGCGGGTACAAGGTCCGCCCGGTTCCCAGCGGCAAGCTGGCGCTATTGGCGGCGCGTCGCGATCCTCCGGACCTGATCCTTCTCGACATCAACATGCCGGAGATGAACGGATACGAGGTGTGCGAGGAGCTCAAAGGCGACGAGAAGCTCAAGGAGATTCCCGTCATCTTCATCAGCGCTCTCACCGACCAGCTGGACAAGGTGAAGGCGTTTTCGACGGGCGGGGTGGATTACCTGACCAAGCCGTTCCAGATGGAAGAATTGCACGCGCGCGTCGAAACGCACCTGAAGCTCCGCCGCCTGCAAATCGAGCTGGAGGAGACCAACGCGCGACTGGCGAAGGCGAACGGCCTGATGTCCGGCGACCTCAAGGCGGCGGCTAAGATCCAGGAGACGTTCCTGCCCCGGGAGGTGCCGCGCGTCCCCGGAACGGCATTCGCCTGGATCCATCTGCCGTGCGACGAGCTGGGCGGCGACGGCCTGAACGTCATCCCGCTCGGCAACGGCAAGGTCGGGGTGTACCTCCTGGACGTCAGCGGCCAGGGTGTCGCGTCGGCGCTGCTCTCGGTGACGCTGGGCCGGCTACTCTCGCCGCCGACGGAGGCGTCCTCGATTCTGATCCGGGGTGGAGACGCCGGAGGCGCCTCCGATGTCACACCGCCCGCCGAGGTTGCCGCCCGGTTGAACCGGCTCTTCCCGTTCGAATCGGCGACCGACAAGTTCGCCGCGCTCGTGTACGGGATCTTGAACGCCACGACCGGGGAGTTCCGCTACGTCTCGGCGGGGCACCCCGGCCCGGTGCATCTGCCCTCCGGCGCCGATCCGGCGATCTTGAAGAGCGAGGAATTCCCGATCGGGTTGGCCGACGACGCCTACCAGGAGCGGTCGGTCCTCCTCGAGGCGGGAGACCGTCTGTATCTTTATTCCGATGCAGTCCCGGCGGCGATGAACCCTGCCGGCGAGCCGTTTGGCGACGCCCGGCTCCTGGAAGCGATCGGCCGCGGCCGGTCCGAGCCGCTGCAGGACGGCGTCGCTGCCATCGTGGGCGAGGTCGCGCGGTGGCACGGATTCAACCGATTCCAGGACGATATCTCGATCCTGGCGGTCGAGGTCTCCTCCGCATCGGGCGACGTCGCAGGCAACGGGGCCAGCGGAGCCTCGGCGGCCTTCGTCTCGCCAAATCCGCTCAATCCTGAAGCGATGCTCACGTTCACTACGTCAAGGCCGGGCTCCGCGAAGGTGGACCTGTTCGACGTCCAGGATCGTTTGGTCCGGACGATCCTCGGCTCGGCGGACATGGCGGCGGGAAGCCACCAGGTAAAGATCGATGGCCGCGGCCAGAGCGGCCAGAAGCTGGCCCCGGGCGTCTACTTCGTGCGCGGGACGACGGCCGATGGGACCTTCAAGAACACGATCATGATCTTGAAGTAACCCCCGACGGAAGGAACGGCGGCTAGGCCGGTCCCACTGTTGACTTGATCGCATCCAGGATCGCGCTCAGCTTGGCGAATTCCATCTGGGCGCCTTTCAGGTTGCCCGCATCTCCCAGCTGGGCCAGGTCGGCCGCCGAGGCCTTGAATTGCTCCACCTGGCCCGCGAGCTTCGGCGCAGGAGGCGGGGACGATGCGCCGGCCCTGTCCGCCAGCGCCACGACGAGGTCTCGAATTCTGAAAGCGAGGCGATGGACGGCCTTGAGCTGGCCATCTTGAATCGCCGCGGACAGCTTGTCCTGCTCCGCGGCGATCTGAGCCCAGGCCTCCTGGACGGAACCGGCGGCAGTCGCCGTAGTTTCACTCTGGGCATGGCCTCCCGGAGCGGGGGCCTGGGAGGACGGCTGCTCCGCGACCGGTGGCGTCTCTGACACGCTCTTCTTCTGGGAACAACCGCTCCCCGCGAGCGTAACGAGCGCCGCAGCGACCCACATCCACCAACGTGCCTGGACTCTCATGGAACCCTCCCTCACAATGGGAACCGGGTGAATACCGTGGTAGGGAAAACTCTCTCGCATTATCGCATCCTCGAGCCGATCGGCGCCGGCGGCATGGGTGAAGTGTACCGCGCTCACGACCTTCACCTCGACCGCGACGTTGCGGTCAAGGTGCTCCAGCGCGGCTCGGTCGTGGATCCGACTTCTCGCGAGCGCTTCCGCCGGGAGGCTCACGTCTTGTCCCGCCTGTCCCATCCCGGAGTGGCGACCATCTTCGACTTCGATACCCAGGACGATGTCGACTTCATCGTCATGGAATATGTCCCGGGCGGGACCCTCGAGTCGCGATTGCGGAAGGGGCCGCTCGAGCTGGATGAGCTGGGCCGGATCGGATCGGAGATCGGCGACGCGCTAGACGATGCACACCGCCGAGGGATCCTTCATCGCGACCTGAAACCCGGGAATGTCGTTCTGACGGAAGCGGGGACGCCGAAGATTCTCGATTTCGGCCTGGCAGGGCTACTGCTGGCGTCCCACTCCGCGACCGGCCTGACACAAGGGGGCGCGATTTTCGGCTCCCTTCCCTATATGGCGCCCGAGCAATTGCGCGGTGAAGAGAGCGATTCTCGCACGGACATCTATGCGTTCGGCGCGATCCTCTACGAGATGGCGACCGGCCGCCGGCCGTTCGACAAGGACCGGCCCGAGGCGTTGATGTTCGAGATCTTGCACGGAGCGACACGCCCCGTCCGCTCGCTTCGGCCGGAAACTCCTCTCGAGCTCGACCGCTTGATCGACTCCTGCCTGAGTAAGAATCCGGAGTCGCGCCCCGCGTCCGCGGGAGGCGTGAGCAAGGCGCTGCGTGGCATCCGCGAACAAGCGCGGCGCGGGGTCGAGCAGACGCCCGCACGGGACGTGATCCGTTCACTGGCGGTCCTTCCGCTCGAGAATGTCTCGCGAGACCCGGCGCAGGAGTGGTTCGCCGACGGCATGACCGAGGCGCTGATCTCGGAGCTCGCGCGCCTCAAAGCCCTACGGGTGATCTCGCGAACGTCTGCCATGAAGTACAAAGGGGTCCAAAAGGCCCTCCCGGAGATCGCGCGCGAATTGAATGTGGACGCCATCCTCGAGGGTTCGGCGCTCCTCGTCGGTAAGCGCGTGCGCATCACGGTGAAGCTCATCTCCGCGAGGACGGACGAAACGCTGTGGGCCGACCGCTACGACGGCGAAATCGAGGACGTGCTGGATCTGCAAAGCCGCGTGGCGGAAACCGTGGCGAAGGAGATCGCGGTGCAGGTGACGCCGCGCGAGGCGACGCGGCTCGCGAAGCGGCGTCCTGTGAACCCCGAGGCTCACGTCGAGTACTTGAAGGGACGCCACACCTCCACCGCCGGTTCGCCGCAGGCGATCGAGCTCGCCCTGAAGTACTTCCATCGCGCTCTCGAGCTCGATCCCACCCATGCCCCCACGTGGGCCGGCATCGCGCACTGCCATAACGTGCGCGCCGGCCGAGGGATGGCCCCGCCGGCCGAGGCGAATGCGCAGGCCCGTGAGGCCGCGATGAAAGCACTGGAATTGGACGATTCCCTCGCCGAGGCCTATTCCGCATTGGGCGCTGTTGCCGTGGACGAGAGGGATTTCCCGGGCGCGATCCTGTACTTGCAGCGCGCGGTCGAGCTGAATCCCGGATTGACGAGTGCATACACCGGCCTCGGAAGCCTTTATTTCTGCTCCGAACGTCACCGGGAAGCGCAGGAAGCCATGCTGAAGGCGCTCAGCCTCGACCCGTTGTCGATGTTGATCCACACGTGTGTCGGGGACGCGTACTACTACGCCCGCGAGTACGAGCGGTCCCTCGTGTACTACCGAAAGGCAGTCGAGCTCGATCCTCGTTTCGACGGCGCGCACACGGATCTGGCCCGCACCCTCGAAGCGCTAGGCCGTTTCGACGAGTCCCGCCGCGAGTACGAGGAGGGCAGACGGATGAGCGGCGGCGTGGCGGGGCCTTCGTTCGGCCTTGGGCATCTCGAGGCCAGCAGCGGTAACGAGGCCGGGGCGCGGCGCATCCTGCAAGAGCTGACCGAGGCGCGCTCGAAGCGCGTGGTCTCCGCGTGGGGCATCGCCGCTCTCCATGCGAGCCTGGGTGACGTGGAGGAGGCATTTCGGTGGCTCGACGTCGCGTTGGAGGAACACGCCACGGGGCTCATGTTCCTGCGCGTCCACCCCCGCCTCGATCGGATCCGCCAGGATCCCCGCTACAGGGCCCTGGTGCGGAAGGTAGGGCTCGACGCCGTTTGAGCCTGTCCGGCGAAGTTTCCTCAGATGATGCCGATTGCGAAACCCACGCTGAAATTGACGTGGTCGGTCTTCCATTTCTCCGACGTCGTGGACGCTCCGGACGTGGTCTTGGCCGTAGGGCGGTTGTACACGTAGCCCACCCCGGCGTGAAGACCGAGCCGGGAGCTGACGTCGTACCAGAGGCTCGCCTCGGGGTGCAGGTAGAGCGAGTTCTTGACGGTGATGGTGGAGGTAGCGCTGTTGTCCGCCGTGAAGTGATTGAAGGAAGGGCCGGCCAGGATCGCCGCCCCGACCTTCGTCCGGCCAGAACGATAGGAGGGTCCGGCCCCCGCCATGACGGGGATCGACCGGAGCTTTCCGATGTGGGTGTCGACGGACCCGACGTCCGCTCGCACATCGGTCTTGAACCAGTCGAATGAGACCTTGGGCTCCAGGGTCCAGCCCTGCTTCATCCCGGGCTTCCAGGCGATGCGATAGACGAGCGAGAGCCCTGGATTCTTCTGGCTGAAATCGCCACCCACGTACTTGTGAAACCCGAGCCCGGCGCCGAGTGCGAGGCGCCGGCCGGTCTGCGCCTGCGCCGCCGGCGCGATCATCGCTATTCCCACCAGCGCCACAATCAGCCCTCTCATGACGTTCCTCCGATCGAGTGTCGCTCACGAAGCAGCTCCGGGAACGGTGGATCATGCATCAGGGGGCACAAGGTGTCCAGATGGGCGCCCTCCCAAGCATTCCATTGACGGCGTGATACCCCGGGGGGATGCTCTCGGGTCCGCACCGCCTCACGATAAGAAAGGAGCGACTCTCCATGGCCACGGTCCTCTGTGTGTTGTACGACGATCCCAAGGGGGGCTATCCGACCTCCTATCCCCTGAGCGGAATCCCCAAGATCGAGCGCTATCCGGACGGCCAGTCGGTTCCGAATCCCAAGGGAATCGATTTCACGCCGGGGACCCTTCTCGGCAGCGTCTCCGGGGAGCTGGGTCTCCGCAAGTTTCTGGAATCGAAGGGACACAAGCTTGTGGTCACCGCGGACAAGGATGGCATGAACTCCGCTTTCGAACGGGAGCTGCCCGACGCCGAGATCGTGATTTCACAGCCGTTCTGGCCGGCGTATTTGACCGCCGAGCGCATCGCCAAGGCGAAGAAGCTGAAGCTGGCGATCACGGCGGGAATCGGCTCCGATCACGTCGATCTCCAGGCCGCGATCGATCGAGGGATGACGGTCGCCGAGGTCACCTACTGCAACAGCATCAGCGTTTCGGAGCACATCGTCATGATGATCCTGGCCTTGGTGCGCAACTACATCCCCTCGTATCAGGTGGTCGTGGACGGCGGGTGGAACATCGCGGACTGCGTTTCGCGCTCGTATGACATCGAGGGCATGGCGGTGGGAACGGTCGGCGCCGGCCGAATCGGCACGGCGGCGCTCCGGCGGCTCAAGGCCTTCGATGTGAAGCTTCACTACACGGACCGGCATCGGCTGCCCGCGGAGGTCGAGCGGGAGCTGGGCGTCACGTTCCATCCCGATGCCGAGTCGCTCGTCCGGGTCTGCGACGTGGTCACGATCAACACGCCCCTTCACCCCCAGACCGAGAACCTGTTCAACGACACGCTCATCGCGAAGATGAAGCGGGGCGCCTACCTGGTCAACACGGCGCGCGGGAAGATCTGCGACCGTGACGCGGTAGTGCGGGCCCTCTCGAGCGGGCAGCTCGCGGGCTATGCGGGGGACGTCTGGTTTCCCCAGCCGGCGCCCAAGGACCATCCCTGGAGGACCATGCCGCACCACGGGATGACCCCCCATGTGTCGGGCACCAGCCTGTCCGCCCAGACGCGCTATGCCGCCGGCGTGCGCGAGATTCTGGAATGCTGGTTCGAGGGCCGGCCCATACGGGAGGAATACCTGATCGTTTCCGGCGGAGAGCTGGCGGGTGCGGGAGCCCATTCGTACAGTGCCGGGAACGTGACCGGCGGTTCGGACGAGGCCGCGCGGTTCAAGTGTTAGGCGGCGCATGCGAGGCACGGTATTCGGGCGTGTCGCGACTTGGCTGGCGATCGCCGCGCTGGGGCTGTGGGGCATCCGAACGACGTTCGGGCTTGTCGCGATCGTCCTGAGCGAGCGAGGGGTTCCACGCTGGGATCCGGCCGCGCACGGTTACGCGGCGGTGCTCCTGGCCCAGTCCGTCCGTCACGGTGACGCGCTCGGATTTCTGGCAGGTGTGAACCGTCAGGTCACTTGGCCGTTCGTGGACTCCATCCTCCGCCTTCCGGCATTCTTGTTGTGGGGGGATCGCTACGAGAGCGGTGATCTCGTGAGCGCCGCCCTGTACGCGGGGTCCCTTGTCACTCTCTTCCTGCTCGGCCTGAAGCTGCATGCCACGCGGGGCGTCCCTGCCGCTTGCCTGCTCGTGACCCTGGCGCTTCTTTCTCTCACCTACCTGTTCTTCGGAACGACCACCATGCTGGAGATAACCGGCGCCTTCCTGCTCAGCCTCACCCTCGTCTTTCTTTCCCGCGCCGGTTCGGGTCCGGGATGGAGGCGCTCACTCAGGGCGGCTGGCTTTTGCTCGGCAGCGCTGTTTCTGTGCAAATACAACTTCGGCCTTCTCTGGCTCCTGCCCCTCGGACTTCACGAGTCCTCCGCCGCGTGGCCCGACTGGCCCGCGCGACTCCGGCGCGGGGCATCGAGACTCCTCCGCGGGGTGAAGCGGCCGCGCCCATTCGCCCTCTTCGTTTTCATCTATGTGGCGGTGCTGCTCGGCATCCTGGTCACGGGGGGCGGAGAAGTCAGGATCGGCGGACACGCGGTCTCCCTGAGGACCCCGTGGCACCTGGCCTACTACCTCTACGTCATCCTCCTCATCCGGCTGTTCCTGCACTGGAGAAGAGACCCCGAGCGTCTCAGAGCCGCCTGGCGGAGCGTTCCCGAACGGATGCGCGTGCTCTTCGCCACCGTCGGGCTTCCCCTTGCGGTGTGGTTCCTGATCCCCTATCCCAACCGGGTGCGCGCGTTCTTTCGCTTCGTCTCCAACCGCCAGGAAGCGGCCTCCGCGGGCGCGCTCCATCGGCTGGCCTTCTACCCACAAGCGTTCGCCCACGACTATGCGCCCAGCCCATTTCTCGGGTATGCGATCCTGGCCCTCGCGGTCATTCCTCCTCCACCTTCTGAAAACCGCCTCGACCTGGGGCGCCTTCTCTATCTCACCTTCTGGATCGCGCTCCTGGCGACGGCGCTGCACGGCTATCAGCAATCGCGATTCTTCTTCATCGCCGCGCTTCTCGTCTGGCTGCGCGCCGCTCAGAGCTGCGTCTGGCTAATCGAGCGCTCCATGGCCTCCGTCATCCAGCACCGGGGCGTCCGCGACGCGGCCTGGGGAGCGGGTCTCCTCGCGCTCGTCGGCGGTGGCCTGGCGATAAGGCCGGATCTCGCCCAGACGCGGGCCACGCACCGGGCGTTCGAAAGCCCGGCCGGGTTCGGAGCCGTCCTCGAAACGGTCACGCGTGAGGTGATTCGAAGCGATCGCCCGGCGGTGCTGCTCGGCTATTCGAATCGGCTGAGCACCCCGCTCGTCGCATGGCAGCTCTCCCGCGAGCGACCCGAGGTTGACCCGTCGCGGCTGCCAGAGCGGCTCCCGTGGCTCGCGAGGGGGAGCGGCGAAGCCCTGCTCCAGCAACGCATCGATTTTCTGAAATCACGCGGGAAGCGGATCGTGGCGGCGCTCCCGACAGCTGATTCGCCGCTGTTGGATGGGGAGTACCGGGGAGAGGTCTGGGCTGACAGTGTCATCGTGGATCGCCTGGCGCGCTCCGGCGACCTGATTTCCGAATCCGACACTCTGTTCGCGGACGTCGGCGTCCGGGTCAGGTCTTTTCACTTGGCGGCCCGGTGATCGGCGAGCTGCTCAGCCACTATCGCATCGTGGAGCAGCTGGGCGCCGGAGGCATGGGCGTCGTCTACCGAGCGGTGGACGAGCGCCTCCGCCGTGACGTCGCGATCAAGGTGCTTCCGCCGGGCACGCTCGACAGCGAGCCGGCTCGCCAACGGTTCCGCCGCGAGGCGGTCGCCCTCTCCCGCCTCTCCCACCCTCGCATCTCGACGATCCACGAGTTCGACACGGTCGCCGATCGCGATTTCCTCGTCATGGAGTTCGTTCCAGGCGTCACGCTGGCCGACCGCTCGCGCCAGGGTCAGCTTCCGATCGATGAGGCGGTGCGTATCGCGCGCCAGATCGCCGAGGCGCTCGAGGAAGCGCACGAGCAAGGGGTCGTTCATCGGGACCTGAAGCCCGGGAACGTCATGATCACCGAGAAGGGCTGGATCAAGGTTCTCGACTTCGGTCTCGCGAAATTGGTGGCCGTCGGGGGAGATATCACGACCTCGATGGCGCCCAGCATCACGGAATCGCAGACCGTCATGGGGACCATTCCGTACATGGCGCCCGAACAGCTCCTGGGCAAGCCGGTGGGCGCCGCCGCGGACATCCACGCTCTCGGTGTGATGCTGTACGAGATGACGACGGGGGGCCACCCGTTCGCGGCGGAAACCGCGGCCGGTGTCATCGACGGGATCCTTCATCGGAAACCGGTTTCGCCGCGGACCCTGCGGCCCGAGATTCCCCCCGGCCTCGAGGCGGTCATCGTGCGGTGCCTGGAGAAGGATCCAGGCCGCCGCTACCCGACGGCGGCGCAGGTGGCCCGGGAGCTGGACTCGGCCGCGTCCGCAAGGGCGGATCGCGGCGCTCGTTCACCCCGGCGGCTCGTCGGGATGGTGCTCGGAGTCTCGTTCCTTGCCGCCCTGGCCGGCCTCGCCGTGTGGAAGGGCCGCGATCTTCTCGGCACGCTCCCATTCGCCCCGCGCATTCAGGCGGTCGCAGTCCTGCCGCTGGAGAATCTCTCGGGAGACGCCGCGCAGGAATACTTCGCGGAGGGGATGACCGACGCGCTGACCACGCAGCTCGCCCAGATCGGTAGCCTGCGCGTCATCTCGCAAGGCTCGAGCGCCGCGGCGCGCGCCGCTGGTGGAGGAACGCTCGCCATAGCGCGCCGCCTTCAAGTGGATGCCCTTGTCGAAGGCTCGGTCGCGCGCTCCGGGAACCGCGTGCGCATCTCGGCCAAGCTCATCGACGCTGGACGCGACCGGTATCTCTGGGCGCAGAGCTACGAGCGGGAGCTGACCGACGCGATCACGCTCCAGGGCGAGGTCGCGCTGGCCATCGCGCGCCAGGTCGGCGCCCACCTATCCCCGGGGGAACGGAAGCAGCTCACCGCGGAGCGGCCCGTGCGTCCCGAGGCGCTGGAAGCCTACCTGCGGGGACGCTACTTCTGGAATCAAAGGAACAAGGCGGCGCTGGGGCAGGCCATCGCGCAGTTCCAGCAGGCGATCGCGCTCGATTCCTCCTACGCGCCCGCTTACGCCGGCCTCGCCGACGTCTACGTCATCAGCGACGCCTACTCGGGGGCTCATCCCGGAGAAACCTTCCCCCGCGCGCGGGAGGCGGCGCGGAGGGCGCTCGCCCTCGACGGCGGCCTGGCTGAGGCTCACACGGCTCTGGCACGCGTGCGCCTCCACTACGATCGCGACCTCCCCGGTGCCGCCGCCGAGTTCCGGCGCGCGATCGAATGCAACCCCGGCTACGCGACGGCGCATCACGGCTATTCGATCTACCTGCGCGACGTGGGACGGTTCGAGGACGCGATCGCCGAGGCGAAGCGGGCCCAGGCCCTGGATCCGATCTCGCCCATCATCAACGCGAATCTCGGCGACACCTACTTCTACGCGCGGCGATACTCCGAATCCATCGCCCAGCACCGGGAGACGCTGGCCCTGAAGCCCGATTTCGGCCCGACGCATCTCTATCTGGGCTCATCCCTGGAGCGAGCGGGGCGCTTCAAGGAGGCGCTCGCCGAGATCGAGCGGGCGCCATCGCTGGAGGGGGACAGCGCGTACGGGCTGGGTGCGCTGGGCTTCACGGCCGCGCGCGCCAGCGATCCGGCTCGCGCGCGCGCCGCACTGCGGACGCTGACGGCGCTCCACGGCGTCGGCCGGGCCTCGGCCGCCGACATCGCCCTCGTCGAGGTGGGGCTGGGCGATCGCGAGGCCGCGATCGGCTGGCTCACGCGGGCCTTCGAGGGAGGGGATGCGCTCAATAACCTCGGCGTGGATCCCCGATTCGATCTGCTCCGCGGCGACAAGCGGTTCGCCGCCATTCTCGCCGGGGTCGGACTAAGAGCGGACGTAGTGGCCCACCCATAGCGTGAAGAATCGAAGTCGCCGCTCGCGGATTCCGGCTGCTTCGCCTGGACTCACGGCCTCGTGGATCCGCGCCGACACATCCAGGGCCAGCTTCGGCCTCAGGTAATACTCGACGCCGAGGGCGACATTGCCGCCGAGCCCCCATCCCGAGTTCACGTATTGCGTATCACTGGCCGGAAGCCGCCGGCGCGATTCCCAGCCGTAGGCGCCCGCGCCGAAAGAAGCGTACGGCCGCACGCGCGCCTCCGGTGCGCGGACGACGAAACTCGCGGTGAGCGGATAGAGGAAAAGCGTTCCGGAACCCAGAGGCGCCTTCCGGAAGCGCTGATAACCCCCCATCAGCTCCAGCGAGCCGAACCGCGCCTTGACCCAGAGGTTTCCCCACAGGGATACACCCGTCGAGGACCCGTAGGCGTCCGCGAACGACCCCCGTGGATATCCGGCATGCACGCCGAGGATCGGGCTGCCCAGGCCGCGCTCGGCCCGCCCGCCGCGCGGCGCCAGGCCCAGCCGCTCCAGCTCGCGGCGACCCAGCAACCCCCGTGGGTCGTGGACAAAGCGTGGATGACGGAAGGCGTAGAGGTAATACCAGGGCTGGACGACATCCTCGAGGTAGGACTGGACCCGCGGCACGCGGCGGAGGTTGAAGCTGGAGTATCCGATGCCGGGCGACGTGCGGTTCCAGCCAGAATTGTACGCGGGTCCGAACGGGGCCCGATTTCCCACGTCGGTCAGGCGGAACGAGCCCGCCAGGGACGGAGCGCTGGGATAGCCCCAGCGCACCGGGAGCAGGAGCCAGATCCAGTCGCGAAGGACCTCCGGGTGGCGCCGGTAGTCGACGCGCCCCGGGTCGGGAACAAGCACCACCCGAAAGCCGTCATGCCGAAGGACGCGCAATGACTCGGCGTCGGCCTTGTACACGCTTTCCGTGTGGCCGAGCCCCGCCACACCTTCCCACTCGCCGGCGAAAGGAAAATTGCCGTGAGACCCGGCGTTGCGGTCGCCTTCGAAGAAGCGCATGGGAGCGTTGAGAATCGCGTTCGCCCGTCCGCCGACGTAGACGACCGGGTGGGTTCCGTCCCGGATTTCCGGTACGTAGCGGCGCTGGGGCAGGCGCACGCTGCGCTCGTGGAAGAAGTAGTGCACCTCCGCGACCGAGTCCGCGCTGGCGTTCAAGACGACGTTGACGTGCTCCCAGTCTCCCTCGTGATTCCCGAGATAGTCGTTGAACGGATAGAAGTACCAGTACTGCACGACGACGCGTCCGTTCCCTTCGACGAACGGATGCGCCCACACGGTGGGCTGGGCCCAGGCCGCGCTGTCGGGGCCGGCTCGGAGCCGCTCGTAGCAATCCCACCAGTCTCGGGGGGATTCTCCGGGGAAGTCGAAATACCAGACCTCGATCTGATCGGGGCGGATCCGGTACTCGATCGCCGAATCGACGAGGCGCGCGAGCGAGTCCGTGCCGACGGAGGCGAGCGGTATCGCCGACGAGTCGCTCAGCCCGTAGGGCGCCGCCGCGATGCGGTCGACCCGGAGAATCCGGCCGAAGAGACGCGGATCGGTGGGGAGGAGCTGATACGTCCGGCCATTCCGTTTCGCCGAATCCCCCGACGGCAGTACGAGGGTGGGGGCGAATCGCCGTACGAGCGCTTCGAGGTAGGCGCGGCGGGCGCCCGCGATGCCGTCGCCTCGATCGCCCGCCTCCAGCGGCCCGAACAGCGAGTCGCCCGCCGCGTACTCTCCTCCGATGGGAGGACGCTGGTCGGGACGGATCAGGTTGAGGTAGGAGGTCCTGTGGTCGCTGGTCGAGGCACATCCGGAGACGAGGAGCGCGGCGAAGGCAAACGGAAGAACAGGAACGCGCGAACCACGGGCCATCACGTCGCCTCCTGAACTCGGAGGAACGGCGCACCGCGGACAGTCGCGGCGTACTGGTGGACGGCGCGGAGTATAGCCCGAACTCAGGGCCCGGTGCGCGTCTTCCACTGGAGCAGGATGGTCGAGAGTCCGCCAGCGAAGAGCGACATACCCACCGCCTCGCCCAGCAGGCGGTCGCCGCTCTGCGGCCAGCGGGAGGCGACCGCCGCGGCGAACGCGATCATCAAGAACCCGGCGCCGAGCTTCCCGATCCAGTGCGAGCGCGGCCTGTTGAACAAACCCAAGGAAACGTTGATCGCCCCATGGACCGCGAGCGTGACCGCGATGACGACGCTGCCGGCCATGCGCGCGAACTCCCGATTCCACAGCATGAATTCCGCCGCCGCGAGGTAGATGAGGCTTGTGAGAAGCTCGGGCAGGAGATTTCTCCAGTCCCTGCCGTGGAGCGCATAGACGAGGTGCGACAATCCGGAAGCCACGAGAAGAACGCCCAGGAACCTGGTGAATGCGCCGCCCGCGACGGCCGGCGCGAGAAACCCTCCGACGCCGACGGCGAGAGCCACGAGGCCCATCCCGATCGAGGCGGGCTCGGTGGGGAACACGAACGGATCCGAGTCGATCGAGATTCGATGAGCTCGCCCAAATGGGGCGATGCCGAGTTCGCGCTCGACGCGTTCTGCACCGCGTTCCAAGCGATCCGCCCAGTCCTGGCACTGGTTGCTGAAGATCGAATAGTAGTATCCGTCCCGCTGCCGGCGCAGGGCTTCCCTCATGACCTCCCAGTCGTACCGACGCCCGACGAACCAGTATCCGGCCAGTTTCATGTCATCGAGGTTTCGGATGACCTTGCCGTACTCGGCTTCGCTGAACCGTTTCCCTTTCTCGCTGTAACCGACGTTGTCGACAACCTGATCGGCCTGCACGAAGAAAAGCTGTTCGTGCCGCAATTCGATGTTGAGAAGGTCTCCGATGGGATTGTTGACGAGGGGGGCCAGCCACGACATCTTGTCGAGATCCCGTTTGGCGAAGCGGGCGTAGGGTTGGCCCTCGGCGCCGGGACTCGGCCGTTCCTGGGACGTCGGGATCATGGTTCTCCCGGCGCGGGCTACGCGCGTGCGAAGTCGATGAAGCCGCGCTCGATGTCGGTGTGGACGAGCTTGACGCGGACCATGTCGCCGACGTCCAGCCCCTCGTGGCCCTTCTCAACCCGTCCCTCGACCGGGGGATCGAAGACGCGCACCCACGTTCCCTGGGGTGACGCCCCCGTCACGATTCCATCGAATTCCTCTCCCAGGCGCGAGCTCAGGACGCAGGCCGCCGCCACCTTGCGCATCAGCCGCTCGATCTTCTGGACGTCATCCTCTTTCTTGGTGCAGTGATCGGCGAGCCCTTCCAGCGTCGCGCGGTCGTAGGGAGCGGCGCTCTTGGCGAGAGCCGACCGGAGCATCCGCTGGGTGATGAGATCCGGGTACCGCCGGTTGGGTGCGGTCGAGTGGGTGTAGTCGCTGACCGCCAGGCCGAAGTGGCCGGTCACCTCCTGTCCGGCGAAGGTCGCGACGTACTCGCCCCGGCCGAGCAGTTTGATGACCGAGAGCGAAAGATCGGGGAAGCGGAGCGCGTCCGCAGCGCGCCGTTTCTCCAAGAATAGATTCAGCGCCTTGGGGTCGGGCTCGGACGGCAGGTGCTCACCCAGACCGCTCGCGATTTCGACGATGCGGGGCCAGCGCTCCGGTGTGCGCACGACGCGCCGCAGCACCGGGAGTTTCCGGTCTCCCAGGAACCGCGCGATGGTTCCGTTGACGGCGATCATGAAATCCTCGATCAGCTCCTTCGCGCGGTTGTGCCGCTCGGCCGTCAGCTTGCTGATGGCGTCCCCGTCGAATTGGGGACGCACGTCGACCGTCTCCAGCTCGAGTGCGCCGTGCTCGTGACGCTGCTTCCGGAGCAGCTGCGCCACGCTGTCTTGAAGGCGAAGATTTTCCTCCAATCCCGGAACTTCCCGTACCGCGTCCGGCGCCTCGCCCGTTCCTTCGAGCCACGGACCCACGCTGGAGTACGCGAGCTTCGCCCGGTTTCTGACCACCGCGGTGTAGACGTCCGATCCGGCCGTGCGGCCTGAAGCATCCACTGCGATCTCGATGACCATGGCCGGCCGGTCTTCGTCAAGGACCAGCGAGGTCAGATCGGTGCTCAGCCTCTCGGGAAGCATGGGGAAGTTTCGAGGCGGAGTGTAGACGGAGGTGGTGTTCGTCCCGGCGTGGCGGTCCAGCGCGGACCCAAGGGGCACGGCCCCGCTCACGTCGGCCACGGCGACGAGAATCGTCGCGGTCCCGTCGGAGCGCCGGTCGGCGACGGTCAGCTGATCGAGGTCCCGAGAATCATCGTTGTCGATCGAGCACCAGGGAAGCTTTCGAAGGTCCCGAATGCCCGAGTCGTTTGGAACTGCGGGACTCGCGCCCATGGCCTGGACTTCGGCGAGCGCGTCCGGGGGAAAGTCGGGCTCGAGGCCGCGCTCCAGCATCGCCCTCCGAGCCACGCGCAGCATGAGCGCGCGTTGGGTCTCCTTGGGAGCGCTGGGGGGAACGACCCCCGCCCCGGCTGCCAGGTTCATTTCACCCTGTAGCTAGAAAGCGATCCCAGCACACCGAACGCTTGCAACAGCCAGATGATCACGGCGATCACGACGACAATGTTCAAGATGCTCTTGATCTTCGCGTCCATGGGAATGAAGCTGTTGATCAGCCACAGAATCACGCCCACGACGATCAGCACGAGCACGATATGGACCAGAGGCATTTGTACTCCTTTCGTCCGCAATAAAGACCCGCCCCTTGATGGCCGGGGCGGGCTGGATTATGCAGCAAACTTCTTGCCACCCGCGCTGCCCGAACTAGGGAAGGGGGGGCTTTGGAGAAGGAAGGCTTACCAGGATCGACGTGATGACGAGAACGACCGCCGCTACCGCCAGCTCCGCGGCCGCCGAGCGGCGGAGCGCCCGGGCGCCGGCCTCGGTCCCCAGAAGGGGGCGCTGCCGCCGCCAGTTGAACGCGCCCAGCGCGAGGACGCACCCGACCACGCAAAGTTTGACGATGAGTGCGATTCCATAGGTGGTGGTCCAGAGCGCGGTGATGGACTTGAGGTGCCGCCAGGCGGTGATCACTCCGAACGTGGCGAGCAGCCCGGCGGATAGCAGCGCGAAGGGCGAGAACCGGCTCACGAGCTGTTGTACGAACGCCCCGCGCCGATCCGGGGAAAGGCCGCTTCGAAGGGTGAGCCAGATCCCCGCGAAGACGAGATAGAAGAGCGTCCCGATCCACATCCCGCCCGCCAACATGTGGATCGGATTGATGAGGCGTGCCCACTGACCGAAAAACGCTGGGCGGAGCGCCCCGAGAACCACGCCCGCCGCAGCGAGGTACCACCCCGACCCGCGCCCGGCCGCAGCCAGCGCAAATCCCAGGATCGCGAGCAACCCGAGCCCGAGTTGGAGGGGTATCGCGACATTCGACCCGACCAGGGCACCTAGGGGGACCTTGCGCTCGACGGATTGCGCGTTCAGATCCAGGACGAGGAGAACCAGAGCCAGTGTCGCTCCGGTGAGCCCGATGGCCCCCGCCCGGCGCGCGGCCCGGCGCGCCACGTTCCGAAAATCGTCGGGGTTACCGGCACGGCCGCCGACCCAGTGTCCGATGACGACGAATCGAAATCCCACGGCACCGGTCGCCAGGAACGCTGCGGCGAATCCCAGGAACTCGAGGATTGGCTGCGGCCAGTGGATGAGAGACGCCAGCGCGCTCATGTCGGAGACCATCTTGCTCTAGCCAGGACTGAAAAGTCCATCGACCGATGGGTGCTATACTTTTCTGCCTGGGTGGGATTACCGTTGGATCGGAAGGGCAATGGCCGAATCAACCGCACGTCAACCGAATGAGCTACAGCGAAAACTCGACGATGCGGTCATCGTTTCCCCGCCCACACGTCATTACCGCGCCGCCGCGTTCCAGGCGTATGTGCTCGTCGCCATGGCGGTGTTCGTCGCGTTGGCAGTGGCGGCGCACTTCGTTCCCTACTTCGCGATCGATCTCACCGTCACGCATGCCCTCCAGAGCTACCACGGAGCGGTGTTTGACGCGTTGATGCGGTGGCTGAGCTGGCTTGGATTTGCACCCCAGGTGGACGTGCTCGCCGCCCTCGCGATCGTGATCCTCTTCATCGCCGGCCTCCGTTGGGAAGCGGTGACCGCGTTGTTCGCGCTGTGCGGCGTCGCCTTCGGCGGGCTCGTCAAGGCCATCGTGACTCGTCCGCGGCCCAGCGCGGACCTGGTCCACGTATTCCAACAATTGCCCACGTCCGGCTTTCCGAGCGGCCACACGCTCATGGCCGGCGCATTCTACGGCTTCTTCGCGTTTCTGGCGTACACGCTCCTCAAGCCCTCGTGGTTTCGCACCCTCTTCCTGGTGGTGTTCGCCCTGCTCATTGCCCTCATGGGACCTTCCCGCATCTATCTCGGCCAGCATTGGTTCAGTGATGTCGCCGGCGCCTACGTGCTGGGCAGCCTCTGGCTCGCTCTCACCATCCGGGTCTACCGGTGGGGGAAACCGCGTTTCTTCAAACACCAACCCGTTGCCGCCGGAGTCCCGGGCTCGGCTGCAGGAGCGAAGCCGTGACGCTCCGAGCCCCCTGGCTCCAAGGCCTATTTCGCGTGGGGTACATCGCGCGCGGCCTCGTCTACCTCGTTCCCGGGGTATTGGCGCTGCGGCTGGTGATCGGCGCGCACGGCGCCATGGTTGCCCAATCGGGAACGATCGGAGTGATCGGCCGGCAGCCGCTGGGCCGGCTGCTTCTGCTACCCTTCGCCGCCTGCCTGGGGGCTTATGCCCTGTGGGGGATGGACCGCGCGATCCTCGATCCGCTCCGCAAGGGCTATTCGGTCCAGGGAATCCTGAAGCGCATGGGCTATGCGATGAGCGCGCTCGCCTATGTGGGCCTCCTGGCGGCCACGATCCACGCCTTTCGGAGCGCGGCGCCCCACGCCGCCAAGGATCGGGACTGGGGCGCGGAGCTGCTCGCGAAGCCCGGCGGTGCGTTGCTCCTCGGCATCGTGGGCGTGGGCTGGATCGTGGGCGCCGGCTTCGTTCAGATCGCGGAGGGCTGGAGGGGCACCTTCAAGGACGATCTCGCGCTGGAGCGCATGGGCCCGGACGAGCGGCGGTGGGCCGCACGGCTGGGTCACGTGGGCATCGTGGCGCGAGGAGTGATTTTCTCGGTCGTCGGCATGCTGATCGTGGCGGCCGCACTCCATGCGAATCCTCACAATGAAACCGGTCTGGATGGCGCGCTGCTCGAGCTCGCCCGCCAACCCTTCGGCCGGGTTTTGCTCGGCGCCATGGCGCTGGGGCTCATCACCTTTGGCGTGTTCTCGATGATGTGCGCCCGATGGATGCTCATGGGCGCATCCGCGCACGCGTCGGGGTCGCATTCATTTTCTTCTTCTTCGGTGCGAGGTCTGTGATGGCGTCTGGAGATCCGTCGGCCCAAGCCCTCCTCAAGTCCCTGTTGCGCAAACAACTCAAGCATAAGCTGCTCGTCGCCAAGGTCGAGAAGGCCACCGCTCGGCTCGAGCGGTACAAGGTCAAGCTCCAGGCGCTGGAAGCCCGTATCGCCGATCTGGAACGGAATATCGCGGATCCGCGGTGTGAACACGCCAGACCCACTGACGGAAAGAGGGCGATCCCGCACGCCCAGCTCATCTTCAACCCCTCCTCGGGCTCCCACGGGGGAGACAGCGCGATGCGTCTCGCCCAAGTCGTGGATAGCCTGCTGGCTCATGGCATCCGGGTCAACGTCGGCATCAAGACCTCGGGGAAGGCGGCGCGGGCGCTGGCACGCGAGGCGGTGCGATCCGGCCTCGAGCTCGTCGTGGTCGCGGGAGGGGACGGTACCATCGAGGAGGTAGCCTCGCAGCTTGTCGGCAGCTCCACCGTGCTCGGCATCGTCCCCATGGGCACAATGAACAATCTCGCCCGATCGCTGGGTGTGCCGTTCGACATCGAAGGCGCGTGCGCACTCATCGGGATGAGAACGACGCGGCACATCGATATGGGACGGGTTTTCTCGAACGGCAACCCGGACGTGGAGTACTTCGTCGAGGGCGCCGGCGTTGGACTGGGAGCCATCGCCGCACTTGCGGGGCAGTCCCTCGAGAAGCGGCGCTGGAAGGGAGTCCTGCGTGCGCTGCACAAGCTCTTCGAGGAAAAGCGCGGGACCATCAAGGTGCAGATGGACGACACGATCATCGAGTCGCATTCGCGCATCGTCACCGTCTCGAACGCGCCTCTCATGGGCGAGAACCTGCTCCTGGCGCCGGACGCGAAAATGGACGACGGGCTGCTCGACGTGGCCGTATACGATGGTCTCGGGAACACCGAGCTCATCACCCATTTCCTGGCCGCATCGAAAGGGTCGCCCCACAGCCTCACGATGTATCGCGCCAGGCACGTCTGCATTACCGCCGATCAACCCGAGGCCTCGAGTTCCGACAAGGACGTCGCGCCCGAGCAGCGTGTGATCGAGATCGAGATCGTGCCCAAGGCGCTCTCCGTGATCGTGGGCAACGGCATCGGCCTCACCGTGCCGGTCGACGCGGCTCCCGCCGCACCCCCGCTGCATGGCGATCCGCACGCGAGTGAGCCCGCCAGGTCGGAGCCCGCGAAGGCGGAGTCGTCCAAGTCCGAGTCGTCCAAGTCGGAGGCCGCAGGGGCGTGAGGCGGCGCGCCCTCGGCGCCGGGGCAGCGCTGGTCGCGGTGCTGCTCTCCATCTCCGCGCATCAGGTGGCCCATTATCCGATCGATTTGGAGATCACGAGGGCAGTGCAAGGCGTCCACGGGGCTTGGTTCCATGTTCCTCTCAGCGGCCTCAGCGCGCTCGGATTCGCGCCCCTCGTCGCGGTCTTCGACGGCACCCTGATCCTCGTGATCCTTGTCGTCTGGGGCCGATGGGCCGGGTTCGCGTCCGGTTTCGCCGCGCTGGGCGCTCCCGGTTTGCAGCACGTGGTGAAGGCGCTTGTCGCGCGGCCGCGCCCGCCGGCGACCCTCGTTCACGTCGCACATCAAATCGGCAATCCCGCCTTCCCGGCCGGCCACGTCCTGGACATCACCTCGTTTCTGGGGTTCGTAGGCTATCTCGCATCCGTTCGGCTCCGCCCCTCCGTCCGTCGCACAGCTGTGATCGCGCTCAGTCTTGGGATGGTCGCGCTCATGGGTCTCGCGCGCATCGATGCCGGGGAGCACTGGGCGAGCGACGTCCTCGGGGGTTATCTCTTCGGATTCGTGTGGCTGGTCGCGACCATTGAGTTCTACGCTTGGGGCATGCGGAGGGAGCACCTTCATCGGACGGAGGATTCCATGAGAGGCATCACGGGTGCAGTGGTGTTCCTGTTGCTTTCGCTTACCCCCGCTGCGGCCGGTCTCGGCGCCGATCCGCTCCCGTTCAAGATCGCGCATCGAATTCTGCTCGGCGGCGAGGGCGGCTGGGATGCGTTGACGATGGACGCTCCGACCCACCGGCTCTTTGTCACGCACAGCACTCGCGTTCAGGTCGTGGACGTGTTGGCCGACAGTGTGATCGGGGAAGTACCCGACACCCCCGGGGTCCACGGCGTGGCCCTGGCGCCGGATCTGGGGCGCGGCTTCACCAGCAACGGCCGTGACTCGACGGTGACGCTATTCGACCTGAAGACGCTTGCCGTCCTCGGCCGCATCAAGCTCGCCGCCAAGAACCCGGATGCCATCGAATACGACCCCGCTTCCAAGCGGGTCTTCGCATTCAACGGCGGGAGCGCGAGCGCCACCGCCATCGACGCGGCCGCGGGCAGCATCGTGGGCAATGTCCCGCTCGACGGAAAGCCCGAGTTCGCGGTCGCGGACGGCAAGGGGACGATGTTCGTGAACCTGGAAGACTCGAGCGCCGTCCTCGCCTTCGACACCCGCACGCTCCGGGTGCTCCACCGCTGGCCGCTCGCGCCCGGCGAGGAACCGAGCGGTCTGGCCATGGACCGGAAGCATCGCCGGCTCTTCGCGGGGTGCTCGAACCGAAAGCTGGTCGTGCTCGACGCCGACAACGGACGCGTCGTGAGCGTGCTTCCGATCGGAGAAAGAGTGGACGGCGTCGCGTTCGACGCTTCGCTTCAGCTAGTCTTCAGCTCGAACGGAGACGGAACGCTGACGGTGATCCACGAGGACGGGCCGGACCGGTTCACCGTGATCGAAAACGCGGCCACTCAGACGGGGGCGCGCACGCTTGCCCTAGACGAGAGCAGGGGGTGCGTGTATCTGCCGACAGCGCAGTTCGGGCAGCCGCCGCCGCCGACGGCCGATCGCCCGCACCCGCGGGGAACGGTCGTCCCGGGAACGTTCGTCGTGCTGGAAGCCAGGAGATAGCGGAGAAGTGAAGATGGGGCGCCGGTGAGCCGATAGTTACTGGGTGATCCGTCCGATCAAAAGGCTCTTCCTGGGGTGCGCCGTGGCCGCGCTTTCCGGTTGCGGGGGTTGCGCGCGCCAGCCCTCCGCCGCGACGGCCGAGCCGCGGGCCGCCGATTCCTTGCGCCGCTCCGCGGCCCAGCCGCAGCCGGCCGCGCGCATCCTGGTCATGGCCGCCAGGAGGCCCGTCTCCGGATCGGCGGCCGACATCCCCCCCGAGCAGGCCCCCGTGCCCACCGTGGGATACGCTTCGCTGGAGGCGGCGCGGGACAGCATCGGGGCGATCGTGTCCCGGACCATCGGTGGCGCCGATACCGCCTTCCACGTGAGCCGCCAGGCGGTCACGTTCGACTACATCTATGCGAAGGCCAAGGCGCACGGCTGGGCGCTCCATTTCGCCGTGACCGATACTTCGGACTGCCCGATGACCGCCGTCCAGAAGGCGATCCTGGCCGCGGGGTGGGTGGAGGACTTCGACTATATGGCGGACGGAACGGACGGATCGGACGAGGGATTCGTCTGCCGGAATTTCTTCTGCTACGTCGAGGGTCGCTGGGACGGAGGGGACGACAGCGACAGCACGTACGTCCCTAAACCGGGATGCGAGCTCACCGTGACCTGCGTCCCGAGACGAGAGGACGATACCCCTCCACGGTAGGAGAGCGATCTGCGATGAACTCCAAGAAAACCCTCATCATGATCGGAATGGCCGTGGGCTCATCCCTCGGAGGATTCGTGCCCATGCTATGGGGCGCCGGGATGTTTTCGATGGCCTCGATCGCCTTCAGCGCGGTCGGAGGCATCGCCGGCATCTACGCTGGATACAAGCTGTCCCGGATGTGACGGGCCAGACGTGCCGGCGGCCTCCCTCTCGCGCGGCCGTTATTTCATCAGGACCATTCGCCCTCGCGTGGATCCGTTCGGAGCCTCCAGGTTGTAGAAGTAGACTCCGGAAGCAACCTTCCGCCCCGCCGCATCGCGTCCGTTGAAGCGCACCTCGTGCCGTCCCGCAGGCAGGTTCATCTCCTCCAGAAGGCTCCGCACCAAGCGCCCCGCCGAGTCGTAGATTCGCAGATGGCAGGCGCCCTGGGGTGAGGTGGTGAACGCGATGACGGCCTCGGGGTTGAACGGATTGGGCACCACGACAGCCGCCAGTGAGATCGCCCGGGCGGCCGGTTGAACCCGCGCCAGGGCCGCTGCCGCAGCCCCTCCCGTCACGATCTGAATCGAGATGTTGTCCGTGAAGAAGGCCTCGCCGGCCACCACCGGGGCATCGATCACCTGGAAATCCAACGTGGAACCGGAGGCGAGGGCCGCGTAATCGAAAGTGACCTTTTGCCAGGTCGACGAGAGCGGAACCGCGGGCGAGTATTTCGTGGTGCCCTGCTGGGCGGACCCCACGTACTCCCGCACGCGGAGCTGCCCGCTGCCCCTGGCGGCGGCGGAGCTGACCCAGGCGGTAAAGCGGTACACGGTGCCGGCTGCCGGGGTGCTGACGACCCAGTTCGGGCTGTCGTTCGCCCCAAATTGCCCGGTACCGGTTGCCGCACCTTGTATCTCGAGGGAATACGCGCCGTCGTAGCCGCCGGCGACCCGCTGGACGGTTCCTCCTCCATTGCCGTTCCATCCGCTGGTCGAGGACTCAAAGGAAGGATTGCCAACCAGGTTGGGCCCGGGCGCGCTCGTCACCGTGATCGCCGTCGTTGCCGACCCCGAAAGCGCGTTCGCGGCGGTGAACGTCGCCGCAAAGCTGCCCGCTTGCGAGGCGCTGGGTGTCCACGAGAACGTGCCCGCCGTGTTGGTCGCGTTCGACGCGATCGTTCCTCCGGCTGTGACGGCCGTTCCCGCCGCCGTCAGCGTCGAGATGGCGTCGCCGTCCGGATCGGCCGCGGACAACGTAAAGGTGATCAGGCTGCCGGTCGGGCCGCTCACCGTTGCCGGGGCCGTGACCACCGGAGCGCGGTCTCCGCCCGTGACCGTGATGGCCGTTGTCGCGGAGCCCGTCTGGTCGTCCGTCGACGTGAAGGTCACGTTATACGTTCCGGTCTGCGCTGTGGAGGGTGTCCAGTTGAATGTCCCCGACTTGTAGGGAGAGGCGGTCGTGAACGTGGCGCCTGACGGAAGGGGAGCGGCCGACAGACCCACCAAGGTGTTGCCGTCCGGATCCATTGCCGTGACGTTGAACGAGATGTGGACGTTCGGAGCGCCGCTCACGGTCGCGGGAGCCGTGACCACCGGGGGGCGGTTCACGTTGGTGATCGTGATCGCGGTCGTCGCCGCGCCGCTGAGGCCGTTGGTCGCCGTAAACGTCGCGCTGTAGGTGCCCTTTTGGAAGTAGGTCGGGGTCCACGACAGCGTCCCCGATGTGTTCGCGGCGTTCTTCGCGAACGCGGCGCCGGCCGTGACCGCCGTTCCCGAGGCCGCCAGCGTCGTGATCGCATCACCGTCCGGATCCGCGGCGGCGACATTGATCGTCAGGAGCGAGTTCTCCGGCCCGCTCGCCGTCGCCGGTGCCGTGACCACCGGAGCGCGGTCCCCGCTCGTGACCGTGACGGCCGTTGTCGCCGAGCCTGAAAGGGCGTTCGCCGCCGCGAACGTCACGTTGAACGTGCCGGTCTGGGCGGCGGTCGGGGTCCAGCTGAAGGTACCCGAGGTGAGGGCCGCGTTCGCCGTGAACGTGGCGCCCGAGGGAAGCGGAGCGCCGGACAGGGCCGTCAACGCGCTGCCGTCCGGATCAGCCGCCGTGACGGTGAACGTGATGAGCGTGCTGTAAGGGCCGCTCGCGATCGCGGGAGCGGTGACCACCGGGGCGCGATCGATGTTCGTCACCGTGATGGTCGTTGCCGCCGAGCCGGAGAGGGCGTTGGCCGCCGTGAACGTCGCGCCGTAGCTTCCGGCTTGGGTGAAGCTTGGGGTCCACGAGAGCGTGCCCGACGTGTTCGCGGCGTTCTTCGCGAACGCGGCGCCGGCCGTGACGGCCGTTCCCGAGGCCGCCAGGGTCGTGATCGCGGTGCCGTCCGGATCACTGGCCGTGACGCTGACCGTCAAGGGAGACCCTTCCGCGACCGTTGCCGTCGCCGGGGCCGTGACCACCGGAGCGCGGTCCCCGCTCGTGACCGTGATGGCCGTCGTCGCGGAGCCCGAAAGAGCGTTCGTCGCCGTGAAGGTCACGTTGAACGTGCCCGTCTGAGCGGCGGCCGGCGTCCAGCTGAAGGTGCCCGAGTTGAAGGCGGCGTTCGCGGTGAACGTGGCGCCCGAGGGAAGCGGGGCGCCGGACAGCGCCGTCATTGCGTTGCCGTCCGGGTCCGCCGCCGTGATGGTGAACGTGATGAGGGTGCCATAAGGGCCGGCCGCCGTCGCGGGAGGCGTGACCACCGGAGCGCGATCCGTGTTGGTCACCGTGATCGCGGTCGTCGCCGAGCCCGTGAGGGAGTTGGTCGCCGTGAACGTCGCGCCGTAGCTGCCCGCCTGGGTGAAGGTGGGGGTCCATGAAAGCGTGGCCGACGTGTTCGCCGCGTTCTTCGCGAACGTGGCTCCGGCCGTGACGGCCGTTCCCGACGCCGTCAGCGCCGTGATCGCGTTGCCGTCCGGATCCGCCACCGCGATCGTGACCGTCAGGGACGAGTTCTCCGTTACGCTCGCCGTGGCCGGAGCGGTAACCACCGGCGCGCGGTCGGCGCTCGTGACCGTGATCGCGGTCGTGGCCGAGTCGGCCTGGGTGTTTCTGGCGATGATGGCCACGTCGTAGGGTGATGGGCGGGCAGTCCCGCTGGCGGGGGTCCAGGTGAGCGTGCCCGAGGTGTTCCCCGATCCGGTCGTGAAGACGGCGTTGTTCCCCGCGGGCAATGCCGCGAGGTCCGCCGTCAAGGACGCGATCGGATCGCCGTCCGGATCCGCCGCCGTGGCGGAGACCGTCAGCATGCGGCCCTCTTGCCCGCTGATGCCGGCCGGCGCGTTGACGATCGGAGCGGCGCCGCTGCTGGTCCCGATCACGAAGGCATCCACCACGGTCCCCTTGGCGCAGCTCACATCGTTCGTGCCGGCGCCGGAAGGACCACAGAGGAAGGTGCCTTCAATTCCCGTCGACGTGAAATGAAGCTTCAGCTGTCCCAGGTGCATCGCCCGGAACGCGGACCAGGAGGGCTGCGCGCACTGGAGCCACAAGCAGCTCCCGTCTTCCTCCAAGGAGCTTCCACCCGTTCCGGCGGTGATGTGGACGACTCCGCTCTGCGGATAGCTGCGCTCGTAGTTATGGCTGTGCCCGTTCAGATTCAGCACGTACTTGCTGTGCGTCGCCCCGAGCCCGTCCATATAGCTCTTCAGCGTGGCGTCCCCCGGATGGTGCCCCGAGGAGAGAGCGGGCCGGTGGCCGAAGGTCACGATGAACTTGATCGCGGGATCGCTTTGCGCGCTGTCCATGACGGCGGTCGCCTTCGTCCTCCAGTCCGACCACGCGCCGGACCAGGGCTCCGGAAAGGCGATGAAGCGGACGTTGCCGTAGTCGAACCAGTACCAATCCTCACCGCAGCAGCTCACCGCGGGGGAGCCCGGTGAGGTTCGCTGGTTGGGGAGCTCGAACCGGCCCTTGTAATTCCTGAGATCGTCCGCGGACGGGGTGTCCCATTCGTGGTTGCCCCAGGCCGGCATGTAGGCGGCGTCCTGGGACCAGACCATCACGTCGTTGTAGTGCCTGTCCACGGACGCCTGCCCGTGGGAGTTTCCGTACGTGAGATCGCCCGCCATGAGAACGAATGCGGGCATGTCGCCGGCAATCAACGACTGGACAACCGGCATCGTGGGATAGCTGGCGTCCCCGATATCGCCCTCGACATAAACGTCGAAGCCGGAGCTTCCGCGCGGGATCGGGGTGCGGAACGTATGGTCGGCCGCGCCCCCTACCGAGTAGTGGTAGAGCGTGTTTGCCTGGAGACCGGTGAGCTTTGCCTCCCAGAAGGGCCCCGAGGAAGAGAAGGGGAGCGGACTGGGAGTGCTGGCTGTCACGGTTTGGCCGTACGCCGTCGTGGGGCCGAACCGGATCGTGTTCTCCGCTCCGCGCCAATCGAAGGTGACGGAGGTCTGGCCGGTGAAGGTCCAATGGATTTCGTCCACCGCGGCATCGGCACGGCCGACCTGGACCGAGACGGTGGCGGCACAGAGCGCTACCGCCAATAAGAACACCCTGAGTTTTCTCATCCTAATTCTCCGCTCTGTGGGGCCGTCATGTCCGGCCGGGGACTTCAAACGAAAGTGGGGCGCGACTCCGGGGAGATTTCTTCGAAGTGCCCACAACGCGGAACGTCAACACCCGCCTGAGATCGAAGGCCAGCAAGGTGCGGGCCGCTCATGCAAGGTCTCTCGGCGTTTGGTGCAAGCGGCTACAAGAAATTCGATGGTGGCGCGGAGGATCGGGGAAAAGTACCTGCCTTCGGAAGAAAGCGGGCAGATTCGACAGCGGCGTGAATTGGGTGCGGCGCGATTGTTTAGGAAGGAAGCCGGGTCGGACCCTGCCTTCGACAAATCAGGGACAAGGTGTTTGATTGCAAACGTCCCGCACGATGGCGCTCTTCGTTCGGCGGTGTCGCTGCCGCGGTGCCTCAGCGACCTCCCGTATTACACACGCTATTTACAATGCGACAGAAGGCACATTACCTCTTGGCTCGGCTCGACCATATAGAGTTGTTGAGGAGATGGAGCACCAGGATTGTCGCGAAGGACTATCCGGCCCCGTCGCCAACGTACCAATTCGGGCGGCAAAGCCGCCAGTAGTACACACCGATACGACCGCGACCAGCAGTCTCGAGCCCAGCGTTCCCGAACGGCAACACAACCAATCGAGGTTCGCGCTCGGCTGGAGGGGGTGGCGGACACGCCTTCGCCCTGCTAGGCTTGGTGGGACAAGTTGGGCGCCGGCGCGGTGGGGCCTCGGCAGCCTCTCGATTCGATGTGGGAGGATTGATTTCATGGCGCCATCACGAAGGCTGTTCCGCACGTGCCTTCTTTCCTTTGCCGCTCTCCTTTTTCTCTCCTCGCCTGAACTCTGCCGCAACAGCACTGCCGTAGCGGCGGAAGAACGGACCGAAGATCGGACCGCAGATACCACCTGGGTCGATCACGACGGACGTCCCATCCGGCGGCCGCCGGACTGGGAGCCCCCGTTCTGGGGAAATCAAATCCGCGAAATCGTGTTCGACCCCCTCACCCACATCTTAGATGTTCCGGACAAGCTGCTCCTGGTGCCCCGTGTCCTCGGGGCGCGGACTCGTCGCGAAGCCGTCAATGTGAACGATTTCGACGAAGTGCCGAACTCGACCTGGTTCACCAACCGCAATCACGCGCGTGCGGTGCCGGTCGCCGCCCTGGCTCTGGGACCGGACAGCGTCGTCTTCCCGACGAAGCCCTGGACCATCAAGCATCGGAAGCAGGGAGGCCGAAGCGTGGGGTTCCAGATCAAGGACGCGGGAGGGCGGAAGTGGCTGGTGAAGGTGGACCCCGCGGGATTTCCAGAACTCGGCTCCGGCGCCGACATGGTGGCCCGGACGTTGTTTCATGCAGCCGGCTACAACGTTCCTCACAACGAACCGATCACCTTCAACCGCGACGACCTCAAAATCGACTCCGAGCTCTTGCATGCGAAGCCGGGAGAGCGTTTCACCGAGTCGGATCTGGACTCCATGCTGGTGCGTGGAGCCCGGCTCCCGGATGGCAGCTACTCGGGCTACGCGAGCCTCTTTCTCCCAGGCCACCCGTTGGGCGCGCCGAGCTTGAGCCGTCGGCGTCCTCACGATACCAACGACTGGTACGGGCATCCGAACCGGCGCGAGCTGCGCGGTCTGTACGTGGTGTGCTCGTGGCTGGGCAACTGGGATTCCAAGGACGCCAATTTTCTGGACATGTTCGCCGTCGACGGCGACAGCCTGGGCCACGTGGAGCATTACTACCTGGACGTCGGCTCTTCACTGGGAACACAAGCGGACGGACCCAAGCACGAATGGAAAGGATATGAGTACCTCCTGGATTACGGCGCAATCGCCAAGCGCTTCGTCACCCTTGGATTCGCGTCCGATCCGTGGCGGCGGGCGCATCAGGACCCCGGGATCCCTTCGGTCGGCAACTTCGAGCCCGCGGTCTTTACGCCGCGAGGCTTCCGTCCCGAAGAGCCGAACATCGCGTTCTACCGCATGACCGATCGCGACGCCTATTGGGGAGCGAAGATCGTGGACTCCTTTTCCGACGCGCAGATCGCGGCGGCCGTGCAGGCCGGCGGGTACCACGATCCACGGGCGCGGGACTACCTGACGCACTGCCTGATCGAGCGCCGCGACAAGATCGCGCGATACTGGTTCAAGCGCACCGCGCCGCTGGACTTTTTCTCCGTGGAAGGAGGCGGCCTCCGCTTCCATGACCTCGCGGTCGATACCGGCCTGGAGGCAAAGCGGGAGTACGACGTGGACGAATCGTTCGACGGTGGACGGCCCGGGCACGTCCGGGTCCGTGAGAGCCAAGCCTTCGTCTCTCTCGGAGCTTTGGGGGCCGGGGTGAAGAAGGTGCGGCTTCGGCTCAGCGTCTCCGGGTCCTCCGCCAGGCCGGCCCTCGTCGAGCTGACCCGGGGCGAAAACGGATGGCTCGTCACCCACGTGAGGCACGGATGAAGCGCCACCCCGGGAAAATCGCCGCCGCGGCCGCCGTGGCCGCCCTGGCCCTGGTCGTGCTTGCCGCAGGCTGCTCGCACGTCGGCCGGCTGCAGATCGTGCCTCAGACTCTCGCGCCCGCCGATACGACCGGAGGCCATCATCCGGAGCGGGCTGTCTTCCATACCGCGGCGTTGAGCCCGCTGTCCGTGCCCGACACGGTGATCGGCTTCCAGCCGGGCACTGGCGATTCCTCGCACCGGTTCCTGGGACGGCTGCGCGACGGCTACACGGCCGACACGCTCAACGTCATTCTCCTGGGCGATAATCGTCCTGGATTCCGAATGACGCGCTTGAACCCCGAGATGATCACCATCCGGCAAGGCCTCTCCCCGAATCCGGTGAAGATCGTCAAGGCTCTGATCACGATTCCGTACGCGTTCCTCAAGGGCATGTTCCCCGATCTGGGACTGCTCCGGGACATCCCTCCCATGGTGACGGGACTCCCCACGTGGGGCCGTGAGCATCAGGTGCTGAACGCGGTCCTGGCGAAGGTCGATTCGCTGAAGGCGGAGCACAAGATCGTCGCGGTCGCGATCAACACCGGGGATCTGGTGTACGACGGCAGGAACCCCGCTCAATGGCAGCGCTTCCTCCGCATCGTCCGGCCCCTCTCTTCCCGGGTGCCCTACTTCGCCGTGCCCGGAAACCATGAGCAAACATGGACGGTGGACGGATTGGCGAACTGGCGCACCGCGACGGGGCTGCCGATTGCCGGGGACCGAATGTACTACTGCTTCGATTCGGCCGACGGCTGGGTGCGTTTCATCGGCCTGGATTCCAATCCCATCACCATGCCGGGAGTGCATTGGTCCAAGGAAATTCAGATCAAGTACTCGAAGGAAGAGGTGGACTGGCTGATTGAAAGGCTTAAGGAGCACCGCGGGCCCTCGTTCGTCTTCATGCACAGCCCGCCATTTTCCGCCGGCTACCACCGCATGGAGTGGGAGATGGACCCCGTGATGGTCTCCCGGCGGGACCAGATCGTGAAGGCCATGCACGAGGGCGGCATCTCGACCCTGGCCACCGGGCACGAGCACGACTACGAGCGTGCCCTGCTGACGTTCCCGGACGGGAGCGTGCTCATCATCGTCGTCCAGGGCGGCGCGGGCGCGCCGCTCCATCCACTGCCGCCGCCCGCCGAGGCCGCCCGCCTCTTCAGCCTGTACCATTCGGCCGGGGGCACGATCAAGGCCGAGAACGTCTCGACGGCCGAGATCAACAATTTCACATTGATTCGCATGTGGTTCGAAGGGGGCCAGATCCAGACCTACGCGGTCCTGAAGGATGGAACCTCGAAGCTGGTCGACCAGGTGAACATCGACCTGAAGCGCTACGGGACTCCGCAGATCGATCAGCACAAGATTCCAATCGCGCCCACCGGGCGGGTGCAGCCCTCCGGCATGGAGACGAAGGCGAAGATGGGAGTCGCGGTGAAGTCCGATACGACCGCGGCGAGCCAGCGGATCGAGAGCCACCCGCCACCGGGCAAGAAACCCAAGCCGGTCACGAAGCGCCGCTGACGGGGGTGAGCGCTTCCCGCGCCGGCCCGCTGACGGCATGCGCCGTCGCTCTCGTGGCGTACGCCGCCTGCGACATGATCCACGAGGCGCTTGGGCATGGGGTAGCGTGCGCGATCCTCCCCGGGATCCGCGCTCTCTCGATCTCCACCGTGGCCCTGCAGACCTCCGGGGAAAACCGCGCAGTCGCCGCCGCCGGCTCCGTTGCGAACCTCATCTTCGGGACCCTGTGCTTCGCCCTGTTCGGCCGCAAGAAGGGCTTCGATGCGACGCGCTATTTCCTATGGCTCCTGGCCACGATCAATTGGATGAACGGCATCGGTTACCTGCTCTTTTCGGGGCTCCTGGACTACGGCGACTGGGCCGTGGTCATCGCCGGTCAGAAGCCCCACTGGATGTGGCGCGCCATCCTGGGGGCATGCGGCATCGCGGGGTACTGGGCCGTCGTGAGGTTCTCGGCGCGCCAGATGGCGTCGGTCGTGCGCGCCGGATTGATGGATCGGCGCGACGTGCGCCGGCTGGTTTTTCCATCCTACGTCGCGGGAGGGCTGCTCCTGGTCGCGGGGGCGGCGCGGAACCCCATAGGCCCGCAGTTGATTCTACAGTCGGGCTTGAGCAGCGGCTTCGCGGCGATGGCAGGCCTGTTGTTCGTCCCCGGGCTCGTCGAGCGGGACACGAACGAATTATCCGTTTCAGTCCCCGCGTTGGGGCTCAGCGCCCGATGGATCGCCCTCGGCATCGCGGCAGCGGTGATCTTCGTGGGTTTTCTCGGCCCGGGGATCCCACTGTAGGGCGGAAGAAACCTTGACGCGCTGACGGCAGCGGTCCATTGTACCGCTAGACGTAAGGCAGGCCCAGCCCCACTCCTCTTGCTTCTGCCGCTGGAACTGTCCCAGGCTTCCCCAAAGGTCCTCGTGGGAAGTCGATCCTCGTGTCCGCGGATATTCCGCTGTACGGGTCCGAACGGTGGAGCGCCTACGATCCGGCGACTGAAGTGCCGGGCCGTCAGCAGTCGCATCGGCTCCCGCCGCACCCATCCTCACACTGGTTCACAAGCCTCCGGGGCGTAACCCCGCCAGAGATCGTTCTCATGACGAGTGGGCCGTTCAAGCCTGTCGATCGTGAGGGCAATGGCCGTGGACTGGGAAGGACAAGGAGCATGTCATACAAGATGAATGAGTTCACGAGCATCGATCCCAAGTTTGTCACAAAGCTGCGCGACGCCGACATCGATAACACCGACGACATGATGCGTGTTTGGGCCGATCAGCCCAAGCGTGCGGCGCTGGTGGAGACGACGGGAATCAGCATGGAGCAGTTCACCACGTTTGCCTCGATGGCCCGCCTGGCGCGCGTCAAGAACGTTGGGCCCAAGTACGTTGACGTGCTGTTGGCGGCGGGTATCGACGGGCCGAAGAGCCTCTTCGAGTTCAAGCCGGAAGCGCTCGCGAAACGGCTGGGCGAGGTCAAGGTGGAGAAGAATCTCACGACGCCCGTGCCGCCGCTGGCCGAGATCTCCAACTGGTTCACGGATATGAAGCCAACCGACGTTGCCGCCGTCTGATCAGACGCGGTACTGGGAGGCGCCACCATCCTGACAACCTGACCCGCGAAAACGCCTCTCGTTGTAGGGTCGGCCACGATCGAAAGGTCGTGGCCGATTTTGTTGTTTCACCCTTCCAGGGCCTGGAGAAGATCCTCGGTCAGGTCGTCGGGGTGCTCGAGGCCGATCGAAAGCCGGAGCAGGTCGTCCGGGGTCGTGGTGTCGGGGCTCTCGACCGAGACGCGATGCTCGAGAAGGCTCTCCACGCTTCCGAGGCTGGTCGCGTTCCGGAACAGGCGGACGCGTCCCGCCAGGCGAAGCGCCTTTTCCCTGCCGCCGCGCACGCGAATGGAGAGCATCGCCCCGAACGCGCTCATCTGGCGCTTCGCGATCTCATGTCCCGGATGCGACGCGAGACCAGGGTAGTGCACGGAGAGAATGCCCCGATGGGGCTCCAGGGCGCGCGCGACCGCGAGCGCGTTGGCGGATTGCCGCTCCAGGCGGCACGCCAGGGTTCGAAGTCCGCGGAGCACCATCCATGAGGTGAACGGGGAAGCGATCGGCCCCAGGATGTGCCGGTTGTGCTCGACGCGCTGCGCCACCTCGTCGCGCTCGCGGAAAATCAGCGCCCCGCCGTGCACGTCCCCGTGGCCGCCCAGGTACTTGGTGGTCGAGTGCAGCACCACGTCCGCGCCCACGGCGAGCGGACGCTGGAGCGCGGGAGTCGCGAACGTGCCGTCCACCAGGATGCGGGCGCCCGCCCGGCGGGCCTCGCCGACAATGGCGGCGAGGTCCAGAATCTGAATCAGCGGGTTCGTCGGAGTTTCCGTCCAGAGGAGGCGGGTGTTCGGGCGGATCGCGGCGCGCATCGACGCCAGGTCCGTCATGTCCACCAGGGACGCCTCCACACCCCAGCGCGGCAGGTATTCCAGCGCCATCGTGCGGAAGGCGTAATAGATGTCCCGGTGGAACAGCACGTGGGAGCCGGCCTCGACCGCCTGGAGATACGCCGCGCCCGCGGCGACGCCGGACGAGAAGGCGAGGGCAGCGGCTCCCCCCTCGACGAGGGCGAGCGCCTCCTCGAGGCGGCTCTGCGTGGGATTCGATTCGCGGATGTAGAGATGGCCGGCGCGACGCTCGCCCGCGGGACCGTGCTCGAAGGTCGTGGAGAGATGGACCGGCGGCGCGATGGCGCCGGTCACGGAATCGGGCTCCCCGGCGGCATGGACGGACAGCGTTTCGAACCGCATCAACCCATGCTGCCCCGGCGGGGAGCGGCGTTCAAGAAGTTCCTGGCGACGCCCCGCCGCGAGCGGACCCGGCGGCTGCGCGCGCTCGAGAGGCGCGCCCCTTAAGGGCGAGACCGACGCCGCCCAGAATGAGCGCCGTCGAGACGAGCAGGCGAACGGAGGCCCGCTCGGAGAGGAGCAGTATCCCTCCCGCGGCCGCGATGACCGGAACCGTGAGCTGGAGAGCGGCTGCCTGGAGGGCCTTGAGCTTCCGGAGAGCGGCGAACCAGGCCGCGTACCCAAGTCCCGACGCGACGATTCCGGAGCACGCCGCGAGCAGCGCGCCGCGGCCGGAAACGTGATGGGAGCCCATGGCCGCCGCCAGGACGGCGACGCCAGCGAACGGCACCGACCGGATGAAGTTCGCGGCCGTGTCGCCGATGGGGTCGGAGGAACTCCGGCCGCGGAGGGAGTAGATCCCCCACGCCATTCCCGCCAGCGCCATCAGCAGCGCTCCAACCGGCTCGGGAGCCGAAAGCCCGGGTGAGACCAGGACGACCAGCCCCGCGATCGCCACGAAGAGCCCGACCCCTTCCGCCACGCCGATCCGCTCTCCCGCGCGGATGGCCCCGACGAGCATGGTCGCCTGGACGGAGAGAAAGAGGATGAGGGCGCCCGTTGCCACCCCCAGAGACACGTAGGCCAGGGAAAACGGCATCGCGTAGAGGAAGAGAAGGAGCGCCGAGGTCCACGAACGCCCCTGGGAACCGGAGGACTTCGGCCTGGGGAGGATCTTGACGATGACGAGCAGCGCGGCGGCCCCCGAGGCCAGGCGGACCGCGGTGAAGCTGGCGGCGTCGATCGCGCCGCGTCCCAGGGCCAGCCGGCAGAGGATCGAGTTTGCCGCGAAGGCGGCGAGCGCGAACGCGGTGAAGAGGGGGGTCAACCTTGCCGGAGCAAAGGATCGGGCGAACGGATGTTCATGCGGGCGATCCTAGCCGCTGACACGCGGTCTTGTCTCGTTCTAGAATCGGGGAGCGATGAAGTTCACGATACGAAAAGCGGCCCCCGGCGACCGGGACGCCGATCTCGTCGCTCCTCTCTTCGACGACTACCGCCAGTTCTACGGCAAGCCGGCGGACTCAAAGCGCGCCCGCGCGTTCATTCGCGATCGCCTGGCGGCGGGCGAAAGCGTCATTCTCATCGCCGAGGCCATCGGGGAGCTGCCGACACAGGCGCTGGGATTTGTGCAGCTGTACCCGTCGTTCACTTCTGTCGAAGCGCGCCGGCTGTGGGTGCTGAACGACCTGTACGTGGTTTCAGCCGCCCGCCGCCACGGTGTCGGCCGCGCGCTCATGGAGGCGGCCCGCCAGCACGCGATTCAAACCGGCGCGAAACGATTGACTCTGGAAACGACGGCGGAGAATCGCGCCGCCGGGGCGCTTTACGAATCGCTGGGGTATGTCTGTCAGGAGGAATCCGTGAGGTTTTACACCCTGGAACTGGACGAGCCGCGATGACGGATCTGAACCCGCACGCGAAGCAGATGGCGGATGAGTCGATGGTGCGGACCCTGGATGCCCAGGCGCGCGCCATCTGGCCCCAGGAGTCGGAGCTGATCCGGCGCTACGCCCTGCCGGACGACATCCGCATTCTCGATGCGGGCTGCGGTACGGGGGAGGGCTCGTCGCGGCTCGCCGAGATGTTTCCGCGCGCGTCCGTCCTGGGAGTGGACGTCCTGGATCAGAGCCTGGGCGTGGCCCGCTCCCGCTACGGGCGCCTCTCACCCCGGCTCACGTTCGAGAATCAGAGCGTCTTCGAGCTCGAGGCCGCCGACCACGCGTTCGACCTCACCGTGAATCGGCACGTCATCCACTCGATCCCGCATCCCGAGCGCGTGCTCGCGGAGCTCACACGCGTCACCCGCCGGGGCGGCCGGCTTCACCTGATTCCCGAGGATTACGGGATGCTCCACTTTCAGCGGGGGAAGCTCGATCCCAGCGATTTCTGGCACGAGGCTCCGGCGCGGTTCGGCGAAGCGACGGGGACGGATCTGTTCATCGGGCGGAACGTTTTCGGGATTCTCCTCGACCTGGGTCTGCGCGACATCACGATGGATTACATCATCGTGGATACGATTCGCGTGCCGCGCGAGACCTTCGCCGCGATCATCGAGGCATGGCGGGACGGCTACGTGGATCCCACGGCCGAGTACTCGCGGTTCACGCGCGAGGAATCGAAGGCGTACTTCGACCAGATGATCGCGAACATCAAGGACCCGCACGGCTACGCCGTGTGGATGGTGCCCGTGGTCGGCGCCCGGGTTCCCTAGGGCGCGCGCCGGCTCCGCTGGACCCCGAAACCTAGGGGCTCAGCGGACCCCCGCAATCGTGCTGCAGGTGATAGGTGAGCATGTTGAGGTCGGTCGCATTGACGGTGCCTCCGCCATCGAGGTCCTGCCAGTAGCTCCACTCGTCCGGCGGCTGCCCAATGCTCCCCTTGACGGAATTGTAGTCCACCGAAGAAACGACCTCGCCTTGGTTGTTCCCGTTAGCCAGGCCGCCCTTGAGATCGAAATTCTTGATGCGCAGAACGTAGTCGCCGTTCACACCGGCCTCGATCAGCCTTCCCTGCAGCTGGACTCCGTTCGCGAAGACCGGCAGCTCGCTGTCGAAATGGCCCCATTTGCGATTGGGATCGCGGTTGGTGACCCCGGGCGCGGTAGGCAGCGCGCCCGCGAAGGTGATGTAGGTCACCCCGAAAATATCGGTCGGCCCGTCGGCATAGAGGAACTGAACCAGCGGACAGGCAGGCGAAGTGTTGTAGAGGCCGTTCGCGATTACCGAGTCGGCGCCGTCCCCGAAAAATCCCTGGACGTTCGTTCCGCCGTTGAACTTGATATAGATGTTCGCGGCGGCCAGGCCCGCGATTGGCGCGCTGGCCGCGTTCAATAGGGTCACCTTGATGCGGGCGTTCTGGGGAAGGCTCGATCCCCCGTCATTGTTCGGGCACGCGCGGAAGAACCGGATGGCGTCCGCGCCCGTGAACGGGGTCGCAACGGCGCCCGCCTCGGGAGTGTAATAGGATTTCGTGGGGTCGGGTGTCTGCGCTTCCGCCGGTGGAGCCAGGGCGGCGCAGGCCAGAAGGCCAGCGATGACACAGCCCATTTTCGAGGTCATCCGATCCTCCAATCCATGCCAAGCGCCCCGCAAAGCGCTCCAGCTCGCCTCGATTCGCCCGCTCATTTCAGCACCACCGCACGGCCGATCTGGGGTCCCTCGGCTGTGTCCAGCTTGAAGAAGTAGACGCCGGTAGGGAGGGCCCTGCCCGCGTCGTCGCGCCCGTCGATTGGAATCTCGTGGTAGCCGGCGGGCGATCGTGGATCTTCCACGAGGCCCCGCACGCGGCGGCCCTGCACGTCGTAGAGGACCACACGGATCCATCCGGCGTGTTGGGTCGTGAAGGAAAGAGTGCCGGACGGGTTCATGGGATTCGGCGCGATCAAAGCCGGTCGCGCCGCGGCTTCGGCCTGGCTCACCCCGGTCACGGAGAGGACGTTGACCTGAGCGCTGCGCTGGGAGCCGAGCAGGCCATCGGACGCGGCCACCTGGATCGTGTACGTGCCGGCGTCTCCCGGCTGGGGAGCGAAGCGCAGGTTGCCGGTCTTGAGTCCGGTCGTCGTCACCGATGCGAAACTGGGGCCGCTGACCAGGCTGAACGAGACGGAGCTGTTGTCAAGATCGGTGGCCGTGAGAGGCACGTTGGTCACGAGGCCCTCGGCCCCCGTGTGCGGAGGGATCGGCGTCAAGGCGGGCGGCAAATCGGCCGGCCTCACGCCAAAGTTGAGGCCGGGGTACGTCTGACTGGGAGCGACGATCACCGACTGTGCGGCGCCGCCACTGGGGCAGGTCTGGACCCAGCCGGACGGCGGGGAAACCTGAATGCTGTAGACGCCGGGCAGCACGTTCACGAACTGGTAGTCGCCGCCGAACGAGGTGAGGATCGTCTGTCCGCCGGGATTCAGCGTCACCGGCCACCCGGGCATCCCCACTTCACCGGGGTCCAGGGCGCAGTTGCCTGAGGAGATGCTGTTGGAATCCTTGAACACCTTGCCGCTCACGGTCGCCAAGAGCGCGCCGAAGGTGCCGTCCGCGTCGAACCAGTCCCGGCCGAGCTTCATGGTGTTGTCGCCGTCCAGGCCCCGGCACCGGGACCCGAACGACGTGAGATACGACCCGGAGAGCGGGGTCGACGTCGCGAAGTAGAGCAGCGGGGTGCCGGCTGTAGCCGTGACGGGGAGGGTTCCGATGCGATATCGGCCGGGAGGCAGGACAACGCCGGTTGAATCGAAGAAGCCCGCGTAAAAGTCGGTGGCGCTTTGCGCCGTGCGAACCACCTCGCTCAGGTAAGGCCCCGGAACCAGCGTGCCCCACGTCACCGATCCGCCTGTAGCGCGGAGAATGAACTCGACGGACCCGATCGAGAGCTGCCCCGATCCGGAGTCACAGGCGGCCGTGCTGCCGTCTCGGTTTCGGTCAGTCCGCAAATAGACTCCGACGTTGACCGGCACCAGCGAGCTGAGCACGTCCGACGAGGTGTTCAAGCTGTCGCCGTTCAAGTCGAGGTAGAGGTACTGGGCGCCGGCGCGTGTCGGGGAGGTCGCGAGTGTCAGGAATGTCAGCATCAGAAGAAGGCGGGAGCTGGGGAGAGGTTTCATCCTGGGGCGCTCCTTTCGGAAAACGAGATGGCCCGCGCTGGGGAACGCGGGTACAGCCGAAAGGTCGGAGGGACGCGCGACCGCTAAGCTGGGGAGGCTCGGAGGAGGGTCGTAACGGCGACTGTTAACAAACAGTCAGGCGGGCGTCAACGCAACAGGCGTTTTCCTCAGGAGTTGATACAAGACAGGAGCAATCAGGAGATGACAGATCACCGTGCCGGTGTGGCACGCGCGTACCGGAGCCGCTGATGAAGCGGTGCAGAAGCATCGGCCCGTTGTCGTGGGGATGGCGCAATAATCGATTGCAACGCTGTGAGCGCACAGGGCGACCCGGCGGCGAGATCTGCGGGGCCGCCCTGTTTGCGCTCACAACCCCAGCCAGTAGGTCGCTTTCACCGCCACGATGTTCTCGGGCCCGTTCTGAAAGAGCGCTCGGAAGTCGCGTGAGAAATCGAAGTCCCCGAAGGGCTGGGTATCGCCCCGGTTCTGCTGCCATACCAGGAAGATGGCCGAGCCCGGCCGATACTCCCAGCGGAGCACCGCGTTGCCCAGCAGCGAGCGGAAGTTGAAATTGGGATCCTGCACCGTGAACGAGGGAGAGGTGCCGGCCCCGTCAGGATCGATCCGGTATAGCCCGGTCGAGTCCCGCTGAATCGTGCCCTTGTGAACTCCGTACACGTCGAAATCGTAAGTCCTCCGCGCGTGTAACTCTTTGAGATCCCGGTACAGGGCGGAGACGACGAGCGGCTGGACGTAGAGCTGCAAGCTGAGCTTCGGCGAGAACGTCCAGTCGAGGCGCGTGTCCAGGCTCACCACCCTCTGATCGAGCGTTCCGAAAACATAGCGGCTTCCAAGCGTCGCGACGGCGTTGGGGTCGGGAACGGTGGCGACGTACTGCGCCATGTCGCGGAACTTCTGGATGCTGGGCTCGAATCGAACGTTCATCGACGGCGCCGGATGCAGCGTCAACGAGGGACCGTACTTGGCGGAATGGCCGCCGGCGTCGTTCCACGCGTAATCCACGTGGAAGTTGAAGAGGGAACTCTTCCGCGAATCGGTGTTGACCGTCGCCGCCACCCGCCCGCCGGGTGGAATCGCCGCCAAGGGCCCGCCGCGGGTGAGCCGGTCGTCGAGCGCCTTCGGATACCACGATCCGCGAAGGTCGCCGTACCAATAGTTCGCGAAGGTTCCGGATCCCTGGGCTTCATAACCCTGGTACGTGCGATCCCCGGCGTGATTGAACGAGTCATTGCTGAACACGAACACATTCCAGCTCCGAAGAAGCTTCGCGGGCTTGTCCTCCTTGTACAACGCCAGGGTCGAGAAACCTCTGGAGTCCACACCGCTGATGTACCCTAGGTCGTTGCTCTCGAAACCGGGAGTCATGTCCTGGTAGGTCGCCGATCCCTGCCAGTGCTTGCCGCCGATCTTGTTGATCGAGAGAAGGCTCGCGGCCCCTTCCAGACGGGTCCGCGTCGGGTCGTATCGGAGATGTTCCGCGTCGGGGCGCTGGAAGTAACGGACGCTCGAGCGCTGGGCCAGCGCGATCGCACTCTGGCTTCCCTGGATCCGGCTCCCGGTCAGGTACCCGTCCACGGACCAGCGCCGGCCCGCCCAGTAGTGGTTGAAATCGGCGCCGGCGAGATAGGCTCGGGACCGGAGCATGGATTTCAGTGCGTCGTCGGAGAGGTCGCGGGCGACTCCCGTCGCGATCGCGCCGATGGTCGTGTTCCCTCCGGCGAATTCGCGCCGCACCCTCGCGACGGCGTAATTCGTCAGCGGCTCCACCGGCAGCCTGCGCTCCATGCCCAGCGAGTCCAGGTAGCGAGCCCGCTCTTCCGTGGTCACCGCGTCGAGGGCTCCGATGGACCATCCGCTCCGGGTCTTTCCGGTCACCTTGGCCGCGCCCGCGATGGTCGCCTGGGCGGGGATCTCCACGAATCCATAGGGCGGGTCCGAGAGACTCCGCTGAGGAACGCGGCCGATCCGGCGCGCATGAAAGGCGATCGGAGTACCGAAGTAGTTGGAGCTGCGCGTCTGGCCGAAATTGAAAAGCTCCGCCCGCTCGACGAAAAAGGGGCGCTTTTCGGGGAAGAACGTTTCGACCGCCGTCAGGTTGACGACCGCCGGGTCCACTTCCACCTGGCCGAAATCAGGATTCACGGTGGCGTCCAGCGTCAGGTTGCCGGTGATCCGGTACTTGAGATCGCCGCCGAACGAAGCGGACTGGTCGGCCCCGTCCCGAAAGGGGTTTCCCTCCGGCACGAAGCGATACCGGCCCTTGGCGAGGGCGTAGGGCAATAGCTCGATGTGCTGGGGTGCGTGGAGCGGGCCCAGGCCCGTCAGGTGGCCATAGCGGCTGACGTCGCTCTGCTCCCGCTTGGGCGTGAACGCGAATTCCGAGAGCTCCTGTTTGCGATCGATCCAGCGCCTGAGCTGGATCCCCCAGACGGCGTTGTCGGACCGGTTGTACCGGAGCTGGGAAAGCGGAATCTCCATCTCGGCAGTCCAGCCCAGGGAATCCATGCTCGTGTGCACCTGCCACACGGGATCCCAGGAGAAATCCGCGTTGCCGCGGGGATCGATCGCGGCGTCGTCGTACGAGCCGGCGGGGTTCACGCGGAAGCGGAAGGCGGTCAGATGATCATGGTAGGAGTCGATGAGCACGGCGAAGAAGTCGGACGCCAGATCCTCGTCGCGACGCACCAGGCGCCGCCGGATCTTCGACGGCTCCCGGTCGTAGAGCCGCGCTCCGATGTAGAGGGCGTCCTCCCCGATCAGCACGCGGACATCCGTCCGCTCCGACACCGCCTTTCCCTCCTCGGGGTCGCGCTGCGTGAACTTGTCGACGGGGATTGCGTCGGCCCAGGCGGCGTCATCCAGCTTCCCGTCGATCCGGATGCTTCCCCGGAGGGGCGCGGCCTGGATCGCGGGAGCGTCCTCGTGGCGGTAGGCGTGGGTGGTGTCGGCCGGCTGCGCGAGCGCCTGGGGCGCGACCAGGAGAAGAACGAGCAGGGCGAGAGGGATCATGAAAGACCTCGACAGGACCTTACCCGGCCGCCGGCCAGATGCGGGTTGACTCCGTTAGGACAACCGCCACGGCGTCAGGGTTGGAATTGTCGAAGGTTACGGCCCCCGCGGCTCCTAGGTTCCGAGAATCCGGCGCAGGGCCTCTCTCGCGTCCTCCACGCGCACGGTGTGGTCGCCCTCTTTCCAGAGCACCGTGCCTTCCGGTGACCGGATCACCAGCCCGTGCGATATGAATCCCAGTTTCTGGATCTGATCGCTTGCCTCGGGTGTGGATGCGTCGACGTTGCGCGCGGTCACCTTGCCCGGAAAGTCCTGCTCGAGCCCGCTCACGGCGGGCTTCAACCTCGCACAGACCATTCAGCCGGGGAGGAAGTAGTAGGTCACCACCGCGGCGCTCGCCCTGGCCGTCGGAGCCGGTGCGCTGCTGCCGCCCCCGCTCCCGCGCGGGGCCCCGCCGTTTCCGCCGCCTCCGCAGCCGACGCCGGATCCGATCACGACCATCGCCGCGAGGGCGAGAGCCGCCGGACCCCATCCTTTCACGATCATCGCGCGCTCCTTTGGCGAGAGTTGATGACAGTGCACGCTTGGGGCGCGATTCTAACCCATGTGGTCGAGGAAGCGGGGGCCTGGCCGCGAAAACTACGGGTATGTACGCATACGGATGGCGCCAAACAGGGCATGGACCTTGCTTCGCCCAATCGGATTAGGGGGTATCCATGGCAAAGAACAAACGGAAGAAAAGTTCGCGCGCGAAAGCGTCCGACGCGGGAGACGGCATCCAGGATCTCATCGTCCCCGACAAGAAGATCAAGGGCAAGATCTACGAGAAAGAGCTGGCTCGCCTCCAGGTCGAGCTGGTGAAGCTCCAGGAGTACGTCCGGGTCAAGGGCCTGAAGGTCGCCATCCTCTTCGAAGGGCGGGACGCCGCCGGAAAAGGGGGCGTCATCAAGCGGATTACCCAGCGCCTCAATCCTAGGACGGCAAGAGTCGTCGCGCTGGGCACCCCGACGGAGCGTCAGAAGACGCAGTGGTATTTCCAGCGGTACGCGGCGGAGCTTCCCGCGGCGGGGGAGATCGTGCTGTTCGACCGGAGCTGGTACAACCGCGCCGGCGTCGAGCGGGTAATGGGCTTTTGCACCGAGAAGGAATACCTCGAGTTCATGCGATCTTGTCCCGAATTCGAGGGCATGCTCGTCCGCTCCGGTATCGTCCTCCTCAAGTACTGGTTCTCGGTAAGCGACGAGGAGCAGGAGGTCCGCTTCCAGAAGCGGATCAATGACCCGACGAAGCGTTGGAAGCTGAGTCCCATGGACCTGGAGTCACGCGCACGCTGGGTCGATTACTCCCGCGCGAAGGACGCCATGCAGGCGTCCAGCGATCTGAAGGCGGCGCCCTGGTGGATCGTGCCTGCCGACAACAAGAAGCGGGCGCGCCTCAATTGCATGGCCCACCTGCTTTCCCAGTTCTCGTACAAGGACTACACCCCCAAGAAACTGAAACTGCCGCCGCGTCAGGTGGACCCGACGTACGTTCGGCCTCCGCTCACCGGTCAAAATTTTGTTCCGGAGACATACTGAGTTTTCACGGGGCAGCGCCGTTTCGCTGCCATTCAGGGAGAAGGCTGCGATTCAGGAGAAAAGTGAGCGCCCGCGCTGTGTAAGCTGACACAGCCTTGACGGTGTGCTAGGCTAAAAAAGCTGGTGAGCCGGGGGGCGGCGGGCAGGGTTCTCACCTCACTGTTCCTTACCGAGGTACCACACTTCTGCATGAATATCGCACCCTACCAAATCTTCAGTCGAATTCACACGCCGCGGCGGGTCGGTTGAAAGCCGCCGCCAAGGTCACCTTCGCCCCCAGCGCGGGCACTCTCTTCGTTGCCGAGGTCAAGGAGCGCGTCGCAAGCTACTTCCAGACCGAGGGAGTTTCTCCCTGGGCCAACGCGTCCATGGTCGCCAAGACGGTCCTCATGCTGGGCCTGACGTTCGGGGCCTACGCGCTGATCCTCAGCGGTATCCCCACTCCCTGGCAAATGCTCGGCCTGTGCGTCGTGATGGGCGTCGGCGTGGCGGGCATCGGTTTCGGAATCGCGCACGACGCGCTTCACGGCGCGTACTCGTCGCGCGATTGGGTCAACAAACTCCTCGGCTTGAGCTTCGAGCTGACCGGCGCCAACGGGTACATGTGGAAGATCACGCACAACGTGATCCACCACACCTACCCGAACGTCCACGGGCTGGACGAGGACCTGGAAGTGTCGCCCCTGCTCCGCCTCTCTCCCGAGTCGCAGCATCGCCCCATCCATCGCTACCAGCACCTTTACGCCCTCGCCGCCTACAGCACGACGACGCTCTTCTGGGTCTTCATCAAGGACTACAAATATTTCCTGAAGCGCGACCTGGGCCCCTTCAAGGGCAGGCGTCACCCCAAGTCCGAGATCGCCACCCTGTTCGCCGCGAAAATCTTCTATTACACCTACTCGATCGTGATCCCGCTCCTGGTCCTGAACGTCGCATGGTGGCAATTCCTCATCGGCTTCCTGGTCATGCACCTCACCGCCGGGGCCGTGCTGGGAGTGGTCTTCCAGCTCGCGCACGTGGTCGAGGAGACCGAGCATCCGGTTCCCGAGGACGACGGGACCATGGGGAGCGCGTGGATGGTGCATCAGATGGAGACGACCTCCAACTTCGCGACATCGAACCGGCTCCTGTCCTGGTACGTCGGAGGACTGAACCACCAGGTCGAGCATCACCTGTTTCCGAAGATCTGCAGCATCCACTATCCCGCCCTGAGCCGGATCGTCCGCGAGGTCGCGGAAGAGCACGGCATTCCCTATCACAGCCACAAGACCCTCCGGGCAGCCGTCGCCTCCCACTATCGAACCCTGAAACGGCTCGGGAGCGGCGCCACCGCGTAGTCGGCCCCCGCTTCCCAGGGCGACGCCCCGCGAGGCTCCCGCTTGCGCCCTTGTCACCTTCCTCACCCGGCGCTAGACTGCGCGATCCCTCCATGGACCGGCCCCGGGTCAGGCCTCTGCTCTTGCCGCTTCTCGTCGGGTGGGCTGCGTTCGCCCCATCCGCCGCTCGCGCCGCGGTCGAGACCACCGTGCCCCCGCCGGGCATCCGCGAGCACACCCCCTTCGTAACGGCGTTCACGAACGCTCGCATCGTGCTCGGCCCGGGCCGGGTCGTCCCCCAGGGAACCCTCGTGATCCGGGACGGGGTGATCACCGACGCGGGGCCCAACGCGAAGACGCCCGCCGACGCGGCCGTGCGGGACATGAAGGGGCTCACGCTCTATCCCGGCTTCATGGATGCCTACGCGGAGGCGGGAGTCCGCGCGAAGTCGCAGGAAGAGGCGGCGCGCCAGGGATCCGCCTACTGGAATCGGTGGGTCACGCCGCAGTTCAGCGTGGGCCGGGAGTTTTCCCCCGATACCGCCATGTTCCGGAAGCTGCGGAGCCAGGGGTTCACGACAATCGTGGCCGCCCCGCCTTCGGGGATCATCAAGGGGACCAGCGCGGTCCTCGCGTTGGGGGACGGCGATCCCACGGAGATGATGATCCTGCCGGGGGCGGCCCTCCACGTGTCGCTGAAGCCGGTGACCGCGGATCCGGCCAGCCCCGGATACCCGGACTCGCCGATGGGCGCCTACACGCTGGTCCGGCAGGCGCTGCTGGATGCCGATTGGTACGGCGCGGCGCAGGCGGAGTGGGCCAGGCACCCCGACCTGCCGCGGCCCGAGACCAACGACGCGCTCGCGGCCCTTTCCGATCCCGCCATGATGGGGCGGACCCTGATGATCGACGCGCCCGACGAGCTGTACGCACTCCGCGCCGACCGCCTGGCCCGCGAGTTCGGCCGCGCCGCGATCCTGCGCGGAAGCGGCCGCGAGTACCGGCGCCTCGACGCGATCCGCGCCGCCGGCCGCGCGGTGATCGTGCCGCTCGCGTTCCCGGGCCCGCCGCCCGTCGGAAACCCCGACGAAGCGGTCAACGTCTCGCTGGAAGAGCTGATGCACTGGGACCTCGCGCCCGAGAACCCGGCGCGTCTGGCGCGGGCCGGCGTGCCGATCGCGTTCACGGCGGATGGCCTGCCCGACAGCGTCACCTTCCTCGACGCCGTCCGGAAAGCGGTGCGCCGCGGCCTGGACAAGGACGCCGCGCTCCGGGCCCTCACGGTCGCACCCGCGGCGATGTTCGGGCTGGCCCAGAGGCTCGGCACGCTGGATCCCGGACGCGACGCCGACATCGTCGTCGCCGACGGCGACATCTTCGCCAGGAAGACCAAGGTCCGCGAGGTCTGGGTCGGCGGCCGCCGCTTCGACGTGGTTCCTCCGGCGCCTGCGGATCCGCGCGGATCGTGGAGCCTCCGCATCGAACCAGGCGCCCAGACGGGCCGGGACGCCGGTGTGGCGCGCTCCGGCCTCTTAACGATCGCCGGGGAGCCGGGCGCCTTGACCGGCTCGATCACCCTCGGCCGCGGCGCGAAGCTGAAGGCCGCGGAAATGCTGGAAGCGCGGCTCTCGTTCACCTTCCGATCGGACTCCCTTGGCGTGGACGGCACGACCCGGATGAGCGGCACGGTCGCCGATTCCGAGATGGTTGGAGCCGGCGCGTGGCCCGGCGGTTCCCCGTTCACCTGGAGCGCGAGGCGCGCCGCGGCCTATCTCGCCCCTCCGGACACCACCGCTCCCGATTCCCTGGTCGCCGCGTCGTTTCCGGTGACGTACCCGCTCGGCGAGTTCGGCCGGACGACGCCTCCCGAGCAGCCGGCCGCGGTCCTCTTCCGCGACGCGACCGTGTGGACGTCGGGGCCCGCGGGCGTCATCGAGCACGGCTCGGTCCTGGTGGAGAGGGGCCGCGTCGCCGCGGTGGGGCGCGACGTCCGGGCGCCCCGCGGCGCGCGAGTGGTGGAGTGCGCCGGCCGCCACCTGACGCCCGGCATCATCGACTGCCACTCGCACACGGCCTCCGACGGCGGCATCAACGAGTCCGGCCAGACCGTCACCGCCGAGGTGCGGATCGGGGACTTCATCGACCCCAACGACGTGGACATTTACCGGCAGCTGGCGGGCGGCGTCACGGCCGCGCACGTGCTGCACGGGTCTGCGAACACGATCGGCGGCCAGAACCAGCTCATCAAGATGCGGTGGGGCGCGAATCCCGAGGAGATGAAATTCGCCGGCGCGCCGCCGACGATCAAGTTCGCCCTGGGGGAGAACGTCAAGCAGAGCAACTGGGGGGACAAGTACACGACACGCTACCCGCAGACGCGCATGGGAGTGGAGCAGATCCTGCGCGACGAATTCGCGGCCGCCCGGAACTACCAGGCGGACTGGCGCGAGTGGAACCGAACGAAGAAGGGGATCCGCCCGCGGCGGGACCTGGAGCTGGAGGCGATGGTCGAGGTACTGGACGGGAAGCGGCGGATCCATTGCCACTCCTACCGTCAGGACGAGATCCTCATGCTGATGCGCGTCTGCGACGACTTCGGCATCCGGAACGTCACCTACCAGCACGTGCTGGAAGGCTACAAGGTGGCGGACGAGCTGGCCCGGCGCGGCGACGGTGGATCCACCTTCTCGGACTGGTGGGCCTACAAGATGGAGGTGTACGACGCGATCCCGTACAACGGCGTCCTGATGCAGGACGCGGGCGTGGTCGTCTCGTTCAACTCCGATTCCGGCGAGCTGGCGCGGCGGCTGAACGCGGAGGCCGGCAAGGCGCGGAAGTACGGGGGCATGTCCGAGGCGGACGCCCTGAAGCTCGTGACCTTGAACCCCGCGAGGCAGCTGGGAGTGGAGGGCCGGGTCGGGTCGATCGAAGTCGGAAAGGACGGCGACCTCGCGCTCTGGAGCGGACCCCCGCTCTCCACGCTCAGCCGTTGCGAGCAGACGTGGATCGACGGCCGGAAGTACTTCGATCGGGAGGAGGATCGCGCCGCGCGCGAGCGGGAGCGGGAGATGCGCGCCGTTCTCGTCCAGAAAGCCCTGAGGGTCGCGAAGTGAATCGGCCGGTCGTGCGGGGCTCGAAGTGAGTGTGAGGCGGCTCGCGT
>Ga0099792_10000011_pt1 | contig 86112 bp, 78 predicted proteins | sample Rivendell_Oct201_8_FD_83780 | JGI IMG/M metagenome (GOLD analysis project Ga0099792, IMG submission 83780) | Vadose zone soil microbial communities from the Eel River Critical Zone Observatory, Northern California, USA -... | ecosystem: Environmental > Terrestrial > Soil > Vadose zone >...
GCGTCAGACGCGCATTCTTGTGCACGGTTGTTCTCTCCTGTCCGCAGTGAAAACTGAGGTCTCGCAACATCAGCTTCCTCTCCCGGGCGGGAGGGAACAACCTATGGAAAGGTCACACCTAGCCCGCGCGCCGACGCCGCCCGAGGTGTACGAGAAGGATCGACACCGCGGCGGGCGTCACCCCCGGGATCCGTCCGGCCTGGCCGAGCGTGGCGGGGCGGATCTCGCCGAGCTTCTGGCGCACTTCGTTCGACAGCCCGCCGAGCCGCCCGTAGTCCAGGTCCGCAGGCAGGAGCGTGTGCTCGTGCTGCCGCGTGCGCTCGATTTCATCCTGCGCGCGCTCGATGTAGCCGTGGTAGTGGGCACGCGCTTCGAGCGCGGTGGCCAGCTGCGGGCGCAGGCGCTCATCCGGCGCGAACTCCGGCGCGAACTCCGGCGCCCCGATGAGCCCGACCAGGTCCTCGTAACTCAGGGCCGGGCGCCGCAGCAGTTCCAGCGCCGGGAGGTCGCGGGTCAGCGCCGTGCCGCCCAGGGCGCGCGCGCACCACTCGGCACTGGGTTCGCCGGCGCGGATCCGCCGCGCCTGCAGCCGCTGCATCTCAGCGTCCACGGCCGCGCGCTTGTTCTCGAAGAAGCGCCAGCGCTCATCGTCGACCAGCCTAAGCTCGCGGCCGATCGGCGTCAGCCGCTCGTCGGCATTGTCCTCGCGCAGCAGCAGGCGATGCTCGGCACGGCTGGTGAACATGCGATAGGGCTCGGGGGCACCCTGGGTGACAAGATCGTCCACCAGCACGCCGAGGTAGGCTTCGCTCCGCTTCGGAATCCAGGGCGGGCGTTCCTGCACGGCGCGCGCGGCGTTGAGCCCGGCCAGCAGCCCCTGAGCGGCGGCCTCTTCGTAGCCGGTGGTGCCGTTGATCTGGCCCGCGAAATACAACCCGCGGATGCGCTTCGTTTCCAGCGAGGCCGACAGGTCGCGCGGATCAAAAAAATCGTACTCGATGGCGTAGCCCGGGCGCGTGATGTGGGCCTGTTCCAGGCCGGCGATGCTGTGCACAAACTGCTGCTGCACGTCGAAGGGCAGGCTGGTGGAAATGCCGTTGGGGTACACCTCGTGCGTGTTCAGGCCTTCAGGTTCAAGGAAGATCTGGTGCGAGGCGCGATCGGCAAAACGATGGACTTTGTCCTCCACCGAAGGGCAATAGCGCGGCCCTGTCCCCTCGATCCGCCCGGTGAACATCGGGGAGCGGTCGAAGGCCGCCCGGATCAGGTCGTGGGTGCGCTCATTAGTGTGTGTTATGTGACAATAGATCTGTTCAGGATGCTCATTGACGCGTCCGAGGAACGAAAACACCGGCAGGGGCGAGTCGCTGGGCTGGGCGACCAGCCGCGAATAATCGATCGTGCGGCCGTCGATCCGCGGGGGCGTTCCGGTCTTCAGCCGGCCTACGCGCGGCAGGCGTTCGCGCAGGCGAACGGCCAGTGCATTGGAGGGCGGATCGCCGGCGCGGCCGCCCGCGTGCTGCTCGAGCCCGACGTGAATGCGCCCCCCCAGGAAAGTGCCGACGGTGAGCACGACAGCGCGGGCCTCGAACTCGACACCCGTGACGCAAACGACGCCGCACACCGCATCACCCTCGAGCTTCAGATCGCCGACCTCCTGCTGGAACAGGCGGAGCCGAGGCTGGTTCTCCAGGAGGCTCCGCATCGCCTGCTTGTAGAGCGCCCGATCGGCCTGCGCGCGCGTCGCCCGCACCGCCGGGCCCTTGCTCGCATTGAGGGTGCGAAACTGGATGCCGGCCCGATCGGTGGCCCGCGCCATCGCCCCGCCGAGCGCATCGATCTCGCGCACCAGATGCCCCTTGCCGATGCCGCCGATGGCCGGATTGCAGCTCATCGCGCCGAGCTGCTCGAGGTTCTGCGTCAGCAGCAGCGTGCGCGCGCCGGCACGGGCCGCGGCCAGTGCGGCCTCGCAGCCGGCGTGGCCACCGCCGATGACGATGACATCGAAACGATCCGCGTGAGGCATGGCGCCAATTCTACCGCGATCCCGCGGTGTGGAGGCTGTGGTCCGCAGTCACGCGTTACATGTCACGCCGGTTTTGGAAAGTGGATCGCCCATGCCTGGCTTGAAGGGCCGCAAGCCCGGTGCGGCCTCGACACCTAGCCCTGTGCCAGCAGCTTGAGCACCGCGGCGCGGGCGCTCGCCGCGTGAATTGGCAGCGCCAGCACGTCGCCGGGCCGGGCCCAGTCGAGCGCGTACTGGGCGGCGTCGAGTTCGCTCGCGCGCATCGGGAGCGCGGATTCCGGCAGGCCCAAGCGGAGCAGCTCGGTGCGGATGATGAGCGGCACGTCGCCAATCGGCCGGCCGCGCAGATGCGCCTCGTCTTCCTTGATCACGATCAGCTCGGGCCGGAAATCCGCCGCGACGCGCGCCAGCGCCCGCACGTCCTCGTCGGTCCGGTTGCCGGCGTGCCCGAGCACCAGGCCGAGGCGCCCCTGCGGGCTGCGCATCGTGGCAGCGACCTTGAGGAAGCCGCGCAGGCCGTCCGGATTGTGCGCATAGTCGACCAGCACCCGCACGCCCCTGGAGTTGAAGCGCATCATCCGGCCCGGATTGTCGGCCGGCTCGGCGCCAAAACGCGCGTACACGCGCGCGATGGCGCTGGGTGCCACGCCGAGCGCGGCGGCCGCGAGCGCCGCGCCGGCGAGGTTGGCGATGTTGTAGGTGGCCTCGCCCTCGATCGTGAGCGGCATGGCCGACACCGGGCCCAGGTCATGCTCCCCGCTGGGGGCGGCGCCGTCGCCCGCGCCGCCGCTGAGCCGCAGGTGTCCGGCACGCACGCCGCAGCTGGGGCCGCCGCGCGCGCGCTGCGCCCGAAGCAACGCTCCATCGAAATCGAGCGCAAACCACGCCAGCGCCGGCACGCGGCCGAAGCGGCGCGCGAGGCCTTCCGCCTTGGCGCAGAGCGTGGGATCGTCGGCGTTCAGGACCAGCAGACCGTCGTCGGGCAGCGCCGCAGTCACCGTCAGTTTGGCGTCGGCGAGGCCGTCGAGATCATCGATCCCGTACTCGCCGAAATGATCGGCGCTGATGTTGGTGATGAGGGCCACCCGCGAGCGCGTGACCGCCACGCCACGGCGCAGGATCCCCCCGCGCGCCACTTCCAGGATGGCGGCCCCGGTACGCAGGTCCCGCAGCACGCGGCGCGCGCCGGCGGGCCCGGAATAATCACCGCTCGCCAGCAGCTCAGTGCCGACGAACACGCCGTCCGTGCAGTTGTAGGCTGCGCGCCAGCCCTGCTCGCGCGCACAGGCCGCCAGCAACCGGACCGTCGTGGTCTTGCCGTTCGAGCCGGTGACGATCGCCGTGGGTACATCGTGCAGCTCCGCCCAGGGCACGGCATTGGACGCCGGCAGATCCTCGAGCGCGAAGCTGCGCCCGCCGGAACCGGCGCCGAGGGTCAGCAGTTTCTCATCGAGCAGATAAGGCAGGTCGCGCGCTTCGGCCTCGCCCAGCAGGGCACGCAGGGCCGGGCGCGCTTCCCGCGCGGCGAGGCGTGCAAAGCGGGCGAACGCCGCGGCTTCTTCCAGCACCGGCGCATCGATGGCGGCCGGGTCTGCCGCAGCGGCGCCGCCCGGGGTGTTCTCGAGCGCCGCGGCGAGCAGTCCCGCCTCGAGACCAGCCCCAAGCGCCGGGTCGCGCTCCTGCAAGGCGGCGCACAGGGCCCACTCGTTCACCTCGGTGGCGAGAAACAGCTGGTCGATCGGGGCGGCGATGGACAACAGGACGCCGCCGGCATGGCGGCGCGCGACGATCCCGGTCTCCTCCCAGCCCAGGTGCGCGCGTGCACGCTGGACTCGCACCCGCCAGGCGCCGAGCAGCGCCTCGTCGCCGTCGCCGTTGAACTCGAGCGTGGCGCCGGTGCCGGCAAAGAACAGGTTCGCGCCCATCAGGCGCCGGGAGTCGGCAAAGGGCAGCGCGGGCGGCGTGTTCAGTCTTCCGCCTCCGGCGCCACGCGCACGCCGCGCTCGTCACGCACCAGGCCCTCGAAGCTGAAGGCCGGCGTGGCGCCCTCGCCGGCGCGCGCTCCAGCGGTCCCGGGCACGCCGGGCGCCGCCTGCGGGCGCCCGAGGAAATCCTGCGCCGCGCCCATCGTGCCCTCGCCCTCGTGGACGCCGTCGCTCGCACCCGCCGCGCGCGCGGCCGGGGCACCGGCCGGCTTGAACTTCGTGATCTGCTTCCAGGAGCGCACCAGCGCGTCGGCAAAGATCAGCAGCAGGTCGCCGGGCTGGCCCATGGCGAGCGCTGCGGCGATCGCCTCCTGTTCGTCAGGGATGATCGAGATCGCCTGCTCCGGCACGCCCGCGGCGCGCAGGGCCTGGGACTGGATGCGGGGCACTTCATCGGGCGCGCGGCCGCGCAGCGAGTCGTCGCGGCGGCAGAAATAATGATCGAAGCGGCCGGCCACCGCGTTGGCGATCGCGACGAGGTCCTCATCGCGCCGGTCCCCAGGACCGGCCAGCACCACGAGGCGCCGGCCCACGACATCGAGGCGCAGCGCGAGATCGACCAGCGCCGCCACCGCGTGCGCGTTGTGGCCGTAGTCGAACAGCACCTTGAAGGGGTGCTCGTTGAACACGTTCATGCGCCCCGGCGCCTGGAAGAAAGTGGAATCGAAGGTGCGCAGGCCCTGGCGGATCGCGTCGAGCTTGATGCCCAGCGAAAAGGCCATGCTGGCGGCGAACATCGCGTTCTGGACGTTGTGGCGCGCGCGGCCCTCGAGCGTGGCCGGGATCAGGTGCGTCCAGACCAGCGGGATGTGGCTGCCGCGATCGTAGAGCGCGATCATCTGGCCGTTGACGCCCGCTTCGAGCGCGCAGGCGCGGCCGCCGGCGCGAATGTGCTCGCGCACCAGCTGGTGCTCGGGATTGACGGTGACGTAGCAGATGTTCTTCGCCTCGGTGTAGCCGGACATCTTCAGCACCAGCGGATCGTCGGCGTTGAGCACCGCGCAGTCGGTCGCCACCTCCACGACCACGCGCTTCACCTCGGCGAGCTGCTCCAGCGTGTTGATGCCCTTGAGGCCTAAATGGTCGGCCTGCACGTTGAGCACGCCGCCCACGTTGACCTCGCGCACGCCCATGCCGGCGCGCAGCAGGCCGCCGCGCGCGGTCTCGAGCACCGCGATGTCGATCTGCGGGTCGGCGAGCACCATACGGGCCGAGACCGGCCCGGTCATGTCGCCCGAGACGGTGCGCTGGCCATCGACGTAGAGGCCGTCGGTGGTCGTCAGGCCCGGCGTATAGCCGGCCATCTTGGTGATGTGCGCCAGCATGCGCGCCGTGGTGGTCTTGCCGTTGGTGCCGGTGATCGCCGCGATCGGCACGCGCGTCGGCGCGCCGGGCGGAAACAGCATGTCGATGACGGGCTTGGCGACATCGCGCGGCGTGCCCTCGCTGGGCGCGACGTGCATGCGGAAACCCGGCGCCGCATTGACCTCGCAGATGCCGCCGCCGATCTTGCGGTAGCTCTCGGTGATGTTTTTGGTGAGAAAATCGACGCCGCCCACATCCAGGCCGACGGCGCGCACCGCGCGCTCGGCCATCTCGCGATTGTCGGGATGGATGACGTCGGTGACATCCGTCGCGGTGCCGCCCGTGGACAGGTTGGCGGTCGAGCGCAGGTACACGATCTGCCCCGCCTCCGGCACGGAGGCCGCCGTGAGGCCGGCCCGTTCCAGCATCTTCTGCGCCTGGGCGTCGAGCTCGAGCCGCGTCAGCACTTTCTCGTGGCCCACGCCGCGCCGTGGATCCTGGTTCACGACCTCGATCAGCTGCTCCACCGTGTGCAGCGCGTCGCCCACCACGTGCCCGGGCGTGCGCCGCGTCGCGGCCACCAGCTCGCCGTTCACCACCAGCAGGCGATGATCGTCGCCTTCCAGGAAACTCTCGACGATCACGGAACGCGAGTGCTCGCGCGCGACGCGAAATCCGTGCGCCACTTCGGCGTCGCTGGTCAGGCGGATGGAGATGCCGCGGCCATGGTTGCCGTTGTAGGGCTTGGTCACCACTGGAAAGCCAATGCGCCGTCCCGCGCGCACGGCCTGGTCTTCGCTCTGCACCAGCTCCTGTTGCGGGACCGGCAGGCCCAGGGTAGCGAGGATCTTGTTGGTCTCCTCCTTGTCACTGGCGAGCTCGACGGCGATGTGCGGGGTGCGGCCGGTCACGGTGGCCTGGATGCGCTGCTGGTACTTGCCGTGGCCGAGCTGCACCAGCGACTGGTCATTGAGGCGCAGCCAGGGGATGTCGCGCTGTTCCGCGGCGCGCACCAGCGAGGCGGTCGAGGGCCCGAGCGCGCGGCGCTGCGCGAAGCGGATGAACTCATCGCGGGCCACCGGCCACTGCCAGCTCTCCGGGACGGATCCCGCGGGGCGAATGGCTTCCGGCAGCAGCGAGCACAGCAGCTGCAGGCCCAGCTCGCCGGCGGCGATGCCCTCGTCGCGCTGCGCATATTCATAGATGACGGTGTAGACGCCGGGCGCGCCGGCGCTGCGCGTCTTGCCGAAGGTCACTGCCTCTCCGGCGATGTTCTGCAGCTCGATCGCCACATGTTCGAGCACGTGGCCGAGCCAGGTGCCCTCGTCCTCGCGCATGCGCCGGAAAAATCCGCCCGCGACCTTGTAGGAGCAGCCGTGTTCGGCCAGTCCCGGCAGGGCGGCGGCCAGCGCATCGACATAGCCTGAGCCCAGTCTTCCGGTGGGCCAGGCCTCGAGCGCCCCCAGGTCCAGCTCCAGGCGGATGACCGGGAAGTGCGCGTAGAGCGACGGACCGACATAGACCGAGCGATCAAGGACACGCATGGCAGCTACCTCAAGCCGCGGATCGCTGTAGCCTCAGCGTCCGCGGGTCATTCTTTTGTCCGCAATAATGCGCCCGGTTCAGCCACCCGGGTGTGCAGATTGAACGTCGCGCCGGCGACCAGCACGTGCAGGCGCAGGCCCAGCATGCACACCGGCTGGCCCTCGGCCACCTGGCCCATCGAGGAAAAACTGACGTCCGCGCCATCGACGATGGTCACGCCGCCGCTCCCCTCCACTTCGATGGTCTCATCAGGGCCGATGAACGCCCCGGTGTCCTCATCGAGGCCGATGCCGACCGCGAAGGGGTTGTAGGCCAGCGCCGTCAGCAGGCGCCCGAGCCGGTCGCGCTGGCGGAAATGCTGATCGATGATGAAGCGGTTGGTGAGCCCCAGGCCCGGCGCCAGGCGCACGCTGCCGGAAATGACCGCCGAGCCCTCATCGCCGAAGGCGATCATGTGCTCGCTCAGGATGCTGGCGCCGGCGCTGGTGCCGCCGACCGTGACGCCCTGCGCGTTGCGCTGGCGGACCAGCCGCGCAACCGGCGTTCCGCCCAGGAGCGTGGTCAGGCGCAACTGGTTCCCGCCCGTGAAGAAGATGCCGCTCGCCTCTTCGAGGCGGCGCAACCGCCCGCCTTCCTGGCAATCGCGGCGGGTGTCGAAATCCATGACCGTGACGCGCCCGGCGCCGAGCTCCCGGAAGAGCTGCTCGTAGCGCGGACCGGTCTCGTGGATGCGGCTGGCCGTGGGAATGACGACGATATCCGCGTGCCCGCCACCCGAGACGCGCACGAAGCGCTCGAGGATATGCGGGTCATTCTCCTTGTTCTCGGCGCCGCCGATCGCGATGATCCAGCCACGGGTGGCGCCTTCCGGAATCCTGCTGGGCACTGCGCTACTCCTTAGGTTTCGAAAGTGCCGCGCCGCACCGCGACCCCGCCCTGCACATGGACCACGCCGCGGATGATGACGCTGTGCACCGCGCCGCCCGGGTCGAGGGCCACCAGGTCCGCATCCGCGCCGGCGCTGATCTCGCCCTTGCCGGCGAGACGCAGGAGCCGGGCCGGGTTGCTGGTGAAGGGCGCCAGCGCCTGCTCGAGCGGCATGCCGCGCAGCAGCAGCTCGCGCAACGTCCCCATCAGCGCACCGGCGGAGCCTACATCAAATTTACTCACCCGGCCCTCGCCGTCGAAGCAGGGCAGGCACCCTCCGGCATCGGAACTCACGGTGATGCGCTCCCCCGGCGCGCCGCTGGCCGCATAGCGCATGAGCGCCTCGGGCGCCGAGTAGGCATCTTCCCCTTCCGCCACCGGAAAAGCCGTGACGTCCACCGTCACCCCTAAGCGCGCGAGCGCCACCGCTTCCTCGAACAGTGCGCGGCGGCGATTGACATGAGTGGGGCTGAACACCCGCGCCGGGAGCTCGGATTCCTGGATCGCGCGGCGCACCAGCTCGAGCCCACGCGCACCGTCCCCGAGGTGCAGATGCAGGATTCCGGCCTTGCCCGTCATCAGGCCCGCGACATGCGCTTCGCCCGCGAGGCGCAGCAGTTCATCGTAGGTGGGCTGGCTGGAGCGGTGATCGCTGATGGCCACCTCGCCGATCCCGAGGAAAGCCTCGATGAACACCAGATCCCCGCGCACGCCACCGGTGAGCGTGGTGGGCGGCACGTGATAGCCGCCCGTGTAGCACCAGGCATTGAGGCCCTGCTCGCGCAAGGCATAGATGTTGGCGAGCAGCTCTCCTGACCCGCGCGCCACATCATCGGTCCCCAGCAGTCCGACGACGGTGGTGACCCCGCTCATCGTGAAGCGTGTCAGCGGCACCGGCGGCACGCGGGTGTGAAAACCGGCCTCACCGCCGCCGCCCGTCACGTGCACGTGCGCATCGATCAGTCCGGGGACCAGGCGCGCACCGTCCAGATCGAGCGTCACGGCCGCGCTGCGCAGCGCGGCGGGAAGCTCCGGCAGCTCTGCCTTGGATCCGAGCCACAGGATCCTGCCACCGCCGATGAGAAGATTGCGCAGGCCCAGGGCACGCGGCGCGTAGACATCGGCGTTGCGGATGAAGAGCATAACTTTGGAACTATAGCGCCGATCGGCGGGGCAGGCAGAAGCGGTTGCTGTCGGCGCAGACGATTCCCTTGATCTCCCCGGCGCCATCGACGACCGCCAGGAGCGGAGTGCCATGGCCGGTGAACAGCAGCGTATTGGGCTGGTCCGGATCGAAACCGAGCTGCGCCACGCGCTGACGCAGCAGGGGTTTCGGCTTTCGCAGGCGCAGGTCAGTCTGCCCATCGACCGTCCGCAAGCGGGCCCGCAACTCCGGCAGGCCACGCTCCCAGCTGCGGAAGAGCCGCGGCATCTGGATCACGTCATCGCCGCCCGTAATCGCGCCGTGCATGATCTGCGCGCGCAGCTCCGGGTCCTCAGGCAGCGGTGCCCACACCCAGCGCGGGCGAGCGTACCAATAGGGCGCGAAGGCAGCATTCTCCCGGCGGGCCCGCGCGATCTCCTGCTCGTTGAGATCCGAGGCCTGCACGAGCTGCAGCCGGTCCACTGAAAAGGCGTAGTACAGCGGCCGTCCCTGCCACAACGTCGCGGCTCCGTAGGCCAGTGCCGCGAGCTGCACAGCGACGATGATCGACACATCGCGGGCCAGTGAACGGCGCGGCTTGCGGGGGCTGGCGATCAACAGCGTGATCAGCGGGCCGAGCGACACGTCGACCCCGGCGACTATGGGGGCCACGCTCAGGGCTCCGGTCAGATACCAGCCGGGCCAGCGATACCAGCCCAGATAGAGGGTGCCGAGCACGAGCGTGATGACGGTGGCGCTGCCCGCAAGATGCAGAGCAAAGGCTTTGAGGCGAAATCTCATGGCTGGCGACCCGCCGCCATTTTAGCGCAACGGCAATTCAGGCCAGCGGCAGGTCGTGCGGGCGCACGAGCAGGTGCCAGTTCTGGTGCTCTTCGAGCAGCAGCGCCATCGCCGCCTTGATCGCCGCCCGGGCCGGCGCGAAATCGTGGGCCTGGCCCGTAGGCTCGAGCGCGGCCCGGATGCGGGTGATCGCGGTACCGAGTTCACCCACCAGTCGCTCTGAGGTCGCGCCCACCCGATAGGTTTCCGATTGCGCCAGTGCGCCGTGGAGCGAGGCGCCGAGAGCGGGAAAGAAAGTCGTGACCAGCGACAGCCACACGGAATGAATGGCGAGGTGCAGGAGCGCCCCGACCGCGGTGAGCCCGAACAGGGCACCGTTAAGGCGGTGAACCCGATGCAGGAGCGCGTGCTGCTTGATCGCGTTGCGGTGGTGGTAATTGCGCTGCTGCTCGAGGATCTCGATGCTCCACTGGCCATAGCCGGACACGAAGGCCGCGTTGGACCACACACTCGCCTGCAGGCCCTGGACCAATGGCTCACAGCCAATGCACAGGGCCGTGACATCGCTCGCGTCGCGCAGATGCTGGCCCGGATCGAACACCCGCTGGTACCAGTTGGGCTCCGTCGCCGGCGCGTTGGCATCGAGCAGCGGGGCGAGCATCGGCAGGTACCAGGTCAGCTCGGCGGTGGTACGAGCGTGCAGCCACTGTCCCTTCCAGTCCCGCCGGTGGCCCAGCCAGTAGATTGCCGTGACGGTCCCGATCAGCGCGACTTCGTTGAGCGCCCACAGCCCCGCGAAGGTGTGCAGTTGATAGCGCGAGGTGTCCCAGCCTAAGGCCAGGGGCAGCATCGCACACAGCACCGCCACGGCACTGAGCAGGTAGATGGCCCAGAAACCGCTCCGGTAGCGATGGCCGTAGACCAGCGCCCGCGCGTCGAACACCCGGTGAGGTTCCGCCACCGCGTCGATCAGCGGCTGCAGCGCGGGCGGGGCGCTCGGCGCCGCCGGCGCGGCGGGCAAATCCAGATCCGCGCCGACCAGCAGCAGACGCTGGATGAGCTGGTGCAGCGCCATGGGCCGGCGCTCTGCCTGCGCGCGCCGATCGAGGATTTCGTAGGTGGTGGCGAAGATGGCCGGTGAGACGACCCCGAGGCTCCCGTCGCCATAGTCGACCAGCCAGTCGCCCACCTGCCCGCTCAGGCGCGACTCGCCATCGGCGAGCAGCACCTCGAAGGGCTCACTCATCGGAACCGCATGGATGCGGTACTTGAGGCTGAGGTACACGCCCGGAACACCTGCCTCCTGCGGTGGCTGGGGCCGGTATTTCTCGGCGAAGCGCGCGCGCGACACGCGCCACTGCTCGCCGCCGGTACCTGTGATAATCGCATCGCCAGGCTTCGCCTTGACGATGCCCTCGCGCGTGTGCACTTCACTGGCCGTGGGCGTGAACCGCACCTGCACGGCACGCTCCAGCTTGCGGGCCACCACGCGGCGCTCGTCACTGGTGATCAGCGGCAGGTAACCGGGCTGGCCGCTGGAGCGATAAAGGGGCGGCGCCTCCGGACTCACCCGGCGCCCCGCGCCGCAGCGGGCTGGCACGCAGAATTGGCGGGCGAGTGCGTCATGGTTCCCCTGAACTTGTCTTCTTTAGGTGGCAGGACCGAGCGGTGTCCCTCTGTGGGCCTGCCCTTTTCTTCAGTGTGCCGGACTGCACCCTACGGCGCAACGCAATCCGCGCGCCGGAGGAGGAAGGCTACTTGCCGATGCAAAAGGCCGAGAAAATACGGCCCAGCAGCTCCTCTGCCGTCCCCGTGCCGGTGATTTCGCCGAGCGCGCGTTGCGCGGCCCGCAATTCCTCGGCGACCAGCTCGCCCGCGCCCGCTGCGCCACATTGGTGGCGCGCGTTATCGAGGTGCCTGGCGGTCAACGCGAGGGCCTCGAGGTGACGGCGGCGCGCCGACAGGGCGCCGGCGTCCGAGGATTGGTAGCCCGCGGCCTCGAGCAGATGCCGGCGCAGCTCCTCGAGCCCGGCGCCGCTGCTCGCCGAAATCCGCAGCTGCGGCAGATCCGCCCGCCCTCGCTGGGGCGGGCCCTTGCCCGCACCCACGCCCACGCCCAGCAGGTCGATCTTGTTGAAGACGAGCGTCACCGGCACCTGCGCCGGAATCCGGGCCCGCTCCGCCTCGAAGCGCGCCGCATCAGGATCCAGCGCCGCGTCCACCAGGAACAGCACGCGGTCCGCCTGTTCCATGGCCGCGCGTGCGCGGCGCATGCCTTCGGCCTCGATCGCATCGGCACTGTCGCGAAGCCCCGCGGTGTCGAGCAGCAGGAGCGGGACGCCCTCGAGCTGGATGCGCTCGCGCAGCACGTCGCGCGTGGTGCCGGGGATTTCCGTGACGATGGCCGCGTCGTGGCCGGCGAGGCGATTGAGGAGCGTGGACTTGCCGGCGTTGGGAGCGCCGGCGATCACCACCGTGAGTCCCTCGGTCAGGAGCCGCCCCTGCCGCGCGGTGGCCTGCAGCGCCGCGCACTGCTCGCGCACGCTGGCGAGCCGTTCGCTGAGCGCACGGTCAGCGAGATAGTCGATCTCGTCGGTCGGAAAATCGATGGTCGCCTCGACATGCGCGCGCAGCTGCGCGAGCGCCTCATCGAGCGTGCGCACCCGCGCGGAAAACTCGCCCTGGAGCGAGCGCAGCGCGGCGCGCGCGGCGGCCTCGCTCCCGGCATCGATCAGGTCGGCGACCGCCTCGGCCTGCGCCAGGTCGAGCTTTTCGTTCAGATAAGCGCGCAGCGTGAACTCCCCGGGCTGCGCGCGCCGCGCGCCGAGCGCCACGGCGCGGGCGATCAGCGATTCGACCAGGAGCGCGCCGCCGTGGCCGTGGAGTTCGAGCACGTCCTCGCCCGTATAGGAGTGGGGTGCCGGAAAATACAGCGCCAGGCCCTCATCGAGGGCGGCGCCATCGGCGGCGAGGAAGCGGGAGGACGTGGCGTGGCGTGGCGGCGGCAACTCTCCCAGCATGGCTCTGGCAATCGCGGTGCATAGCGGCCCCGAAAGACGCACGATCGCGATGCCGCCGCGGCCCGGCGGCGTGGCCGCAGCGACGATTGTTTCACTCTGGGTTGCGCTCTGCTCGGTCACGGGCGCCCTTGAGGATCGGCGCAGGCTTTGGCTAGTCGCGCGCCTTCGCCTGCGCGGCGATGCGGCGGTTGATGTTCCACTGCTGCAGGATCGACAGCAGCGTGTTGGTGGTCCAGTACAGCACCAGCCCGGAGGGCATGAAGGCGAACATCACCGGCATCCCGAGCTGCATGAACATGAACATCTTCTGCTGGGTGGGATCGCCCATCTGCGGGTTGAGCTTGAAGTTGATGTAGTTCGCAATCGCCATCAGCGCGGGCAGGACGAAGATCGGATCGCGGGCCGACAGGTCACCGATCCAGCCGACGAAAGGCGCCTGGCGCATCTCCACGCTCTCGAGCAGCACCCAGTAGAAGGCGATGAACACCGGGATCTGGATGATCATCGGCAGGCAGCCGGCGACCGGGTTCACTTTTTCGCGCTGGTAGAGCTCCATCATCGCCTTGCCGAGCTTGTCGCGCTGGTCCTTGTAGGTCTCCTGCAGCAGCTTGATACGCGGCTGCAGCGCCTTCATGCGCGCCATCGAGCGCATGCTCGCTTCCGAGAGCGGATAGAACAGGAGTTTCAGCAGCAGCGTCGCCAGCATGATGGTCCAGCCCCAGTTGCCGACCAGGCCGTGCACCTTGTCGAGCAGCCAGAACAGGGGCTGCGCCAGCACGCTCAGCCAGCCATAGTCGGTCACCAGGTACAGCCGCGGGCTGGCCTGCTCGAGCTGGTGCTGGAGCTTCGGGCCTACGAAGATCGTCTGCTGCAGCTGGGCGCTTGCGCCCGGTGCCAGCTGTTGTGCAGGCCCGGTAGCCGTGAACTGGTATTCAACACCTCGCGTGATGAGCTGGTAACGCCACGCTTGTCCCACCGGCGGCACGATCGCCGCGGCAAAATGGTGCTGGAGGGCCGCAATCCAGCCGCCAGTGACCAGCTGATCCAGCGTCGGCGGTGTCTTGCCGAACTCCAGTCTTTGGAATTTCTTGCCATCGTCATAGGCCGGACACTTCTTGGCGTAGCTCTCCGGATGGAAGTAAGAGGTCGGGACTGGGGTGTTGTTGCGCAGCAGCTGCGCATAGGGGGCGAACGGCCACGGTGCGCTGGACGCGTTGCGCACCTGGTACTCGAGATCGATCGCGTAGCGGCCGCGATGGAACACATAGGTCTTGATCACCGTCACGCCCGCGCCATTAGTCCAACTGAGCGGTACGCGCAGCTCCTCCTGTCCCGCCCCCAGCTTCAGTTCCCGGGCCGCCGTGTCGAACAGCGCCTGGTGATTGGGCATCGCGGTGTCCGCGGCGCCTGAGAGCCCGGACTGCACGACAAACAGGCTCTGGTCGCTGTCGCGGTTGAGCAGGCGCACCCGCTCCTGCCCGCCCTTGACCTGTGCGTAGGCCGGCAGGTCCGCGCGCGTCAGCTCGCCGCCGGCGAGGCTGATTTCGACATCAAGAACGTCGGTCACCACGTGCACCAGTGCCGCGCCTGGCGTGGCGGCCGCGGCTCCGGGAATGGCCGCTGCGGTGGCAGCCGCGGGTTGCGCCGCGCTGGCCACTGGCGCGGCGAGCACGGGTACCGAGCCGCCCAGGGCGGGCACCGCGCTGGGGCCAGCGCCATTCGCAGCGGGCGTCGTCACGGCCTCCGGCGGTGCGGGCGGATAATCGCGCATCCAGGTGACGTAGTTCATCAGCAACGCCATCGCCAGCGTCGCCCACACGATCATGCGAAGGTTAACTTTGGGGAACATGTCCCGCCCGCGAGCACTGAGGCGGTGGCACCGGATCGAAGCCACCGGGATGGAGCGGATGGCAGCGGCCGATGCGCTTGAGCGCGAGCCACAGCCCGCGCAGCAGGCCGTGCCGTTCGAGGGCCTCGAACGCGTACTGCGAGCAGCTCGGATAGTAGCGGCAGCGCGGCCCCAGCAGCGGGCTTATGTAGCGCTGGTAGAGGCGGATCAGCTGCTGAACTAGCGTTGTGCCCATGCTTCTATGATCTGCTTCCAGATGACCTGCAGGCCCTCGCGCAGCGCCGCGTTGGCCGCGCCGCGCGCACCCTGGCGCGCGCCGATCACGATGTCCACCGGCGGCAGGGCGTGACGCTGCAGGCGAAAACTCTCCCGAATCTGCCGCCGCAATCGGTTGCGGTGCACCGCATCGCCGACGGTGCGCGCCGCGATTGACAGTCCGAGCCGCGCATCGCCGTGCTCATTGGGACGGACCGAAGCGGACCACAGCTCGTTGCCGAAGCGGCGGCCCTGCCCGTAGGCCGCCTTGAACTCGGCCGGGCGGCGGAGACGCTGCGTGCGCTGGAACCTCGAGCTGGGGCGATCCGGCCCGCTGCGGGATTCGCCGGCGATCACAAATACTCTAGGGGATCAGCCGCTTGCGGCCTTTGGCGCGTCGCCGCGCGAGCACCTTGCGGCCGTTCTTCGTGGCCATCCGGGCGCGGAAACCATGGGTGCGGGCGCGGCGGACCTTGCTGGGCTGGTAGGTGCGTTTCATGGCTAAACTGAGGTCCGGGCCGTCAGCGAAAAATGGGCGGGCAGGGTACGTTCGGCGCCGCGGCATGTCAATACGCGAACGCTTCCGGGTCGGCCGCTTATCGGTATAGACTTCGACCCCTTTTCCGATCCACTCCAGACCCTGAGGCAGCGAGCCGCTTGAGCGCAACCTGGTCCCGCTGTGTTGGCGCGCTCGAAGGCGAGCTGCCCGAACAGCAATTCAACACCTGGGTCAGGCCGCTGCAGGCCGTGGAAAGCGGCGAGCGGCTGCGCCTGCTGGCGCCCAACCGTTTCGTGGTCGACTGGGTGCGCGCAAACCTGCTGACGCGCATCGAAGCGATCCTGCGGGCCGACGGCGGTCTGCCCGTGACGATCGAGATCGGATCGCGCGAGGCGCCGGTCCCCGCGGCCAGCCCGCACGAGACCAGCGCTCCGGCAATGGTGAGTCCCGCGCGCGCCTCGGTCTTCGCCGGCGTTCCGCTCAATGCCAACTTCACCTTCGGCAGTTTCATCGAAGGCAAGAGCAACCACTTCGCCAAGGCCGCCGCGCAACAGGTGGCGGAAAATCCCGGCTCCGCCTACAACCCGCTGTTCATCTACGGGGGCGTGGGCTTAGGCAAGACCCATCTCATGCACGCCATCGGCCACCTGATCCGCGAGCGCAAGCCCGAGGCGCGCATCGCCTACGTGCACTCCGAGCGCTTCGTCAGCGACATGGTGCGTTCGCTCCAGCACAACACCATCAACGATTTCAAGAACACCTATCGCACACTGCATGCGCTGCTGATCGATGACATCCAGTTCTTCGCCGGGAAGGACCGCTCGCAGGAAGAGTTTTTCCACACCTTCAATGCCCTGATCGAAGGCCAGCACCAGGTGATCCTCACCTGCGATCGCTACCCGAAGGAAGTCGAGGGCCTGGAGGAGCGGCTCAAGTCGCGTTTTGGCTGGGGCCTCACGGTGGCCATCGAGCCGCCGGACCTGGAGACCTGCGTGGCGATCCTGCTCGGCAAGGCGCAGCTCGTCGGGGTGGAATTGCCCGAGGAAGTGGCCTTTTTCATAGCGAAATGCATCCGCTCGAACGTGCGCGAGCTCGAGGGCGCGCTGCGCCGCGTGATCGCCAACGCGCGCTTCCTCGGTCGGTCCATCACGCTGGAATTTGCGCGCGAAGCGCTCAAGGACCTGCTGACGCTGCAGGCGCGGCTGATCACGGTCGACAACATCCAGAAGACCGTGGCCGAGTATTACAAGGTGCGGATCGCCGATCTCCTGTCCAAGCGGCGCAGCCGCTCGGTCGCGCGGCCGCGCCAGGTGGCGATGGCGCTCGCCAAGGAACTCACGACGCACAGCCTGCCGGAAATCGGCGATGCCTTCGGCGGGCGCGATCACACCACGGTGATGCACGCCTGCAAGCGCATTCGCGAACTGCGGGACAGCGAGCCGCGCATCCAGGAGGATTTTTCAATCCTGTTGAGAACCCTGGCTGGTTGAGCCCAAGTAAGCTGTGGGCAAGATTGGGGAGAACTTTACCCACAATGCGCACACAGTCAGCCAGCCCGGTTCACCCGCGAGGGGCTTGCCGAACGCCATCGTGAATTACCGGCTGCAACAGTTGCGAAAGCGGTTGTCCCCGATCTTCACAGGCCTAATAATCATTACTGTCTTATCCTAAGAAGAAATTAATACTATGAAAGTCTCGGCATCGCGGGAGAGTCTGCTCAGTCCGCTGCAAAGCGTGATGGGTGTTGTCGAGCGGCGGCAGACCATGCCGGTGCTGGCGAACGTGCTGCTGATTGCGCGCGGCGAAAAACTCTCCATCACCGGCACGGACCTGGAAGTCGAGCTGGTGGCGAGCGCTGCCGTGAACGTGCAGCAGGCCGGGGACATCACGGTGCCGGGCCGCAAATTGCTGGAGATCGTGCGTGCGTTGCCGGAGAAGGCGACCGTCTCGCTGGTGCGCGAAGCGGAGCGCGTGGTGGTGAAGGCGGGCCGGAGCCGCTTCACGCTCTCGAGCCTGCCGGCGAGCGAATTTCCGGTGGTCGAGGAGATTCACGCCCGCCAGGCCATCCGCGTGAGCGGCGCCCAGTTCCAGCGCCTGATCGAGAAGACGCATTTCTCCATGGCGCAGCAGGACGTGCGTTACTACCTCAACGGCACGCTGCTCGAAGCCTCCGGAAAGAAGCTGCGGGCAGTCGCCACCGATGGTCACCGCCTCTCACTGGCGGAGACCGACTTGTCCGAGGCGATCGAGGGCAGTCAGCAGGTCATCGTGCCACGCAAGGGGATCCTGGAGCTGCAACGGATCCTTGGCGGGGACGCGGACATTGAACTCAGCATCGGCACGAATCACGTTCGCGCCCAGATCGGCGACATTCGCTTCACTTCGAAGCTGATCGATGGAAAGTTCCCGGAGTACGGGCGGGTTATCCCGGCCAAACCCCCTTTCTCGATGAGCGCGGGCCGGGATGTCCTGCGCCAGGCCCTGCAGCGCACCTCGATCCTCTCGAATGAGAAGTATCGCGGGGTTCGGCTCACCTTCGGCGCAAATCAACTCACCATCCAGGCTCACAACCCCGAACAGGAAGAGGCCGAAGACCAGGTCGAAGTCGCCTACGGGGGCGATGAGATGGAGATCGGCTTCAACGTGACTTACCTGCTGGAGGCCCTGGCGGCCATTGACGTGGATACGGTCGAGGTGGCCCTCACCGATTCCAATTCGAGCTGCCTGATTCGGGCACCGGGGGACGCCTCCGTGAAGTTTGTCGTCATGCCCATGCGCCTGTAGGGACCGCCGTGAGCCTGCTGGCGCTCGAGGTCGAGAGCCTGCGCTGTCTCAAGCAAGCCCAGCTCGAACTGCATCCCCACGTCAATCTGATCACCGGCCCCAACGGCGCCGGAAAGACTTCGGTCCTCGAAGCGGTCTATCTGCTGGGCCGCGGGCGCTCGTTCCGGACTCGCCACACCGAGCAGTTGATCAGCCACGACGCGCCCGGACTGTCCGTCCTGGGCCGCACCGACGACGAGAGCTTCCCGGTGCTGGGCTTGAGTTTCGATCGTTTCAGCGGCTTGAGGGCCCGGCTTGCCGGGCGCGAAGCCCGCTCGCTGGCCGAGCTCTCCGAAGCCTTCCCCGTGCAGGTGCTCGATCCGGGGATTCACCGCCTGGTCGAGGAGGGCCCGGCCTATCGCCGGCGCTGGCTGGATTGGGGAGTGTTCCACGTGGAACAAGGTTTTGTGGGCACCTGGACGGACTATTCGAAGACCCTCCGGCAGCGCAACGCGGCGCTGAAGCAGGGCGCGGATCCTGCCGCCTGGGAGCCGGAGCTGGCCCGCCTGGGCGAGCTGCTGGCGGAGTCGCGCAGCCGGACGTTGTCCCTGCTTGAGCCCTATTGGCGCGAGACGCTCTCAGCCTTGCTGGGCGAGCCCGTGACGCTCGGATTTTTCCGGGGCTGGGGCCAGGAGCGAAGCCTGCTCGAAATCCTGGCGACCCACCGAGCCCGGGATCTGGAGCGCAAGACCACCTGCAGCGGCGCCCATCGCTTTGACGTGCTGCTGAGGCTCGAAGGCCGGCCAGCGCGCGACGTGCTCTCGCGCGGCCAGCAAAAACTTCTCGGCGCCGCCCTGGCGCTGGCCATGGCGCGGCTTGCCGGGAGCGGGGGGAGACGTCCTCCAATCCTGCTGCTCGATGATCCGGCGGCCGAACTCGACCGGGCGCACATGGAAGCGATGCTGGGGGAAATCCGCAAGATGCAGGGTCAACTCATCGTCACTGCCCTCCATCCGGAAGAGGCCCGTTTCGGGGCGCCGGAGAGGGTGTTTCACGTGGAACATGGCCGCGTTACCAAGCTATAATATGAGTATGGTAATAAGGGCCTCCGCATGACCGAGCTAGATGTCTATGATTCCAGTAAAATCAAGGTCTTAAAGGGTCTTGATGCAGTGCGGAAAAGACCCGGGATGTACATCGGCGATACCGATGACGGCAGTGGGCTGCACCACATGGTTTTCGAGGTCGTGGACAACGCCATCGACGAGTCGCTGGCAGGCCATTGCGACCGCATAACCGTCACGATCCACGCCGACGAATCCGTCACGGTCACGGATAACGGGCGCGGCATCCCGGTCGACATCCACCCCGAAGAAGGGCGCTCGGCCGCCGAAGTGATCATGACGGTTTTGCATGCGGGCGGTAAGTTTGATGACAGTTCGTACAAGGTTTCGGGCGGCCTGCACGGGGTGGGTGTGTCGGTCGTCAACGCCCTCTCGGACACGCTGCTGCTGACGATCTGCCGCGAGGGGCGCATGCACCGCCAGGAGTACCACCTGGGCGAGCCTGCCGCCCCGCTGGCCGATATTGGCCCGTGCACCGAGCGCGGCAGCACCATCCGCTTCAGGCCGAGCGGCAAGATCTTCACCAACATCCAGTTCGTCTACGAGACGCTGGCCAAGCGGCTGCGGGAGTTGTCCTTCCTGAATTCCGGTGTGCGCATCGAGCTCAACGATGAACGCGAGGACAAGCGCGATGTGTTCCAGCACGCCGGGGGCTTGCAGGCTTTCGTCAAACACCTGAACCGCGGCCGCACGCCGGTGCATGAGAGCGTGTTCTGGTTCCGCACGCAGGAAGGTGCGACCACGGTGGAAGTCGCCCTGCAGTGGAATGACTCCTACCAGGAGAGCATGTACTGCTACACCAACAATATTCCGCAGAAGGACGGCGGCACGCACCTGTCCGGCTTCCGCGCCGCGCTGACGCGCACGCTGAACGATTACATCGAGAAGGAGACGGCCGCCAAGAAAGAAAAAGTGCCGACCACGGGCGATGACGCCCGCGAGGGACTCACCGCGATTCTTTCGTTGAAGATGCCGGATCCGAAGTTCTCGTCGCAGACCAAGGACAAGCTGGTGTCATCGGAAGTCAAAGGCGTGGTCGAGACCGCCGTCGGCACCAAGCTGGGCGAATTCCTGCTCGAGCAGCCCAGCCAGGCCAAGGCGATCGTCGCCAAGATCATCGACGCGGCGCGTGCGCGCGAAGCGGCACGCAAGGCGCGCGAGATGACACGGCGCAAGGGCGCACTCGATATCGCCGGGCTCCCCGGCAAGCTCGCCGACTGCCAGGAGAAAGATCCCGCGTTGTCGGAAATCTTCATCGTCGAGGGAGACTCGGCCGGCGGCTCGGCCAAGCAGGGGCGCGACCGGCGCACGCAGGCCATCCTGCCGCTCAAGGGCAAGATCCTCAACGTCGAGCGGGCGCGCTTCGACAAGATGATTTCCTCGGCAGAAGTCGGCACCCTGATCACGGCGCTGGGTTGCGGGATCGGCCGCGACGAGTTCGACATCAGCAAATTGCGCTATCACCGCGTGATCATCATGAGTGTCGACGGCGACGATCACGTGTTTGTCCGTGATGCCAAGCACGGCGTACGCATGGTGTGCATCGGCCGGTTCATCGATCAAGCCCTAGCGGCTCACGCGGCTTCCGGTGCCGTTGCGTCCGATGGGCACAGCGAGAAGTTGCGCCACACGGAGCTGGGTGAGGTGCTGTGCTTTGGCCTCAAAGACCAGAAGACGCGCTTTCGGCCGATAAAGGCCGTCATCCGTCATCCCCTGGAAGACAAGCTGTTTCGAATCCGTACCGCCTATGGCCGCAGTGTGCGGGTAACAGCCAGCCACAGCGTATTCGTCAACGAGAGGGGCGCTGTGAAGCTCAAGCGGGGCGATCAGCTGCGGCTTAACGATCAGTTGGTCGCGCCGAAAACGCTGCGCCTGCCCGAGGAAGTGCCAAGTCGCATGGATTTATTGCAGCGCCTCTGGTCGGAACCGGCCGCCGCACAGCAGATCTGGGTGCGTGGTCCTGCCGTTGAAGACTGGTATCGCAGTCGCGTCCTGGCTCAGCATGCTGCGGATTCCCAAATGAGCTCGCCCCGCGTTGAGATTCCTCTCGACGTCGCTCGTGGACTGGCGGATCAGCGGCGCGCGAGCGGCATTACGAACAAGGCGCTGTGTACCGCGATCGGTATCGCGCAGCCGATTACTTTTTACGGTTGGGAAAAGGGCGAGGCGCGGCCGACGGTCGAACACTTCGAATCCTACCTCGCCGCGGTCGGCGCCGATTTCGCGGCGGTCATGCCGAAGGTGAAAGTGGGCTCAAGCCGCCTGGAGCACACCTGGGCATCGCAATATCGAGGTTCGGACCGTAACGCCGTGAAGGACTATGTTTCGCTAGCCTCGCTGAGTGCCGCCGACATCGAGTGGTTTGCCGAGCGCGAGGATCTCGAGCTGACGCCGGAGCACTATGCCGAGAAAGGCGTGCCCCGCTTTCTAGCGGTTGACGACTCTCTGTTCGGCCTGCTGGGCTTCTACTTGGCCGAAGGCTCCTGCTCGAGCCGCAATGGCGTCCGCCTCACGATTGGCAAGGGTAACCAGCGCTTTGCCGCCGAGATGACCGAGCGGTTGCGCCGGCTGTTCGGGCTCGCGCCAAGCTTCTACCATAGCCCCGGTCGGGCGGCTGAAGTCAGGCTCGTCAATCGCATCGCCGCTCTCGTTTGGCAACAAGTCTTCGGATTCGATGGCGTCGATTCCGCGACCAAGCGCATTCCGGATCTCGTCTTCAGCGCCCCCGCCGCGATGAAACGGGAGTTCCTGCGCGGGTACCTGCTGGGTGACGGCACGGTCGTGGAGGGTAAGATCTCCTTCACCACCACGTCATACGAAATCGCGAGCGGCCTCGTGTACCTGCTGAGCTCCTTTGGCGTCGTGGCTTCGCAGAGCCAAATGCAACCCGACGGCATCGTGCGCCAAATTCGAGGCACGCCCTGTCAGACAAAATTGCCCTATTGGACGACCACCATAAGCGCGGCGGAGGACTTAATCCGGCTGGAACCGGTATGGCGCGATCATGCCTGCGCCGATCGCCTGCGTGCGCGACTTTCCGATACGGGAGTGGGCAGCAACAGGCGCTTCGAGCTTTTGAATGGCGACCTCATGGGCCTGCCGATTCGCTCCATCGAGGAAGTCACGCCGAGCAACGGCTATGTCTACGATTTCTCCGTCGAAGGCGACGAAAATTTTGTTGCCGGTATGGGCGGTATCTGCTGTCACAATACGGACGCCGATGTCGACGGCTCGCACATCCGCACCCTGTTGCTGACTTTCTTTTACCGCCAGATCCCGCTGCTCATCGAGCGCGGCCACATCTACATCGCGCAGCCGCCGCTCTACAAGGTCAAGCGCGGCAAGACGGAGACCTACGTCAAGGACGAGAACGAGCTCAACGCGCTGCTGCTCTCGAGTGCCCTGGAAGCGGCCTCGCTCCAGGTGAGCGCCGGCGCACCGCCGCTGAGTGGCTCGGCCCTCGAACTGCTGGCCCGCCGCTACATGGAAGTGCAGGCCATCATCCGGCGCTGGGCGCGCCGCTATGACGAGCGCCTGCTGGACGCGCTGATCTACCAGCCCGAGGTGAAGCTCGAGAGCTTCGATCGCCCGGGGTTCCTCGCGGGCTGGTGCGCCGGACTGGTCAGCAGCCTGAACGCCGGCGCGGATTCCGAGCGCAGCTTCAGGGCCGAGGTGCGCCCCGGCAGCGACGGGCACGCCGCCCGCATCATCGTGCACCGCACCGAGCACGGTTCGGTCAGCGACAAGCAGCTCACGCGCGAATTCTTCGATTCGGCCGAGTACCGGCGCATCGCGGATCTCGGCAGTACGCTGGCCGGATTCATCGGTGAAGGCGCCGCGGTGGCGCGCGGCGAGGAGCGGATCGAAGTCGGCTCCTTCAAGGAAGCAATGCGCTGGCTGTTCGAGCAGGCGCGCAAGGGACAGGCGATCCAGCGCTACAAGGGCCTGGGGGAGATGAATCCCGAGCAACTCTGGGACACGACCATCAACCCCGAGACGCGGCGTCTCACCCAGGTGCGCATCGATGATGCGGTCGCGGCCGACGAGATCTTTACCACGTTGATGGGAGACCAGGTCGAGCCGCGCCGCGAGTTCATCGAGAAGAACGCACTGTCGGTGGCCAACCTCGACATCTGAGAGGTCGGCACCGGCTCAATCGCCGCTTTTCAGGTATCAAGCCACTCGGCTACGCCACCGTGGTGCGAGCACGCGCCGCGGTGCTGTTTGGAGTGGGACAGCGTCCCGTCCTTGCACTTGGCGCGCGCGGCGCCGGCCGTGGTCGCGCTGCTCTTGGTCGTTGACGCACTGGAAGTGCCCTTGCTGTACGACGGAGCTGACGTGGCCGGAGCCGTCGTGGCAGCACTCGGTGCTGCGTAGTCCGCAGCGGCAGCCGGAGTGGCCGCGGCGGAGGCGGCGCCCTTCTGCACACCGCCATGGTGGCTGCAGGCCCCTTTCCCACCCTTGGAACTCGTGCCGTCCTTGCACGTCACGGCCGTCGCCGTTGATGTGCCATCGGCCGCATAGCTTTGGACGGTGGCGCCGAACGCGGCCAGGGCCGAGCAGATGATCAGAGAGCGCAGGAGCTGAGATTGCATGGTTTCACCTGTACTGGTTGGACAATCGGAAAGCGAAGGCTGACACAGGAACCCTGAACGAAGGATGAATCCGCAGGCTAAAACGAAAAAACCAGGTTGGCGGTGCTCAGCTGGTCGGTCTTCTTGAGCTGAGGCGCGGGCGGCGCCGCGGCCGGCACGTCGCTGTTGTGGCGTAGCAGGTACGACAGACTCAGGGCCAGCCGATCCGTCATGCTGACCTGCACGCCGGTTTCGTTCTGGAGAAAGGTGTTGGCCGAGCCCGATTCCACCAGGAATTTGTTGTACAGCTTGGTGCTGGCATTGAGCGTCTGCTCATAGTCGACGCTGCCGCGGAACACGGCGTTGCCGAGCTGCTCGCCGGTCAAGCGGTCCTTCTGCCGTCGATAGCCCGCGCCGGCGTCGGCGGCGAGCTTGGTGGCCGCCGAGTCGATGAGCTTGTAGCCGTAGCCCGCCGACAGCACCGCCTGGTAGTCGTACGGCGCGAAGTGATCGTTCTCGTAGCGCGCCGAACCAAACGCGTAGCTGCGGTCGCTCAGTTTGTAATCGGATTGACCATGCACCTCGAAGCGGTTGCCCGTCGTGTTGTCGATGCCGGTGACCGGATCGCGCGCACTGCCGCGCAGCAGAGAAAAGCCCACCGTGTGCTTCCACGGATCAAGCGTCTTCGTCAGCTCGGCCTTCGCGTTGAGCGTGTCGCTGGTGGTATTGCCGCGAGCCAGCACCAGGCCCAGCTCACCCTTTCCCTTCCAGTCAGTATCAGAAGCGGACCAGGCCTGCGGCGGGCAGATCCCGAGGGACAGGCCTCCGACAGCGATGAGGACCAGCAAGGCAGCGCGATTCATGGCGAGCGCCGCTATCGGGTCGGGAGGACTCCGGCAGGCGTCATCTTGTCGACGGCCGTCGGCAGCATCTGGGCCAGTTTCTGGGCGACATCCTGCGGATTGAGGCCCAGCTTCGCCGCCAGTTGCGTCACGGTGTTCGAGCCCAGGACCTGCTGGATCTGCTCGGCGCTGATCGGGGAATTGGCTCCCGTGCCGATCCACGATTGCATGACCCCACCGAGCCCCTGCTTCTGAAACTGTGTCGCCAGCCCGGACAAACCGCCGTGCTGCTCGATGACGCCACTGATCAGGTGGGTCGCTTCTGCGCCCACGATTCCACCCAGTATCCCGTCCAGTAATCCCATGTGTGCCTCGGTGAAAAGGTAGCCCGAATATTCGAGCGGAAAAAAGGGCGCCTTTAATACCAACTTGCCGGATCAATTGCAATGCCGGCACGCGGACGGGTTCCTGCCCTGGCTCAGCGCTCAGAAACCGAGTGCGCTCAATGAGGGGTGATCGTCCGGCCGGCGCCCCAGCGGCCAGTGGTAACGCCGCTCGGATTCCTGGATCGGGGCGTCGTTGATGCTCGCGTGGCGAATGCGCATGAGCCCATGCTCGTCGAACTCCCAGTTCTCGTTGCCGTAGCTGCGGAACCAGTGGCCGCTGTCATCGTGCCATTCATAGGCGAAGCGCACGGCGATGCGGTTCTCGCGGCAGCCCCAGATTTCCTTGATCAGGCGGTAGTCGAGCTCCCGATCCCACTTGCGCTTCAGAAACGCCTCGATCGCCGCGCGCCCCTGCAGGAACTCCGCCCGGTTGCGCCAGCGGCTGTCGACGGTGTAGGCGAGCGCGACCCGGGCCGGATCGCGGCTGTTCCACGCGTCCTCGGCCAGCCGCACTTTCTGCGTCGCGGTCTCCAGGCTGAAGGGCGGTAGCGGCGGCCGGTCCATGCCGCCCAGTGTAGCGGGGCAGGGCCTTACTCAACCAGGCGGCGAATGCGCTGGGTGCGGCTGGCGTCGGCCGGGTTGCTCGCGCGCTGCAGCAGCAGGCGCGCTTCGTTGGCCGGCAACGGCCGGCTGAGCAGGAAGCCCTGGGCCTGTGCGCAATGGTGCTCCTGCAGGAAGCGCAACTGCGCAAAGGACTCGACGCCTTCGGCGACGACGCCGACGCTGAGCGACTTGGCCATCGCGATGATCGCGGCCGCGATGGCGCTGTCGTCCGTGCCATCGCCCAGATCGCGCACGAAGGAGCGGTCGATCTTCAGCCGGTCGATGGCCAGGGACTGGAGGCGCTGGAAATTCGAATAGCCGGTGCCGAAATCATCGATCGCCACCGTTACCCCGATGGCGTGCAGGCCGGCGAGCAGCTGCTCGGCCCGCCCTTCGTCGTTCAGCACCATCGATTCGGTGATCTCGAGGTCGAGCATCTTCGGTTCGAGGCCGGTGTCGGCCAGGACCTTGGTCACCAGCGCGACGAAACCCGGCATGGCGAACTGCTGGGCGGCAATATTGACGGCGATGCGCCTCACGGCCAGGCCTTCTTCGTGCCATTTGCGGGCCTGGATGCAGGCGGTGCGCAGCACCCACTCGCCGATGGGAATGATCAGCCCGGTGGCTTCCGCGACCGGAATGAAATCATTCGGTGGCACCACGCCCAGCTCGTCGTTGGTCCAGCGCAGCAGCGCCTCCATCCCGGAGACCATGCCGCTCATGATGTCGATCTGCGGCTGGTAATGGAGCGAGAGCTCACCGCGCTCCAGCGCTCCGCGCAGCTTGCTCTCGATGGTGTAGCGCTGCAGCATGCCCTCGTTCATCGAGGCGTCGAAGAAAGCGTGCGAACCCGGCCAGCGGCGCTTGGCGAAGTACATCGCCAGGTCGCTGTGGCGCAGGAGCGATTCCGCGTCGTGCCCATCGGTCGGCGAGATGGCGATGCCGATGCTCGGGGTGATCACCACCGTGTGCTTCGAGAGCTCCATGGGCTTCTGCAGGGTGGCGATCAGGCGATCGGCCACCGCCGCGGCATCCTCCGAGCTCGAGATGTCCGGCAGCACCGCCAGGAACTCATCGCCGCCCAGCCGGCCCAGATCGCCGGGGCGATCCATCGGCGAGCCGTCGGCACCGCCGCTCCCGCGGCGCAGCGCGCCGCGCAGCCGTTCCGCCGTGGTCACCAGCACTTCATCGCCGACCCCGTGGCCGAGCGTGTCGTTGATGCGCTTGAAATTGTCGAGGTCGATGTACATCACCGCCAGCATCGTGCCGCTTTGCTGGGAGGAGGCGAGCGCCGAGCGCAGGCGGCTATGCACCTGTTCGCGATTGGGCAGGCCCGTCAGCGAATCGAAATAGGCCAGCCGCGAGATATTGCGCTCCGCGCGCCACTTGCTCGCCAGCGCGATGGCCATCTGCCGCACTTCGTGCGGGTGAAAGGGTTTCTGCAGGTAGGACAGCTTGTCCTCGGGCGGCACGCGCCCGCCCAGGTCGCCGGGGTCGACGTCCGAGTAGGCCGTGCACACGGCGATCTCGATCGCCGGGTCGAGTTCGCGAATCCGGGCCGCGGCCCAGACGCCGTCCGGGCCCGGCGGCATGCGCATGTCGAGAAACACCACGGCGAACGGCCGCTTGGCGGCGAGCGCGGCGCGCACCGCGGCGAGGGCGGCCTCGGCCCCGTCGCAGAATTCCGGCTCGAAGCTCACGGCATGCTTCGCCGGCCGGGCCGGGGACCTGGATTCCTCGCGGCCAAAGAGTTTGGCCCCGAGGTCTTTGCGTGCCGCGGACTGCGTCCCCTCGGCCGGTCCGGAGAAGATCTGGCGATAGGCGTCGCGGACCTCCGCCTCGTCGTCGGCGATGAGGATGCGAATCGGGCTGCGGCTGGCTTCTGACACGGGAGGACCTCAGGCGGCTGCAGTGTTGAGGGCAGTGGCGGACGCGGGCACCGGAATCACCAGGTGCAGGGTGGCGCCGCTCCCCTCACCGGCGCTGCTCGCCCAGATGCGGCCGCCCAGCGCGTTGACGGTCGTCGCGCACCAGTGCAGCCCGATCCCGAGGTTGCCCGACCCGCGCTTGGTCGAGTAACCCCGCTCGAAGATGCGCTCGAGATTCTCGGGAGTGATGCCCACGCCCGAGTCGGTGCAGTCGAGCTGGAGCCGGGACTGGTCCCCGTCGGCGATGAGCGCCGCTGAAAAGCGGATGACCCCACGCTCTTTGCCCGCGGCACGGATCGCCTCGGCGGCATTGATAATCAGGTTCTGCAGCACGAGCCGCAGCACGGTGCGCGCCACGTGGATCGGCCCCACGCCGTGCACGGAGGGGTCGAGTTCGATCCGGGCCAGCTCCTGGCAGGTGTCCGGGACGATTTCGAGGCTCTGGTTGATGATCGCGGGAAGCGTTGCCGCTTCGGTGACATTCGCCGCGCGCGAGGAATGCAGCTGCTCGCTCAGCGCGTGCTGCACGATCGCGGCCTGACGGGCCACGACCTCGACATCGTCAGCCGCCGCCCTGACCACTTCGGCCATCTCGGCACCGGCGAGGCGCAGGAACTCATCGAGATCGGCCTGCCGCCGCGCGTCGCTCGCGGGCTGCTGCCGTTCGGCCAGCGCGCGCTCGACATCAGCGGCCGGCGCCACCCGCAAGCGATCCTGGAGCCGGGCCAGGCGCACGGCGAGCGGGGTCATGGCATTGCCGATGTTGTGCAGCACGCCGCGGGAGGACTCCGCGCGGCCGGACTCAAAGCTGTGATCGACCAGCTGGCGCCGGGATTCGGCCAGCTGCGCCACCATGCGATCGATTTCACCCCCCAGCGCCCCGATCTCATCCCTGCGCTCGAGATTGAGGGGTGCCGTCAGGTCAGCGCCCGCGCCGATCGCCACTGCGTGCCGGGTGACCCGGGCCAGCGGCGTCAGTACCGTGCGATCGAGCAGCACCATCAGGATCAGCAGCACCGCCACGGCGGCCCCGACCGTAAAGGCCATTGCGTCGGCCACCGTGGTGCGGGCGTGCTCGGTGATCGTGCGCGGAATATCGACGCGCAGGGTCAGGACCGGATGGCCGTAGATATCGCCGAAGACGCGAAACACCTGGGTCGTGCTGTCGGTCATGCCGACCGTTTCGCCCGAGCCCGTCGGCTCGCTGAGCCGCGGCAGGGAGCGGGCCGGGCCGCTGCCGGCGCGCGCCGCCACCAACGCGACGCTGGTCTGGGCCCGCGCGCCGATTTCGGCGATCTCCGCATCGCTCAGCAGCCGGCCCATCAGCACCAGCCCGCGCGAAGGTCCATGTCCGAAGCCGTCGAGGATCGGGGCAACCGCGGCGAACAGCACGCCGCGCCCGGTCGGGATGAAGCCGTTGGCCTTGCCGCCGTCGCGCAGCCGCTCGCGCCAGGGGAAGTCCTGCGGCAGCGAGCCATGCGCGAAAGGGTCCTCCAGCATGAGTTTGCCCGAGACCGGGTCCAGCGCTCGTGACATGACGATCCGGCCATCCAGGTCGATGAAGGCCAGCGTCGACAGGCGCAGCTGTTTCATCGCGGACTCGCTGAGAGTGCCCCGCTGGAACTGCGCGTTGTGATCGAGCATGAACTTGTAGGAATCGGTCCAATTGCCCCAGTCCGTGGCGTCGACCTCCAGTTCGCTCAGGGTCTGGTGGACGCCGTAGTTGATGCGCGTCATGGCGGTGCGCGCATTCTCGAGCTCGATCGACTGGAAACGCGGCAGGAGCAGGGCCCGCCCGACGCCCCACTCGGCCAGCGCGAGTGCGAAGAACACTGCCGAGAGCAGTACAACGACCTTGGTGCGTATCTTCATTAGCCTTAAGGCCTGGAAACGGGCGAGCAGACCGGAATATGACGCGGGCCGCGCGACCGATACTGTGACGCAGGCAACATCGGACCAAGCTCAAGGCACGGGCACGGCAGGCAGTGACGAGCGTCACGCTATGCGTCACAATTTGGCGCCGCGCCTCTGCGGCCGCAGTTCCCGCCACCCGAGGTCCAAAGATATGCAGGGCCGACTCACTCTGGGCTGCCTGGCCTTCCTGCTTCCGCCCCTGGCTTTTGCGCAGCTGCCCACGGCCGAACTCGCGCAGCCGCCCGCCGGCGCGCTTCACTACATCATTGAGTCCCCCGGGGGCAAGCACGGCGATTCCTGGCTCTGGGTGAACGCCGATGGGACGCGCCTGGGCCGCGAATCCCTGCACCTGCGCGGTGAAGTCACGGAAGAGGACTTCAGCGGCACGCCTGGGGCCGACGGCCTGCCGATGGCCATGACGATCCGGGGTGTATCGCCCTCGGGCGACGCCGCCGAGAGCTTCAGCATCGAGGGTGGCCTCGCGAAATGGCGCAGTCCGGTGGATGCGGGCAGCGCCGCCTGGTCCGGCCACGCGTTCTACGTTTCACTGGGCGGACCGATCGCCGGCTTCGCCTGGTTTCTCGAGCGCCTGCTCGCCAGCCCGGACCGGACGCTGGAGTTGCTGCCGGGCGGCCAGGCGCACGCCGAGCTGCTGAGGACGCTGGACATCGGCGGCGCCGGCGTCGCACCCCAGACCCTTCGCTTGTGGTCGGTGTCGGGCCTCAGCAATTCCCCGCTGCCGGTGTGGACGGATGCCAGCAATCAGTTCTTCGGCGTTTCCCAGCTGATCGGCTGGCTGCCGGAAGCGTACGCCGGCGAACAGGCACGCCTGGAGTCCACGCAGGCCGCTGCGCTGGCGCAGCGCACCGCGTTGTTCGCCAAGTCCCTGCCCAAGGTTCCGGCCGGGCCCGTCGCCTTCGTCAATGTGCGGATGTTCGATGCGGACCAGGGCCGCTTCCTGGCCGGCCAGACCGTGGTCATCGACAAGGACCTGATCACGGCGGTCGGACCGGCCGCGAAGGTCCGGGTGCCCGCGCGTGCGCAGCGCATCGACGGCAAGGGCAAGACGCTGCTTCCCGGCCTGTGGGACTGCCACCTCCATATCGGGGACGACTATACCGGGCCCCAGGAACTGTCCCTGGGTGTCACCTCCGTGCGCGACCCCGGCAACGATGACGCGCGGACCATCGACCGGCGGACACGCACCGCCGCGGGCGAGTTGCTGTTTCCGCACGTGTACCCTTCCTTGCTGATCGATGGCAGGGGGCCCTACACCGCGCAGGTCGGCAATGTCGCGACCAGCCAGGAGGAAGCCATCGCCCTGGTCGACAAGGCGAAGGCCAAGGGCTTCACCGCCGTCAAGTTCTACGGCACTTTCGATGCCGCCTGGCTGCCGGCGAGCATCGCCGAAGCGCACAAGCTCGGATTGCACGTGCACGGCCACGTCCCCGTCGGGATCCGGCCGATGGAGGCGATCGACGACGGCTATGACGAAATCACGCATATCTACTGGGTCATCATGCAGGCGATGCCCGAGAGCGTGATCGCGGTCTCGAACAGCCTCGCGCGCATAGAAGGGCCGGCCCGCTACGCCAAGGATGTCGATCTCGATGGGCCCGCGATGAAGCTGATCATCGACACCATGGCGAGCAAGCATATTGCCGTCGATCCGACCCTGGTCGTGATGGAGAGCATCCTGGTGCCCGACAATGGGGATCTGTCGCCGGCCTACGCGCCCTTCGCCGGCACGCTGCCACCCACGACGGAGCGCGGGTTCCGCAGCGGCGGCTTCGCGGTACCCAAGGATCTGACGCGCGCGGACTACCGCGCCAGTTTCGCGAAGCTGCTCGCACTCCTGGGCCGGATGAAAAAAGCCGGGATACCGATCGTCGCCGGCACGGACGGCGCGGGAATCGAGATCGTGCGCGAGCTCGAACTCTACACCCAGGCGGGCTTCAGCCCCGCCGAGGCGCTGGCCGCCGCGACGATTGCGCCAGCCCGGCTCCTCGGCATCGAGCAGCACACGGGCTCAATAAAGGTGGGCAAGGCCGCCGACCTCGTGCTCGTCGAGGGCGACCCTTCCAGGCGCATGGGCGATCTGCGCCAGACCCGCCTCGTCGTGCTCGACGGGAAGCTCCTCGATGCCGATGCCCTGCGCGAGGCGGCCGGGTATTCGGGCCGCCCGAAGTAACTCCCCTGGTTTGCCGGCGCAGTTGAAGGGGCCGCAATGGCGATGGCGATCGATGCCTGGCTGCTGTTGCTCAGCTTCGCGCTGGGCCTGGCGCTCGCGCGTGTGAGCCTGTGTGCGGTCGCGGCCCTGCAACAGTTGATCATGGCGCGGCGATACGACGGCCTGCTGCGCCTGCTGCTCGCAGCGAGCGGGGCCGGCGTCACGCTGCTGCTGCTGGCCGGACTGGCGCCGGGGCGGGTGCTGCTGCCCGCAGAGAGCGCCACGCAGGCCGGCGCCCTCGCCGGTGGGCTCCTGCTCGGGCTCGGGGCGCTCATCAATGGGGGCTGCTACCTCGGCAGCGTCCTTTACCTGGGCTCGGGCAACCTGAACTTCCTGCTGACCCTGGTCGGGATCGCCGGCGGGGAGTACGCCGGGGGCCTGGCCACCGGCAGGGCGATGGCTCCGGCCCTGAGCCTGCGGATGTCGATGGGTCCGGCCTGGATCGCCGGCACCGCCGGTTTCACCGTGGTGATCCTCCTCGTCCTGCTGCGCGCCCGCAGCCGGGAGCGGTGGCTGGCGGTCGCGGCGGGCCTGCTCGCCGGGCTGGTCTACGCGCGTCATCCGGGCTGGAGCTATGGCACGGTGCTCGAATCGATCGCGCACGGCCGCTATGGGGCGATGAGCTGGGCCGCAAATCTTGCCGCGCTGCTGCTGTTCGCCGGGGCCGCCGCCGGCGCCCTGTACACGAAGCGCTTCAGCCTGCAGTGGCCGACCCTCGGGCGATCGCTCCGTTGCCTGGCCGGCGGGGCGATCATGGGGTGGGGCGCGGCCCGGGTTCCCGGAGGTAATGACCTGCTGCTATTGTGGGCCATCCCCGGACTCACGCTGTACGGTGCCCTGGCCTATGGATCCATGCTGTTGGTGATCGCCTCCGGCCTGCTGCTGGGCCGGCGCTGGGGCCCGGCGGGGGCGAGCGCATGAGGGAGCCCGGGCCCGAGACCGCGCGCTTCGATGGGCTGCGGCTCATCGGAGCGTTCAAGATCGCCAAGGCGGTGCTGCTGCTGGCGACCAGCTATGGTTTGTATCGGCTGCTCAACCCGAACCTGGTCGAGCACGTGCAGGACTGGCTGACCACGCTGACCGACACTTTCGAGCGACGCCTCCTGACACGGGCCCTGGACTGGCTGACTTCCCTGGGTAACGCCCGCATCGGCGGCATCCTCGTGGTCACCTCGCTGTACACCGGCGTGCTCCTCACCGAGGGCATCGGCCTGTGGCTGCGCAAGTCCTGGGCGGAGTGGCTGACGGTCAGCGCCACCGCTTCGCTGATTCCCTTCGAACTCTGGCAGCTGGTGTTTGGCCGCCGTCACAACCTGCTTGCCGTGATCGGCGCCACGGCGCTCAACGTGGCGATCGTGTGGTACCTGGCATGGAAGTTGCGCACGGCGCATCGCCGGCGGCGTGCGCAGAGGAGAGGGCCGTGAACCCGCGGTTGCGGCGCCTCCTGGTCGTGCTGCTGCTGGCGGCCGCGATCGGCTGGTCCCTGCGGCCGCGGCCGGCCGGCGGCCCCAAGGGAGGGGACGCGACGGCCGTAACCTCCGTCGCCGCCGACGTGATGCAGCTCGGCTCCCTGAAGCTCGAGCCCTGCGACATCGGCAAGGGAGGCGAGGGCGCGCCGACGCTGCGCGCCTACTGCACGGCGTTCGAGGTGGCGGAAAATCGCGCGCAGCCGTCGGGCCGGCAGATTCGTCTCAGGGTGGCCGTGGTGCGCGCCGACGCGGCCCAGCCCGAGGCCGACCCGGTGGTGTTTCTGGACGGCGGCCCCGGCGGGGCCGCGAGCGAAGACTATCCGCTGATTGCCGGTGCGTTCGCGGAATTGCGCCGGCGACACTGGCTGCTGCTGGTCGACCAGCGCGGCACCGGCGGCTCCAACCCCCTCAGCTGCGATGAGACTGAAGAAGAATCAGCGCCCGCAGCGGCGCCGGTGTCGGCGCCGTCATCGGCGCCGCCGGCGCCCCGCGCTGCCGAGCGCGTGCGCGACTGCGCCGCCCGTCTGGCCACGCGCGCCGCGCCGCAGTACTACGCCACCAGCGACGCCGTGGCGGACCTCGAGGCGCTGCGCCGCGCGCTGGGCGGCCCGCGCTTCGACCTGCTCGGGATCTCCTATGGCACGCGCGTGGCACAGCAATACGCGAAGCGCTATCCGCAGGCCGTGCGCGCCATCGTGCTCGACAGCGCGGTGCCCAACGACCTGGCGCTGGGGAGCGAACACGCGCGCAATCTGGAGGACGCGCTGACCGGGCTGTTCGCGCGCTGCCGCGCGCAACGCAGCTGCGCCGAGCGCTTCGGTGATCCCTATCAGACGCTGCTGCGGGTCCGCGCGCGCCTGCGCGCGCAGCCGCAGCGCCTGGAAATGCGCGATCCCTACACCTTCAGGATGCAGCAGCAGACCATCGACGAGGACAAGCTGGGGCAGCTGCTGCGCTTCTACGCCTACAGCCCCTACACGGCGGCGCTCCTGCCCTATGTGCTCGCCGAGGCCGACGCCGGCCGCTACGCCCCGCTCCTGGGGCAGACCCAGGTCGTGGTCGGCGATGTCGCCGATCACCTCAACGGCGGCATGGCCCTGTCGGTCACCTGCGCCGAAGATGTCGCGCGCCTGCACCCGGAGCCCCGTGACGCGGGGACCGTCATGGGTAACGCACTGGTCGAATGGCTCATCAACGTGTGCCCCGCCTGGCCGCACGCCACGGCGCCGGCGGATTTCGCGGCGCCGCTGGCAGGCCCCGTGCCGGTGCTGCTGCTCGCCGGGGAGCACGATCCGGTCACCCCGCCGCGCTACGCGGCGGCGATCGTGCGCGCGCTCCCGAACGGCCGGGTCCTGACATTGGCCGGGCAGGGGCACGGGCTGCTGAGCGTGGGCTGCACGCCCCGGCTCCTGGGCGAGTTCATCCGGACGCTCGACGCGCAGCACCTGGACGCGCATTGCCTCAGGGTGCTGGGCCAGACGCCGGCCTTCGTCGACGCCAACGGCGGGAACCCATGATCGAGCTGCGCGAGCTGCGCAAGTCCTTCGGTGCCGTGCGTGCGGTCGACGGCGTCTCCTTCGTGGCCCGCGACGGCGAGATCACCGGGCTCCTCGGGCCCAACGGCGCGGGCAAGACCACCACGCTGCGCATGCTCTACACGCTCATGCGCCCGGATGCCGGCAGCATCCACGTCGATGGCCGCGACGCCGCGGAAGAGCCCCTGGCGGTGCGGCGCCTGCTGGGCGTGCTGCCGGATTCGCGCGGCCTGTACAAGCGGCTCACGGCACGCGAGAACATCGAGTATTTCGCGGCGCTCCAGGGACTGGACGCGGCCGCGGCGCGCGCGCGCGCCGACGGGCTGATCGACACGCTGGGAATGGCCGACCTCGCGGCGCGGCGCACCGAGGGATTCTCGCAGGGCGAGCGCGTCAAGACGGCGATCGCGCGTGCCCTGGTGCACGGGCCGCGCAACGTGGTGCTCGATGAGCCCACCAACGGGCTCGACGTGATGGCGACGCGGAGCCTGCGCGAGTTCCTGCGCCGCCTGAAAGGCGAGGGCCGCTGCGTGCTGCTGTCCACGCACCTGATGCAGGAAGTGGCGGCGCTGTGCGATCACATCGTGATCATCGCGCACGGCCGGGTGGTGGCCGAAGGCACGCCCGATGAGCTGCGCGCCGCGGCCTCCGAGTCGAACCTCGAGGAAGCCTTCATGCGATTCATCGCGGCGGCGCCATGAATCCGGCGCTGACCGTCTTCGTCAAGGAATGCCGCGAGAGCCTGCGCGACCGGCGCGTGCTGCTCAACAGCCTGCTGCTCGGACCGCTCCTCGGCCCGCTGCTGTTCCTGGTGATCATGCGCCTGGTCGTCGGGCGCGAACTGGAGAAGGCCGAGCGGCCGCTCCCCGTGGTCGTCATCAACGCCGAGCGCGCCCCCGAACTCATCGCCTCGCTGCGGCAGATGGGCCTGGAGCAGAAGCCGCCCATCGCCGATCCTGAGCTCGCGGTGCGCGAGCAGCGGATCGACCTGGCCCTGCGGGTGTCGGCGGACTACGGCGCGGACTGGCGCGCCGGACAGCCCGCGCAGGTCGAGCTGATCTACGACTCCTCGCGCCGCGAGGCCAACAGCGACGTCGAACGCCTGCGCGGCATGCTCGAGTCCTACGGCCGCCGCCACGGCGCCCTGCGCCTGCTGGCGCGCGGCCTGTCGCCGGCGATCGCCACGCCGCTGGTCATTGCCAGCAGCGACACGGCCACGCCGCAGGCGCGCGGCGCGCTGCTGTTCGCAATGCTCCCCTATATGCTGGTGCTGACCATCTTCATCGGCGGGATCTGGCTGGCGATCGATTCGACCGCGGGCGAGCGCGAACGCCAGTCGCTCGAGCCGCTGCTCATCAATCCGGTGCCGCGCGACCGGATCCTGCTCGGCAAGCTCCTCGCCACCGCGATCTTCAGCCTGGCGAGCCTGACGCTGGGACTGCTGGCCTTCCTGCTCGTCGGGCACTTCATGCCCACCGAGCAGCTGGGACTGAGCCTCGCGCTCGGGCCGCGCTTCTTCGCCGTGGCGCTGCCGCTGCTGCTGCCGCTGGTGCTGCTGATCTGCATCGCGCAGATCCTGATCGCCGCCTTCGCCCGCACGGTGCGCGAGGCGCAGACCTACCTGGGACTCGCCCAGCTGGTGCCGCTGATCCCATCGATCGTGCTGAGCGTACTGCCGGTCAAGGCACAGCTGTGGATGTACGCCGTGCCGCTGCTCGGCCAGCAACTGGCGATCATGCGCCTGCTGCGGGCAGAGCCCCTGTCTGCCATCGCACTCGCCCTGAGTGTCGCCGTGACGACGCTCGCGGCCGTGGCGGTGTTCGCCCTGACCCGCCGCGTCTACGCCTCCGAGCGGCTCGCGATCTCGACCTGAAGCCTCAGTGGGCGGCGCCCGCGCCGCCACCGCCGCCGGCCGGGCTGGCACCGGCGGGGGGACTGACCGGCGGGGGACAGCGGCAGGCCGGACAACCATGATCCAGCACGATGCGCCAGCGGCCATCCCGCTCGCGCCGCCACACCGAATTGAAGGTGCCGATGCGCTTGCCGTCGGGGGACAGCACCGGTCCGCTGCTCAAGGCCAGCCTTCCCGTATCGAGCACCGCGATGGTCTCGGGCGCCCAGGAGAACGGCGCCTGCGCGCCCTCGAAGTAGCCGCGCCAGGCGGCGACGATGGCCGCAGGTCCGCGGTTCAGCGGGTCATCGACAAACACGGCGTCGGGCGCCAGGAAGTGGGTGAAGGCCTTGAGATCGCGATGGGCCAGGGTCGCGGCGAAGGCGCTCTCGGTGGCCCGCACCTGGCGGGCCAGCTCCTCGAGGCGGTCCGTGGCGGCGGCCGCGGCGGCGAGCGAGGCCGGGAGGGCGCCGAGCAGGGCAAGCAGACAGGACAGCGTGCGCAGCTTCATGAGGGGTCCTGAAAAATTGCGATTGGGGAGGCGCGACAATAGACTGAAGCTGCGGCGCGACGCCAGATAACTATGGGATCTCCATGATCTTCCTTGTGATCGGCCTGGTTCTGTTGCTGGGCGTGCACTCGATCGCGATCGTCGCACCGCAGTGGCGCGACCGGGCGGCGCTGCGTCTGGGGCCGCAGCTGTGGCGAGGCCTGTACTCGGTGGTGTCGCTGGCCGGCCTGCTGCTGGTCATCCACGGCTTCGCGCTGGCGCGCGCCACGCCGGTCTTCTGGTACTTCCCCGCGGGCTGGCTGCGCGCGGTCACGCGCGCGCTGATGCTGCCGGTGTTTCCGTTGCTGCTGGCGGCTTACCTGCCCGGGCGGATCCAGGCGGTCGTGAAGCACCCGATGCTTGCGGCGGTGAAGCTGTGGGCCTTTGCGCACCTGCTGTCCAACGGCAGCGCCGCCGGGGTGCTGCTGTTCGGTTCGCTCCTGGCCTGGGCGGTGGCGGATCGCATCTCCCTCAAGCGCCGGCCGGCCCGTGCCGCGCGCGGTGCGGCCCCGTCGAAGTGGAACGACCTGATCGCGATCGTGCTCGGCCTGGCGCTCTACGCCATGTTCATGAGCTGGGCTCACCTGAAGCTGATCGGCGTCTCGCCCCAGGGCTGACGCCCAACGCCATGTGCGGGCGCTATGTTTCGCGCGAGCAGGCGGCGATCGAGCGCGAGTTCAACATCCGCGTCCGCAATCCCTTCGAGCGCGTCTACAACGCCGCGCCCTCGATGCAACTGCCGGTGATCCGGGCCGGCGAAGCCCTGCCCATGCGCTGGGGCCTGGTTCCGGGCTGGTGGTCGCAGTCGGCCCTGCCCAGCGCCACGATCAATGCCCGGAGCGAGGAGGCCGCGGCCAAGCCGATGTGGCGCACTGCAGTGCGCCATGCCCGTTGCCTGGTGCCGGCCCTGGGCTGGTACGAGTGGCATACGGGACCTGGGGGCAAGCTGCCGCACTTCATCCATGCCGCGCAGAGGGCCGGTCTCAGCTTCGCGGGCCTGTGGTCGGAATGGAAGGACCCGGCCGGGGAAACACAGCTGAGCTTCGCGATCCTGACGCGGGCCGCCTCGCCGGCGCTGAAGGCGCTGCATCACCGGATGCCGGTGGTCCTCGCCCCCGGGGCCTTTGAGGACTGGCTCTCGAGCTGGAGCTCGAACCATGCCGCCCGGCTGGCCGAACACGTGGCGGCGGCGGCCGGAGACTTCGAGCATTACCCCGTGAGCACCTACGTCAATGCGCCCAGGAACCAGGGGGAGCGCTGCATCGAGCGTGCCGGGTAGAATGGCCCCCCCTCAGGTCAAGGTCAGGCCGTTGAAACCTCTCCCCCTGTTCCTGAGTCTAAGTAGTCTAGCGGTGGTCAGGGTAGGCCGTCGCCAGTGCCTAGCGGAGTCCAAAGACCATGACAACGACACTGGATGCCGTGCCCTCCCGGTTTACACGGCGCCGGCTCATTGGCGGCGGCGTCGTCCTGGCCCTGCTCCTCGGGGGATGGCTCTACGCCAGCTCACACGGAGCGGCCAAGGCCGACAGTAAGGACAGCAACGTCCCACCACTCGTCACGGTCATAATCCCCAAGCAGGGCAGCGTGATGTCGACGGTGTCCCTCACCGGCCAGATCAGCGCCCAGAATGACATGCCGATCGGCGTCGAGGGCGAGGGCGGCCGGATTTCGGCCGTGCTGGTCGAGCCCGGCGATCGCGTGCACCGCGGGCAGGTGCTGGCGCGATTGAACCCCCTGACGGCCGAGTCGCAGGTCACCGGCGCCGAGGCCTCACTCGACGAACTGAAGGCAGCGGCGGCCACCGCGCAGGCCGAATACGCCCGTGCCGAGGGTGCGCGCGATTCCTTCTCGGTGGAGGAATTCGAGCGGCGCCGCACCGGCGCGTTCACCGCCGAGGCCAAGGTCAAGCTGGCCGAAGCCCAGCTCTCCCAGGCGCAGACCGTGTGGCAGCGCACCACCGTGATCGCCCCGAGCGATGGCATCGTACTCACGCGCACGGCCGAGGTGGGCCAGATCGCCACCTCCGGCGCCACCGTGCTGTTCCACCTCGCCAACCGCGGGGAAATCGAGATGCGCGGCCAGGTGGCCGAGCAGGATATGCCGCGCCTCAAGGTCGGCCAGAGCGCGCAGGTCCGCCTGGATGGCGTCGCCGCCCCCTTCACGGGCAAGGTCTGGCAGGTCGGTGCGACCATCGATCCGGTCAGCCGCCAGGGCATGGTGCGGATTGCACTGCCCGCGGCGGACCAGAACCTCAGGCCGGGCGCTTTTGCACGCGCCGAGATCCAGACCGGCGCGGCGGCCGGCGTCGTCGTGCCGCAGACCGCGGTCTTAAGCGATGAGCAGGGCAGCTACACGCTGATCGTCGGTGCCGGCGATCGCGTCGAGCGGCGCGCGGTGAAGATCGGCGGCGCGCATTCCGAGGGTCTGGTCATCAGCGGCGGACTCAACGGCGATGAACGCGTGGTCGCCATCGCCGGCGCCTTCCTGCGCGCCGGCGAGCAGGTCAGCGTGGCGCCCACCGCCATGGCCGGCGGCGGCGGCAAGGGCCTCACCTCGGGAGGCGCGAACGCGCTCGTGAGCGCGCCATGAGGCGCATTTCGGCCTGGGCCATCACGCACCCGGTATTCCCGCTGGTGCTGTTCGCGGTGCTGACGGTCTTCGGCATCGTCGCCTTCGTGCGCATGCCGGTCACGCTGAACCCGGACGTGTCCGCGCCCTTCGTGCACGTGTTCATCGGCGTGCCGGGCTCGGCGCCGTCGGAAATCGAGACCCAGGTCCTGCAGAAGGTGGAAGGGTCGGTCTCCAAGATCGGCAATGTCAAGAACATCATCTCGCGCGCCACCGAAGGCCAGGCGCTGGTGTTCGTGGAATTCCAGATCGGCACGCCGGTTGATCGCGCCACCACCGACGTGCGCGACGCGGTGGCGCGCGTGCGCGCCGACCTGCCGCCCGGGATCATGGAGCCGAATGTCGGTCGCGAGGAAATCGACGGCGGCCCGATCGTGTATTACGCGGTCAGCACCACCGGCATGACCGAGGAACAGCTCTCCTGGTTCGTCGACGACACGGTCAACAAGCGGCTCCTGGCCGTCCGTGGCGTGGCACAGGTCAACCGTTCGGGCGGCGTCGACCGCGAGATGCGCGTCGATCTCGATCCGGCACGCATGCAGTCTTTCGGCATTACGGCCGCCGAGGTCAATGACCAGCTGCGGCAGGTCAACATCGACGCCGCCGGCGGCCGCGCGCAGGTGGGCGGCAGCGAGCAGTCGATCCGCGTGCTCGGCAGCGCGCGCACCGCGCCACACCTCGCCGACACCCGCCTCACGATCGGCGATGGGCGCGTGGTGCGGCTCGGCGACATCGCCGAGGTGCGCGACGGCATCGCCGAGGTGCGCTCCATCTCGCGGCTCGACGGCCGGCCGGCGACCACCTTCGGCGTGCTGAAAGCCAAGGGCGCCTCGGATGTCGACACGCTCAAGCGCGTGCAGGACGAGCTCGCCAAGATCACCGCCGAGAATCCCAGCATCCAGCTCAAACAGGTCTTCACGACCGTCGATTTTACCAAGCAGCAGTACCACGCTTCGATCGAAGCGCTGATCGAGGGTGCGCTGCTCGCGGTGGCGATCGTGTACCTGTTCCTGCGCGACTGGCGCGCCACCGGCATCGCGGCGCTGGCGATTCCGCTGGCGGCGCTCCCCACCTTTGCCTTCATGCAGTGGCTCGGCTTCACGCTCAACCAGATGAGCCTGCTGGCGCTGTGCCTGATCACCGGCGTGCTGGTCGACGACGCCATCGTCGAGATCGAGAACATCACGCGCCACATGAAGATGGGCAAGAGCGGCTACAAGGCCGCGATCGATGCCGCCGACGAGATCGGCCTGGCGGTGGTGGCCTGCTCGATGGCGATCATTGCGGTGTTCCTGCCCGTGAGCTTCATGGGCGGGCTGGTCGGGCAGTTCTTCATCCAGTTCGGCTTCACCGTCGCGGTGGCGGTGTTCCTGTCGCTGGTGGTGGCGCGGCTGATCACGCCGCTGCTGGCGGCCTATACGCTCAAGCCCCACGCCGGGCTGCGCAGCGCCGACGGACCGATCATGGAGTGGTACCTGAAGGCGCTGCGCTGGACCGTCAAGAATCGATGGAAGACGCTCGGGGCCGGCCTCGTGTACGTGGTGCTGTCGTTCTTTGGTCTGGCGATGGTGCCGCAGGCCTTCTTCCCGGACAGCGACAGCTCCTCCTCGGTGCTCAAGGTGGAGCTCCCGCCTGGCGTACTGCTGAGCCAGACCTCACAGGTCTCGGCGGCCGCCTACCAGATCCTGCGGCGGCATCCCGAAGTGAAATCGATCGTCGAGTCGGTGGGCGAGGATGACGACGGCGAAGTGCGCTCGGGCAATGTCTTCGTCCAGCTCGTGCCCCCGGCCGAGCGCAAGCTCAGCCAGAAGCAGTTCGAGGCGCAGCTCACCAAGGAACTGCGGGTGATCCCAGATGCGCGGCTCAACTTCCAGAGCCAGGCCGACGGCGGTGGGCGCGACCTGACGCTGTTCGTGGTCGGCAGCAATCCGGAGCTGGTCGAGCAGACCGCGCGCACCGCGATCGAGCAGATGCGCACGCTCAAGGAGCTGCGCGACCCGCGCATCAACGGCGACATGGCGCGCCCGGAGCTGGTGATTCATCCGCGGCTCGACCTGGCGGCGCAGCTCGGCGTCACCGTGGCGAGCATCAGCGATACCGTGCGCGTCGCCACGCTCGGCGAGATCGCGCAGAACGAAGCGAAATTCTCGCTCGCCGACCGGCAGATCCCGATCCGTGTGAGCCTGGTGGAGTCGGCGCGCAGCAATCTCGCGACGCTCGAGAACCTGCCGGTGCGCACGACCACCGGCGCCACCGTGCCGCTCAAGGCGGTGGCCGATATCGGCTTCGGCCAGGGCCCCTCAAAGATCCGCCGCTATAACCAGACCCGCCGTCTCTCGCTCGAGGCCGACCTGAACCACACCGAGCTTGGCCCGGCGATGAAGAAGATCCGTAACCTGCCCATTTACAAGAATCTGCCGACCGGCGTCCAGATCGTGGATGTAGGCCAGGCGCAGTATATGCAAGAGCTCATCACGGGCTTCCTGCTGGCGATCGTCGCGGGCGTCATGCTGGTGTTTGCCGTGCTGGTGCTGCTGTTCGCGCGGCTGCTTCAGCCGATCACGATCCTGTCCGCCCTGCTGTTGTCGATCGGAGGAACCGTCATCGCCCTCGGCCTCACTGGCACCCCGGCATCCCTGGGCACATGGCTCGCCATCCTGATGCTGATGGGTCTGGTGGCCAAGAACTCGATCCTGCTGGTGGAATTCGCGATCGAGGAGATGCGCGCCGGCAAGGATCGCCTGACGGCGCTTCTCGAGGCCGGCCACAAACGCGCGCGTCCGATTGTCATGACGTCGGTGGCGATGATCGCCGGCATGCTGCCGCTCGCGCTCGGCGTGACCGGCGACGCCGCCCTCCAGGGCCAGATGGCGATCGCCGTGATCGGCGGGCTGATCACCTCGACCGCTTTGGCCCTGGTGATGGTCCCGGCCGGATTCACCGTGATGGACGACCTGGAACGCTGGCTCGGACGCCACATGCTGCCGCAGTTCAGCGGCAAGCACCCTGCCGCTGCGGCGGCGCCGATCGGCGCGCTGTCGTCCCCGGCCGTCCAGTCCGATCCGGCCTGAGCCGCCGCGACGGCGTCGGCGCCGTCGGCGCCGTTGACACTCAGCGGCGGCAGTGCGCCTCGATCCAGGCCTGCGCTTCGGCGTTGACCTCGCGCGGATCGCGCCCCGCTGCAGCGATCGGAGCTCCGATCACCACGCGGATGGTGCCCGGCCGCTTGTACAGGCCGCGCCGCGGCCAGTAGTAACCGGCGTCGTGGGCGATCGGTACGATCAGGCGGCCGCTCTCCGCGGCCAGCAGCGCGCCGCTGATCCCGTAGCGGCGCGTCTCACCCGGCGGCATGCGCGTGCCTTCCGGGAAGATCGCGATCCACTTGCCCTCGGCGAGCCGCGCCTTGCCCTGCTCGACGACTCCGCGCACCGCATTGCCGCCGGCACCGCGATCGACCGCGATCCCGCGCATCAGGGCCAGCGCCCAGCCGAGTATCGGCACCCAGGCGAGCTCGCGCTTGTAGACCCAGACGTGCGGCGGCACCAGCACCACCTGCGCAAACGTTTCCCAGCTCGAGGAATGCTTGATCAGCGCGATATGGCTGCCCGGCGGCAGGTGTTCGCGGCCTTCGACGCGGTAATCCAGGCGGCAGCTGAAACGCAGGACGGCGAGCAGGACCGCGCCCCAGACGCGCGCCAGCACGAAGCGCGCCCGATAGGGGAGCATCCATCCCGTCAGCACGAAGAACACGGCATAGCAGCCGGTCCAGAGAAACAGGAACAGCGTGAAGGCCAGCGAACCGAGCCACTGCACGGAGTGAGATCCTAGCCCGGCAGCAGCGACAGGTCGGCACTGCGCGTGAACAGCGCCCGCAGCTCCCCGAGCAGTGCGAGGCGATTGCCACGCAGCGCGGCGTCCGGGTCATTGACCAGCACGGCATCGAAAAAGGCGTCGATCGGCGGCCGCAGGCGGGCCAGTTCCGCGAAGGCGGCGGCGTAATCGCCGCGGCCCAGCGCCACATCGACCGCAATGCGCCGCTCCGCCAGCGCGGCATGCAGCGCGCGCTCGGCCGGCGCCTGCAGGCGGGTCGGGTCCGTGGACGGCGGCGCTTCGCCAGGGGATTTCTTCAGGATATTGGCGATACGCCGGTTCGCGGCCGCGAGGCTCGCCGCATCGGGCAGGGCGAGGAACTTCACCAGCGCGCGGGCCCGGGCGTCGGCATCGAGGAGTGAGCGGGGCGCGGTGGCCAGTACCGCGTCGAAGATTTCCGTGGTGACGCCGCTCGCCGCGTCCTCCAGGTACTGCGCGCGCAGCCGCTCGAGCACGAAGGCGTACAGCTCGTCCGTGACCGCGGCGCGGCGCGGCGCCAGGTCCGCCAGCGGCTGCGCGGCCACGGCCTGCTCGAGCAGCGCGCGCAGGTCGAAGTCAATCTTGAGCTCGAGGGCCAGGCGCAGCAGGCCGATCGCCGCGCGGCGCAGTCCAAACGGATCCCGCGTGCCGGAAGGCTTCTGTCCGATCGCAAAATTCCCCGCCAGCGTGTCCAGCCGGTCGGCCAGCGCGAGGGCCTTGCCGGCCGGCGTCGCGGGCAGATGATCGCCGGCGCCGCGTGGCAGGTAATGCTCGCCGATCGCGGCCGCGACTTCCGCCTCCTCGCCATCGGCGGCGGCGTAGTAGCCACCCATTACGCCCTGCAACTCGGGAAATTCGCCGACCATGTTCGTGACCAGATCGCACTTGCCCAGCTGCGCGGCGCGCGCCGCCCGCTCTGGCGTGGCACCGCAGGCGTTCGCGACGGCCATGGCGAGGCGCTCGATGCGTCCGCTCTTGTCGGCGAGCGAGCCCAGCTGCGCCTGGTAGCTGACCCGCGCGAGCTGAGGCGTGCGGGCGGCCAGCGGCGTGCGCCGGTCCTGCTCCCAGAAAAACGCGGCGTCCGCGAGCCGCGGGCGCACGACGCGCTCATTCCCGGCGCGCACGACGGCCACGTCGCGGCTCTCGATGTTGGCGATGGTGATGAACCAGGGGAGCAGCGCGCCGGCCTCGGACTGTACCGCGAAGTAGCGCTGGTGGTCCTGGAGCGTGGCGAGCAGCACCTCGCGCGGCAGTATCAGGAAGCGCTCCTCGTAGCGTCCGGCCACCGCCACGGGCCATTCCACCAGCGCGGTGACTTCCTCCAGCAGCGCGGGATCGATCACCGCCTGGCCGCCGAGCTGCGCCGCGGTGGCGAGCAGTTGCACGCGTACCCGCTCGCGCCGTCCGGCAAACGAGGCGATCACCTTGCCGCGTTTGAGCAGCGCACCCTCGTAGCTGGCCGGCGCGCGGAGCGACAGTTCGCGCGGAGCGTGGAAGCGATGGCCGCGCGTGCTGCGCCCGGCCACGGTGTCGAGGATGGTGGCCGGCACGATCTCGGCGCCGTACAGCATCACCAGCCAGTGCACCGGGCGCACGAACTGCGCCTCGCTGGTTCCCCAGCGCATGCGCTTCGGTATCGGCAGGGCATCGAGCGCTTCGGCGACGATGCCGGGCAGGAGCGATTGCGCGCTCGCACCGGCACGCCGGCCGGCGTAGCACAGGTACTCGATATTCCTGTCGTCGCGCTCACGGCCCAGCGCGGAAATCTCGACGCCGCAGCTTGCCGCGAAGGCCTGTGCCGCGCGCGTCTGTGCGCCGGCCTCGTCGTAGGCGGCGCGCAGCGGTGGCCCGCGGCGGCGGATGTCCTGCTCGGGCTGCGCTGAGCTGAGCCGTCGCACGCGCACCGCCAGGCGGCGCGGGGTGGCGAAGGATTCGATCGCGCCGTGGCGGAGCGCGGCGCGCGCCAGACGCGCGGTGATCCCTTCGCGGAGCGCGAGCTCGAGCACCGGCAGGGCCTTGGGCGGCAATTCCTCGGTGCCCAGCTCGAACAGGAAATCGCGCCGCTCGGGGCGGGCCTCGCCGCTCATGTGCCCGTCCGCAGCGCCGGCGCGCTGCCGGCGGCCAACAGCGGAAAGCCGAGCGCCTCGCGGCTGGCGTAGTAGGCCTGGGCCACGCCGCGCGCGAGCGTGCGCACGCGCAGCAGGTAGCGCTGGCGCTCGGTGACCGAGATGGCGTGCCGGGCGTCCAGCAGGTTGAACACATGCGAGGCCTTGAGCACCTGCTCGTAGGCGGGCAGGGCCAGACGCGCCTCGAGCAGCGCCTTGCAGCCCTGTTCATGATCGTCGAAGTGGCGAAACAGGACGGCGGTGTCGGCGTGCTCGAAGTTGTAGGCCGACTGTTCGGCCTCGTTCTGGTGGAACACGTCCCCGTAGGTGACGCGTCCCTGCGGGCCGTCGGTCCAGAGGATGTCGAAGATGCTCTCGACGCCCTGCAGGTACATCGCGAGGCGTTCCAGTCCGTAGGTGAGCTCGCCGCTCACCGGCCGGCAATCCAGTCCACCGACCTGCTGGAAATAGGTGAACTGCGTGACTTCCATGCCGTTGAGCCAGACTTCCCAGCCCAAGCCCCAGGCGCCCAGCGTGGGTGATTCCCAGTTGTCCTCCACGAAGCGCACGTCGTTGACCAGCGGGTCTAGCCCCAGCGCGGCGAGGCTCCCGAGGTATTGATCCAGGATATCGAGCGGCGCGGGCTTCAGCAGCACCTGGAACTGGTAGTAATGCTGCAGCCGGAATGGGTTATCGCCGTAACGTCCATCGGTGGGCCGGCGCGAGGGCTGCACGTAGGCCGCCGCCCAGGGTTCCGGACCGATGGCGCGCAGGAAGGTCGCGGTGTGGAAAGTGCCGGCGCCCACTTCCATGTCGTAGGGCTGCAGCACGACACAGCCGGCGGCCGACCAGTAGCGCTGCAAGGCGAAGATCAGCTCCTGGAAAGTGCGCGGCCGGGCGCCGATTCGGGCGGTTTTCATCGCTTTTTCTGAATGGGAAACTGGCGCGCGAGTATACAGAAGCGGCTCTCACGCACGCGCCGCCGAGCGGGCTCGCCCGCGTCGTTGCACAAAAAAAGGGCGCGCGAAAAAGGGCAGCCCTATAATAGTGCAGAGCGGAGCCGCGTGGGGCTTGGTAGCCCTGCAACTCCCTGATCGATAAAGAATTCTACCCCAGCCAGGGGCTGGCATGTGGGCTGCATGAGTACGGGGCTTCGCGCACCTGTGGATCTGAAACTGGAGGGGCTATGACACCGACCGACGTAGTGAAGCTGGTACAGGACAAGAAGGCGAAATTTGCCGACCTGCGGTTCACCGACACCCGCGGCAAGGAACAGCACGTCACCATTCCGGCGGGCTTCGTGACGGCGGACTTCTTCGTCGAGGGCAAGATGTTCGACGGCTCGTCGATCAGCGGCTGGAAGGGCATCAACGAGTCGGACATGATCCTGCTGCCCGATGCCAGCACGGCGGTGATCGATCCCTTCTTCGCCGACGTCACCGTGAACATCCGCTGCGATGTGATCGAGCCGGCGACGATGCAGGGCTACGAGCGCGATCCACGCTCGCTCGGCCGGCGCGCCGAGGCCTACCTCAAATCCACCGGCATCGCCGACGGCGCGCTCTTCGGTCCCGAGAACGAATTCTTCATCTTCGACAGCGTGCGCTGGAACAACGACATGCAGGGCTGCGGCTACGCGATCGATTCGATCCAGGGCGCGTGGAACACCAACACCGTCTACCCGGAAGGCAACATGGGGCACCGCCCGGGCATCAAGGGCGGCTACTTTCCAGTGCCGCCGGTCGATGCCTACCAGGACATCCGCTCGGCGATGTGCAAGGCGCTCGAGGAGATGGGCCTCAAGGTCGAAGTGCACCACCACGAAGTGGCGACCGGCGGCCAGGCCGAGATCGGCGTGGGCGCCGGGGGACTGGTCAAAAAGGCCGACGAGGTGCAGATCCTCAAGTATTGCGTGCACAACGTGGCGCACCTGCGCGGCAAGACCGCCACCTTCATGCCCAAGCCGCTCGTGGGCGACAACGGTTCAGGCATGCACGTGCACCAATCGCTCCAGAAGGCGGGCACGGCGCTGTTCGCCGGCGACAAGTACGGCGGGCTGTCCGATACGGCGCTCTACTATATTGGCGGCATCATCAAGCACGCCAAGGCGATCAACGCGTTCACCAATCCGGGCACCAACAGCTACAAGCGGCTGGTCCCGGGTTTCGAGGCGCCGGTGATGCTGGCGTATTCGGCGCGCAACCGCAGCGCCTCGATCCGCATTCCCTGGGTCTCGAACCCCAAGGCGCGCCGCATCGAAGTGCGCTTCCCGGACTCGGCCTCCAACCCCTATTTCGCGTTCGCGGCCATGATGATGGCGGGGCTCGATGGCATCCAGAACAAGATGCATCCCGGGGATCCGGCCGACAAGGACCTCTACGACCTGGAGCCCGAGGAGGCCAGGCATATTCCGCAGGTCTGCCATTCGCTGGACATGGCGCTCGAGCACCTGGACAAGGACCGCGAGTTCCTCAAGCGCGGCGGCGTGTTCACCGACGATGTGATCGACGCCTACATGGGCCTGAAGAACCAGGAGATCACGCGCTACCGCATGTCGACGCACCCCTGCGAGCTCGATATGTATTACAGCGTCTGATTTCTGACATAAGTGCGACGGTGTTGAGCAGGGCGGGTGACGGGACTCACAGGGCCGCCACCCGCTTTTGTACCTCTTCAGCCAAGGGGGCTATGCTGCCCGTCTGTGCGTATCCTGGCGTTCGTGCTCGGTTTGCTCGGTGCCGCGGCGATCGCGGTGGCGGCGCCCACCTATCGCTGGGTCGATGTCGATGGCGTGCATTATTCCGATCAGCCGCATCCCGGCGCCGAGATCATCACGCTGGGCACGACGCAGACCTACACTCCGGGGCCGGCCGTGAGCGCGACGGCGGGCTCGAGCCGCAAGAGCGCGAACGCGCGCGTGACGAGCGAGTTCCGCTACGACAGCTGCGCGGTCGTGGAGCCGGCGGCGGACCAGGTGCTGCTCGATGCCGACGCGGTCACCGTCGTGGTGGCGCTGCAGCCGGCGAAGCGCAGCCGCGACCAGGTGGTGCTGTCTTTCGACGGCGGGGAGGTCAAGGCGGCGGGCCCGGACCAGACCGAATTCCGCATCTCGCCCATCGACCGGGGCACGCATCAGGTCGGCGCCATCGTGCGCGATGGGAGCGGCCGGGACCTGTGCCAGTCGCCGCTGGTGAGCTTTCACGTCCGCCAACCCTCGGCCCTGGGCATCCTCAAGAAGCACTAGATTTTTGCGGCGACCCTGGCCGCGGCCTGCAACATGGCCGGAATGGCCGTGGACGCTGAGCATGGCCAGGCCGTGCCTCCGGCCGGCTTCGATGGCAGCGAGATCCTCGACGCGCTCTCGACCGGGCTCCTGGTCCTCGATGCCGGACTGCGGCTGGTCTACGCCAACGTCGGCGCGCAGGACCTGCTGGCCCTGAGCCTGCGGCAGGGACAGGACCATCCGGTCGGGGAACTGTTCGCCGATCCGCAAGCGCTCATCGAGCTGCTGGAGCGATCGCTCGCGAACTTCGAGGTTTGCGCCGGCCACGAGTTCACGCTGACGCCGGTGTCCACGGTGCAGGCGGCGCGGCCATCGCTCCTGGTGGACATCACCGTCACCCCGCTCGAGACCGGGCGCGGTGAGCCGCGCCTGCTGATCGAACTGGTCGATGCGCGCGCGCGCCGGCGCATCTCGCGCGAAGCAGAATTGCTCACGCGCGCCGACGGGAGCCGGCTGATGGTGCGGCAGCTGGCGCACGAGGTCCGCAACCCGCTCGCAGGCCTGCGCGGCGCGGCCCAGCTGCTGGAGCGCGAGCTGCACCAGGAAGCGCTCAAGGAATACACCACGGTCATCATGAGCGAGGCGGACCGGCTGCGCGACCTGGTGGACACGATGCTCGGGCCCACCGGCCCGCCGCGCAAGCAGGCGCTCAACGTGCACGAGATCTGCGAGCACGTGTACCAGCTGCTGCGCAGCGAAGCGCCGGGCGGCGTCAGCATCGAGCGCGACTACGATCCGAGCGTGCCCGAGGGACGCTTTGATCGCAATGAACTCATCCAGGCCCTGCTGAACATCGCGCGCAACGCGCTGCAGGCACTCGCCGGGAACGGGCGGCTGGTGCTGCGCACGCGCTCGCTCTCGCACCTGAACATCGGCCCGGTGCGCCATCGCCTGGTGGCCTGCCTGCAGATCGAGGACGACGGCCCCGGCGTGCCGCCGGACCTGCACCAGACGCTGTTTTTCCCGCTGGTGAGCGCCAAGGCCGACGGCACCGGCCTGGGGCTCTCGGTCGCCCAGGAAATGGTGGCGCGCCACGGCGGCATCATCGAATTCGAGAGCCGCGTCGGCCACACGGTGTTTTCAATACTGCTGCCGCTGGAGGATGCCGCATGAACGGAGAAGCGCTACGCGTCTGGCTGATCGACGATGACGCCTCGATCCGCTGGGTGCTGGAACGCGCGCTGCGCAATGGCGGCATGCTGCCCCGGGCCTTCGACACCGCGGAATCCGCGCTCGCGGCGCTGCGCGCCGAGACGCCCGATGTGCTGATCACCGACGTGCGCATGCCCGGCCAGTCGGGCATCGAGCTGCTCAAGCGCGTGCAGGCGAGCCATGCGGAGCTGCCGGTGATCGTGATGACCGCGCACGCGGACCTCGGCACCGCCGTGTCGGCCTACGGGAGCGGCGCCTTCGAATATTTACCGAAGCCCTTCGACATCGACCACGCCGTCGACCTGGTGCGCCGCGCCGCGCAGTCGCGCGGTGGCCCGGGTGCCGACGGCGGCTCGATCGGCGTGCCGGCGATGCCGAGCCTGCTGGGACGTGCGCCGGCCATGCAGCAGGTGTTTCGCGCCATCGGCCGGCTGGCGCGCTCGAGCGTCAACGTGCTGATCACCGGCGAATCGGGCACCGGCAAGGAGCTCGTGGCGCGCGCCCTGCATGAACACAGTCCGCGCGCCGCCAAGCCCTTCATCGCGCTCAACACCTCGGCGATCCCGACCGAGCTGCTGGAGTCCGAGCTGTTCGGCCACGAGAAGGGCTCATTCACGGGCGCCGACAGCCTGCGGCGCGGCCGCTTCGAGCAGGCCGACGGCGGCTCGCTGTTCCTGGACGAGATCGGCGACATGTCGCCGCCGCTCCAGACGCGCCTGCTGCGGGTGCTGGCGGAAGGCGAGTTCTACCGGGTCGGCGGCCAATCGACGATCCGCGTCGATGTGCGCGTGATCGCCGCCACGCACCAGAATCTCGAGGAGCGCTCGCGCAGCGGACAGTTCCGCGTCGATCTGTATCACCGACTGAACGTGATCCGTATCGAGCTGCCGCCCCTGCGTGAGCGGCGCGTGGACATCCCCGAGCTGCTGCGCCACTACCTGCAGGTCGCCGCGCGCGAGCTCGGCGTCGAGGCCAAGGCCTTGACCGCCGAGGCGGGCGAGCGGCTCGAAAGCTACGGCTGGCCGGGCAACGTGCGCGAGCTGGTGAATATCTGCCGGCGCGCCACCGCGCTGGCCCCCGGCAAGGAGATTCGCGTTGCCGACCTGCCGGCCGCGATCGTCGGTGCGGCGAGCGCCAGTCCGGCGGCTGCTGAGTGGACGGCGGCCCTGGCGGAGTGGGCCGAGGCGCAGCTCGCGCTCAGCGCCGGCCAGCCGCTGCTGGACGTGGCGTTGCCGGCGTTCGAGCGTACGCTGCTGCGCGTCGCGCTCAAGGCCACGCAGGGCCACCGCCAGGACGCGGCGCGCCTGCTCGGCTGGGGCCGCAATACGCTGACGCGCAAGCTCCGGGAGCTGGGGATGGAGGGCGCCGGGGATCCGGACTGAGGCGCTACGGTGACGCCGCCGCGGGCGGCGCCGGCGCTTCGGCTGCGGCGGGGATGAAGATCCACAGCAGCAGGTAGAACAGCAGTCCGATGCCGAAATAGAACACGCTGATGCAGAAAATCACGCGCCAGGCCCAGGAGGGCAGGCCGGTATGAGCGCCCAGGCCCCCGCAGACGCCGCCGATCACGCGGTCGGTCGCCGAGCGGCTCAGGCGATGCAGGAAATTGTTGTGTGCGCCCGGTGCGCCCGGTGCGCCCATCGAGCCCGCCGGCGCGCCGCCCAGCACGCGGGCCTTGGCCTGCGCGTATTCAGCCTCCGTCAGGGCACCGCGCTCGCGCAGGGCCTGCAGGCGTTCCAGTTCCTCGCTGACGGTCATTGGCTCGTCTCCTTGAGCGTGCCCACGAGCTGGCCGACGTTCGCGTAGCCGTTCGCGGCGAGATATTCGGCGATCCCTGAGTTGATGCGCGGGCAGATCAGCGGATCGTAGAACAGCGCCGTGCCCACGCCGATTGCCGTGGCGCCAGCGATCAGGAACTCGAGCGCATCGCTGGTGCTCACGATGCCGCCCTGGCCGATGATGGGGATGTTGCGTGGCCCGGCGATCTCGTAGACCTCGCGCACCTTGAGCAGTGCGATCGGCTTGATCGCCGGCCCCGACAATCCGCCCTGCACGTTGCCGATGACGGGGCGGCGCGTGCGCACGTCGATCGCCATGCCGGTCACCGTGTTGATGACGGCGAAGGCGTCGGTCCCGGCCTCGATGCACAAGCGCGCGTTTTCCCGGATGTCGGTCTGGTTGGGCGACATCTTGGTGATCAGCGGCTTGCGCGTGACGGCGCGGCAGGCGGCCACGACGCGCGCGGACATCTCCGGTACATTGCCGAACTGCACCCCGCCTTCCTTGATGTTGGGGCAGGATATGTTGATCTCGATCGCATCGATCGGTGAATCCTCGAAGCGCCGCGTCACCTCGACGTATTCCTCGATGGTCGAGCCGCAGGCGTTGGCGATGAAGCGCGTCTCGGAGAAATCGAGCGCGGGCAGGATCGTGCGCACCACGGCGTCGACGCCCGGATTCTGCAGACCGATGGCATTGAGCATGCCCTCGTACGTCTCGGCCACCCGATGCGGCGGATTGCCGAGCCGCGCGCTACCGGTGGTGCCCTTGAGCACGATCGCGCCCACGTCGCGGTTGGAGAAGCCCGCCACGCGGGTGTATTCCTCGCCGAAGCCGACGCAGCCGGACAGCAGCACGATCGGGCTCGCCAGCTCCATGCCGCAGAACTTCAGTCCCAGCGAGGCGGCCGGCGGCACGTGGGGCGTGGCTGACGGGGCGGGCGAGGCGCTCATGACCGGCGATTATCGCCTGAAATACGCCCGTGTTTAACGTCATTCTCCTGGAGCCGGAAATCCCGGGAAACACCGGCAATATCATCCGACTGTGCGCAAACAGCGGATCGCACCTGCACCTGGTGGAACCCCTGGGCTTCGATCTCACGCAGCCGCAGCTGCGCCGCGCCGGCCTGGACTATGCCGACCTGGCGCAGCTCAGCGTGCACGCCAGCCTCGAGGCTTGCCTGCGCTCGCTGCCCGGCGCCATGCTCTACGCGATCGAGACCGGCGGGGCGCGTCCCTACAGCGAGGCCGAGTTCCGGAGCGGCGATGCGCTGCTGTTCGGCCCTGAAACCCGCGGGATATCGACCGCGGCGCTCGGGCTCGTGGCGCCGGGGAACATCCTCGGCATTCCCATGCGCCCGAACAACCGGAGCCTCAACCTGTCGAATGCCGTGGCGCTGGTCGTCTACGAGGCCTGGCGACAGCAGGGGTTTCGCTAGACGCGGCCAAGCGCGGCTAAACGCCCGCCTCGTCGAACTCGGCCTTGATCGGCCGCATCATCAGCCCGCGCACCACCTCGTCGGCGGCCAGGCCCTCGTACAGGACGCCGTGGATGCCCTCGCAGATCGGCATTGAAACGCCCTCGCGCCGCGCCACCTGCCGCAGTGCGCGCGCGGCGACGTAGCCCTCGACCACCTGGCCGATTTCGGTCAATGCGGCGGTGGCGCCCAGGCCGCGGGCCAGCAGCAAGCCGAAGCGGCGGTTGCGCGACTGGTCGTCGGTGCAGGTGAGCACCAGGTCGCCGAGGCCGGCGAGCCCCATGAAGGTCTCGCGCTGCGCGCCGAGGCTGACGCCGAGCCGCATCATCTCGACCAGGCCGCGCGTGATGAGCGCGATGCGTGAGTTCGCGCCGAACCCTAAGCCGTCGGAGAGGCCGGCGCCGATCGCCAGCACGTTCTTGACGGCGCCTCCCACCTCGACACCGACGATATCGGTGGAGGTGTAGGCGCGAAACTTGGCCGTCGAGATGTCATGCGCGAGCAGGGCCGCATAATCCCCATCCCGCGAGGCGATGGTCATCGCGCTCGGGAGTTCCGCACCCACTTCGGAGGCGAAGGTGGGGCCGGAGAGCACCGCCGTGAGCCGGCCCGGGCCCAGCACCTCCTGCGCCACTTCGTTGGGCAGGCGCCCGGTGTTGACCTCAAACCCCTTGGTGGCCCAGCACAGCCGCTGCCCGGCCGCGAGCTTTCCGCGCAGCTCGCTCAGGAGTTCGCGGAAGGCGTGGCTCGGCACCGCGATGAGCACATCGTCGGCGCCGGCCAGTGCGGCCGGCAGGTCGGCGGGAATCTGCAGCGTGTCGGGGAACGGGGAGCGCGGCAGGTAGCGCGGATTCACCCGCGCGCGGGTCATGTCGGCGCGCAGCTGCGCGTCGCGGGCCCAGAGGCGCACCGCATGTCCGGCGCGTGCCCACTGGATTGCCAGGGCCGTGCCCCAGGAACCGGCGCCGAGCACCGCCATCCGCGAGGGCAGCTCCGCCTTCACTTCAGTTCTGCGCGGCGCTCGGGGTTCCCGGGTTGTTGGCGGCGAACAGCGCCTCGAAATTCACGGGCGGCAGCAGCAGCTGCGGAAAGCCGCCGTGCCCGACCAGGCTCGAGACGACCGCGCGCGCGTAGGGAAACAGCACGCCCGGGCAGATCACGCCGGCGGCGCGACGGAATTCATCATTCGAAAGATTCTGCATCAGGAAGGCGCCGGCCTGCTTGACCTCGACCAGGAAGGCGGTCTGTTCGCCGTGCTTGGCCGAGACGGTCACCGTCAGCAGCACCTCGCGCAGGTCGCCCTCGATGACGTTGACGGCCGTGTTCAGATCGAGGCCGATCTGCGGGTTCCAGTCATTGGTGACGCGCGGCCCCTGGGGCGCTTCGAAGGAGCAGTCCTTCAGGTAGACGGCCTGCAGCGCCAGTTGTGCCGTCGGAGGCGTGCCCGCCGCCGTCGGGGTGGGTTCTGATTGTATTGCCATGCTGAGTTTCCTATGCGTTCAACGTTCCGGGAATGATCATTGCACCGCCACCGGCGAGTGCGACAGCAGCTGGTCGAGGGCGCCGGCCTCTTCGAGCGCGGCCAGTTCATCGGAGCCGCCGATCGGCTGGCCGTCAATGAAAATCTGCGGCACCGTGCGCCGGCCGCTGCGCTGGATCATCTCGGCGCGGCGCTCGGGGTACTCTTCGATGCTGATTTCCTCGAAGCTGGCGCCCTTGCGTTCCAGCAGGTGCCGCGCCCGCGTGCAATAAGGACACCAGGAGGTGGTATACATTTCGATCTGCGGCGCCGCCATGTGCTCGAGCGAGTCGCGCCTAATCGCGGGCCACGGGCAGATGCTCGGCGCGCCAGGCGCTCAGCCCGCCGCGCAGGCTGACCACCTGGCTGAATCCCTGCTGCTGCAGCGCCCGCATGGCGCCGGCGGCGGACACGCCGCGCTCGCAGTAGACGATGAGCGTCCGGTCCTTCAGGCGCTTCAGGCCATCGATGGCGTCGGTGAGGCGCTCGGGCGGGAGGTTGCGTGCGCCGCGGATGTGGCCGGCGCCAAAGGCCTCGGCGCTGCGCAGGTCCAGGAGCGTCGCACCCTGGTTCATCAGCCGCACGGCATCCTGCGGGCTGACGGCCCCGGCGGTGCGGACGCGCTCGCGCAGCTCATAGACCAGCACCATCAGCGCGGCGCCCACGGCCAGTACGGTCAGTCCCATGTGATGGGTGGCATATTCGAGCAGGCGCTGCATGGTCAGTCCGGCGAAATCCTTCAGGGTCCGGGAGCGGCGGGTGGCCCTCAACGGAGCCGCGCATTATAGCCTTGCTGCGTTAAACTTTTCCCTATGAGCGCCGCCCGAGCCGGGATTCTACTGCTGCTGGCCGCCGGGCTGGTGGACGGGCGCGCCTTCGCCGCGAGCACCGGCGAGACACAGGCCCAGCTGCGCGCCCTGCAGCAACGCATCGAGCGTGTCAGCCAGGAAGTCGGCCGCGATGCCGTCGAGCGCGACCGCCTGGCGCATAACCTGCGGGACGCCGAGGTGGCCGTGGCCGCGACGCGCGCCGAGCTGGAGGGCGTGCTCGCGCAGGAATCGCTCCACACCTCACGGCGCGCGGCGCTGGCCGCCGAGCGCGAGAAAGTGAACGCGGCGCTGGCGCGCGAACGCATCGGGCTCGCCTCGCAGCTGCGGGTGGCCTACCTGATTGGCCGCAGCGAACCACTGCAGCTGCTGCTCAACCAGCGCGATCCGGCCGCCGCCGCCCGGCTCTACGCCTACTACGGCTACTTCGGCCGGGCGCGCGCCGCGCAGATCGACTCGATCGCGCAGCAGGTTGCGCACATCGATGAACTGGATGGCGAGCTGGGCAAGCAGGAAGCGGCCCTGCTCGAGCTGCGCAACGCCAGGCAGGGCCAGCTCGCAAGATTGGAGAACGGCCGTGCGCAGCGCCAGAGCGCGCTCGCGAATCTGCAGACGGAGGCGAGCTCGCGCGTGGCGAGCCTGGCGCGACTGCGCAGCCAGCAATCGAGCCTCGAGCGGCTGCTGCGCGAACTGCAGCGGGCGGCGCGGCCAGGGCCGGCTCCGGACAACGCCAGCAACTTCGCCCGCCTGCGTGGCCAGCTCGAGTGGCCGCTCGCCGGCCAGGTCCTCGCCAGCTACGGGCAGGAGCGGGCCAGCGGCGTGAAGTGGCAGGGCATGGTTCTCGCCGCCGAACAGGGCGCACCGGTCCGTTCGATCGCGGCGGGCCGCGTGATTTACGCCGACTGGCTTCCGGGCCTGGGGCTGCTCGCCATCGTCGATCACGGCGAGGGGTACCTGAGTCTTTACGGCTACAACGACCAGCTGCGCAAGTCCGCCGGCGAATCCGTGGCCGCGGGTGAGGTGCTCGCGGCCGCCGGCGACAGCGGCGGGCGCTCGCGCCCGGAGCTTTACTTCGAGATCCGGCGCGCCGGACAACCGGTCGACCCGCGCGCCTGGTTCCGCCGCGCGCGGCCGAACTGAGAGCTGCGTCACAGCTCCGCACCCACTGGGGAGCGCGCGCGCCGGGGCTGGCACCGACCGGCAGCGGCCGGCACCGACCAGCTCCGCGGCCTCGTTTAACTAAACCGCGAACCCCATCAAGGCGTGCGGGCGGCGACATGCCTGAAGCTAGTCGCTGGTACCGCACCCCGATGACAGATCAAGGCAAAATCAAGGGCGCTCCGCAGGGGGCACCAGAATTCGAGAGCTACACGCAGCTGTTGCGTGCGCTGCTGCCGCGCATGATCGGCGTGTCGATCTTCGGGGCCGCCGGCGAGGTGCTGTGGTCCAACGAGATGTCGGTCGACGGGTCCCTGGGCAAGCTGGTAACCGCGGCGATGCGCGAAGCCGCCGGGAAACCAGGCGCACCGGGCGTCCTGATCACGGACGGGGAGCCGCTCTACATTTTCTGGCTGCTGCGCGCCAGCGGTCCGGAGCACGGCAAGCCCTTTGCCGCGGCCCTGCTGCGCTGCCGTGCCGGCTCCGAGAAGGAACAGCGGAGCCTGGCGTACGTGCATGCCATGGTGCGTCCGGCTCTCGACATCCTGGCGCGCGAGCTGCAGAGCCGCGAGCAGATCGTGAGCTTGAGCGGCTCGCTTGCCGAGCAGGACCACGACCTGGACATGCTGCTCGCCGTCAGCGGCGGGGAGGCGGCGGACGAGGAGGGCGGTGGGGATGAACTCAAGGCCGTGCTGCGCGCGGCCATCGATCACATCCAGGGGGGCCTGGCGGCGATCATCGTGCCGGAAAAGAACCTGGTGCTGGTGCGCCAGCAGCCGGAGCAGGCGATCGAGGCCAGCCTCGTGGCACGCGCGCACCGCCACCTGATGTCGAGCGCGCAGCTGCGCAAGGAAGCGGTGATCGTCAACCAGCTGCAGCTCAAGACCGGCAACCCGGCGCATGTCTTCCGGATCCTCTCCTGCGCGATCTCCCGCCCGGACGGCCGGGCGATCGGTGTACTGGCCCTGTTCCGGCCGCTGACCATGCCGGAGTTCACGCCGCGGCAGGCGCGGCTGTCCGAACTGCTGGCGCGGCGCGTCTCGGCCGTGATCGCCAACAGCTACGATGCCCTGACGGGCCTGTTCAACCGCCCGGCCTTCGAGCTGCGGGTGAAGAGCGCCCTGCAGTCGGCGAGCAGCTCGCAGCGCTGGTGGAGCGCGCTGGGCGTGGACATCAACCGCACGCACGTGGTCAACGACACCTACGGCATGCACATCGGCGACAAGGTCATCGCCCAGGTGGGCGACCTGATCCGCCAGCGCCTGACCCCCGGGGCGATAGCGGCGCGCATCTCCGGCGATCGCTTCGCCATCCTGCTGCCGGCCGGACTCAATGACGCGGCGGGCTTCGCCGAGGCGCTGCGCCAGAGCGCCGAGCAGCTGGGCGCCAGCATCGGCGATGGCACCCTGTCGGTCTCGATCAGCATCGGCGTGGCGGCCGTCGAGCCGCGCGCGCAGGAGTTCACGCACGCCTTCGCGGCGGCCGAGACCGCCTGCAAGGCGGCGAACGACCGCGGCCGCAATCGCGTCGAGGTGTTCCAGGAGGCCGACGAGAGCATCGTCCGGCGCTTCACCGACATCAACATCATCACCGACCTGCGCAACGCCATCAGCGACAATCGCCTGCGCCTCTACGCGCAACTGCTGCTGCCGCTGGGAGAGACCCACCGTCATCCGCATTTCGAGATCCTGCTGCGCATGCTGGACTCCGAGGGACAGACGGTCGGCCCCGATCATTTCTTGTCCGCGGCGCTCCGCTACCAGCTGATGCCGGACATCGACCGCTGGGTCGTCAGCGAGTCGATGCGGCGGCTTCAGCCACACGCCGAGCTCATGGCCAGTGGCAGCGTGGTGTTCACGATCAACTGTTCCGGGCAATCGCTCAAGGACAGTGCCTTCACGGAATTCCTGTGCGCGCAAATCGCGGCCAGCGGCATCAACCCCGAGGCCCTGTGTTTCGAGCTCACCGAGAGCGCCGCGGTCGGGAACCTCGCGCATACCGAGATACTGATGCGACAGCTCCGCAAGCTCGGCTGCGGCATCGCGCTCGATGATTTCGGCACCGGCCTGAGCTCACTGGCCTATCTGCGCTCGCTGCCGATATCGATGCTGAAGATCGACGGCAGCTTCGTGCGCGATGTGCTCACCGACGCCAAGGCGGAATCCACGATCCAGGCGATCGCGCAGCTGGCGCGCGCCATGTCGCTCATCACGGTGGCGGAATACGTGGAGACCGAGGAGATCCGGCACAGGATCGCGCAGCTGGGCGTCGACTACGGCCAGGGTTTCGCCATCGGCCGGCCGGTGCCCATCGATGAAGTGCTCGAACACCTGCCGTTTTATGTTGCTATGCACACAGTCGCGCCGCAGGGCAGCCTTGCTGAGCCGCCGCCCACCGCGCTGGCCGTGTAAGATCCATCACCCATGGGCACCAGAGTCCGTCTGCTGCTGACGCTGGGCACGGGAGTGCTGGCCGGCGTTGCCCTGTCCATGGCCGGACGCGTGTTCGCGGATCGCGCCACCGCGCCGGTGCCGAGCTACCTCGCGCCGGGCGCTGAATACGGAGCGCTGCCCTGGCAGGACGCGCGCCTGCTCGCCGAAGTGCTGCAACGCGTGCGCGAGAGCTACGTCGATGCGGTCGACGATCACCAGCTGATGCGCCAGGCGGTCCACGGCATGGTGGAATCGCTGGACGAACATTCCGCTTTGCTTGAACCTGGCGACTACGAGCAGCTGCAGGCCGCCACCAGCGGCTCCTATGCGGGCATCGGAGTCGAGGTCAACGGCGTCGCCGAGGGTGTGCGCATCGTGCGCTGCCTGCCCGAATCCCCGGCGGTGCAGGCCGGCCTGAAGATCGACGACCTGATCGTACGCATCGACGACCTGGCCGTCAGCGCGGCGAACATCGATGCGGCGACCACGCAGCTGCGCGGCCGGCCGGGGAGCGAAGTGCGCCTCTCGGTGCGGCGCGGCCAGGCTCCCTCGACACTTGAGTTCCGGCTGCAGCGCTCGCTGGTGGAACTGCCGAGCATCGCCGCCGAACTGGTCGCGCCCGGTGTCGGGTATCTGCGCATCAGCGAATTCACCGACGGCACGGCCGGTGAAGTGGACGCGGCGATGCCGCGGCTGCGTGCCGCGGCCGGCGGCGGACTGCGCGGGCTGATCATCGACCTGCGCAACAATCCGGGCGGCGTGCTCGAAGCGGCCACCGCAGTCGCGGACGATTTCCTCGACAGCGGCACGATCGTCAGCGCCGAGGGGAGGCTGCGTGAAGCGCGCTTCCGCATGGACGCGACGCCGGGCGATATCGCAGCGGGCGCGCCGATCGTGGTACTGGTCAACGGCAGTTCCGCCTCCGCCTCCGAGATCCTGGCCGCAGCGCTGCGGCAGAACGGGCGCGCGACGCTGGTGGGCCGCAAGACCTACGGCAAGGGCACGGTGCAGACGATCATGCCGCTCTCGGGTGGCGAGGCGCTCAAGCTCACGACGTCGCGGTACTTCACGCCTTCGGGCACCTCGATCAACGGCATTGGCATCATGCCCGACGTGGAGCTGCGCGGCGTGGAAGCGGCGCCGGCGCCGCCCGATGCGCCGAACACGGCGCCCACGCTGGCACGCCGCGACACCCAGGTCGCCGCGGCGCTGGCGGAGCTGCATCGCCCGACGCGCCGCTTCTGATGCCGGCGCTGCAGTTTCTCTCCGATGTGGTGCTGCACCTCGACCGTCATCTGGTGGAGCTGCTGGCGCGTTATGACCTGTGGCTCTACGCGATCCTGTTCCTGATCATCTTCGCCGAGACTGGACTCGTGATCACGCCCTTCCTGCCTGGCGACTCGCTGCTGTTCGGCGCCGGAGCGCTTAGCGCAATCGACAGCACGGGGACGCTGCGGCTGCCCTGGCTGCTGCTGCTGCTTGGCGCAGCGGCGATTGCCGGCAACACCACCAATTACCTGATCGGCAGCGCCGTCGGGCCGCGGGCCTACAACGGCCGGCACCGCCTGTTCCGCCTCGAGCACCTGCAGCGCGCGACGGAGTTCTTCCGCCGGCACGGTGCGTTGGCGATCGCGCTGTCGCGCTTCGTCCCGATCGTGCGCACCTTCATGCCCTTCAGCGCCGGCATCGCGCGCATGCCCTGGGCGCACTTCCAGCTCTACAACGTGCTGGGCGGCGGCGCCTGGGTGGCCCTGTTCCTGTGCGGCGGGTTCCTGTTCGGCAACCTGCCGCCGGTGAAGAACAATTTTGGCCTGGTGACGCTGCTGATCGTCCTTCTCTCGCTCCTGCCGCTGCTGTGGGCGATCTGGCGGGAGCGCGCTGCCAAAGGTCCGTCGCGTGGCTGAGCGTACCCGCGGCTACGCCCACCGCATCGACGTGCGCGCGCCGCTGGAGCTGCTGTGGCGCGGGCTCATCGACCCCAAGCTGCTGACGCTGTGGTACGGGCCGGGTGCGCGCGTCGATGCCAAGACCGGTGGCAGCTACCTGGTGCGCGCTGATCGCGACACGGAGCGCGAAGCGCACATCGACGTGTTCGAGGCCGGGCGCCGCCTGCGCCTCATCTATATGCCGCCGCGCGAACTGCCGCCGAGCAATTCGGTGATGGTCGATGATTTCATCTTCACGACCGAGCAGGACACTGCGGTGCTGCGCCTCCTGGGCTCCGGCTATCCGGCGGACGCGGCCTGGGATCCCTACTACGCGCGCCTGCGCGGCGGCTGGGGTCAGGCCCTCGCGCGCCTCAAGGTTTGCGTCGAAAAGCTCGCCCGCAGCTAGCCGCGCAGGCGCGCCACCCAGCGGTACATCAGGAACACGGTGAGCGCGAAGACGCCACCGCCGATCCACACCGCCGCGTTGCCGGCGAAGGCATCCCCGACCAGCGCCAGCGGGAAGTCGGTGCCGGAAAAAGCGACGAAGGCGGCGATCACCACGCCCACCAGTCCCTCGCCCACGATCATGCCCGAAGCCAGCAGCACGCCCAGCTGCCGGGTCGGTTCCGGACGCGCGTTGCGCGCGGCGTGCCGGTCGTAGAGCCAGCCGGCCACGGCGCCGACCACGACCATCAGCGTGCTCTGCGTCGGCAGGTAAATCCCCAGTCCCACCGCCAGGGGCGAGAGGTGCGCCGATTTGGTCACGCGCCGCAATGTCTCGTCTATGATGATCATCGCGACGCCGATGCCCATGCCGATGAAGATCAGGGGCCACTCGATGTTGTGCTGGATCACGCCCTGCGCCAGCGCCGAGATCAGCCCCGCCTGCGGCGCCGGCAGTGGATGCTCGCGCATGGGGCCGGGCGCGCCGGCGAATCCGTAGGCGTGGTTCACCAGGTCGAGGATCGGTGGAATGATCGCGGCGCCGGCGAGCACGCCGATCACCAGTGCGACCTGCTGCTTCCACGGCGTCGCATCGACGAGCTGACCGGTCTTCAGGTCCTGCAGGTTGTTGTTGGCGATGGTCGCGACGGCGAACACCACCGCGGTGACGAACAGCGCGAAGGCGACCAGTGCCTGCGGACCGGCGGCCGGCATGGTGTGCACACCGAGCAGCAGCAGCAGCGCCGCACCGATCACCGCCAGGATGCCGATGCCCGACAGCGGGCTGTTCGAGGCGCCGATGAGCCCGGCCATGTAGCCGCACACCGCCGAGACAAAGAAGCCCATCAGTACGATGTAGATCACCGCGCCCGTCACCACCAGCAGCAGCTGGCCACCGAGCCCGCTGCGCGCGCCAAGGTTCGTCAGCAGCATGGCAATCGGTACCATGCAGACGAGCGAGATCAGCGCCACCCAGCCAATCGGGATGTCCTGTTCCGTACGCGGCAGCAGCGCGCCGCCGCCGCTGGCGCGCGCCTTCGAGGCGGCCAGCGCCGAACGCAGCCCTGCCGCCACCGGCTTGACCAGCTTGACGAGCGTCCACACCGCCGATACGCCGATGGCGCCGGCGCCGATGAGGCGCACCTGGTGGATCAGGGTGCTCTGCGCCAGCTGGGCGAGGCTCAGGCTGCCGCCGCTCGCCAGCGCCGAGTAATGCGGCACGCCCCAGACCCAGGCGATCAGCGCACCGGCCAGCATCGCCAGTCCGACCCACAGGCCCACCAGGTGGCCGACTGCGAACAGCGCAAAGGAGAGGAAGAAATCAAAGCCGGTGACGCCGCGCTCGCCGACGCGGAAGTAGCGCACCACGTCGCTCGCGAACACACGGGTCGCCACTACTGCTGCGAATGCGCCCGATATGATCGAACCCCAGACCACAGCGAGTAGTCCCGCGCGGCTGTCCTCGACCGCGGTGGCGTCTGCATGCTCGCCGCCGCCGACCTTCAGCACCTCGGCGCAGGCGACGCCCTCCGGGTACGGCAGGTCGGACTGCGTGACCAGTGCCCGGCGCAGCGGGATCGAGTACATCACGCCCAGCGTCCCGCCCAGCGCGCAGATGGCAAACGAAGTCCAGTACGGGAAGCCGGTCCACCAGCCGATCATCACCAGGCCCGGCAGTACGAAGATGATTGCGGAGAGGGTGCCGGCCGCCGAGGCGACGGTCTGCACGATGTTATTTTCCTGCACGGTCATGCCCTGAAAGCCGCGCAGCACCGCCATCGAAATCACCGCCGCCGGGATTGATGTGGCGAAGGTCAGTCCCGCCCTGAGGCCGAAAAAGACATTGGCCGCGGTGAACAGCACCGTGATCAGCACGCCCAGGACCAGGCCGCGCCAGGTCAGTTCCGTGCGCACGAGCGGTGCGCCCGTCATCGGCGTACTCATGATTCGTCCCCCTCGGTGGTCGCTTCCTGTTCCCGGCTGCGCACCATCATGCGCGCAAACAAGATGCCGCCCTCGTAGAGCAGGTACATCGGCACGGCCATCACGGTCTGCGAGATCGCGTCGGGCGGCGTGAGGATGGCGGCGATGATGAACACCGCGATCAGGACGTAACCGCGGCTCCGGGTGAGCTTTTCCAGCGGCACGATGCCCATCAGCACCAGCAGCACCACCGCGACCGGCACTTCGAAGGCGATGCCGAAGGAAAACATCAGCATCAGGACGAACTCCATGTACATGCTGATGTCGGCCATCATCTGCACGCCGTGCGGCGTCGTGCTCACGAAGAACCTGAAGATCAGCGGAAACACCAGGTAGTAGGCGAAGGCCACGCCGATGTAAAAGAGCACCACGGCCGAGACCAGCAGCGGTACCGCGAAACTCTTCTCCTTGCGGTACAGCCCGGGCGCGATGAAGGCCCACAGCTCGTAGAGCACGTAGGGCATCGCCACCACCAGCGCGGCGACGAAGGCGAGCTTGAGTGGCGTGGTGAACGGCGCGGTTATGCTGGTGGAGATCAGCATGCTGTTGGCCGGCAGCTGCTGCAGGAGCGGGTGCGAGAGCCACTCGAACATCTGGTTCGAATACAGCGCAAAGGGAATGAACACCAGCACCACCGCGACGAAGGCGCGCATCAGGCGCGTGCGCAGCTCCAGCAGGTGCGAGATCAGTGTGCCCTCGAGGAGCGGTTCACTCTCCCCGGGCATGCGGCGGACTGTCGGGAACGATGGCGGGCGGCGCAGTCGATGCAGAAGGCGTGGGCGCCGGCGCCGGTGGTGCCGCTGGTGTCACGGGCGAAGCGGGCGTCGCAGCACGCGCGGTGTCCGGCGCGGCGGCTGGCGGGTCCTGCATGTTGAACTTCAGATTATCTGCTTCGCTCTCGAGCTGGTCGCGAAACTGCCGCGCCATCGCGCGTGCCCGTCCGGCCCAGCGGCCGATGGTGCGCGCCACCTGCGGGAGCTTGTCCGGTCCCAGCACGATCAGCGCCAGGCCGGCGATGACCAGGATCTTCGAGAATCCGATATCGAACATGGACCGGCCCGCGGCGTCAGACCGGCTTGTCATCCTTGTGAGGCGGGCTGGCCCCGGGTGCGGCCTCGCCAAATTCGGCGTCCTTGCCGCCCGCGGGCAGCTGCTTCTGCGCGAGCTGCTGCTCCTGGTCGCCCTCGTTCATCGATTTCTTGAAGCCACGCACGGCGGCGCCCAGGTCCGAGCCGATGGTGCGCAGTTTCTTGGTGCCGAATACCAGCAGGACGACCACCAGGATGATCAGCAGATGGCGGGGAGAAAACAGGTCCATGGTGGACTCCTAGGCGCAAGCCGGATGTGACTGAGCCCCGATGATAGGCGAACTGGCGCCCCGGCCGCAGCCATGGGGCGCCAATTGGCGTGTCCGTCACGGTTCCGGTGCCGCGGCGGGGGCCAGCACGGCGGGAGGCACCTCGAGCCAGAAAGTCACCGGGCCATCGTTGGTCAGCGTGAGTTCCATGTGGGCACCGAACTCCCCCGCCGCCACCGGTGCATGCGCGGCCCGCGCGGCGTCCAGCAGCTGGCCGAAGCGGGCGCGGGCCTGCTCGGGGACGGCCGCGCCGGAAAAGCCGGGGCGATTTCCCGAGGAGGTGTCCGCGAGGAGGGTGAACTGCGGGACCAGCAGCAGTCCGCCCGCCGTATCGCGCAGCGAGCGGTTCATGCGCCCGGCCGCATCGGCGAACACGCGATAGTCGAGCAGGCGCTCCAGCAGCCGCAAGACCTGAGGTGTCGCGTCATTGCGCTCCACGCCAATCAGGGCCAGCAGGCCCGCAGCGATCTCGCCGCGGATGCGGCCCGCAACCTGCACCCTCGCCATCGTTACGCGCTGGATCAGGGCGATCATGCAGTGGCAAATCCCTCGGTGAATCCGTACACTTTGCCGCCATTTTACGGCTTAGCACGCCGGCCCGTTGCGGAGTCCGATTATGAGCCCGATGTCGATGCCCTGGGTCCGGATCGCGGTGATCACGCTGACGCTCGCGGGCGCGGCGGTGGCGCAGGCGGCCGGCGATGCCCAGCGCGGCAAGCAGATCGGCTACACCTGCCTGGGCTGCCACGGCATCGAGGATTACAAGAACGTCTACCCGACCTACAGCGTGCCCAAGCTGGTGGGCCAGCATCCCGAATATCTTATCGCCGCGCTCAAGGGCTACCGCGGCAAGGACCGCGCGCACGGCACCATGTACGCGCAGGCCAGCTCGCTCAGCGACCAGGACATCGAGGACCTTGCGGCCTACCTGGCCGGCGTGCCGCTGGCCCCCGGTGCGCCGACCGTCGGAACGGCTCCCACCAAAGTGGTCGAGCTGTGCTCGGCCTGCCACGGACGCGATGGCGTCGGGCTAATCGGGGACTATCCTTCCTTGAGCGGCCAGCACGCCGATTACCTGGCGCGTGCGCTGATCGAGTACCAGAAGGGCGATCGCAAGAATCCGGTGATGGCGACCTTTGCCGGGCAGCTGTCCGCCGCGGACATCAAGGCAATCGCCGAGTACTACGGCGCGCAGCGTCCGGAGCTCAAGACCGTGCTGCGCCACAACTGGCTGTTCTGATCCGCTTCAGTCGCCGAGAGCGCTGACGAGGAACTGCGCGATCACGCCCCGGAGCGTGTCCAGGTCCGCGCCGCCCCGGAGAGCGCCGCCCGCATCGCGCGGTGCGATGAACCAGCTTCTCACATTGGCGCTGCGCAGCCGCCACAGCAGCTGCTCGGCGGCGCCCGCGTCAAGCGGCGGATCGAGAAGCCCGCGCACCAGCAGCACCGGCGCGTGGATGGGCGCGAGCTGCGCGCTGCCCGCGGTGGCGTCGATGCTGACGGCGCCACGCAACCGGTCGCCGTAGAGCCCCAGGCCGGCGAGGGCCAGGCTCCCGCCCGCGCCCCGGCCGAGCAGCACCACGTGTTCGTGCTGCAGGTCGGGCTGCGCGCCCAGCCACGCCAGCAGGGCGCCCAGGTCGAGCTGACCGGCATCCCCGCCGCGCAATGCCGGCGCGACGACGGCCAGCCCCAACTCGTTGACGCAGTACTGCACGAACAGGTCCAGTTGCGGCAGCGGCGCTGTTCCACGGCCGGTGTCGCCGATCATGACGAGCACCGGATGCGGTCCCGAGCGGCGCGGCCGGTACAGGAGCGCGGCGAGCGTGCGTGGACTCCCGGCCGAGCGGTCCCAGGTCGTAAAGCGGATCGTCTGCGGCGTCACCAGTTGCGCTGCACTCAGCGCGCCCAGTTCAGCGTGCGTCCAGCGCGCCAGTGTCCCGGAGGCAGGCTCGAACACGTAGACCCCGCGCGGCGCCGCGCTGGGCGCGATCTCGAGGGCGAGCCGCGCGCCGCCGCGCTCGAATTTCAGCGCCGCGATCACGCCGGCAGGCAGGTCCGCGGGCGCACTCTCGAGCGCCGCCTTGCGATCCATCACGGTGAGGCGGCCATAACCCCCTTCGCTCCAGGAGTAGGCCAGGTAGCGCCCGTCCGAGCTCACATCGAAGTGCTCGATATCGTGATTGACGGGGAGGCTCAGGACCTGCGCGGGAGCGCCGTAGAAATCGATGTAGCGCAGCTGGGCCACGCTGCTGTCGCGATCGCTGATGAGGTAGACGCCGCGCCCGTCCGGCGAGAGCCGCGCCTCGCCGATGTGGCCGAAGCCGGGCGAGCGCTCGCCGGGCGCGTCAACGCGGCGCAGCGCACCTGTCTCGACATCGACCAGCAACAGTTCATCGCCGTCCGCGCCGTGCGGGTGACGCACCAGCAGGGCGCGATCGGTGCTGGTCCAGTCCAGCACCTGCCAGGACGCGGCCGTGCCCCCGGCGACCAGGCGGGGTTCGCTTAGTCCAGCGGTGTCCAGCAGGTACAGATCGATCGTATGTTCCTCGCGCAGCATCGCGCTGAAGGCGAGCCGCCGGCCATCGTGCGCCCAGACCGGCGTGCCCGGGTGCGCCGCGGCGCTCACGAGCTGGCGCGCCTCGCCGCCGTTCAGCGGCTGCAGGTAGAGCGCCGCGCCGGCCGCGCCCGCCGCCGCGCCTTCATCCCGCAGCAGGAAGAGCGCCTCGCTCTTATAGATGGGCGCGCCCGCCGCGCGCAGCGTGGAGTCGGGCGCGCCGAGTGCTTCGCCCGTGACAGCGGCCGCCGACTTGCCGGCCGGGGCGCGCAGGCGCTGCAACTGGTCGCGGGACTCCGCGCGCGCCGCGACCAGCAGCGCGCCATCGCTCTGCCAGCCGAGCAGGCGCGCTTCGCCCGCGGCGGCGTAACGCGGCACCGCGGCGGCGATCGTCGCGTCGATGGGCGGCACGCCATCGAGCACCACGCCGCTCTGGACCGTGCGCCCCGCCCGCGCCGGAGCGCCGGCCGCCAGCAGCGCCGACAATCCCCACAGTGCGGCCGCGCCTGCGCGAGTGCTCCGGGGCATGGGTTTGTTATCGTTCCCTTGAAGAGTGCGGGCGTTTAAGAGTGAAGACAGTAGGCATTGTGCCTCCTATCGCGTACAAGGCAACCCATGCTGCTAAGCGATGCGAACCGTTTGATCAGCAGCGCGGCCCTGCTCGGGGTGCCGATCGAGGGGCCCCAGGCCGAAGCGCTGCTGCGCCTGCTTCAGGAGCTGGAGCTATGGAACCGCAGCTTCAACCTCACGCGCATCACCGGCCGCCCCGCCATGATTGCCGGCCACCTGCTCGACAGCCTGGCGGCGAGCAACGAGCTGCGCGGCACGAGAATCACCGACCTGGGCACCGGCGCCGGTTTCCCTGGTCTGCCGCTGGCCATCCTGCACCCCGAGCGCGAGTTCACGCTCATCGACGGCACCGCCAAGAAGATCCGCTTCGTGGAGCACGCGCTGCGCGTGCTGGCCTTAAGCAATGTGCACGCCTTGCACGTGCGGGCCGAAAAGCTCCAGCCGGAGCGCCCCTTCGACACGATCCTCGCGCGCGCCGTCGCCCCACTCCCGGAGCTGGCGCGGCTGGCGCGGCCGCTTGCCGCCGCCGGCACGCGGCTGATCGCCTACAAGGGGCGGCACCCGAAAGCCGAGCTCGCCGAGCTCGCCGAGCGCGGCGCCGGCTGGCAGCTCGAAGGCGTGCGCGAACTTACAGTACCGGGCATCAGGGCCGAGCGGTGCCTGGTCACGCTGCTGGCGCGGGATGCACCGCGCGGCGCTCCAGCAGTGCCGCCGGCAGGTTGAGCGCGCTCGCGAGCGACACCAGCACCGCCGCGGTGTAGGGGATCGACTGGATCAGCAGGGCGATGAGCCACATGCGGCGATCCGGGCTGGAGAACTCGGTGGGGAGCGAGTGCAGTCCGAAGGCGACGCCCCACAGCAACAGCATCATCGTCGTCTCTTCCCAGGCGCCCGCGAGGGCGAGCAGCAGCGCGTGCCGTCCGGCGCGCTTCGGGGTGCGGAAGAAGGGTTCGCTGCGCGTGACCAGTCCTTTGAGCACGGCGCGTCCGATGGTGTGCGAGAGCGCCAGCCCGGCGATCGCGGCGGCGAGCGTCTGGCGCAGGCCGACGCCGACGCGATGGGTGTAGAGGTGCACCAGCTTCACCAGCTTGAAGGTGAACAGCGAGAGGGGCAGCACCGAGAACATCAGCAGCGGCGGATCGATGCGCGTGGGCTGCAGCATCATCGCCACCGACCAGCCGATGGCCGCCAGGTTGAACAGCAGGTTCAGCCCATCGGCGACCCAGGGCAGCCAGCCGGCGACGAAGTGGTAGCGCTGGCCGGAAGTGAGGGTACTGCTGCCGGGCCGCAGCAGCGCGCGCGCGTGGTAGCGCAGGATCTGCATCGCGCCGTAGGCCCAGCGGAAGCGCTGCTTCTTGTAGTCGACGAAGGAATCGGGCATCAGGCCGCGGCCGTAGCTGCGCGGCAGGTAGAGGGCCTGGTAGCCCGCCTCGAAGATCCGCAGTCCCAGCTCGGCGTCCTCGCAGATGCACCACTCCGCCCAGCCGCCCAGGGCGGCGAGCACGCGCGCGCGCACCAGCGTCATGGTGCCGTGCTGGATGATCGCGTTGCGCTCGTTGCGCGTGATCATGCCGATGTGGAAGAAGCCACGGTATTCCGCGTAGCACATCGCCTTGAAGGCGTTCTCGTGCTCGTCGCGGTAGTCCTGCGGGGCCTGCACGATCGCCATGTTCGGATCGCGGAAACCGGGCACCAGGTCACGGAGCCATCCCGGCTCGACGCGATAGTCGCTGTCGATCACCGCGATGATCGCCGTACCGGGCGCCGTCTCGGCCAGCGCAAAATTCAGGGCGCCGGCCTTGAAACCGGCCAGCGGGCTCACGTGGAAGAAGCGAAAACGGGGGCCTAGAGCGGCGCAGTGCGCCTCGACGGGGCGCCACACGGCCTCATCGCGCGTGTTGTTGTCGATCACCAGCACTTCGAAGTCCGGGTAGTCGAGCCTCGAAAGCGCATCGAGGGTCTCGATCAGCATGTCGGGCGGCTCGTTGTACGCCGGCACGTGCACCGAGACCTTCGGCAGGGTGGCGCCCGCCTCGCGGAGCGGTGCCAGCAGGCGCGCGTGCGCGCGGATCCAGTGCGCCTCCGCCCATTCGTGCGCTTCGGCGAACAGCACCGCGATGACGCCCAGCATCCCGAGGATCAGCAGCGCGCCGACGACGAGCGTCGTGATCGTCAGGTACTGCTGCGTGTAGTCGTAGGTGATCCACACCGCCGCCGTGGCGGCCGCGTACACCACCACCGCCAGCATGGTGCGCCCGCGGGTGCGGAGCGACCCGCTGTGCACATAGAACAGTCCGAGCAGCAGCAGGGCGATGGTCACCGAGATGCCGGCCAGCACGCGCCATTCCGGAATGCGCACGATCGGCGCGGTGAATTCGAACTTGGCCTGCCGGTCAGCGTCGAACACGCCCCAGTAGGCGCCGACGCCGCCTTCGCCCTGCGCCTTCCAGGGCTGGTCGAAGGCCTCCATGATGTAGTAGCGGATCTTTTCCCGGTCGGCGCGCGCCAGGAAGCGGCGCAGGAACAGCGCCTCGTTGGAGGCGGAGGCCACGGCGTTGCCGCGCGTGCGGCCGTCCGAGGGCCAGCCCACCTCGCCGATGATCACCTGCTTGTCGGGGTAGGCGCGCTGCACGCGCTGCAGGTCCTGGAAGGCCACGTCCACCGCAGCCTCGACGTCGAGTCCCTCCCAGTAGGGCAGCAGGTGCACCGCGAGGAAATCGCAGTGACGCGCGAGCTGCGGAAACTTCAGCCAGGTGGCCCAGGTCTCGGCGGTGCCGACCGGCACGCTCACCGCCTGGCGCGCGCGATCGATGTAGGCCGTCAGTTCCTCGACCGGCAGGTCGGCGCGCAGCATCACTTCGTTGCCGACGAACACCCGCACCACGTTGCGGTAGGCCTGCGCCAGCGCGATGGCCTTGTCCACCTGTGCGTTATCGGCGACGCGGTCCTTGTCGAGCCAGGCGCCCACGGCCACGCTGATGCCGTACTTCGCCGCCAGCCGCGGCACGTCGCCCAGGCTCGACCCGGTGCCATAAGTCCGGACCGCGTGCACGCGTCCGGCCAGCAGCTTGAGGTCCTCGTCGACCTGCTCGCTGCTCGGATACTCGTTCAGCAGGGCATCCTGGTCCGCGCGGTACGGGGAAAAGGCCATGCCCTGCACCCGCTTCGGCCAGGGGACCTCGGTGTCGGGGCGGTTGGCCCAGGCCCACAGCGCGATGGTGGCCGCCGCGCAGACTGCGGCGACCAGGAAGGCAGAGGGCCATTTCTTCGCCGCCATTCGCATCGCCGCAAGTTTACCCGCAAGCGCCGCGGCTGCCCTACACTTGCGGCATGCAGCGCGTGATCGCAGTGGCCAACCAGAAGGGCGGCGTCGGCAAGACCACCACGGCCGTGAATCTGGCCGCATCGCTGGCGGCCACGCGCCGCCAGGTGCTGCTGATCGATCTGGACCCGCAGGGCAATGCCACCACCGGCTGCGGCATCGACAAATCCACCCTGAAGCGCGGCACCCTCGAGGTGCTGCTGGGGGAATGCACCGCGGCCGAGGCGGTGCTGCGCCTGGCCGAAGTCGACATGGCCCTGCTCCCGGCCAACCAGGATCTCACCGCGGCCGAGGTGCGCCTGCTGGCGCTCAGCGCCGGGCGGGAAGTGCGGCTGCGCGAAGCGCTGGCCCCGATCCGCCGCGGCTACGAGGTGGTGCTGATCGACTGCCCGCCGTCGCTCAATATCCTCACGGTGAACGCGCTCGTGGCCGCCGACAGCGTACTGGTGCCGATGCAGTGCGAGTTCTATGCCCTGGAGGGCCTGTCCTCGCTGGTGGCGACGATCGACCAGATTCGTGCGACCGCCAACCCCGCGCTGGAAATCGAGGGGATCCTGCGCACCATGTACGATCCACGCAATAATCTCGCCACCGAGGTCGGCAAACAGTTGCTGGAGCACTTCGGAGAAAAAGTGTTTCGCACCGTTGTGCCGCGCAACGTGCGGCTGGCCGAGGCGCCCTCGTTCGGGCGGCCCGCGCTGCTTTACGATAAGGATTCGCGCGGCGCGCTGGCCTACCTGGCGCTCGCCGGCGAGATGCTGCGGCGGGAGGACAATCTGCCGCCCGGGGCGGAACCATGACGCTGAAGAAACCGACGCTGGGCCGGGGGCTGGCTGACCTGCTGGGACAGGCGCGGCCCGTTGCGCCCGGCGCTGCAGCGGGCGCGTCCGGCACCGGCGAGCAGCTGGTGCGCCTGCCGCTGGAACTGCTGCAGCGCGGCCGCTACCAGCCCCGCGCCGACATGCGCAACGACACCTTGAGTGAGCTGGCCGATTCCATCCGGCGCCAGGGCGTCATCCAGCCGATTGTGGTGAGGCCGCTGGCCGAGGCGGATGCCGGAGCCGAACAGCGCTACGAGATCATCGCCGGCGAGCGGCGCTGGCGCGCCGCCCAGCAGGCGGGGCTCAAGGAGATCCCGGCCATCATCCGGACGGTGCCCGATGAGGCCGTGGTCGCCATGTCGCTGATCGAGAATATCCAGCGCGAGGATCTGAACCCGCTGGAGGAGGCACGCGCCTTCGAGCGCCTGATTGCCGAGTTTGGGCTTACACATCAAGAGGTTGCAGAGTCCGTGGGCCGCTCGCGCGCCGCGGTGACCAACCTGCTGCGCCTGATCGAGCTCGCCCCGGAAGTCGGGGAGCTGGTCGAGCGCCGCGAACTGGACATGGGTCATGCCCGGGCGCTGCTCGGGCTGGAAAATCCTCGAAAGCAGACCGAGCTGGCGCGCCTGGTGGTCAAGAAGGGCCTGTCCGTGCGGGAGACCGAAGCCCTGGTGCGGCGCCTCAACGAGCCGGCCGGTGCGCCGCGGGCCGAAGCCTCCGGGGATGGCCGCGGGCGCGATCCGAACGTCACGCACCTGGAATCCGAACTGGCGGGCCGGCTGGGGGCCCGGGTGCAGATCCAGCACGGCGCCAAGGGCCGCGGCAAACTGGTCGTGGCCTATAACAGCCTCGAGGAACTGGACGGGATTCTCTCCCACATCCAGTAGCCGGCCTGCGGGCGGCGGCGGCGTTGATGCGACGGGGCTCCCTCCCTATAATGCGCCGCCTTCGCGACGGGGCCCGGTCACCTGTCGATGGCCCGGGAAAATCCGCTGACGAACTATGATTTTGCGCTCGCCCGCCACCAGGCGTTGATGCTGGTGGCCGGCCAGGTGGCGATCAGCGTTGCCGTCGCGTTGACATGCGCCGTGCTGATCGGCGCCGCGGCGGGGCTGGCCGCCCTGGCAGGCGGCGGCATCGGCGTGGCGGCGAGCCTCGTGCAGGTGGCGGCCAGCTTCCGGCGCCGCGCCGCGCAGGACGCCCGGGCCATCGCGCGCGGTTTCTACCGCGGCGAGGCGCTGAAGATTGCGGTGACGGTGCTGCTGTTCGTCGTCCTGCTGCGGCGGGGGAGCCTGCCGCCGGGCCCGCTGCTGGCCGGTTACGTGGCGACCTTTGCCGCCTACTGGGTGGCGCTGGCGGGGCTGGTGGGCGGGCGCGCAGAGTAAGGGTCAGGGCTGGTTTTCTGGGAAGGAAAATAGAACGAGATGGCTGCAGACGCTGCGCAGGGCCCGGCTTCGGTCACTGACTACATCCAGCATCACCTGACGAACTGGAGCTGGCAGTTCGGCCAGAATTCCTTCTGGACGCTCAATCTCGACAGCCTGATCGGCTCGGCGCTGATGGCGCTGCTGTTCCTGGGCAGCTTTGCGGTCGCGGTGCGGCTCACCAAGCGCTCGATCGACAGGCCGCCGACCGGCTTTCGCAAATATGCGGAAGGCGTCGTCACCATGGTCGACAACAGCGTCAAGGACAGCATGCATGTGTCCAGCCCGCTGATCGCACCGCTGGCGATCACCATCTTCTGCCTGGTGCTGTTCATGAACGCCGTGGATCTGTTTCCGGTCGACTTCTGGTCGACGGTGGTGGCCGAGCGCGGCGCCGGCCTCGAGCACTTCAAGTCGGTTGCCACCACGGACCCGAACATCACCTTCGGCATGGCGATCACGGTGTTCCTGCTGGTGCAGTACTTCAGCATCAAAATGAAGGGCGCGGGCGGCTACGCCCGGGAATTCCTGTTTCATCCCTTCGATCACTGGGCCCTGGCGCCGTTCAACATCCTGCTCAACCTGGTCGAACAGGTCGCCAGGCCCGTATCCCTCGCGCTGCGACTGTTCGGCAACATGTACGCGGGCGAACTGGTGATGATCCTGATCGGCCTGTTCGCCCTGTCCAAGGGCTGGCCCTTCAGCGTCGGCGCCGCATCGCTCTGGGCGTTGCAGTTCGGCCTCGGGTTCCTGTGGGGGAGCTTCCACGTGATCATCGTGCTGCTGCAAGCCTTCATCTTCATGATGCTGACCATCGTCTACCTGTCGATGGCGCACGAACACAGTCACTGACTGATCTTCAATGGATTTCGGGAATTTCGTTTCAAGGAGTTGACATGGGTAACGTAGCGAGTTTGGCGCAGGTCCAGGGCATGACCGCGGTCGCGGTGGCGATCATGATCGGCATGGGCGCGCTGGGTACGGCGATCGGCTTCGGGCTGCTGGGCGGCAAGTTCCTCGAGGGCGCCGCGCGCCAGCCGGAACTGGTGCCGATGCTGCAGATCAAGATGTTCATCGTCGCGGGCCTGCTGGATGCCGTGACCATGATCGGCGTGGGCATCGGATTGTTCTTCACCTTTGCCAGCCCCTTCCTCAAGGGCATCAGCTGAGCGCGGAGGTAGGCACCGTGAATCTGAACGCAACGATCCTGGCGCAGATGCTGATCTTCGCCATCGTGATCTGGGTCGCCATGAGGTTCCTGTGGCCGGAGATCACCGGCTCGATCCAGGAACGGACGCGCAGGATCGCCGAAGGGCTGGCGGCCGCCGAGCGTGGCCAGAAGGACCTCGCGGCGGCCGAGAGCCGCGTCGAAGAGCTGGTGCGGGAGGCCCGCGCGCGCGCACTGGCGATCGAGCAGCAGGCGCAGGCGCGCGGCAATGAGATCGTCGAGAGCGCGAAGCAGACGGCGCAGTCTGAGGGCGCGCGGCTCATCGAGAGCGCGCGCGCCCAGGTGGCGCTCGACGCGCAGAAGGCGCGCGAGGAGCTGCGCGGCCAGGTGGCGGCGCTCGCGGTCAGCGGCGCGGCGAAGATCCTGGAGCGCGAGATCGATCCGCGCGCGCACGCACAGCTGCTCGACAAGCTGGCCGCGGGGCTGTAGTTCCACCATGGCCGAACGCCTCACCATCGCGCGACCCTATGCCAAGGCGGTGTTCCAGCAGGCGCGCCCGCAGAAGCGCCTGCCGCAGTGGTCCGAGGCGCTGGGCACCGCGGCCCGCATCATCGCGGATCCGCGCGTCCGGGCGCTGATCGGCAACCCGCTCGTGAGCACCGCCCAGCTCATCGAGCTGATCATCGGCGTCGCGGGCAAGGGATTCGATGGTGAAGCACGCAACCTCATCGCGACCCTGGCCGCCAACCGGCGCCTGGGCTTCCTGCCGGAGATCGCCGCGCGCTTCGAGCAGCTGCGCGCCGAGGCCGAGCGCACCGTCGATGTCACGGTGACCTCGGCAGTGAAGCTCAGCCGCGAACAGCAGCAGCAGTACAGCGCCGCCCTGGCTAAGCGCCTCGATCGCGAAGTGCGCCTGCACTGCCGGGTCGACCCGGCTCTGATCGGGGGCGCCGTGGTGCGCGCCGATGACCTGGTGATCGACGGGAGCGTGCGCGCCGGACTGGCCCAGCTCGCGAACGCCGCGGCCAGCTAGAGTTTTTAAAGGAAAGACCCATGTCGATCAAAGCCTCAGAAATCAGTGACCTGATCCGCGCGCGCATCGAGAACTTCAGCGCCGCGAATGAGGCCCGCAACGTCGGCACCGTGGTGTCGGTCACCGATGGCATCTGCCGCATCCACGGACTGGCCGACGTGCGCTACGGGGAGATGATCGAGTTCCCGGGGAACCTGTTTGGCCTGGCCCTCAACCTCGAGCAGGACTCCGTCGGCTCCGTGGTGCTGGGCGACTACAAGACGATCACCGAGGGCGCCACCGTCAAGACCACCGGCCGCATCCTCGAGGTGCCGGTCGGCCGCGAACTGCTGGGCCGCGTGGTCGATGCGCTCGGCACCCCGATCGACGGCAAGGGCCCGATCCACGCCAAGGCCTCCGCACCGATCGAGCGGGTCGCTCCGGGCGTCATCTACCGCCAGAGCGTCGGCCAGCCGGTGCAGACCGGCTACAAGGCGGTTGATGCGATGGTGCCGATCGGCCGCGGCCAGCGCGAGCTGATCATCGGCGATCGCCAGACCGGCAAGACCGCGCTCGCCATCGACACGATCATCAACCAGAAGACCTCCGGCATCAAATGCGTCTACGTGGCCATCGGCCAGAAACAGAGCTCGATCGCCAACGTGGTGCGCAAGCTCGAAGAGCACGGTGCGATGGCGCACACGATCGTCGTCGCGGCCTCGGCTTCCGTCCCCCCGGCCATGCAGTACCTGTCCGCCTATTCGGGCGTCACCATGGGCGAGTTCTTCATGGACAACGGCGAGGACGCGCTCATTATCTATGACGACCTGTCCAAGCAGGCGGTCGCCTACCGGCAGATCTCGCTGCTGCTGCGCCGCCCGCCCGGCCGCGAGGCCTTCCCCGGCGACGTGTTCTATTTGCACTCGCGATTGCTGGAGCGCAGCGCGCGCGTCAATGCCCAGTACGTCGAGATGGTCAGCAAGGGCCGCGTCAAGGGCAAGACCGGCTCGCTCACGGGCCTCCCCATCATCGAGACGCAGGCCGGAGACGTCACCGCCTTCGTGCCGACCAACGTGATCTCGATCACCGACGGGCAGATCTTCCTGGAAACGGATCTGTTCAACTCCGGCATCCGCCCGGCGATGAACGCCGGCATCTCCGTCTCGCGCGTCGGCGGCGCGGCGCAGACCGACATCATCAAGAAGCTCGGCGGCGGCATCCGCCTGGCCCTCGCGCAGTTCCGCGAGCTCGCGGCCTTCTCGCAGTTCGCTTCCGACCTGGACGAGGCGACCCGCCGCCAGCTCGAGCGCGGCCAGCGCGTCACCGAAGTGATGAAGCAGAAGCAGTACGCCCCGATGTCGGTGGCCGAGATGGCGCTCTCGATCTACGCCGTCAACAACGGCTACATGGACAAGGTGCCGCGCAACAAGATCGTCGAGTTCGAGACCGCGCTGCAGGGTTTCGCGCGCAGCAGCTGCAAGGCCGAGATGGACGCGGTGAACGCCAAGCCGGAGCTCAAGGCGCACGAGGCGGCGCTGAAGAGGATCTGCGAAGAGTTCGCCAAGTCGGGCAGCTACTGAGGCTCTGATCCATGCCCGGCACCAAGGAAATCCGCTCCAAGATCGCCAGCGTCAAGAGCACGCAGAAGATCACCAAGGCCATGGAAATGGTCGCGGCGAGCAAGATGCGCCGGGCGCAGGAGCGCATGAAGCTCGCACGCCCCTACGCGGCGAGAATGCGCGATGTCATCGGCAATCTCACCCAGGCGAACCCGGACTACCGCCACTCCTTTCTGATTGAGCGCGAACCGAAGTCCGCCGGGATCATCGTCATCTCGACCGACCGGGGCCTGTGCGGAGGACTGAACGCCAATCTTTTCAGGAAGGTGCTGCAGCTGATGCGCGAATGGCAGGGGCGCGGGGCGAGCGTCCACCTGTGCATCCTCGGCAGCAAGGGCCTGGCCTTCTTCCGGCGTCTCGGCGTCCCGATCCTCGGCAGCATCGCGGGCCTGGGCGATCGTCCGCACGTCAAGGACCTGATCGGCGCGGTCAAGGTCATGCTCGATGCCTACCGGGAAGGACGGATCGACCGGCTGTTCCTCATCAACGCGCAGTTCGTCAACACGATGACGCAGAAGCCGCTCGCCCAGCAGCTGTTGCCGGCGCAGGCGCTCAATGCGGGGCAGCTGCCGCAGCACTGGGATTACCTCTACGAGCCCGAGGCGATGCCGATCCTCGATGGCCTGCTGATGCGCTACATCGAGTCGCAGGTCTACCAGGGCTCGGTGGAAAACGTCGCCTGCGAGATGGCGGCGCGCATGGTTGCCATGAAGAGCGCCTCGGACAACGCGGGCAAGCTCATCGGCGACCTGCAGCTCATCTACAACAAGGCGCGACAGGCGGCGATCACCAAGGAACTGGCGGAGATCGTGGGCGGGGCCGCGGCGGTCTAGGTTACGAGGAAGTTCAAGATGGCAATTGGCAAGATCACACAGATCATCGGCGCGGTCGTCGACGTGGAGTTCGCACGCGAATCAGTGCCGAAGATCTACGAGGCCCTGACCCTCGCCGAGGGCGGGCTGACCTTCGAGGTGCAGCAGCAGCTGGGCGACGGAGTGGTGCGCACCATCGCGATGGGTGCCTCCGAGGGCCTGAAGCGCGGGCTCGCGGTGCAGTCCACCGGCGCACCGATCATGGTGCCGGTCGGCCAGGCGACGCTCGGGCGCATCATGGACGTGCTCGGCGTACCGCAGGACAACCGTGGCCCGATTGAGGCCAAGGAGACGCTGCCCATCCATCGTCCCGCGCCGTCCTATGACGAACAGGCGGGGGGGCAGGACCTGCTGGTCACCGGGATCAAGGTGATCGACCTGCTGGTGCCCTTCGCCAAGGGCGGCAAGGTGGGCCTGTTCGGCGGCGCCGGCGTCGGCAAGACCGTCAACATGCTGGAGCTGATCAACAACATCGCCAAGCAGTATTCGGGTCTGTCGGTGTTCGCGGGCGTCGGCGAGCGCACCCGCGAGGGAAACGACTTCTACCACGAGATGATCGAGTCGGGCGTCATCGACAAGGAAACCTTAAGCAATTCCAAGGTGGCGATGGTGTACGGACAGATGAACGAGCCGCCCGGCAATCGCCTGCGCGTCGCACTCACCGGCCTCACCATGGCGGAGTACTTCCGCGACGAGAAACAGGCCTCGGGCCGCGGCCGCGACGTGCTGTTCTTCGTCGACAACATCTACCGCTACACGCTTGCCGGCACCGAAGTGTCCGCGCTCCTGGGCCGCATGCCCTCGGCGGTCGGCTACCAGCCGACGCTGGCCGAAGAGATGGGCGTGCTGCAGGAGCGCATCACCTCGACGAAGACCGGCTCGATCACCTCCATCCAGGCGGTGTACGTGCCCGCGGACGACCTGACCGATCCCTCGCCGGCGACGACCTTCGCGCACCTGGACGCCACCGTGGTGCTCTCGCGGCAGATCGCGGCGCTGGGCATCTATCCGGCGGTCGACCCGCTCGATTCGACCAGCCGCCAGCTCGATCCGCTGGTGGTGGGCGAGGAGCACTACCAGACCGCGCGGCGCGTGCAAGCGGTGCTGCAGCGCTACAAGGAGCTGCAGGACATCATCGCGATCCTGGGGATGGATGAACTCTCGGAAGAAGACAAGCTCACGGTGTTCCGTGCGCGCAAGATCCAGCGCTTCCTGTCGCAGCCCTTCAACGTCGCGAAGGTGTTCACGGGGCAGGACGGCAAGATCGTGCCGCTCAAGGACACGATCCGCGGCTTCAAGGGGATCCTGGCCGGCGACTACGACTCGCTCCCCGAACAGGCCTTCTACATGGTTGGCTCGATCGAGGAAGTGGTCGAGAAGGCGAAGACGCTGCAATGAGCGAGACCATCCACGTCGACATCGTCAGCGCCGAAGGGGAGATCTACTCCGGAGCGGCGAAGATGGTGTTCCTGCCGGCGGCGGAGGGCGAGATCGGCGTGGCGCCGCGCCACGCCCCGCTCCTGACGTTGCTCAAGGCCGGCGAAGTGCGCGTGCAGCCGGTGGACGGCCCGGAGCAGTCCTTCTATGTCGGCGGCGGCGCGCTCGAGGTGCAGCCCGCGCGCGTCACGGTGCTGGCCGACACCGCCGCGCGCGCGCACGATCTGGACGAGGCCGCCGCGCTCGCCGCGCGCCAGCGCGCCGAGGAAGCGCTCGCCGGCAAGATCGACAAGCTCGGGCAGGCCGAGGCGCTGGCCGAGCTGGCCCGCGCGGCCGCGCAGCTCAAACTCATCGAACGGCTGCGCAAGATCCGGGGCTGAAGGGCCGGCGCACCCCGACCGTGCCGCCGAAGCCACCGGCGCGGCGGCTGTGTTAGATTGAGCCTCTTCCATGACGGCAAAGCCCCGAAAAACACCGCCGCTTTCCGTGATCGTCCTGGCCGCGGGGCAGGGCCAGCGGATGAAATCCGTCCTGCCCAAAGTGCTGCAGCCGCTCGCCGGCTACCCGCTGATCGCGCATGTCATCGATGCCGCCAAGGCCCTGAACCCGGAGCTCATCCACGTGGTGCACGGCCATGGCGGCGAGCTGGTGCGCACGGCCGTGCGCGCCCCGAACCTGCGCTGGGCGCTGCAGAAGGAACAGCTCGGCACCGGTCACGCGGTGCTGCAGGCGATGCCCGGCGTCCCCGATGGCGCGCTGGTGCTGGTGCTCTACGGCGACGTGCCGCTGATCCGTGCCGCGACGCTCCGTGAATTGCTGAAGCTCGCCGGTCCCAAGAGCATGGGCCTGCTCACGGCACAGCTCGATGATGCCGCGGGGTACGGGCGCGTGGTGCGCGATGCCAGGGGCCGGGTGCTGCGCATCGTCGAGCAGCGCGACGCCACGGCCCGCGAACTCAAGGTCCACGAGATCAACACCGGCGTGATGGCGGTAGACGGCCGGCGCCTGAAGGGCTGGCTGGCGCGGCTCAAGACCAACAACGCGCTGCGCGAGTACTACCTCACCGACATCATCGCGATGGCGGTGAAGGACAGGATCAAGGTGATCCCGCTGCCCGCGCCCACGGTCGCCGAAGTCCTGGGCGTGAACGACAAGGTGCAGCTCGCCGCGGTCGAGGCCGAGTATCGCCGCCAGCGCGTGCACGAGCTCATGCTGGCCGGCGTCACCGTGATCGATCCGGCGCGCCTCGACGTGCGCGGCGCGGTCAGTTGCGGGCGCGACGTCGTGCTGGACGTCAACGTCGTGCTCGACGGCCCTGTCCAGCTGGGCGATGGGGTGTACGTCGGCGCGAACTGCGCACTCAGCCAGGTGCAGGTGGGCGCGGGCACCTACATCAAGCCCAACTGCGTGATCGAGCGCGCCGAGATCGGCGTGCGCTGCCGGATCGGGCCCTTCAGCCGCATCCGCCCCGAGAGCACGCTCCAGTCCGACGTGCACATCGGCAATTTCGTCGAGGTCAAGAAATCGCAGATCGGCGCCGGCAGCAAGGCCAACCACTTGAGCTACCTGGGCGACAGCACCGTCGGGGCGGGCGTCAATATCGGCGCCGGCACGGTCACCTGCAATTACGACGGCGTCAACAAATGGCGCACGGAGATCGGCGACACCGCCTTCATCGGCTCGGGCACCATGCTGGTCGCGCCGGTCCGCATCGGTCCGGGCGCCACGATCGGCGCGGGCTCGACGATCACCACGGATGCCCCGGCCAACACGCTCACCCTGGAGCGCTCCACGCAGCGCAGCGTAGAAGCCTGGCGACGGCCCGACAAGAAGTAGCGCCGGAAGGAAACTCAGGATGTGCGGGATAGTCGGGGCGAGCTCCGGTCGCGACGTGGTACCGACGCTGATCGAAGGGCTCAGGCGCCTCGAGTACCGCGGCTACGACTCGGCCGGCCTCGCCGTGGTGGGCGCCGATGGCCAGATGCAGCGGCTCCGCACGGTGGGCAAGGTGCGGATGCTCGAAGAGGCGCTCGCCGCGACGCCGATCGCCGGCACGCTCGGTATCGCGCACACGCGCTGGGCCACGCATGGTGCGCCCACAGAGCGCAACGCCCACCCGCACGTCTCGCGCGACGGACTGGCGATCGTGCACAACGGCATCATCGAGAACCACGACAGACTGCGCACGGAGTTGAGCCGCGCGGGCTACGCCTTCGAGTCCGAGACCGACACCGAGGTGATCGCCCACCGCGTGCACTTTCATCTGGCGCGCCTCGCTGACCTGCTGCAGGCGGTGCGCGCCACGGTCGCGGAACTCGAAGGCGCCTTCGCGCTCGCCGTGATCAGCCAGCAGGCCCCGACGCGCATCATCATCGCGCGCGTGGGCTGCCCGGTGGTGATCGGCCTGGGGCAGGAGGAGAACTTCGTCGCCTCGGACGTCGCCGCGCTCCTGCCGGTCACGCGCCGCTTCATGTACCTGGACGAGGGCGACGTGGCCGAGGTGACGCGCACTGCCGTGACCATCATCGACCGCGAAGGCGAGCCGGCCGAGCGGGCGGCGCGCGACAGCGAACTGTCCGCCGATGCCGCCGAGAAGGGTCCCTACCAGCACTACATGCTCAAGGAGATCCACGAGCAGCCCCGCGCCGTGGCCAATACCCTGCAGGAGCGCGTCGCCAACGGCCGCCTGCTCGAGGCGGCCTTTGGCCCGGCGGCGGCGCAGCTGTTCGAGCGTGTCCAGAGCGTGCACATCGTCGCCTGCGGCACGAGCTTCCACGCCGGCATCGTGGCCCGGTATGCCATCGAGCAGGTCTGCCGGCTCCCCTGCCGCGTCGAGATCGCCAGCGAATACCGTTACCGCAGCCCGGTGGTGCAGAAGAACGCCCTGCTGGTGGCGATCTCGCAGTCCGGCGAGACGGCCGACACCCTGGCCGCCCTGCGCCTAGGCCGCCAACTCGGGTATCTGGGGACGCTCGCGATCTGCAACGTCCCCGAGAGCTCCCTGGTGCGCGAGGCGGACCTGGTGATGCTCACGCGCGCCGGCCCCGAGGTCGGCGTCGCCTCGACCAAGGCCTTCACCACCCAGCTGGTCGCCTTGAGCCTGCTGGCGATCGCACTCGCGCGCCACAACGGGGGCGATGCCGAACGGGAGCGGAGCCTGGTCGGCCAGCTGATCGAACTTCCGGGCATGATCGAGAAGACCCTCGAACTCGATGGCACCGTGCACAAGCTCGCGCTGCACTTCGCCGACAAGCAACACGCCCTGTTCCTGGGCCGTGGCCCCCTGCACGCCATCGCCCTGGAAGGCGCGCTCAAGCTCAAGGAGATCTCCTACATCCACGCCGAAGGCTACGCCGCCGGCGAGCTCAAGCACGGCCCGCTGGCGCTGGTCGATGCCGGCATGCCGGTGGTGACGGTCGCCCCGAACAACGAGCTGCTGGAGAAGCTGAAGTCCAACCTGATGGAAGTGCGCGCGCGCGGCGGCGAACTGTATGTGTTCGCCGATCCGGACTCCGGCTTCACCTCGAGCGACGGCGTGCACGTGATCGTGATGCCCCGCCACGTGAGCTCCTTCCAGGCGCCGGTGATCTACACCATTCCGCTGCAGCTCCTCGCCTATCACGTCGCCATCCTGCGCGGGACGGACGTCGATCAGCCGCGCAATCTCGCCAAGAGCGTCACGGTCGAATAGCGGCGCGCGGGGGCCGCCCGTTCAGGGCGACTTGCGCGTATACAGCCCGTCGAAGACGACCTTCCAGGTCCGGCCCGCGTCCTGCGACTGGTCCCACAGCTGCCGCACGGTGCCGTCCGGATTCGGTGTCCAGGCGATACGATCGAGCCGCGAAGCATGTGTTTTTACATCGGTGCTGGTGCCCAACAGCACCATCCGGCCGTATGCGAACTGCCCGGTCAGGTTCAGGGCCGCGGCGGAGTTGTCCACCCAGGTCTGTTGCCACACCCCGCGCCGCGGATCGTAGAAGCTCAGGCTGTGGCCGCGGCTGGCTCCTACGCCGACCCAGTTCTCCAGCAGCGCGCAACCGCCGAGCAGGCGATCGATGCGATTACTTCCCGCAGGCTTGCCCTGTTCCGTGACACTCCAGCTGCCAATCCAGAAATCGAACTGGTGGTGGGCCGGAGCGGCGCAGGGCGCGGGTGCCGGCGATTGGGCGGCGCCGGCGGCGTGCATTGCCGCAATGATCGAGCATGCGAACAGCAGACCTGTCTTTTTCATTGGGGCTCCTTTGCGACGAGGATGCGCCGCTCGTCAGCGCGCGTCCAGCGGGCTGATACTCCCCGAAGCCCCACGCTGTAGCACATGGGTGTAGATCATCGTGGTCTTCACGTCGGAGTGACCAAGAAGCTCCTGTACCGTTCGGATGTCGGCGCCCGACTCGAGCAAGTGAGTGGCGAAGCAGTGACGAAAGGTATGGCAGCTCGCAGGCTTACCCAAATGGGCACGACGCACCGCGTTCTGCATGTGCAACTGCACCTGCCGTGGGAGCACGTGAGGGCGTCGCCGCACACCGGTGCGCGGATCGACAGAAGGATTTCTGGCCGGAAATACATATTGCCAACTCCAGTCGAGGTGAGCCCGGGGATATTTGCGAGCCAGCGCGTCGGGTAATTCCACACCACCATAGCCCTGCGCCACGGCTACAGCATGCCGCTCCCGGACCCGGGCGAGGTGCGCCTGTAAAGGGCCGGCAAGCGAGGAGGGCAACATCGTCGCCCTGTCCTTGGCACCCTTGCCATTGCGCACCATGATTTGCGAGCGGGCGAAGTCCACGTCCTGCACGCGCAGGCGCAGGGCTTCCAGCAGGCGCAGGCCGCTGCCATAGAGCAGTGAGCCAATCAGTCCAATCTCGCCCTCCAGATGGGCCAGTACCGCCCGCACCTCCTCGCGCGTGAGAACGGTCGGCAAGCGCTGCGGCTGTTTCGATCTTACGACTCCACCCAGCCAGGGCAAGTCAATGCCCAGTACATGCCGGTACAGAAACAGCAGCGCAGCCAGGGCCTGATTCTGAGTAGCCGCGGCGACCGATCGCTCGGTGACCAAATATGAGAGGAACGCCTACACTTCCCTGGCACCAAGGTCGCGTGGGTGTTGCTTGCCGTGAAACACGATAAAACGCTTGATCCAGCCAAGGTACTGCTGCTCGGTACGGTAGCTGTAGTGTTTCAGCCGGATCTTCTCGCGGATCTGGTCGAACAGGCGGGGTGCAGTTGTCATTCGCGATGCGCGTGCGCTCTATTTGACGCCCTAAAAGGAAAGTGCTCTAGTAATTCCAGAGACTTAACAAAACCGCAACCTGAATATATGTCGTTTTCATCCAAATTCGTCACGGCGCTTGGCGCGCCTACTTAGAGTTAGGTTTCACTTGACTGGCGGTTTTCACAGTGATACTTTAGTATCACTTTATGCGCACAGAGCTCGTCACTACGCTTAAGCGCCAGGCCACTGAGCTGCTCTCTGATTTGGAGAAGCACCGTGAGCCCATCCTCATTACACAGCATGGACTTCCCAGCGCCTATCTGGTCGATGTGGAGAGCTACGACTTACTTCTGAAACGTATGAGGCTGCTTGAAGGCATTGCACGTGGCGAAAAGGCAGTTGAGGAGGGGCGTACGCTGTCCCATGCTCAAGCAAAACAGCGCCTCGCACGATGGCTGAAGTAATCTGGACAGAGCCCGCCCTTAGCGACCTTGAGGCCATCGCCGACTACATCGCGCTTGATAATCCCGGCGCCGCAGCGGAACTCGTCGTTAGAGTCCTTGAGCATGTAGGACACCTCTCTGAACATCCGCGCAGTGGGTCAGCTCTTCCTGAGCTACCGGGGTGGCGATACCGCCAAATAATTGAACCACCCTGCCGAGCCATCTATCGGCAGGAACAGAATCTGGTCTTCATTCTCCACGTGGTCCGGAGTGAGCGGCTGCTGAAGCGGAACCTATTGGCTAAGCGGAGTAGGTCGATTAAGAAGTGAAACCTAACAACGCGTTCGAGCGGCCCGTGACCTGCCCCACTTCGGCGCGCGGCCAGCGCGCCTCTTATTCGGCGCCGGCCGCGCGCTTGAGGCGTTTCCGGCCGGCCGCTCAACGCGAGCGTTAGGCGTCATGGCCAATCGGCGTCAGGCGTTGCGCCGGGTCTTAGCCGTAGCTGGTGTACTCGTCCTTGCGCTTGGGGCGCTGTGGGCGGCCGTATGGTTCATATTGCCCTCAGACTCGAA